>Ga0265303_10001696_pt1 | contig 13657 bp, 12 predicted proteins | sample Helome_2_FD_192494 | JGI IMG/M metagenome (GOLD analysis project Ga0265303, IMG submission 192494) | Marine sediment microbial communities from subtidal zone of North Sea - Hel_20160317 (Illumina Assembly) | ecosystem: Environmental > Aquatic > Marine > Subtidal zone > Sediment ... | reverse complement strand
TGGGCCGAGCGACATTCCATTCGACGTGAGCGGCCGTCATGTCGTGCTCGTGGACGACGTGTTGCATACCGGGCGGACGGTCCGGGCAGCGATCGAGTGCCTCCAAGATCATGGGCGCCCCGCGCGGGTCTGGTTTGCGGCGCTCTGCGACCGCGGCGGCCGCGAGCTCCCGATCGCCGCGGACTTCGTCGGCCGCGTCGTCGACCTCGATCCGGACGGACGTCTCGACGTATGGGTCGACGCCGCCGGTCCGGATCGCGTCGTGCTCACCGAGGGGGAGTGATCGAACCGTTCGCCCACCACAGCCTCCTCGATGTCGAAGGGCTCACGCGGGCGGACGTAGATCGCATCCTCGACACTTCGGAAGCGTTCCTGCAGGTCTCTAGGCGGCCCGTTCGCAAGGTGCCGACGCTCCGAGGCAAGACCGTGATCAACCTCTTCTACGAAGCGTCGACGAGGACCAGAACTTCGTTCGAGCTTGCGGGGAAGCGTTTGAGCGCGGATGTGATCAACATGAGCGTCTCCGCATCGAGCGTGAGGAAGGGCGAGACCCTACAAGACACCTGTCGAACGCTGCAGGCGATGCACCCCGACGTGATCGTCATCCGACACGCCTCGTCGGGCGCTCCCAACTATGTCGCCTCGAAGATCGGCTGCAGTGTCATCAACGCAGGAGACGGGATGCACGCCCATCCAACGCAGGCCCTGCTCGACGCGTTTACGATTCGGCGCGCAAAGGGCACTCTCGACAATCTCGTGGTGACGATTGTCGGTGACATTGCGCATTCGCGCGTCGCTCGATCGAACGCGCACCTCCTCAAGCTATACGGCTGTGAGGTTCGTGTCGTCGGCCCTCGCACCCTAATGCCGGCCGCCGTCGATTCTCTCGGTGTACGTGTCTTCGATCGGCTCGAGGACGGCCTCGCCGGCGCCGACGTCGTCATGGTGCTTCGCATTCAGAGTGAACGTCTCGAAGGGGCGCTTCTGCCTAGCCTTCGTGAGTATGCCCGTACGTTCGGCATCGGCCCACGAACGATCGGGTCCGCGAAGCCGGATGCGATCATCATGCACCCCGGTCCGATGAACCGCGGCGTCGAAATCGAGAGTCTGGTCGCTGACGGCGAGCGCAGTGTCGTTTTGCAGCAAGTGGAAGCAGGAGTGGCCGTGCGCATGGCGCTGCTCTATCTGCTCGCTGGTGAAGCGACCGACACGCTGGCCGCAGGTGAGGCTCATTGACTGGAGTTCGGACCGGGCTGGACCGCATTGCCGACGGAGACTCGGACGCGCTTCGTCTGGTCTCCGGTCGCAACGTGGGTTTGCTCGCGCACGCGGCGAGCGTCGACCGAAAGCTTCGTTCGGCGTTTCGGGTCCTCCACCAGGCGGGCGCCCGGGTTTCTGCGATCTTCGGGCCGGAGCACGGCTTTGCGGGTGCAGCTCAGGACATGGTTGGCGTCGGGAGTCGGAACGAAGCCGATGTCCCAGTGTATTCATTGTATGGAGACGACGCCGCGGATTTGAGCCCAAACCCCGATTGGCTGCGAGGCTTGGACGCCATCGTCATCGATCTGCAAGACATCGGGTCCCGCTACTACACCTACGTTTGGACCGCCGCGCTCACGATGAAGGTCGCCGCGGCCGTTGGCATCGAGGTCGTGGTGCTCGATCGGCCCAACCCCCTTGGAGGCGCCCGCGTCGAAGGGGCCGAGCAGCGCCAAGGCTACCTCTCGTTCGTGGGCTTGTATCCGGTTTCGGTTCGTCACGGCTTCACCATTGCCGAGCTCTTGCTCTGGGTTTGCGAACGCGAACGGATCGACCCGAGCGTGCTGCAGATCGTACCGATGGACGGCTGGACCCGTGCGATGGAGTGGAAGGACACCGGTCTTCCGTGGCTGATGCCGTCGCCCAACATGCCTACCTTCGACACCGCGCTGGTCTACCCGGGGGGCTGTGTGGTCGAAGGCACGACCCTCTCTGAAGGGCGCGGCACCACGAGGCCTTTCGAGCTCTGGGGCGCACCCGGCTTGGATGTCGGTCCGCTCTTGGATCTCGACCTCCACGGCGCGACGCTGCGACCCGTCGAGTTCACCCCGACCTTTCAGAAGCACGCCGGGCGAACCTGTGCCGGGGTACAGGTGCACGTCACCGACCCCTGGGTATTTCGACCCTACGAGTCTTACCTGCGAATGCTTGCGGCCGCGCTCCCTCAGCTTCCTGACGCGAGCCGTTGGCGAACGGAAGTGTATGAGTTCGTGTCGGACCGGCCTGCGATCGATCTGCTGACCGGCGGCCCCGAGTTTCGAACGGCGGTCGATCGGGGCGCATCACTGGACGAAGTCTTGGCGGATGAAGCCCGCGGGGCGGCCAAGTTCGACAACGCGCGGCGCTCCGCGTGGCTCTACGAAAAGTGAGAAAACCCAGTTCGGGCGAGCTCGATTGCATTGCCCGCCGCGTCCACGACCCGGGCGCCTGAGCCTTCGACGATTTCGCCGATTCGTGTACCTAGCGCGCTCGCTTCGGCAGACTCCGGCGCTGTGAACAGTAGCTCGTAGTCTTCGCCGCCGCTCAGCGCGAGCACCATCGGGTCGATCGACAGCGCTTTGCACGCGGCCTGATACCCAGGCGCCGTAGGGATGGCCGCAGCATGCAAGACCGAACCAACCTCCGATGCGGTCACGAGGTGTTCCAAATCTTGAAGACAGCCATCGGAGACGTCGACGGCCGCGGTGGCGATTCGCGCGAGCACCGCTGCTGCGTGACCGTTGAGAGGCGGCTGTTTCCAGCGATTCACGAAGCGCGCGGCTCCCTCGAGATCGAGCCGACCGGCCTGGAGGATCGCGAGCCCGAGTGCGGCCGATCCAAGCGTTCCAGTCACGTAGATCGAATCGCCGGCCTGCGCGCCTCGTCGGGTCAGCGATTTGGAGATCGGCAGCCCAAAGACGGTCGTCGTCACGGTCAACGACGGGCCTTGGCTCAAGTTCCCGCCGATGACACCCGCCCCGGTAGCGCGCGCTGCATCCGCGAGACCGTCGATTAGTTGGCGGAAGTCTTCGTCGGACAAGTCGGCGGGCAGGGTGAGTGCGATCACCGAAGCGCTGGGCATCGCCGCCATCGCCCAAACGTCGCTGACGGCGGCCACCATGGCGCGGTAGCCGAGCTCTCGGCAGGAGAGCAGATCGGCGCGGAAGTGGACCCCTTCGACCTGTGTGTCGACGGTGACGATGGTCGGTCGGTTACCAAAATCGATTACGGCGGCGTCGTCGCCGATGCCGACCAGAACCTTCTTCGACTCGCCGTCCAGGGCAAAACGGGTTTTCAGCCAGTCGATCTTGGCGAACTCGTCACGCATCTTCGTCGGCGGCGGGAAGCGTCACGGTGAAGGTCGTTCCCTCGCCAGGCGCGCTGGTCACTTCGATCTTGCCCTCGTGGCCGTCGACGAGCTGCTTCACGATCGACAGGCCGAGCCCGGCGCCGCCATGAACGCGCGTGGTTCCGGCATCGACCTGGTAGAACGCGTCGAAAATCTTGGAAAGGTTCTGTTCTGCAATGCCCATACCGCCGTCCTCTACCGTCAAGACGATCGCCGGCAGGCTAGCGGAAAAAAGAGCGGCGCCCAGGCCAGAAGCGCCTGCGGCATCCATTTCACCGAGCTCCGCGCGGATGGTCACCGTGCCGCCGTCGTCGCTGAACTTGACGGCGTTGTCGACGAGATTGAGCAGAATCTGGCTGAGGCGAACCGGGTCTCCCCAAACCTTCGGGGTTTCATCGCCGATTTGGATGTCGAGCGAAACGTTGCGCCGATTGGCAGCCGGCACAATCGTCGCCGCCAGGTCGGAGAACAGGGCGCGCGGGTCGACGGCCTCGTGCTTGATGTCCAGGCTCTTGGCCTCCAGCCGGCCGAGGTCGAGCAGGCTGCTGATCAAGCCGAGTAGCTGGTCGGCCTTGTTACGAATCGTCCCTAGGAACTCCGCCTGGCCGTCGCTGAGCGCGCCCGCCGCGCCGCTTTCGAGCATTTCGGTGTAGCCGATGATCGAGGTGAGCGGGCTTCGAAGCTCATGGCTCACGGTGGCCAGGAAGGTGCTCTTGAGTTGATCGAGTTGTTTGAGCTCTTCGAACGAGGACTTGAGCGCCTCGTTCTTCTCGGCGAGCTCGCGGTAATTTTCTCGAACGCTGGCAACCTGCATCGTCGATGCCAGCTGCGCGCGGTGGCCGGAAAACAGAAGCAGCTCGAGCACGCCTTTGAGGTGGTCCGAGATTTCCTCGGCGATGTGCTCGCGCACGCGCGGCATCGTCTCAAAGTGCCCGCATGCCGTCTCCGCATCCAATGCCTCGTCGATGGACAGGAGCGACGCGGGTGGCTGTGCTGTCTCCGCTGGTACGTACGGTCCAACGATGAATCGGCCGATCGGACGGCCCTGGTACTCGAGAGGCACGATTCGGTACACCGCGCCGGTGAAGCACGGGTGAACGATGGTTTGTAGTTCGGGCTCCAAATCTCGTACGACGCCGACCGTCCTGGCGCATTCGCGTTCGCCCTGCTCGAGCGTATTGAGGTAGTTGCACAGGGGCTGGTCGCGATGGACGTCGGCAAGCAGGTCCCCTTCATGGGAGATGACGCGCACCGGCAGACCGAACAGACCGAAAAACGACTTGCAGACGGATGTCACAGAATCGCGGCTCAGCACGTCTTCGAGCCGCACCACATCTCCCATCATGATGTCGGCGGCATTTGTCTGGTCCTGCATCATCGTCCCCGTGGCCCCGGATCGTGTTTCAGTTTCCCCTCCACCTCGGTCATGAAGCGGATGGGGCTGATCCCAAACTTCTCTTCGAGCTGGTGATCGTCTTCGAGCTTCGCCCAGGTGTCTCGAATCAGGCCGCGAAGCGTTTGCATCACCCCGTACCCTCGGGTTGCGACTGCTTTGTAGATAGGCTCTTTGCTTCGCTGCGCAATCAGCTCGAGCTCTTCGTCGGTACGGATGCTCGACATATCTCGTTTGTTGAACTGAATGATGATCGGAATCCGATCTGGATTGATCCCGTTCTCTTCGAGGTTGCACTTGAGGTTCAGGAAGGATTCCCGATTCGCATCCGCTTCACTTCGCTGCGAGTCGGCGATGAAGGCGACTCCGTCGGTTCCCTGAAGGACGAGTCGCCGGGTTGCGTTGTGCATCACTTGACCCGGAACCGTAAACAGCTTCAGACGAACCCTGAGCCCAGTTTCCGAGCTCACAGTGATCGGGAGCATGTCGAAAAACAGCGTTCGGTCGTTTTGCGTTTCGAGCGTCATGAGCTCGCCGCAGGCACTCGACGTGCCGAGCCAGTGGATTGCGCGCAGGTTGCTCGTCTTCCCACTTAGCGCCGGCCCGTAGTACACCAGCTTCACGGTCAGTTCTTTCGCGGCGAAGTCGATTTGCATTTCGAACTGCGAGTCGCCCGCTCCGGAGCTAAGTCCGCAGCAAGAGCAAAATCCCCGCCCCCATCAACAGCAACATCATAAAGAACGCGACCCATGTCAGCGTCCTTTTGTGCTCATGGCTGGCGGGAACGACCCGCGTATCCTGCAATTGCTGAGATGCCAGGGCGATCAGGCCGTCGATTTGTTTTGCGGCATCTTCGCGGCGGGCAGGGTCCGTGTCGCGGACGGCGCGATAGCGTTTTCCGGCCTCGGGGAGCCGATCGAGCGCTACACAAACGCTGACGAAACGGCGATGCGCGTCCTGATTCGCCCAGTCGGCTTCGACTCGCTCCCACGCTTCATCGATTGGATCCACGGGACGGGAGAATAGCATGCGGCGCTCTGGCCAGAATAGACGTTTTTAGCTCTTAATAGTGCCAATTTTGCGCTACTTGCTCCGCTTCGGAAGACGGCGCTAGCCGGGATGCGTTCTGCAGAATGAGGGCCAGTGTTCCGAGCTTGGCGCGGGCCGTGGATTTCCCACCTATATGAACCCAAAAAACCTTTTTAATTCTGCCACTTGGACTGCCGAAAGAAGTTGACAGAGGAGCCTTCTCGGCCTTAGTTTCCGGCCTTAGTGGGAACTAGTGGGATCAAGTGCCAACTAGCCGCTAACTAGGACGAGAGGGTTAGATTGTTCCGAGGACGCTACGAGCACGCGATCGATGCCAAAGGCCGCACCTCGGTGCCGTCTCGATTTCGCGAGGTGATGACCGCCAACGGTGACTCGCAGCTCGTTCTAACCACCGGCTTGGATAGCTGTCTTGTCGCCTACCCGATGGCGGAGTGGCTCGGGTTCGAGAAGCGGCTCTCCGCGCTTCCGCAGTTTGATGCAAACGTCGTCACCCTCAAGCGCATCTACGTCTCGGGAGCGGTCGAGTGCGACGTCGACAAAGTCGGACGACTTCTCATCCCAGCAGCGCTCCGAAAGCACGCTGGGCTCAAGCGGGACGCGCTCTGGGCAGGAATGGGCAGCTATATCGAGCTCTGGGCCAAGGAGAGCTTTGAAGACCTTCGCAAAGAAGCCCTCAGCGATCAGGACCGCCGTTTGGAGATTGCCCGACGCTTGGCGGAGCTCGGCCTGTGAGCGAATTCGAGCACACGCCCGTTCTGCTCGACGAGGTGCTCGAGCAACTCAATCCGATGGCGGGCGGTGTCTACGCCGACGTGACGCTCGGCGGCGGAGGTCACGCGAAAGCGATCTTGGAGCGCAGCTCTCCCGATGGCCGTCTGATCGGAACCGACCGCGACCCGACCGCGCTCGAGGCTGCCGGCGCAGCGCTCTCAGGCTTTGGAGACCGCGCGACCCTGCGCAAAGCGCGAATCAGCGAGCTTCCAGATGTCTTGGCTTCGCTCCAGATCGAAAAGGTAGATGGAGTCCTGGCTGACCTGGGCGTCAGCTCCGTTCATCTCGATCGTGCAGAGCGCGGGTTTTCTCTTGCGAAAGACGGCCCAATCGACATGCGCATGGACCCGACCGAAGGCGAGACGGCCTTGGATCTAATCGGCCGCAGCGATGCCGAAGAGCTCGCCAACGTGATCTACCGCTACGGAGAAGAGCACCGCTCGAGGAAGATCGCGCGCTCGCTTCGGCGCGCGTACGAAGAGGGCGAGCTCGAGACCACCGGCGATCTGCGGCACGCCGTGCACAGAGCAATCGGGGGGCGTCGGGGTCGCATCGACTCGGCGACGAAGACGTTTCAGGCCCTGCGCATCGCGGTCAACGACGAGCTCGGAGAGCTCGAGGCTCTCCTCGAGCAAGCGCCGCAGCTCGTACGGATGGGTGGGGTGGTCGCCGTCATCAGCTTCCACTCCCTCGAGGACCGAATGGTGAAGCACGCATTTCGGGACAGCGAGCAACTTTCGCCCTTGACCAAGCGTCCAATCGTGGCTTCCGATGCAGAGCGCGACGACAATCCGAGGTCGCGCAGCGCCAAGCTTCGTGCAGCCAGGCGCGTGGAGGTCGGGGCATGAAGGGTCGCTTCCTGCCCCTGTGGTGCGTCGCCGTCTTCGCGACGGCTGCCGCGTTCGTGGTGCATTTGTCGATTCGGTTCGAGACAGTTCGCCTCGGCTACGAGGTGAGCGAAGAGCGGGACCGGCAGCGCGACTTGCTTCAAGATCGCCGTCTGCTTTCGATCGAAGCCGCTACGCTCCGGCAAAGTGGACGCATCGAGACCATCGCGCGCGGAACGCTCGGCATGGAGGTCCCCAAGCCAACGCGCATCGTGACCATGAAAGAGAAGCGCAAGCGCACGGCCGCGGGGAGGGTGCGGTGAAGAACCGGCATCAGCGATGGTTCCGGGCGCGAATCGCCCTGCTCGGCGTGTGCGTTGCCGCCGTCGCCGTACTGGTTCTCTTCCGGGCGTTTCATTTGCAGATCGCGAGCGGCGACCGCTTGCGCGAGATGGCAGAAGGGCAGCACCTGCGTGAGCTTCGCCTGTCCCCACGACGGGGCGCGATCTACGACCGGCACGGTGCCGAGCTTGCCGTGAGCGCCGACGTCGACAGCGTGTACGCCAATCCTCGTCGCCTCAAAGCGATGGAGCAAAAGCCGCGGTCCGTGGCGAGGCGAATCTCCAAGATTCTCGACCTCGACCCCGAGGTGCTTTTGAAGCGATTGTCGGCGGACCGCTACTTCGTCTGGATCGAACGCCGTGTCACGCCCAATGAAGCCACGCAGATTCGCGCGCTCGACATTCCCGGGCTCGAGCTCACGACCGAAGCGCGCCGGTACTACCCAAACCGTCACCTCGCGGCGCATCTGCTCGGCTTCGCGGACATCGACGGACGAGGCATCGAAGGCGTCGAGCTCGCCTACGAGGATCGGCTTCGTGGTTCGGATCGGCGCGTCGAGGCGATTCGTGACCGGCGCGGCCAGGTCGTCTTTGCGGACGACATGGAAGATGATCGCTCGATGCAAGGGCAGAGCGTGGTCCTCACGATCGACAAGGCGATCCAGCACATCGCAGAGCGGGAGCTTGCGCTCGGTGTGCGAACGTTCGAGGCACGTGGAGGAAGTGTGGTCGTGATGGACCCGTCGAGTGGAGAGATCCTCGCGCTTGCGAACTACCCACCCTTCAACCCAAACGAGCCGTCGAAACACCCGACCGCGCATCGGCGGAACCGCGCCGTCGTCGACCGATTCGAGCCGGGCTCCACGATCAAGCCATTCACGATGGCCGCAGCGCTTGCCTCCGGTGCCGTCAAATCCAACCAATCGATCAACTGCGAGAACGGAGTGACGCGGATTGCGGGACGTACCCTGCACGACGCCCATCCCTACGAATGGCTGACTCCAACCCAAATCCTCGCGTACTCCAGCAACATCGGCATTGCCAAGATCGCGCTCGATCTCGGCAAGAAAAACCTATACCGGGGGCTTCGACGATTCGGCTTCGGTGAGCCGACCGGTCTCGGAGTACCGGGCGAGACGGCGGGTATTCTTCGCCACTACCGGCGTTGGTACGATATCGATGCGGCCACCGTTTCGTTCGGGCAGGGCATGAGCGTCACCAACGTTCAACTCGCGACTGCGATGAGCGCGATTGCAAACGGAGGGCGCTTGATGCAGCCGATGCTGGTTCGCCGGCTCTCGGACGGGCATGGCGTCACCGTCGAAGAGCACACTCCTCGCGTTCGGCGCCAAGTGGTGCCCCAGCGTGTTGCAAAGCTCGTGGGACAGATGCTGACTGCGGTGACCGAGCCTGGAGGGACCGCGATCGAGGCGGGGGTGGACGGCTATCTCGTCGCCGGAAAAACCGGCACGGCGCAAAAAGCCGACTACATTCACGGTGGATACGCCAAAGACAAATGGTTGGCTTCGTTCATCGGCTTCGCCCCCGCGGAACGACCGGCCGTCGTCATCTCCGTGGTCATCGATGAGCCCGTGATCGCGCACTACGGCGGCACCGTGGCGGGGCCCGTCTTTCGCCGGATCGCCGAGGTCACCCTGCGGCACATGGGTGTCGCCCCCGAGGGCAGGCCGGCGGTGCTTGCGCAGAAGAAGAAGCAGATCGTCGTCGCCGAAGTGGAGCCGGCGCCCGAGGAGGAAGCGGTCGAAAAGGGGCAGAGCGCAGTCCCCGATGTCCGTTCGCTTCCCTTGCGCCAAGCCGTCATCGCTCTGCACGCACAGTCCCTCGTTGCAGAGGTCACGGGATCGGGCGTCGTCGTCGACCAGGACCCGTCGCCGGGCAAGGCCGTGTCCCACGGTGCGGTCGTTCGGATAAAGCTCGAGCGGCCGCGATTCGAGACGGAGGCCGACGCTCCAGACGCGCGCAACAAGACACTTGCCGCGGCGGTGCCCCGGAGGCCGCATGTGCCCTGAGCGGAGCCGAAGCATGACGCTGCAGCAACTCCACAATCGCGGTGTCGGGGTCCGAATCGCAGGGCTGGCGACGCAAACCGTCCACGGTGTGCAGCACGACTCTCGGGAGGTCACGGGTGGCGACCTCTTCGTGGCGGTTCCAGGTGAGACCCATGATGGGCTGAGCTTCGTGGGCGATGCCGTTGCGCGCGGCGCGGTCGCAGTGATGGCCGAGCAGCAAGTCGAGCTCCAGGTTCCCCAACTCATCGTGACGGACGTTCGCGCGGGGCTCGGACGCGCAGCGGAGCTCGTGTACGGAGAGCCGACGAGCGCGCTGCACACCGTTGGGATCACCGGCACGAACGGGAAGACGACGACTGCCTATCTTCTGCAGTGCGCGCTCGAAGGCGTGTCGGCCAAGCCAGCGCTCGTTGGCACCACGGGTTGGGCTGCCCCGGGTTCGGAGCATCCTTCGCTTCACACGACGCCCGAAGGCGACGACATTTCCCGGTTCGCAAGGCTTGCTCTCGACGCTGGCGCGACGCACCTGGTTTTAGAGGTGTCCAGCCACGGCCTGGCGATGCATCGCGTCGATGCCCTCGACTTCGAGGTCGCCGCCTTCACCAACCTCTCCCGGGACCACCTGGACTTTCACAAGAGCATGGACCGCTATGGCGAAGCAAAGGCCAGGCTCTTCACGGAGCTGCGTCCCAAACGCGCGGTGATTCACGTCGATGACCCCTTTGGAGCCGCGCTCGCGGACCGAATCTCGGTTCCCGTGGTTCGTTGCTCGAAGAGCTCGGAAAGCCGGGCCGAGATCTTGGCGACCGACTGGTCGGTGAACCGAGCCGGGATTCGGGCGAATGTCGAGACGCCGGCGGGGGCGGTCGAGATCCGAAGTCCGATGCTCGGAGAGCACAACCTCGAGAATCTTCTCGTGGCGCTCGGCTGTGCGTACGCGCTCGGACTCGACTTGAACCTCGTATCAGAGGCGTGGCAGCGCGCCGCTGGAAGTCCGGGACGGCTCGAACGGATTGCACACCCTCACGACGTCGCCGTGCTGGTGGACTACGCGCACACGCCGGACGCGCTCCGGAGGGTGTTGCGAACGATGCGTGCGGTGACCCCGAATCGATTGATCGCAGTGTTTGGCGCCGGTGGTGATCGAGACAAGGGGAAGCGGCCAGCGATGGGTCGCGTCGGGGTAGAAGGCGCCGACCTCTGCGTACTGACCAGCGACAACCCACGAACCGAAGATCCAAGACGGATCCTCGATGAGGTCGCCACGGGCGCAGAGCAAGCCGGTGGGATTCATATCGAAGCGGCGGACCTCAGGGATGCAACCCGCGGCTATTGTCGGGTGGTCGAACGGCGAGAAGCGATTGGCACTGCGATTCGAGCCGCCGGCTCAGGGGACACCGTGCTTCTCGCGGGCAAGGGGCACGAAAACTATCAGATCATCGGCGCGAACCGTCAGCACTTCGACGATCGCGAAGAAGCCCGCGCGGTCATCGCCAGCCTGGCGGGAGGCGCGTGATGGCTACCCGAATCCCGATCAACCAGGCTCAGCTGCATCGAAACCAGGTGCTGGCCGTAACGGAGGGCGATGCGAGCGGGCCCGACTGGGAGAGTGCCTCGGGTATCGTGACCGACTCGCGCGCCGTTGAACGGGGCAACCTCTTCGTCGCGCTTCGCGGAGAGCACTTCGATGCGCATCGGTTCGCCGTGCAGGCGGCGGACGCGGGCGCAACAGCGGTCCTGGTGGAGCGGGGGACCTCACTTCCAGCCCACGTGAGTGCGGTCGAGGTGGATGACACGCTTCGGGCGCTTGGGGATTTGGCAAAGGCCCATCGCGCTAACTGGGTTGGAAAGCTCATCGGCATCACCGGTTCGGTCGGCAAGACCACGACGAAGGAGCTATGCGCGGCGGCGCTTCGTTCGGCCGGTTGTCGGGTGCACAAGACCAGCGGGAACCTCAACAATCGAATTGGCGTTCCGATGACGCTCTTCGAGCTCGATGAGACGGTCGACACGGCAGTCATCGAAATGGGCACCAGTGAGCCCGGAGAAATTGCGCGCCTGGCCGAGATTGCGGCTCCTGATGTGGGCATCGTGACCCGTGCCAGTATCTCACACACCGAGGGGCTCGGTTCGGTCGAAGCGGTCGCCGACGAGAAGGTTTCTCTGCTTCATGCGCTCGCGCCGGACGGAGTGGCGGTCGTCTATGGAGATGACCCGCCGCTCAAGAAACGGGCTTCGGTCGTGGCTGCCAAGCGAAAGCTATTCTACGGCCGGTCGGCCGGCAACGATGTACGCGTGATCGACTGGGACGTCGATGCGGAGGGCACCCGGGCTCGCTATCAGGTTCGCGGCAGAGACCTCGAAATCGCGATGGCCTTGCTCGGGGAGGGCGCGGTCCTCAACGCGGCAGGCGCGCTCTCGATCGTGCTGGGCTTGGACCTGCCGCTCGAGGAAGCAGGCCGCGGACTCGCCGACGTGAAGCCTCCTCCCGGTCGACTGCAGGCTCGGACAGGCCGCGGCAACCGTCTCGTCATCGATGACTCGTACAATTCGAACCCGGCTTCATTGGAAGTAGCGATGGAGACGGCTCGCGCGATCGCGCTCAATCGAGACGCGCCGTTCGTCGCAATCTTGGGCGACATGAAAGAGCTTGGCGCACATAGCGAGGAGGCACACCTCTTGGTTGGCGATCTCGTCGCGGATGCAGATGCGTTTCTCTTCGTCGGCTGTGGCCAAGGCATGCATGAGGCGGTCGCGAGGGCGAACAGCCGCGGAACGGACACACTTTGGTTCGAGGACGCCGCCGAATGTGGCGAGCTTTTGGACCGACTTCCTCTCAATGCCGTGATTCTCGTGAAGGGTTCCCGAACGATGCAGATGGAACGGTTGATCGCCCCACTCCTAGAGGAGGGGCAGCGATGATCTACTACTTGCTCTACCCGCTACACGAGTACGAGTCGCTCTCCTTTCTGAACGTCCTGCGCTACGTCCCGTTCCGTTTCTTGATGGCGACCATCACGTCACTTTTGCTGACCTTCGGCCTCTACCCCTGGTTCATTCGCCGCTTGCAGCGCAAGCAAATCGGGCAGGTCATTCGCGCAGATGGTCCAGAGACACACTTGTCCAAGGCTGGCACACCGACGATGGGGGGCGCGCTCATGTTGCTGGCGCTGGTGCTCTCGACCGTGCTCTGGGCAGACCCTTCGAACGCCATGGTTTGGGTCGTGACCCTAATCACAGTGGCCTACGGCGTCGTTGGCTACATCGACGACACATCCAAGATTCGAACGCGCAGCAGCGGCGGGCTCTCGGGCCGGTACAAGCTTCTCCTGCAGTTCTCGACCGCGATTCTGGTCTGCGGCTGGCTCTACTACGGCGAGGCCGGGCTTCCGAGCGACTGGCTCGATATTCGGCACCGCCTCGCCGCACCGTTTTTCGCGTTCTCGAAGTACCCGATCGAGTTGCCGCCCTGGCTCTACGTCATCTTCTCGTCGTTCGTGATCGTCGGCACGTCGAACGCGGTCAACCTGACCGACGGACTCGATGGGCTCGCCATCGGCCCGGTCATGATCTCGGCGGGGACCTACGCGATCCTCGCGTACCTCGCCGGCCTCACCCTGTTCGGCAACGTCGTCGCCGAATATCTGGACATCCCGCATATCGAAAGCGCCGGCGAGCTCAGCATCTTTGCCGCGTCGGTGGTTGGCGTGGGGTTCGGTTTTCTTTGGTACAACACGTATCCCGCCCAGGTCTTCATGGGCGATGTCGGCTCCTTGGCGCTCGGCGGAGGCCTCGGTGCGTTGGCGGTCCTGACGAAGAACGAGCTCCTCTCGGTGATTCTCGGAGGCATCTTCGTCAGGACCGCCAACGCACCGAGG
>Ga0265303_10001695_pt1 | contig 13659 bp, 10 predicted proteins | sample Helome_2_FD_192494 | JGI IMG/M metagenome (GOLD analysis project Ga0265303, IMG submission 192494) | Marine sediment microbial communities from subtidal zone of North Sea - Hel_20160317 (Illumina Assembly) | ecosystem: Environmental > Aquatic > Marine > Subtidal zone > Sediment ... | reverse complement strand
CGAAAATAGTCTCGAGAATGTCGACGACGAACTCCATCGGCGTGAAATCATCGTTGATCAATACGACACGGTACAGCGGCGGTTGTTTGAGTTTCGGTCGGGACTCTTCAACCGCCAGGTCGTGATCGTCATACTGCTGCTCTTTGGGTCGCTTTTCGCTCATTGCCAGCCGGGTTTCCGCGCTCCAGTTCGTCGATAAACCGATTTGCGGTCATCCACCGAAAATTCAATATCGGGCCTTTAGGCAGATTATTATATATGGGCCTCTTAATGCGTGTATATCATTGCCAAATAGGGTATTTTTCGCTCTAACCCGATTCGTCGGGTATTTGCGTTAGTAATGAAGTACAGGTACGCGGCAATTCCAGGCAAACCATGATCAGCAGAGCCAATTGGTCGGACTTTTCCAACGTAGACAGCGCCACGGCGCTGTCGGCGATAAACCGGCTATTGCCGCCGTGGGTCAGCCTGCTGCTGGTCATCGCGATTGGCTGGCAGATTGCGAAGATCATCTGGATGTTGGTGCCCGGGCCGGCCGCAGGCGACACCGTCCCGGTCCCAGTCTCAGCCTCCCCGAGCAGCGTGCAATCGTCGACGATCACGGACGTTTCGGCGATTGCCAACGCCCATATGTTCGGCGTCGCCGACCAGGAAGATGTACCGGCTGCGACACTACCGACGGCCGACGAAAACCTGGAAGAAACGCGGCTGACCAATCTCTCGCTCAAGGGCACCGTCGCTTCGGCCCGGCCCGAGTTCTCGGTTGCCATCATTGCCGATGACAAGGACGAAGAAAAAGTCTATGCGATCGACGAACAGATTGGCTCCAACGCCAAGCTTCACGCAGTCTATGCAGATCGCGTCGTTCTCAACGAAAACGGCAAGCTGACAAACCTCAAACTGCCGAAAGAGTTCCCGACCAGCCAGCCTAACTCCGTAAGGCGCAATACGACTGCAAGGCGTCAGGCGACGCCACGTAACAGTATTCAGTCTGTCGTCTCGAGCAACCTGGCTAACCTGGCGGACGTCATTCGACCGACACCGTATTTCTCGAATGGAAAGCAGGTCGGCTATCGCGTCTATCCGGGTCGCAACCGGCAGCAGTTCGCGGCGCTGGGTCTCAGGCCCGGCGACCTGATCAAGGACATCGACGGGCAATCCCTGACCGACCCGACCCAGGCGATGCAGGTATTCCAGTCTCTTGGAACGTCGCAACAGGTCAGTGTGACGGTCGAGCGCAATGGACAGCCAGAGACCATAGTTCTGAAAACGAGTCAACTCGACCTCGGTGGCGAACAAACCAAATGATGATGAGAAAACAACACCTGCAGAAAGCCTCCCTCCGGATGGTGCTGGCGGCCGTTGCGCTGTGCATCGGCGCACTGGCCTGGGCCCAGCAGCAACAGAACGTCTCGCTGAACTACAAGGACGCGGACATTCGCAAGGTCGTAGAGGCCGTCAGCGAGGTAACGGGCAAGAATTTCATTCTTGATCCGCGCGTCACGGGCAAGGTAACCCTGCTGTCTTCGACGCCGATGTCTCCCGATGCATTCTACGAGGCGTTCCTGTCAATTCTGCAGGTCCACGGCTATGTGGCGATACAGAGCGGCGACCTCATCAAGATCATTCCGGACGCGACGGCTCGCCAGTTTGCCGGGCCTATTGGTACCGGCAGCGCCGCAGGTCCGGACGACCTCGCCACACAGGTCGTCCAGGTTCGCAACGTCGGCGCCACGCAGCTCGTGCCGATACTGAGACCACTAATTCCCCAGTACGGCCACCTGGTCGCGCACGCGGGATCGAATATGCTGATCATTTCGGACCGTGCCGCCAATGTCTCACGCATGGTCAGTATCATTCGCCGCATCGACCAGGCCAGCGATGAGGACATCGAGGTAGTGCCGCTCGAACATGCCTCCGCGGCCGAGATCGTGCGCATCATGACTGCGTTGACCCAAACCGGTCGCTCGGACGGCGTACCCGTAACAACGAGTCTCGTTGCCGATGCCCGCACCAACAGCGTGCTGATTGGCGGCGACAAGGCGAATAGGCTGCGGCTGCGGACACTGATCGCGCACCTCGACACGCCTCTCGAGGAAGGCGGCGACACACAGGTTCGTTACCTGCGCTATGCCGACGCCGAGGAGCTCGCAACCAAGCTGCAGCAACATTTTTCAGGCCAGGCCCAGGGAGCGACGGCGGCCGCCGCCGGTGGAGCAGCAAGCAGCACTGCAAACCAGGTCAGCGTGTGGTCGGATACGCAAACGAACGCCATCGTCGTCAACGCACCACCGAAGATGATGCGTTCCCTGATGCAGATCGTGGACAAGCTCGATATTCGCCGCGCCCAGGTACTGGTCGAGGCGATCATTGTCGAAGTCATTGCCGACAAGACCGCCGAACTGGGCGTTACGTGGGCACTCCGGGATGAAGACGGTTCCAATACACCGATTGCGTTGACGAACTTCCCTGACTCGGGCCCCGGCGTTGTCCAGCTTGCCGGCGCTGCCGCAGGCGACGGCACCACCGATATCGGCGGGTTGCTTGGCTCTGGAGTGACCGTCGGCGTGGGGCGCATCAGCGATTCGGGCCTGAGTTTCGCCGCTATTCTGCGCGCGCTCGAGGGGGCCGCGGATACCAACATCATTTCGACGCCGTCGCTCGTAACGACCGATAACGAGGAAGCCAGCCTTAACGTCGGCCAGGAAGTGCCGTTCGTGACCGGGTCGTATTCCAACACGGGCAATGCCGGCGGTGCCGTCAATCCGTTCCAGACGATCAACCGTGAGCAGATCGGCGTCAAGCTGACAATTACGCCGCAGATCAATGAAGGCGACTCCTTGCTCCTCAAGATATCCCAGGAGATATCCAATATCGCGCAGTCGGCAGAAGGCGCGGTCGACCTGATTACCAACGAACGCATCATCGAGACGACAGTCATCGTCGATGACGGCCAGATTCTGGTTCTTGGCGGACTGCTCGAAGATGTGCTGCGCGAAAGCGACCAGCGCGTTCCGATTCTGGGCAGCATTCCCGGACTGGGCGCGTTGTTCCGCACTCGATCGACTGACAAGGTAAAGACCAACCTCATGGTGTTTATCCGACCGACAATACTGCGCGATTCACTGTCGGTCACGAGCGAGACTAACTCCAAGTACAACTACATTCGCAACGTACTCAAGCAGGGCGAGGGCGAAGGCGTGCAGCTGATGCCGAAGGAAGATCAATTCTCGTTACCGCCGTTCGAGGAAGCCAACCGCGCCAAGCCGCGCACCGAGGACGAAGGGGAGTAGTCATTAGTCAAGTGGAAGCCGATCAGGAAATTGTTCTGGAAGAACACGCGGAACCTGAAGTTGTCATCCAACATCGGGCCCTTCCGTTTTCTTTTGCAAAACGCCACGGTGTCCTGATCCGCGACTTTTCCCCGACGGCCGCTGACGCCGTTTTTCGTGACGGCGCCTCGCCGATCAGTCTCGCCGAGGCGCGCCGCTTCGCGGGTGTACCGCTCCGGATGTCGCGTGTCTCTGCCGAGGTGTTTGACGGCCTGCTGCAGGAGTCCTACGAGCAGGACAGCACCAAGGCATCACAAATGGTCGATGGCCTGGACGAGGAGTTTGACCTCTCGCAGGTCGCGCAGGAGTTACAGGAACCGTCAGACTTGCTCGAGAGCGACGATGACGCGCCGATCATTCGATTTATCAATGCCGTGCTGACCGAGGCAATCAAGGAAAACGCATCGGACGTGCACATTGAACCCTACGAAAACCGCCTGGGCGTCCGGTTCCGGGTCGACGGCGTGCTCAGGGAGGTATTGCAGACGCGCCGTGCACTGGCGCCGCTCGTCGTGTCGCGCGTCAAAGTCATGTCGAAGCTCGACATTGCCGAAAAGCGCCTTCCACAGGACGGACGCATATCGCTACGCATCGCGGGCCGCGCGGTCGACGTCCGTGTTTCGACGTTGCCCTCCGGGCACGGCGAACGCGTCGTTTTGCGCCTCCTCGACAAGCAGGCCGGACGGCTCGAACTCGGCGCGCTCGGCATGGATCCGGACACGCAGAAAACGATGGATGAACTGATTCACAAGCCACATGGCATCATCCTCGTTACAGGACCAACGGGATCCGGCAAGACGACAACCCTGTACGCGGCGCTCGAACGTATCAACGACAACACGCGCAACATCATGACCGTCGAGGACCCAATCGAGTATTTCATCGATGGCATCGGCCAGTCGCAGGTCAACACGAAAGTGGAAATGACGTTCGCGCGCGGGCTACGCGCGATTCTGCGCCAGGATCCAGACGTCGTGATGGTCGGTGAGATTCGCGACCTCGAAACGGCCGAAATCGCCGTACAGGCGAGTTTGACGGGTCACCTCGTGCTCTCCACGCTGCATACCAACACGGCCTCGGGTGCCCTGACGCGCTTGAGGGACATGGGCGTCGAACCGTTCCTGTTGTCTTCGAGCCTGCTCGGCGTACTTGCACAGCGCCTCGTGCGGGTCCTGGACGACGAAACCAAAATCCCGTACCCGGCACGCGAGTACGAGTGCAACCTGCTCGGCGTCAATCCGGCAAATCCACCGACCCTGTACCACCCGGGCGACGGCGCCAACGGCGGTTTCCTTGGGCGTACCGGTATTTACGAGCTCATTACGGTTGATGACGAGATGCGCGAGATGATCCATGGGGGCGTCAGCGAACAGGAAATCGAGCGGCATGCCCGCAAGTCGAGCCCCAGCATCCGTGCCGACGGTCGACGCCTCGTGTTGCGCGGGACCACGACGCTCGAGGAAGTGCTGCGCGTCACTCGCGAAGACTAGATCAGGCTGGACACGGTAGACGGGAAATCACCAGATGGGTGCCTTTGAATACGTAGCGATGGACGAGTCGGGCAAGCAGTCGAAAGGCCTGCTTGAAGGTGACACGCCCAAACACGTCCGCCAGCTGCTCAGAGACCGCAACCTGTTCCCGGTCAGCGTCACCGAAGTTGCGCAAAAAGAGGCGCGCCGGCAACGCAGCTTCTCGTTTCGACGCGGCATGTCCTCGGCCGAGCTCGCATTGATCACGCGACAACTTGCCTCGCTATCGCAGTCCGGTCTGCCACTTGAGGAAGCGCTGCTCGCGGTATCACAGCAGAATGACCAACCGCGCACGAAAAGCATTCTGCTGGGCGTGCGCGGCAAAGTCATGGAGGGACATGCGCTCGCGGATGGATTCAGCGAATTCCCGCAGGCCTTCCCCGAGTTGTACCGCGCCACCGTTGCCGCGGGCGAACAGTCCGGGCACCTGGATGTCGTGCTGGAACGACTCGCGGACTATACGGAGGCGCGCCAGGAGCTGCGCCAGCGCATCACCAATGCCCTCGTCTACCCGATTGCGCTCGTCGTTATGGCGGTCGGCATCATCAGCTTCATGCTCGCAACCGTTGTGCCGAAAATCGTGACGGTTTTCGAGAATACGGCGGCCGAATTGCCGCCGCTGACCAGCGGGCTGATCGCAACCAGCGATTTCCTGCGCGATTACTGGGGCTTCCTGATCATCGGCCTGGGCCTGTTTTTGTATGGCGCCTGGTGGGTACTGCAACAGGATACGCCACGACGACGATTTCATTCGGGCTTGTTGCGCATGCCAATCATTGGGCGGCTTACACGAGGTGTGAATACCGCGCGTTTCACTCGCACACTGAGCATCCTGGCGGGCAGCGGGGTACCGATTCTCGAGGCACTCAATATCTCCGCGGAAGTAGTCGAGAACCTGCCCATGCGCGATGCCATTCTCGAGGCGACGCTGCGTGTCCGTGAAGGCGCTTCCATCAGCAAATCACTGAATGCCAGCAAGCTGTTTCCGCCCATGATGATTCATCTCGTATCGACAGGCGAAGCGGGCGGCAGGCTCGAGGAAATGCTGTCTCGCGCGGCCGTCGGGCAGGAACGCGAGGTCGATGGGCTGATTGCGGCTCTACTGGGCATTTTGCAGCCACTCCTGATTGTCATAATGGGTGCCATAGTCTTGACGATAGTCCTTGCAATTTTGCTTCCGATCTTTGAAATTAATAACCTGATTCGCTAGATCCATTCTCGAACTGCTTGTTGCCGGAGGCCATAGCAATGAACGGTGAAAAAGACGACCGTAAAGACCTGCCCGAAAACTCGCCGGCCGAGGAAGAAATTGCCGAAGCTGACGTGCTCGCCGAGGTAGAGGACGACAACGTCGGTGACCTGTCTGTCGAGCTGAATGTCGAGGAACTGGTCGCCAAGATCGAAGAAGATGATGCTGAGGAAGCTCATCAGAAGGCCGAGCTGCGCCGCAAACTCGAGAAGATGCAGGAACAGCACGACGCCGAAATGGACAGTACCTACAACTTCAATCTCGACGAAGACGTCTGAGTTTTGCTAGCGAAAATCGCGTGAGCGAATCGAGAGTTCGCCAAGCATGTTTGTGTGATCAAATAATTGCCGCGCGATCACGTGAATGACCTTACCCTCAACCTGTAATTCGCCCGACACGCCCAGCAAGCGTGCGTTCAGCAATGCCGCGCGGTAGTTGTCGGCCACCTGCTTCCAGACGACCAGGTTGATCTGCCCTGTTTCATCCTCGAGCGTGACGAAAGTGACACCACTGGCCGTCCCTGGCCGCTGCTTGGTGATCACGAGTCCCGCCACATTGATTTTCACGCCCGTCGTCATACCTGGCAGAGTCCCGGCCGACACGTAGCGATAGCGATCGAGGTGGCGTCTCAACAGGCACATCGGGTGCCGCTCGAGCGTCAGGCCGGTTGCCTGGTAATCCGCGACGATGGTTTGCCCTTCAGTCGGCTTGCGGAGTAGTGGCGTCGCCTCGTAACGATGCATGGAAGGAAACAGCGGCATGGGCTTTTCGGTGCCGGAGACAGCCCAGCGGGCGCGGTGTCGGTCGCCGTAAAGCGATCGCAGTGAACCCGACGAGGCCAGCACGCCCAGCTCACGCTTGTCGAGCCCGACACGCTCCAGCAACTGCTGCACCTCTGTGTAGGCGCCCGCACCGCGTTCGGCCACGATCTTCTGACCGCTGTCCTCGGACAAGCCCTTGACCATCCTGAGTCCCAGGCGCAGAACCGCGGTACCCTGCTCGTCGGCTTCGAGTGAACAGTCCCAGCCACTGTGATTGATGTCGGCGGGCCGCACGGTCACACCATGTCTTTGCACATCCTGCACCAGTTGCGATGCCGAGTAGAACCCCATTGGCTGGCTGTTCAACAGAGCGCAGGTAAACGCGGCGGGCGTATGGCATTTGAGCCAGCACGAGACGTACACGAGCAAAGCAAAACTCGCAGAGTGTGACTCGGGAAAGCCGTATTCGCCGAAACCTTCTATCTGGCGAAATATCTGTCGTGCAAACGCCTCCTCGTAGCCACGTTCACGCATACCCGCAATCAGTTTGTCTTCGAACGGGCCAAGGCCGCCACGGCGCTTCCAGGCTGCCATGGCTCGCCGCAGCTGGTCTGCCTCCCCGGGCGTAAAGCCGGCCGCAACAACCGCAAGCTGCATGACCTGCTCCTGGAAAATCGGCACTCCCAGGGTGCGCTGCAACACACCTTTGACGTCCTCGCTCGGATAATCGACCGCTTCCTCGCCATTACGACGCCTGAGGTAGGGGTGCACCATGTCGCCCTGGATAGGCCCCGGGCGAATAATCGCGACCTCGATGACAAGGTCGTAATAACAGCGCGGCCGGAGTCTCGGCAACATCGCCATCTGTGCCCGTGACTCGATCTGGAAGACACCCATCGTGTCACCGTCACAAATCATGTCGTAGACAAGCGGATCTTCAGCCGGCACGTTCGCGAGCGTCAGCTGCCGGCCGTCAAAGTCACGAATCAGGTCGAAGCTGCGGCGGATCGCCGTGAGCATGCCAAGACCGAGCACATCGACCTTGAGCAAGCCAAGATCCTCGAGATCGTTTTTCTCCCACTGTATGACGGTGCGATCCGGCATCGCGGCATTCTCGACGGGCACGAGTTCATAAAGCGGCGCATTGGAAATCACGAAACCACCCACGTGTTGTGAGAGATGTCGCGGAAAACCGATCAGCTCCCTGACGAGATATAACAGGCGCTTCATGACGGGACTATCGGGGTCGAGCCCGGCTTCGAGTACGCGACTGTCGTCGACCTTGCTGCCGTCCCACCATTGCATTGAACGCGACAGGCGGCCGACCTGCAGATCGCCAAGGCCCAGCACTTTACCGACGTCGCGCAATGCACTGCGGGGACGGTAGGTAATGACGGTCGCCGCCAGCGCCGCTCGTTCGCGACCGTACTTGTCGTAGATGTACTGGATCACCTCTTCGCGGCGCTCATGCTCGAAATCGACGTCGATATCGGGCGGCTCGTTGCGCTCCCTGGAGATGAATCGCTCGACGAGCATGGACATGCGCTCCGGGTCGACCTCGGTTATCCCTAAACAAAAACACACGGCTGAATTTGCGGCCGAACCACGCCCCTGGCACAGGATATGCTGTGAACGCGCAAACGCGACGATGTCATAGACGGTCAGGAAATAGGACTCGTAGCGCAACTCGGCAATCAGCTTTAACTCATGCTCGACGAGCTGTATCACTTTGCCCGGAACGCCGCCGGGCCAGCGCCGCCGCATGCCCTCCTCGGTCAGCCTGCGAAGATAGCTTGCCGGCGTCTCGCCGGCCGGAACCAGCTCATCGGGATACTCGTAGCGCAATTCGTCCATCGAAAAATCGATGGCATCGGCGATGTGCAGCGTTTCCTCGAGCAATTCCGCCGGATAGACATTCTGCAGGACTTCGCGCGACCGCAGGTGGCGCTCGCCGTTCGGGTAGAGCCCGAATCCCGCGCAGCCTACCGTCATACCAAGGCGTATCGCCGTCACGGCATCCTGCAGGATGCGGCGCGATCGACGGTGCATGTGGACGTCACCACAGGCAACGAGCGGCAGCTTGAGACGACGACCTTCCTCACGAAGTTTCCCGAGCTGTTCGTGCTGACGGCCGTCGGCCAGCAATTCGACGGCGATCCAGAGCCGGTCACGAAACGTCTCGCGTATCCAGTGATCCTCGACATCGAGTGTAAAACTCCGATCGGGCACCCACAGCACGAGACAACCCGGCAAGCCCTCTTCGAACGCCATGCGCGTCAGTTCATAGCGTCCCTTGTCGGCGGCGCGCCGCGCCGCCGTGATCAGGCGACAAAGCGACGCATAGCCCTCGCGGTTCTGCGCCAGTGCCACGAGTTTGCGGCCGCTGCGCAGGCTGAGTTCCGAGCCGATGATCAGTTTCTTAAGGCCGTATTCCTTCGCTGCCGAATGCGCGCGCACAACTCCTGACATCGTGCATTCGTCGGTAATAGCCAACGCCTCGTAACCGAGCTTTGTAGCTGTCTCGACAAGTTCTTCAGGATGTGATGCACCGCGCAGGAACGTGAAGTTACTGAGGGCATGTAACTCCGCGTATCGGCATGACCTCTTATCCAAAGTAGCCATGCAGATACCAGGCCGGCGACTGTTTGCGATTACGAAAGACCCACAAGCGCATGCCGGCCGGGTTTATGGCCGTGTAGTAATCTCGCGACATGCCGTCCTCATCCCACCAGCCGGTCTCAAGCCGTTCCGGCCCTTCGAGCAGCCTTAGCCGGCAACCCTGGTGCAGCGGGTAAGCGCCGTCTGCCGGCAACAAAGCCGGCTCGGGGAGCATCCACAGGGGGCGCTCCAAATGTCGCCTGGCTTCCGACAAAGTCGTGCTGCTCCAGTCTGATAACAGGCTGTGCGCACGCCACGCATACTGTGGCCGGTGCTCGGCGATCATGCTCGTGGAATGCACTGACTGGTCACCAATACGCGCGACCAGGCGCTCGGCAAGCCGGGTAATCGAGTGACGTTGCTGAGGTCCGTCGCCGGCGTCGTGAAACTGCAAACGTGCTGATTCGGCCTGCAGTGGCTGTGTCAGGCCACTCCGTAAACGAACGGCTATGACCGGCTCGGATAGCAGCAGTTGTTCGAAACGAATGCCCAGTAACGCCAGCCAGCGCTCTGCCGAGCGATCGGCACGTGCACAACCAAGCCGCAACTCGGTGGCAGCTCCCTTGAGGTGAAAAAAACTGAACGCCAGGCGCTGTGTGCCCAGTTGCCGTGCCAACAGGAAGTTCTCCAGGGACAGCAATAACTCACGGCAAATATTCAGCAACAGCTCGCGGTCGGACTGCTCCTCCGTCATCTCGTAATCGACGCAGAAGCGTTCAGGTGCGCGCCAGGACTGCCTGGGGTCGGGCAGATGCCCGAGCGCGCGATCGAGCGCCAGCATGGGCTCCGCACCAAACCGCCGTACAAATCCTTCCCGCGGCAGGCGCAGGCACTCGCCTACCGTCGAAACACCCATGCCCCGCAGTGACTCGCACAAGGCCTGTGGCCAGTGAAGACTCGCCAGTGGCAGGTTGCGTAATGCCGCAGCCAGATTCTGCTCATTACGAATACAGACCCGACGACCCGCTCTTGCCAGCCAGGTAGCGCCCAGCGGTGTCGGCGCAATCGCCAACGAGGCCACAAAACCCTGCTGCCGCAGGCCCCTGGAAATTTTTTCCCGCAGTTCACGCAAGCCACCAAACAGGCGCAGGCTGCCCGCGATCTCGAGTAACAGCGCATCCTGGCCGGCAATGCAGACAAAAGACGAGAAACGCTCCAGCCAGCCAGCCAGCATTTCGAGCGCCTGTTGCTCCCGTGGCAGGCTGCGTTCCTCGAGTACCAATGCAGGTAACAACGCCAGCGCGGCATTGGCCGACTGCCCTGCCATGACGCCGACCGCCTGTGCCCGCGCATCCGCGAGCAGTACACGATGAATACCCTGCTGTTCTTCGACGATGGCCGTTGCTTCATCGGAGCGACGACAAGCCTCGAGCGGCAAACCCGGCAGCCAGACACAAAACCAGAGTCGCTGTATCACCGTCGGCGCAAGCGGCCTTGTAAGCGGCGCCGGCTCGAGAAACGGCAATACCTGCTGTGACGCGGAGGTAGCCGCGTCCCGTGCGATGACGGGTGATTTCCGCGCCCGCGACATCTTTAAAGCAGTCTGTTCAGAACGGTCGGGCGGCCACCACGACTCTTGAGGATATGGACGTCCGTCCCCTGCCCGCCTGCATGCTGCGTGCCCCCGGGGTGCAGCTCGAGACGCAACGCAGCGGCAGAAGGCTGTGCGCGTGCAGCCATGGGGCGAAAAGCAATCGCCCAGCTATGGCCTTTTTCGGCCGCCAGCTGCAAACGCCGGCTGGCCTGGTCATCGAGGGTCTCGGGCCAGAACAGCACGGCCGCACAGGTACCCGACGACAATGCCTGCTCGGTTGACCAGAGTATTTCGCTGCTGTCCCCGGGACGTACGATCAGCATGCGTGACAGATCGATGCCACATTCTCGTAGTGCGGGTGGGTATGGCTGGAAAGGCGGCGCTACCCAGGCAATCCAGCCCGGCTCGCCGCAATCAGGCTGTGACTCGGTGAGTCGCGCCAGTGCCGGCATCAACAGACGCAGTTCACCGATGCCATATTGTTCAATCAGGATCTCTGTCAGTGCTGCAGGCGGCCAGCCTCCACCCGGCAAATGCCGGTCCAGCTCCGGATAACCACTCGGAAGCCCCGCCTTCTGCTGCAGGGAACTGCGCCCTTTCCATACGCGCGGGTTCCGCAACAACTTGTCGAGCGATACGGACAAGACTCAATGCAACGGCAGGCCATCGCGAATGACGCCGACCACAACGCCTTCGATAACGAGCACCTGCTTCCTGAGGTCGACTTCAATAGGTTCGAATTCATCGTTCTCGGGCAACAACGATACGAGCGAGCCGTTTTGCCGGTAGCGTTTGACCGTCACTTCGTCATCGAGGCGCGCAACGATGATCTGCCGGCTGCGCACTTCCGGCGTACGATGCACGGCGACGAGGTCACCATCGAGAATACCGGCGTCCTTCATACTCATGCCGTGAACGCGCAACAGGTAATGCGGTTTCGGGTTAAAAAGTTGCGGATCGAGTTTGTAATGCGCCTCGATATGTTCCTGCGCCAGTATCGGGCTGCCCGCCGCCACGCGACCGATGAGCGGCAGGCCCATCTGATCACGTAAGGAGTCCTTGAGCTGGATACCGCGCGAGGCCCCCGGCAGTAATTCGAGCACGCCCTTCTTCTGCAACGCGCGCAAATGCTCCTCGGCGGCATTGGCCGACTTGAAACCGAGTTCACCGGCGATTTCAGCACGCGTCGGCGGCATGCCGGTTTCGGCGATAAACTCTTGAATCATCTCGAGAATTTGCTTTTGCCTGGGGGTCAGTTCGCGCATTTGAACAGTTCCTGTATAGATTCACAGTATCTGGGATTATATACAGTACTCCATCGAGTGCAAGGGGAACTTGTCGCGCCGGGCGCCCTGCCTGCGTTGGGCATTGATACCCAATTGCGGCCAGGATCCGCCGCCACGAAACCTCTGTCGGCTCACATCGCTCACTTCTGTCGCTCATGACCGACAAACAACAATAAAAACAGGAGTTTTCGTTGCAGCAGCGTGCGGTTTGTTAAATAATGCGCCTGCAGTTTTTCCCAACAAAGGAACTTTCCAACATGAAAAAGACCGCACTCAGAGCAAGCGCACTTGCGCTCTTCGTCGCAATGGCCGCTGGTTGCGCAACCACAGGACTGGATGAAGTCAAAGCTACGGCTGACCGTGCCGCCGCCGACGCTGCTGCAGCTGCTTCTGCTGCTGAAGCCGCTCGCGCTGCTGCCGATCGCGCCGCTCAGGCTGCTTCTTCCGCACAGAGCACTGCCGACCAGGCATTGTCTGCTGCTACAGAATCACAGGCCTGCTGCGAAGCCAATCGCGAAAGCATGGAACGTATGTTCCAGAAATCGATGTCCAAATAGTAGCGTCAGACTACGACATCTATTTATTGAGACGCCGCGCTTGTCGCGGCGTTTTTTATGCTCTCCCCCACGGACTCGGGAATGCCATTGGAGCGTTCGACGAGCTTCTCGACAAGATCCCAGTCGAGCTGTCCGGCACGCTCCGAGGTCGCCACGATGAACTGCTCGGTCACCTGCGTAAGCGGGTCCTTGCTTGGCGTCACCACCTCGGGAACCTCGATATCAGCATCCAGCTCTTCGACATGCTGCAACGACTGCTCGACAAGCAGCTGCGGCGTTTCCAGTAAGGGGTGAACTTCCGCGACAAGCTTCTCGCCGTCCCAGCCGATTTTCACAGGCGCATTGATGATGCGTACAGGGGTATTGACGCGAACGTGCCGGAACAGGAACTCAATGTCCTCGGGAAACATGCGCACGCAGCCGTGCGACACGCGCATCCCCACGCCGGCGGGCTTGTTGGTGCCGTGAATCAGGTAACCCGGAATTCCCAGGCGCAGGGCCCTCGTACCCAACGGGTTGTTCGGCCCGGGCGGCACGACGCGCGGCAGCGGATCGCCGTCAGCCGCGTGTTCCTCGCGAACCGACTGTGGCGGATACCAGGCCGGGTTCCTGGCCATCGCCGTGATTTTCGTATTGCCGAGCGGCGTTTCCCAGTCCATTCGACCGATGCTCATCGGGTACGTGTAAACGAATGCGGGCTCACCGTCCCTGGCTTCCGGGTAGTAATACATACGGTACTCGGCGAGATTCAGC
>Ga0265303_10001694_pt1 | contig 13660 bp, 11 predicted proteins | sample Helome_2_FD_192494 | JGI IMG/M metagenome (GOLD analysis project Ga0265303, IMG submission 192494) | Marine sediment microbial communities from subtidal zone of North Sea - Hel_20160317 (Illumina Assembly) | ecosystem: Environmental > Aquatic > Marine > Subtidal zone > Sediment ... | reverse complement strand
GGCGCCTGGAAGCATGTTTCGGAACCGGATATTTTTCGGACTCGCCCATGCAGTTCCTTGATTCAGATAGTTATTGTGCCTCTCATTTTGATGGCGCCAATATAATGTACAATTGGCTGGAGGCTCCGCAGTATCAGGTTATTAAGATGATAATATAAATATGATTTAACGTCCCTTCAGGTATGAAATCATCAGCACTGCAACACCGAGAAGAAACGGCACAAAAACTACAAAATGCACAAGTGCAGGCATATCCCTGTGCGTCCCGCTCAAATGTATATCAGATCGGCAAGAGCGGAGAATGCGACAAGAATAAAGCCCAGTGTGTTGTGTAGTTGTTTGTTGTCCATCACAGGATCTATCTCGCTATAGTTTCACCCGCAATTTATCATGAACAGCGGCATTTCTTGACTGTCTCCGGTTTAGCAGGCGTTTTCGCTTCCTTTGGCTCAGCGAACAGGCCAATTCTTTTGGATTGCTCGATAGACACATCGGAATATGCGTATAAACTACTATCTACTTGCGGGCCGTACATTGACAATGGTCAATGACTGGCTTTAGGCAGGTAAATCTGCAAACACTGTTAAACGCGCAGGTCATTTACATTGTGGCAGGCGTGCTTGCAGCCGCAGTCCACGGCAAATGGATCAGTGGTCTCGACGCCCGCGGCAGGGTTAACCGGATAGCTGTCGGTTTCAGCATGATGCCCAGCGGTGAAGCGGGGCCGGCATTCGCTTTCACAGGCAAGAGTCTTGGGGTTATCGACTCCGTCATGTTCGCTGCTGTGGTGGCTATGGCGGTCGTCACCACCCTGGCGACACCACTGATGCTACGCATTGCCATGGGCAAGATCCCGCAGGACGAATAAGAATATGAGTTTTCGGGAAACACAGGCATGAAAACAGGGGGCGCCGACACAGTCATGTCGGGACGGGCACTGCTTGCCCGCTTTGCGCTGCTTGCAGTCATCAGCACGGTTGTCGGCTTGCTGACCCATTTCGTGTGGGGACTGAATCACCAGCAGACCATCTCGGTCAGCGTTTTTCTGATCATTATCCTGTCCACCCTGTTCTTCTGGGACTTCCGGCTGGCCATCGCCTTCCTCGGGCTTCCTGTGCTGCTGCTGAGCGGGGCGCTGGAGATGGAGTGTTTCAAAGAGCACTGCTCACTGGAGGTCATTCTCTTCCTCATCGGTATGATGGTGGTGGTCGGAGGTCTCCGCGATCTGGGATTTTTTACCTGGATCATTCAGGGGATAATGAAGATAAAAGGCATGACCGGGCGGCGTTTTGTCCTTGTCACCGCTGTGGCTTCGGCGCTGAGCGCCGCTGCGGTGGACGAGGTTACCAGCATCCTGTTCATGGCGGCACTCGTGTTTCAGGTCTGTGACGTACTCAAGGTCAGACCCATCCCATTCCTCATCATCTGTGTTATGGCGACCAATGTCGGTAGCGCCGGGACCATGCTGGGAAACCCGGTCGGCATCCTCATCGGCAGCCGTGCAGGACTGACCTTCGAGGACTTCATGCTCTGGGCGTTCCCGGTTATGTTGCTGTCCCTCATTGTCACCGTGGCCCTGTTGATGGTCTGGTACCGCAAGGATATCCGGCAACTCAGTGATCGCATGGCACAGCGTCGTGGTCACGCACTTCCTCTGGGACCCACCGTCGCTGTGCCATTCAAGCGCGGCTTACTGCTGATCTGCGCTACCATTGGTCTCGTCGCCTTGCATCACCGCATCGAACTGTGGCTCGATCTGGAAACCAATACCGTTCTCTATATGGCACCTTTGGTCACGGCCGGGATCGTGATGATCTGGCGCCGGGAGCGCGCCCGCCACTATATCGAACAGGATGTTGAATGGTGGACATTGATTTTCTTCCTGATGCTGTTTGGTGTGGCCGGCACACTCCAATACACGGAGGTCACCACAGAAATTGCCTTTTCTCTGACCCGGCTGCTAGGCGATCAGACCAGCATCCTCGTGCCTGCCGTGATGGTTATTTCCGCCATTGGCTCGGCCTTTATAGACAATGTCATCTTTGTGGCAGCGTTCATACCTGTGGTCCAGGAACTGGTTGGTGAGGCGGGCACGGTGCACCCGTTATGGTGGGCGCTGCTGTTCGGTGCCTGTTTTGGCGGCAACATCACCATGATAGGAAGCACAGCGAACATCGTGGCCCTGGGAATGCTCGAGAAGCGCTATCGGACGCGCATTCACTTCCTCGAATGGTTCTGGGTAGGATTGGCCGCCGCATTTGTAGCAGGATTCGTGGCCTGGCTGGCCCTCCTGTTTACCGGTCCTTTCATGCTTGCCGGGTCGTCCTGATGATGTGTCAACCTCTATTTGGGAGAGCGACTTGACTGATCAATCTATCGCCCTGTCGTCACTGTTCAGCCCGGCACAGATTCTCTGTGACGCGCAAGGTACCCGGGTCGAAAAGACCGCCCGGCAATTGATCGGCTTGATCGCCGGCAGCGACAGTTCAATCGACAGTGAAGCCGTCTATCAACTTGTTCTTGCCCGCAAAAGATGCGGAGTTATATTGCTCCAGACCGGTGTCGCCGTAATACATGTGCGAATCAACGGTTTGCAGGGGCTGCGCATGGCGCTCGCCACCAGTCGCGAAGGACAGGTCTGCTGTCCCGATCGCGAGGATTTTTTACACGCTGAAACCGGGTCTGTCCCCGTCAATCTGATTATTCTTGTGTTGGTGCCAGTCGACGACCCAGCCAGTTACCTGCGAGCGATTGCGGCGCTGACAGCAATCTGCCGGCGTGAGAACTTTGTCGAGTTCCTGTTAACGCTGGATAACCCCGAGCTTGTCTGGAAATCCATCGAGGCGACGGGCGTGGCACTGCCGGAATATGTCGCTGCCCGCGACATTATGCGTACCGATTTCGCACGGCTGCGGGATACCGACGGCCTTTATGCAGCGATAGATCTGTTTTGCAAAGAAGGCGTGAATGAGTTGCCGGTGGTCGACGCCGATGGCGATCTGGTCGGCATTGTCAGCGAAGAAGAACTGATCCGCTTGTGCCTGCCCGAGTACATCACTTGGATGGAAGATCTCTCGCCGATTCTGAACTTCGAGCCTTTTGCCGAGATCCTGCGGCGCGAGGCGACCATGCCGGTGATGGAGATCATGGTATTTGCGGATCGCTATGCAACGGTCGATGAGGCGACACCGGCCATCCAGGTGGCCAAAGTCATGATGCGGCGTGATGTTCGGCAGGTGCTGGTGGTCCGCGATAAAAAACTGATGGGCATTATCTCCATCCAGGATTTCATCCAAAAGGTGCTGAGAGCCTAGTCAGGCAGTACAATCTAAGCAACTGTTTATAGTAAAAAAATAAAAATCATGATAGCTGTTTCCCGGCTTCTTTCAGGCCTGGATCGGTTCAGAGAGAAGCGCCGCAATGAATGTCTGGAGGCGGGCTACTTTTAGTAAAACTGTTCTGCTACAATAATCGGGATTTCAGGCGTGCCCGCCGACTCGTTGGCGGTTTTCCGTGTATTGAAGTGGGCCTATGGCCCATTTTTTATTTGTGGTGTGAGTGAATGGCACGTGAATCGGCCGAACTCCGCAAGCTGATTCAGCCGGCGGTGACAGCATTGGGTTTTGAGCTGGTCGGGGTGGAGTTCATTCACGGCAAAAACGGCTTGTTGCGGATTTATATCGACCATGAAGACGGGATTGGCGTCGATGACTGTAAATCGGTGAGCTACCAGGTCAGCGGCCTGCTGGATGTAGAAGATCCGATTCGTGGTCAATACACGCTCGAAGTCTCATCGCCGGGCCTGGACAGGCCGTTGTTTCAGGCGCGTGATTTTGAGCGCTTTGCCGGCCATGAGGTCAAGTTGCGCTTGTCCGTGCCAGTGGCGGGGCGACGCAGATTCAAGGGCATCCTGGTCGGTCTGAGGGACAACCAGGTTGTTGTGAAGATGGACGATGAGGAGTTGCTTGTGCCCTTACATGAAATCGATCAGGCACGACTGGTACCGGACTACGAATCGCATCGCGCGGAGGGTGCGTAATGGGTAAAGAAATACTGATGGTCGTGGATACGGTATCCAACGAAAAGGGTGTCAGCAAAGAAGTGATATTCGGTGCTATCGAAGCCGCGCTCGCCTCGGCGACCAAGAAACAGCACGAGGAAGACATTGATGCGCGCGTTGGAATCGATCGTGTTACCGGCGAGTACGACACATTCCGTCGTTGGGAGGTGGTCGAGGAGAGCGATGAGACTGATGAAGACGAAGAGAGCGGCTATCGATTCCCGTCCCGTCAGATACTGCTTGAGGAAGCCCGCCAACGCGACCCCGACATCCAGGTGGGTGACCATGTCGAGGAACCCATGGAATCGGTTGATTTCGGTCGTATCGGCGCCCAGACCGCAAAACAGGTCATTGTTCAGAAGGTGCGGGAAGCCGAACGTGCCCAGGTGGTGGAAGCCTACAGGGATCGAATCGGTGAACTGATCACCGGTATTGTGAAGCGTGTCGAGCGCGGCAATGTCTACCTGGATCTGGGGGGTAATGCTGAAGCCATTATCTATCGTGAAGAAATGATTCCGCGGGAAGCGGTGCGCCCCGGCGATCGTCTGCGCGGTTACCTGCAGGACGTGCGCTCGGAGCCGCGTGGTCCACAGCTGTTCGTCAGCCGCGTGGCCCCCGAATTCCTGATTGAGTTGTTCAAACTGGAAGTGCCCGAGGTGGGGCAGGGCCTGATTGAAATTCTGGGTGCCGCCCGTGATCCGGGTTTACGCGCCAAGATCGCCGTTTTGTCCAATGACCCGCGTATCGATCCGATCGGTGCCTGTGTCGGTATGCGTGGTTCGCGCGTGCAGACGGTTTCAACCGAACTGGCGGGTGAACGTGTCGATATTATTTTATGGAACGAAAATCCGGCCCAGTTCGTGATTAACGCCATGTCGCCGGCCGAGGTGGTTTCGATCGTTGTTGACGAAGACAAGAACAGCATGGATGTCGCCGTGACAACAGATCAGCTTTCACAGGCGATCGGACGAGGCGGCCAGAACGTACGCCTGGCCAGTCAGCTGACCGGCTGGGAACTCAACGTCATGGACGAGCAACAGGCTGCTGTAAAGTCGGAGGAAGAGGCGCAGGTACTGCAGAAGCTGTTCATGGATGACCTCGACGTGGACGAGGAAGTGGCGGTCATCCTGGTTCAGGAGGGTTTTTCCACCGTCGAGGAAATTGCCTATGTCCCGAACAGTGAATTGCTGCAGATTGAAGAATTTGAGGAAGACATTGTCGAAGAGCTGCGCGGCCGCGCACGCGATGTGTTACTGACGCGCGCCATCGCCAGTGAGGAAGGTGTTGGCGGTTCACAACCTGCGCAGGATCTTCTGGGGATGGAGGGTATGGATCACGATCTGGCCTTCGCCCTTGCGGCTACGGGGATTGTGACCATGGAAGATCTGGCCGAACAGGCCATCGATGATCTGATGGATATCGAGGGCATGGACGAAGAGCGCGCAGGCACATTGATCATGACCGCCCGTGCACCTTGGTTTGCCGATGAAGAGCAGGGCTAGACATCGAGGAGATGCCTTAGGATGACCGACGTTACGGTACGACAGTTCGCAGATGTGGTGGGTTTACCGGTTGATCGCCTGATGGTGCAACTGGACGAAGCCGGCCTGAAGATTTCCGGTGCGGACGACACTATATCCGATACAGAAAAGATGCAGCTTCTGAGTTACCTGCGCAAAAGTCATGGTAAATCAGACTCGTTGTCGGTATCACAACCGAAAAAAGTTACGCTGAGACGTAAATCCCACACTGAGCTGCGTACCCCGGTAAGCCGTGGCAGCGCGGCGAAAACGGTCAGTGTTGAAGTGCGCAAGAAACGCACCTATGTGAAGCGCGCGGAGCTTGTTGCCGAAGAACAGGAAAGGCTGAAACAAGAGGCCGATGAAAAAGCCAGAATACTGGCCGAACGTGAAGCCAGCCTGCAGGCGGAAAAGGAGGCCTTGCGACGTGCCGAGGAGCAAGCGGCACGTAAAGCTGAAGAAGAGGTCAAACGCGCAGAAGATGTGAAACGTCGCGAGCAGGAAGAGGCGACGCGCAAGGCTGATGAAGAGCGCAGTAAAGTCGATAAGGATTCGCTGGCTCAGGCACGTGCAGCGCAGGAAGCGCAACAACAGAAATCCGAACAGGACCGTAAGGCAAAACGCCGCGACAGCGGCGATCAGGCCACCAAATATGGCCGCAAGGAACTGCACGTCGCCAAGGGCAAGGGTGGCCGCCGCAAGAAAAAGAGGGCACCCGGGTCGACTGTAGCTGTCAAGGCGTCAGGTGAGCATGGTTTTGAGATGCCCACCGCACCGGTTATCCACGAAGTGGAGCTTCCAGAGGCTATTACGGTGTCCGAGCTGGCGCAGAAGATGTCTATCAAGGGTGCAGAGCTGGTCAAGTCGCTGATGAAGCTGGGCGTCATGGCGACGATTAACCAGAGCCTCGATCGGGATACCGCCTCTCTGGTGGTGGAAGAACTGGGTCACATCGCCAAGGCGGCGTCCGATCAAGATCTGGAGGCCGAAATCGAACAACTGGCCGCTGGCGAGATCAGTGGCGCAAAAGTGCCACGTCCGCCGGTGGTCACCATCATGGGACACGTTGACCACGGCAAGACGTCCTTGCTCGATTATATTCGCAGCACCCGGGTTGCTGCAGGTGAAGCGGGTGGTATTACCCAGCATATTGGCGCCTATCATGTGGAAACTCCCAGGGGCATGATCAGTTTCCTGGATACACCCGGTCATGCCGCCTTTACCGCCATGCGCGCGCGGGGGGCCAAGGTGACGGATATTGTTATCCTGGTCGTCGCCGCCGATGACGGTGCCAAGCCACAGACCGTTGAGGCGATACAGCACAGTAAAGCCGCCGAAGTGCCCATGGTGATTGCGATCAACAAGATCGATAAACCGGAAGCCGATCCCGATCGAGTCAAAAACGAATTGGCACAACAGGACGTGATTCCGGAAGACTGGGGTGGTGATACCCAGTTTATCGAAGTCTCCGCGAAAACCGGGCAGGGTGTCGATGATCTGTTGGATGCGGTACTTCTGCAGACCGAATTGCTGGAATTGACTGCGGTCGAAGACTGCCCGGCTCAGGGCGTCGTCATTGAATCGGCTCTGGATAAAGGCCGTGGACCGGTGGCCACAGTACTGGTCCAGAACGGCATGTTGCGCAAAGGCGATATATTGACTGCCGGCCAGGAATGGGGGCGTGTGCGGGCCATGTTCAATGAATCCGGGAGGGCGATTGAATCGGCAGGACCTTCCATTCCGGCAGTGGTGCTGGGGCTTTCCGGTACACCGGCCGCGGGTGAAGATGCACTGGTGATCAACGACGAACGCAGGGCCCGTGAACTCGCCGAGTTTCGCCATCAGAAACAACGTGAAATCAAGCTGGCGCGTCAGCAGCAGGCCAAGCTCGAAGACATGTTTGCAAACATGGGGAAAGGTGAGCAGGCGACTCTTAATATTGTTCTCAAGGCCGACGTGCAGGGTAGTGCCGAAGCGCTGCGCGATTCACTGAGCAAAATTGACGCTGAGGAAGTGTCGGTCACGATCATTTCCTCGGGTGTCGGTGGCTTCAATGAAACCGATGCCAATCTGGCGGTAGCCTCCAATGCCATTATGATCGGTTTCAATATTCGAGCCGATGCGGCAGCACGTCGCCTCATCGAGGAAAATAATATCGATCTGCGCTACTACAGTGTGATTTACGAAGCGATCGATCATGTAAAAGCGGCCCTGTCCGGCATGTTGGCACCGGATGTCAGTGAAAACATTATTGGCCTGGCTGAAGTGCGGGATGTCTTCAAGGCACCAAAGATCGGTGCTATTGCCGGCTGTATGGTCGTCGAAGGCGTGGTACGGCGCAGTGCTCCGATCCGTGTGTTGCGTGATAATGTCGTTATCTTTGAAGGTGAACTGGAATCGTTGCGTCGTTTCAAGGATGACGTCAACGACGTCCGCAGCGGTATGGAATGCGGTATCGGTGTGAGGGGCTATAATGATGTCAAGGTTGGTGACCAGATCGAGGTCTTCGAACGGATAGAAACAGCGCGGACGGTTGCGTGATCCATCCGCTGTCGTCTGCGTAGTTTTATTTGAGTACCAACGGCCTTGCTTTTATGCCTCGAGATTTCTCAAGAATGCGCCGTGTCGGCGAGCAGCTCCAGCGTGAACTGGCAACGCTTATTCGGGACGAAGTAGACGATCCACGACTCGGTATGGTCAGTGTCTCGGCGGTGGAAGTATCGCGTGATATGTCACACGCAAAGGTGTTCTTTTCCACGCTCGGTGAAGCATCGGAAGCCGATGCATCCCTGCAGGTACTGCAGGGTGCATCAGCTTATCTGAGAAAATTACTGGGGCAGCGTCTGCGTTTACGTCACGTGCCGCAACTGCATTTCAAACAGGACCATTCCCTGGAGGAAGGATCTCGTTTAAGCGCTTTGATCGATGCCGCTGTGCGCGGCGGTCGTGACGACTCCGATTAGTGTGAGGTAAACAAGGATTATGGGTCGACGGCGCGTTAGAGGTCGGGACGTCAGCGGTATTCTGTTGCTGGACAAGCCATCGGGTATTACATCCAATGATGCCCTGCAACAGGTGAAACGCCTTTATTTCGCGAAAAAGGCCGGACATACGGGCAGTCTGGATCCATTGGCATCCGGCGTGTTGCCGATCTGTATGGGTGAGGCCACCAAGGTTTCCGCCTTCCTGTTGGATGCCGATAAACGCTATCAGGTGCGATGTCAGCTGGGCGTTCGAACTGCGACCGCCGATGCAGAGGGCGAGGTGCTGGAAACCCGGCCGGTGGGCGTCTACAGCCGGGAACAGCTGGAGTCGGTATTTGAGGAGTTCCGTGGCAGTATTGAACAGACTCCTCCCATGTATTCCGCGCTTAAACATCAAGGGCAGCGCCTGTACAAGCTGGCACGCCAGGGTATCGAAGTGGAACGCGAGCCGCGACCGGTGGAAATCTATGAGCTGACTCTGGCCGACCAGGGGGAAGACTGGCTGGGGATCAGTGTGCACTGCTCGAAAGGCACCTATGTCCGTACACTTGCTGAAGATATCGGCGAACGGCTCGGCTGCGGCGCCCACGTATCTGCTCTCAGACGAACCGCCGTGGGGCCGTATGGAGACGATAAGCTGGTCGGCCTGGAGGCCCTCAGGGAGTTGAAAGAAAAGGCTATGCCGGTGATGGATGAGCTGTTGCTGCCTATCGAAACCGCGCTCAGCCAGTGGCCTGATGTGGATTTATCCACTGACGCGGCTTTTTACCTGCAGCAGGGGCAGCCTGTGCTGGTACCGCATGCACCCACCAGCGGCTGGGTTCGTCTCTATGCAGGCAACCGCAGCTTTCTCGGCATGGGAGAGGTTCTGGACGATGGGCGGGTGGCGCCCAGAAGGCTGATGAAAAGCGCCTGAGCGATATCCGCATGGAATCCCGGAAAATTTACGGCGCCGGTTTTTGGGCTTCCGTATTTTCCGTAGCTAAGATATTGATGCAACAGGGTTAGGCGGTTAGAATACCCGCCCTTCATCTGGCCTGTTCGCTGGATGTACTTTTTGGACCGATTTTGGAGTTAACGATGGCTTTATCAACCGAACAGAAACAACAGATTGTCAGTGATTATCAGCGTTCCCAGGGCGATACCGGCTCGCCGGAAGTACAGGTGGCAATGCTGACCGCAAATATTCAGGAACTGACGCCGCATTTCCAGCAGCACAAGCACGATCACCATTCCCGTCAGGGTCTGCTGCGTATGGTCAGTAACCGCCGTAAATTGCTTGATTACCTCAAAGGCAAAGACGTGAGCCGTTATCAGGATCTGATAGCTCGTCTGGGTCTGCGTCGCTAATAAAACCCAGTTTATAAACTAACCGCTGTAGTCAGCAGTGAGGATTAACTAGTGAATCCCATTAAAAAATCGTTCCAGTACGGTAGCCATACCGTCACCTTTGAAACCGGCGAAATCGCCCGCCAAGCCTCGGGGGCGGTCATGGTCAGCATGGGTGATACCATCGTATTTGTCACTGCGGTTGGTTTGAAACGCGGCTCTGAAGGGCGGGATTTTTTCCCGCTTACCGTCGATTACCAGGAGCGTACCTATGCCGCCGGCAGTATTCCCGGCGGTTTTTTTCGGCGTGAAGGCCGGCCCAGCGAAAACGAAACGCTGCTGTGTCGGCTGATTGATCGGCCGATCCGTCCACTGTTCCCCAAGGGCTTCACCAACGAAGTTCAGATCATCGCTACCGTTATGTCGCTGGATCCTGAAGTCAATCCGGATATCCCCGCTCTGCTGGGCGCGTCGGCGGCCTGTTCGATTTCCGGTCTGCCATTCAGCGGGCCGGTGGGCGCGGCACGCGTTGGTTACATCGACGGTGAGTATGTGTTGAATCCGGATCAGAGCCAACTGGAAAGCTCAGATCTGGATCTGGTGGTGGCGGGTACAACCAAAGCGGTATTGATGGTTGAGTCCGAAGCCAAGGAACTTCCGGAAGACGTCATGCTCGGTTCCGTGGTTTTCGGCCACGAGCAGATGCAGTCTGCGATTACCGCGATCGATGAACTGGCCGCAGAAGTGAATGCACCGGCCTGGGAGTGGCAGGCGGCTGTGAGCAATGAAGATCTGGCCAAAGCGGTCGCCGATGCCAGTGCAGGCGCTTTTGGCGAGGCCTACCAGATTGCCGACAAACAGGCGCGTTATGCACGGTTGAACAGCATACGTACTGAAATTAGCGATAAGCTGGTCAGTGATGAAGACGGTGGCCCCAGCGCCGAAGACGTACGGGGTGCGATGGACAAGCTGGAGAAGACTATCGTGCGCAGCCGCATCATCGAAGGCAAGCCGCGCATTGACGGCCGTGACACAAAGACGGTTCGGACGATTGCGGTTCGCACCGGTGTGTTGCCGAGAACCCACGGCTCGGCATTATTCACCCGTGGTGAAACCCAGGCCCTGGTTGTGACGACACTGGGCACCGAGCGTGATGCACAGATCATCGATGCCTTGCAGGGTACATACCGCGAAAGGTTCATGCTGCACTACAACTTCCCGCCTTACTGTGTCGGTGAAACCGGTCGTGTCGGAAGTCCCAAACGCCGGGAAATCGGTCACGGCCGTCTGGCTAAACGCGGTATGCTCGCAGTCATGCCGGATGTCGAAGAGTTCCCCTACACCATTCGCGTGGTATCGGAAATCACCGAATCGAACGGCTCCAGTTCTATGGCCAGTGTTTGTGGCAGCAGCCTCTCGATGATGGACGCCGGTGTACCGCTGTCAGCGCCCGTTGCCGGTGTCGCTATGGGGCTCATCAAGGAGGGCGATAACTACGCCGTTCTGACCGATATCATGGGTGATGAAGACCACCTGGGCGACATGGACTTCAAGGTTGCCGGTACGGAGAAAGGTGTCAATGCCCTGCAGATGGATATCAAGATCGATGGCATTACCAAGGACATCATGGAGACCGCTCTGGCGCAGGCCCACGAAGCACGCCTGCATATCCTTGGCGAGATGAGCAAGGCGATCAACGCGCCACGTGAAGACATGTCGGAGTATGCCCCCCGCTACATCACTATGAAAATCAACCCGGATCGCATCCGCGACGTGATCGGCAAGGGTGGCGCGACCATCCGTGCGCTGACTGAGGAAACCGGTGCCAGTATCGATATCGATGACAGCGGCATCGTAAAGATTGCTTCCGTCGACCAGGCAGCCGGCGAAGAGTGCCGCCGCCGCATCGAACAGCTGACCGCCGATGTCGAGGTTGGATCTGTCTATGAGGGCAAGGTGGTCAAGTTGATGGACTTCGGCGCATTCGTGACCATACTGCCGGGTAAAGACGGTCTTGTACACATTTCCCAGATCAGTGAGGAGCGCGTAGAGAAGGTCAGCGACAAGCTGTCCGAAGGCGATACCATCAAGGTCAAAGTGCTGGAAGTCGACAAGCAGGGTCGAATCCGCCTGAGCATGAAGGCCGTTGGTGAAAACTAGCTCACCCAGCCGCTACTAAAGGACACGAGGGTCGGTCACAAAGGCAGTCACCGCAGAAATAGAGTAGGATTCTGTACCTTTGGGGCCTGACTGGCCTCTCAGGCCTCACGCGCAAGGCCGTCAGTCTTTCCGAACGAATTGCGCAGAAATTCCACCATGTCCAAAGCCGTGACAACACCCGCGATCTTCTTGTTGTGCGTCACAAACAAGCGGTGGATATGCCCTTTGACCATGGTGTCGGCAACTTCCTCGATACTGGCATTCTCATCCACTTCGAAAATCATGGGTGTCATGAGATCCTGCACAGTAGCCGACGATTCCTGCTCCAAGTGAAAGCTGGTAGCCTCTTCCTGAGTAACCTGCATTTCCAGCGTGTGAAGATAGTACTCATGCGTATCGTGTACCTCCGCCCGGCTTTCTGGCATGCTGTCATAACGAACGATGTCGGTCAGCGACACTACACCAATGAGTTCACCATCTTCTGATGTAACCGGTGCCCCGGATATCTGATTGTCGGTAAGGAAGCGTGCCAGTCGGTGTAGTGGCCAGTTGTCCTCGGCAGAGAGAACGTCACGCTGCATGATACTTCTTACGGTGGTGTCTGCATTCATGGTTTGCTACTCCTGTGCTCTGCTTAACAGCCTAGCCGGCTGACTATTCAAGCGACTTGATCCTGGTCAATCCCGGTTCGCTAAAGCGCCGGATTCGCTGATCGGTGATATATTCAGAATTCGGCTTCTTCAATTTGCAGGTAGGCTAGGCTGATATGTTTACCGAGTTCTGCATCGAATCCTGACCAGTCGGTATAATCCTTCAGTGCTTTCGCGACTTGCGGCTTCATTTCAAAATCACTCATGCCCTCGTCATAGTAACGTTTTACGCTCGTATAGAGAATTTCCAGGTAGCTGCGGAAACGCTCGGGTACGGCCTTATCGCCGGTCGGACCGTGACCCGGGACATAAACGGACGAGTTGGTCTCGAGGATATTCGTACAGGCCTGGATGTTGCCCTGGATATTACCATCATCGATGCGGGGCAAGCGTTCATTGAGGGCGTTATCACCCAGGAACGTCACCGAGGCTTCCGGGATTTCCACCATGATATCCGAGGTGGTGTGTGCTTTGCCGTAATAATGAATACGGAAGGTATGGTCTCCGATGCGGAATTCTTCACCGTGACTAACGGCTTTGCTTGGGCCGACGACTTGCGTGCCCCTGGTCTTGCCTTCGGTAAGCCGTTCCATGAGTTCAACCCAGTTCCGGCCTTCACCGGCGTTGATCAATTCGATCATATTGGGGTGACCGTAGATGGGGGACTGCGGATACGCAGCTCTGATGGCCTGATTGCCGAGCCAGTGATCGCCGTGGATATGCGAGTTGAAGACAGCGACAACCGGCATATTCGAGATTTTTTTCACAGCACGCAACACCATTTCACCGGACTGAACACTGGAGCCTGGATCCAGGATAACAACGCCTTTGGAAGTGACGACAAAACCGGGATTATTCATGAAACCCTGGTTTTTCGGATTGGGCGTTTCCAGTGGGCCGTGTATGACATAAATATTCTCGGCTATCTGGTCAGCGGGGTAATCCGGGACTTCGGGG
>Ga0265303_10001692_pt1 | contig 13662 bp, 15 predicted proteins | sample Helome_2_FD_192494 | JGI IMG/M metagenome (GOLD analysis project Ga0265303, IMG submission 192494) | Marine sediment microbial communities from subtidal zone of North Sea - Hel_20160317 (Illumina Assembly) | ecosystem: Environmental > Aquatic > Marine > Subtidal zone > Sediment ... | reverse complement strand
AGTCAAGTTGGAGATCCTGCCGGCGGACAACAAGCAGACCCTGACCAAGTACCGGGCGCGCAACCACGACATCTACATCGGTCGTTGGGGTCCCGATTATCAGGACCCGCACACCAACGCCGATACTTTCGCGCGCAACCCGGACAATTCCGACAATGCCAAGTCCAAACCGCTTGCCTGGCGCAATTCCTGGGACATCCCGGCGATGACCAAACTGGCCGACGCGGCGGTGCTGGAGCGTGACGCGAAGAAGCGCGAGCAGATGTACCTGGATCTCCAAAGGGAGCATCAGCAGGTTTCGCCCTTCGTCATCATGTTCCAGGACATCGAGGTGGTTGCGGAGCGGGCCGATGTAGCGGGCTTTGTGATCGGACCGGCGTTCGATGACAACCGCTACGCCGGCATCACGAAGGAATAGACGTCTTAAGGTAGGGCAATGGCCAGTGGCCTCGATCGGGCCACCGTGGTGGGAGATGGCTCGAGCAGCCGACTCCTGCCACGGCCGCTGGCGGTCTTTCTAAGACTGGTTACCACGGTCGCGCTGACCTTTCTCGGTCTGCTTTTCGTTACCTTCCTGATCGGCCGCGTGGTGCCGATCGACCCGGTTCTGGCCGCTGTCGGCGACCGGGCGCCGGCGGATGTCTACGAGCGCGTGCGCATCGAGCTGGGCCTGCATCTGCCGCTCTATCAGCAGTTCATGATTTATGTCGGCAAGGTGCTTCAGGGCGACCTCGGCACCTCGGTCCTGACCGCCAACACCGTGGTCAACGACATCAAGCGGGTATTCCCGGCCACCCTGGAACTAGCGTCGGTAGCGACCCTGCTGGGCGTCTGCCTCGGCGTACCCATGGGCGTCATCGCCGCGGTCTATCAGGGGCGCTGGCCGGATCAAGTTATCCGTGTGGTCGGTCTGCTCGGCTATTCGGTGCCGGTCTTCTGGTTGGGCTTGGTTGGCTTGCTGCTGTTCTATGCCCGGCTCGACTGGGTGCCGGGGCCTGGACGGCTCGACGTCTTCTATGACGGCCTGGTCGACCCTGTCACCGGCGTCTTGCTGATCGATAGCGCGTTGGTGGGCGAATGGGAGATCTTCTGGAACGCCGCCGGACACTTGGTTCTGCCGGCCTCGATTCTCGGCTACTTCAGCCTCGCTTACATCGCCCGGATGACCCGCTCCTTCATGCTGGAACAGCTGCGCCAGGAGTACATCACCACCGCCCGGGTCAAGGGGGTCAGTGAATGGCGGGTGATCTGGAAACATGCGCTGGGCAACGTCTGGGTGCCGCTGGTCACGGTGATCGCGCTCAGCTATGCCAATCTGTTGGAAGGCTCGGTGCTGACTGAGATCGTCTTCGCCTGGCCTGGCATCGGCTTTTATCTGACCCAATCGTTGCTGAATGCGGACATGAACGCCGTGCTTGGCGCGACCATCGTGATCGGTGCGGTGTTCATCGGCGTGAACATCCTGTCGGACGTCCTGTACCGCGCCCTGGATCCGAGGGCGCGATGAGACGGCGCCAATGAGCAGTGTCCCGGAGAGTGCGCGCAACGACCTGCGCAGCTGGCTGCTAAGCGACACACCGGTCTCGCGCCGCCAGGCCTGGCTCGGTCGAATCTATCTCGCCTGGCGCGCCTTCACCGGCAACCGCCTGGCCATGCTGGGCCTGGGTATCGTCCTGACACTGATCTTGATGGCCGCTTTGGCGCCATGGATTGCGCCCTATGAACCCGCCGACCCGGATCTGCAGAGCCGACTTCTACCGTCCAGCAAAGCTCACTGGCTGGGCACCGATGAGCTGGGCCGTGATATCCTCAGCCGCATTCTCTACGGTGCCCGACTGACACTCTACGTGGTGGTGCTGGTAGCGATCATCGCGGCACCGGTCGGGCTGCTGATCGGTACGGCGGCCGGCTATAGCGGCGGCTGGCTCGATGTCGTGCTGATGCGCATAACCGATATCTTCCTGGCCTTTCCCAAGCTGATTCTGGCCCTGGCGTTCGTCTCGGCGCTGGGCCCCGGGATCGAGAATGCAATCATCGCCATCGCTATTACCTCCTGGCCGCCCTATGCACGGATCGCCAGGGCCGAGACCATTACGATACGCAACTCCGACTTCATCAACGCCGTGCGCCTTCAGGGCGCCGGGTCGGTACGGATCATCTGGTCGCACGTGGTGCCGCTCTGCACCTCGTCGCTGATCGTCCGGGTCACACTCGATATGGCGGGCATCATCCTGACTGCCGCCGGCCTCGGCTTCCTGGGGCTGGGCGCACAGCCGCCGTTGCCGGAATGGGGCGCGATGATCTCCAGTGGCCGCCAGTTCCTGCTCGACCAATGGTGGGTGGCCACGGTCCCCGGCATCGCCATCTTCATCGTCAGCCTGGGCTTCAATCTGCTCGGCGACGGCCTGCGCGACGTGCTCGATCCAAAAAACAGCGAACGCTGATGGCCGAAGATCCCTTACTGACGATCGAAGACCTGCGCGTCGACTTCGAGACGACGAAAGGCATCGTCCAGGCGGTTCGCGGCGTCAGCTTCCAGGTCGGGCGCGAAAAGCTCGGCATCGTCGGCGAATCCGGCTCCGGCAAGTCGGTAACCGGGCGGGCAATTCTGGGCCTTGTGCCGCCGCCCGGGCGGGTCGCCGCCAAGCGGCTGGATTTCGAAGGTACGGATTTGCTTTCGGCCGACAATCGGCAAATGCGCGAAATCCGCGGCCGGCGCATTTCCATGGTGATGCAAGATCCCAAGTTCTCGCTCAACCCGGTCATGAAGGTCGGCCACCAGGTCGCCGAGGCCTATCGCACCCATGCCCGGGTCGCGTCCGGGGAAGCCAAGCGCCGGGCGATCGAGATGCTCGCCGCGGTGCGAATCCGCGATCCCGAGCGGGTGTTCGAGGCCTATCCCCACGAGGTCTCCGGCGGCATGGGCCAGCGCGTCATGATCGCCATGATGCTGATCCCCGACCCGGACCTGCTGATCGCCGACGAGCCGACCTCGGCACTCGATGTCACCGTGCAGCTTCAGATCCTGGCGATCCTGGACGACTTGGTCAGCGAGCGCGGCATGGGCCTGATCTTCATCAGCCACGACCTAAACCTGGTTGCCTCCTTCTGCGACCGGGTGATGATCATGTATGCCGGGCAGGTGATGGAGATTCTCGACGCCCGCGACCTGAACCAGGCCAAGCATCCCTATACCCGGGGGCTTCTCAGCTGCCTGCCCAAGATCGATGGCGGCCACAACGATCTGGCCGTGCTGAAGCGCGATCCGGCCTGGCTGGAGGCCAAACCATGATCCGGGTCCGCGACCTCCAGGTCACCTTCGGCGAAGGCAAGCACACGGTGAAGGCCGTGCGCGGCCTTTCCTTCCAAGTCGACAAGGGCGAGAGCTTCGGCATCGTCGGCGAGTCCGGGTCCGGCAAGTCCACGGTCCTGCGCGCGCTTTCGGGCCTTAATCCCAATTGGACCGGCGAGGTCGAGATCGAGGGACGGCAACAGGCGGTCAGGCGCGACAAGCCCTTCTACAAGCTGGTGCAGATGGTCTTTCAGGACCCCTACGGCTCGCTCCACCCGCGCCACACCATTGACCGTATACTGGCCGAGCCGGTTGCGATCCACCGCCTCGGCGATGCCGAACGGCGTATCGAACGGGTGCTCGATGAGGTCGGCCTGGGTACCGGCTTCCGCTTTCGCTACCCGCACCAGCTCTCGGGTGGCCAGCGCCAGCGCGTCGCGATCGCCCGGGCACTCATCCTGGAACCGCGGATTCTGCTGCTCGACGAGCCGACCTCGGCGCTCGACGTTTCGATCCAGGCCGAGGTACTCAACCTCTTGGTCCGTCTGCGCCGGGAACGGGGGCTGACCTACATACTGGTCAGCCACAATCTGGCGGTGGTCGCCCACATGTGCGAGCGCCTGGCCGTGATGAACCACGGCCGGCTGGTCGAGGAGCTCAGCGCCGAGCAACTCAAGGCGGCCACGCCGGCCGAGTCCTACACCCGCCAGCTCCTGACCGCCAGCCTGGGCTACGACCGAGCGGCGATCGACCAGTTTGAAGATTTCGTCGCCGAGGCTTAGTGTCCTATGGGAAGGGCGAGCTTCGCAAATCTCGTTCTTGCCTATGCCTGCAACCCTGCGTTAGCCTTTTTACATTGGGGAAACGAGTCATGGCTCAAGCACGCTATACGGTGAAGCCGGGTGATACGCTCTGGGACATCGCAGGACAGGTTCTGGGCAGTTCCGAGGAGTGGCCTCGGCTTTACACCTACAACAATCGTCCGGAAGTGGTCCGTCAGACCGGCAGGCCCATCATCAATCCAGATCTCATTTTTCCGAACCAAATATTGTTGTTGCCGGCCGTTCAGCAGACCCAAGGTCAACGCCCGGCGCCGAATCGACCAACCCCAAATGGCCCCGTCAGGCCGTCGCCCGTAAGGCCGCCAAACGCTCAAGACCGGCTGCACGATGTTCAGGTTCCGTTTGCGGTCAGCTATAAGCTCGACGATCTACCGATCTTTATCAGCAAAGAACCGGGATTTACGGCAACCATAAAAATGACGGGTAAAGTCATCATCGAACTCGGCCAGAAGGTTCCGATCAACTATGTCGTCAACCGCGGGCAGGAGCTTTCCTACAAGCAGCAGACCGATACCGCCCTCGAGCAGTTGTTGTCCGAGACGAAGGTCACTTGGAACCGGTCGACCAATGTGCTGAGCTTCGAGAATATGATGGTGACAAACAGCACAACACCGTCGGGCCCGACCACCGCGATCGGTATTTCGATCGCGTCCGACAAGCCCTTCCCCAGCTTGAAAGCGGAGATTAAATTCCCGGAGCTCAAGGGCAGGATCAATGGCCACAGTTATCTTGCCTTGGACATTGCCGTGGAGATCGAACTGACACCTGATCAGCCGCCGGCAAATCCACCAACGCCCGTCGTACACCCGGCACCAGCACCGACTAGAAATACAGTCGACGAGATTACGCTCTGGACCTTCGCTCTCGGAGCCACTCTATTGGTGGGGACGTTGGTGGCCGATTTCCTCACCGCCGGCGCAAGTGTGGCCGACGATCCGATTACGGTCCCCGCAGCTTTGGCTCTCATGGGCTTTGGCGTGGTTGTTCACGAACTTCCAGGAGTGGAACCGATTGAGCCCCGTTAAGGGAAGGTTCCAGTTCGATCTAGCGCCGAAAACCCGGCATCGTGTGCGCCGGATTTCTCGCGTTCTGAAGTGGATTGCCATTGGACTGATAGGCTTTGGCCTTTGGCATCAGGCGCCGGTGACGCCGATTGGCCGCAACTGGGCCAAGGATCTGGCCGACGAACTTAGCGATCGCTATGGCGTCATGGTTCGCTACACCGACCCGTCGCATTTCCGCATCGCTCCGTTGGAGCCGTTCGGAGATGTTCTGTCGATTGGGCCGCTCGACGAGCGCAACGTACTAACCGCGTTGCGCGGCGCGCGATCCGCGCTGTCCAGGTATCCGCCTGAACTGGTCCGTGGGCACCTCGGTGCAATCTTCTTGACGGGTGATCTGGAGACCCAGGGCATAAGGATTGGCGGAACCTATCTTCATGATTGGGTCTATGTTTCAGGTGCCGGGCTCAGAGGATTTTGGGTCGAGGACGAAGTCGCCATAGCCCTGCATCACGAGTTCAGTTCACTGCTGTTCCACGACGGCGAATTCCCCCATTCGGGCTGGCGGTCGGTCAATGACACCGGCTTCACCTACCTGGAAGATCCCGATGCTGTACTCAAAGCGGCCGACCAACGGCGTGATCCGGCTGAAGCCGAGGAGTGGCATCGGGCCGGTTTCGTCTCCGACTACGGCATGTCGAGCATCGAGAACGATTTCAACACCTTTGCGGAGCTTACCTTCGGCAGGCCGGCGGAAATCGCAGCGCTCGCAAGACGCTACCCGAAGATCGCCGCGAAGCTGAGCCTGTTGATCGATTTCTATCAAGAACTGGCCCCGGAACTCGGCGCCTATTTTTCGGAGAACGGTCTAACTGCAGTCGCCAGGCGTAGCTGACTGAATTCGACTCAAGGGTTCAGTTGCCAACCACTGCGCTGCGTGCGTCGTTGATCAGTTCCGCCACGTTGTCGCCGGTCAGGCTCTCGAGGAAGGTGACCAGGGCGGCCACCTCTCGGTCGTCCAGGCCGAGCGGCTGAAGAGCCGGGTCGAGGCCGGCATGCGAGTGTCCGCCCTGGTTATAGAAGCGCACAGCCTCTTCAAGCGTCGTCAGGGAACCGTCGTGCATGTAGGGCGCGGTTAAGGCGACGTTGCGCAAGCTGGGGGTCTTGAAACGCCACAGGTCGCCGGGGTCGAGCGTCACTTCGTGACGGCCCAGGTCGCTGGCCGGCGGCAGGCCGATGGTCTCGAGCGTCGCGCGGGAGACGTAAACCCGGACCCCGGGTGCGATCTCGACCGGCACGGGGGCCCGCGCCGTGGGCCTGACCTTGCTGTTGTAGTAGCCGAGCCCGGTGTCGTGGAACCCATGATCGGTGAACAGCGCATGCTCGTCGCCGATCAGATGGCAAGCGCTGCAACCGGCCTTACCCGTGAAAAGGTCGAATCCGACCCGCGCCTCACGCGACAGCGCCGGTTCCTCGCGTGCGAAGTACCAGCGGTCGAAGGCCGAGTTGGCGGACAGCAGGCTGCGTTCGTAGCTGGCGATGGCATCGCCCAGACGGCCGATTGTCGGACCGCCGCCGAAAGCCGCCTCGAAACGCCCGGCGTAGTCGGGCAGTGCCTCGATCCTGGCGATCACATAGCCGATCGAGGGGTTATCCATCTCGACGCGGGCCAAAAGCGGCGAGATGATCTGGGTTTCCAGCCGCGTTTCCCGGCCGTCGTGAAACAGCAGTTCGGCATAGGCCACGTTGAAGAGGCCGGGCGCGTTACGGCGGAGGCTGCGGCCCTCGGTGCCAATCGGCCGGGCCAGCTCGTTGTTGGTAAAGCCCTGCTCCGGAACATGGCAGATGCCGCAGGACATGGTGCCGTTGTGCGACAGCCGCCGGTCGAAGAACAGCTTTCGGCCAAGCGCTATCTTGGCGGCGCTGGGTGGGTTGTCCGTCGGGATTGCAACCGGCGGCAAGCCGAGCGGCGGCGCGGCAAGGCGCGCAAGTGCACGTTGGTCAAAGTCCGCGGCACGCACCGCCATGAAGGGCGCGAGACAACAGAACAAACCGGCCAAGACGGCTTGGTGAAGGAACCGCATATCAATCGGACCTGGCCGCCGCCGCCTCCTCGAGCAGCAGGGTGTGGACATCGGCGAGCAGCAAGCGCGGGTCGAGAAATTCGAGGCCGTAGATGTTGCGCACCCGGCCACGGCGATCGATCAAATAGACTCGAAGCAGATGGTTGATCACGCCGGATGGCCGCAGCGACAGGTTCTGGCCGTAACCGCGTAGGATCGGCTCAAGCTCGCGTCGCGAGCGCGTGGTGAAGAAGGACCAGGGACTCTTGCCGGCCGGATCGGTCCGGGCGGCGTAGCCGTAAGCCGCCATGGCCTCCGGCGTATCGCGTTCCGGATCGAAGCTGAGGCTGATCAGCGACAGGTTGGCCGCCAGGTCGCTGTCTGCCGCGGTGGCATAGAAAATATCGTAGAGCGTCGAGGTCGCGTGGGGGCACTCCTTCCCGCAGTTCGTGTAGATGAAACTGAACAGGACGATCCGGCCGGCCATGCCTTGTCGCAGTGACCGGGGCTGGCCGTCTGTATCGAGCACTGCCCCGTCCACGGCCTCACGAATGACCGGCAAACGGTAGCTGCCCGGCGCCGGCGGCGTGAAATCGAATGCCGGTGGCGCGCCGTCGGGCAGCAGGACCGGCGCGACCACGTCATGCCCGGCGACCGAACCGGCCGATCCCAAGATCAGAAACATGGCGATCAGAAACGCCGAAGCTCGTGATCGCACGCCGTTCATTGGGGTCATTCCTACACTTCCCCAGCTGGGTGGTGCTCGGGGGGCCTCCGCCGCCGCCCCTGGCCGTCAGCTGCCGTAGAGCTTGCTGCTGCCGAACCGCATGATGTGCGGCCGGCCAAGCCCGAGCTTGTTGAAGTCGAGTTCGAAGCGTTCCTTGAGCGCCTTGCCGTCCCAGGTGTAGGCCTTCAGGAACTGTTCGTTGTCGCCGGCCTTCTTGTCCCAATTGGCAAGCAGCGAGGAGGTGAAGTAGAGCCGCTTGCCGTCCCAGCTCTGGGACACCATGTTGAGCTGCTTGCCGATCACCTTTTCGTATACCTGCTTCGGGTTGTGGGGATCGCTGACGTCAAAGGCCCGCACCGTGCCGTCCATGAAGGAATCGACCCACAAGGTCGAGTCATCGGCGCTCAGGCTGATGTCGACCGGTAGCGGGATCGTCGAGGGGTCGCCGATGTCCGCCACCGCCTTGGCCCGCCACTCGCCCTTATCATCCTCGTGCACCAGCCAGAGTTGCGCGGTCAGGGCCGTGGTTGTGAAGGCGTAGTTGCTGTGCGGCCCCCAGGCCCAGCGGATCTCCAACGGCGCGCCCGGTACATCGAAGACCTGGCGCGGCGTGCGTGTGTGCAGGTCCCACAGCACGACGGTCTGGCCGAAGCGCTGCATGGCCGCCTTGTCCTGGAGCATCTGGCCGAAATCCATCATGTAGTTCGACCAGCCGGTGAAGGACGAGGTCAGCATGACGTTCTTGCGCGGCAGGGCCCGGATGTCGTAGCCGTAGCCGTCGGCAATCTTCTCGACCTTGGCGCCCCTGGCATCCTTCTGGTCGGGCATCCAATGGGTCGCGATATACTTGCCGTCGTTGGTGTACTCGACCAGGGCGGTCTTGCCGCCGTGGTCCTTGTCGTTCGACAGGCCGGTGATCATCATGCGGCCGGGCAGCGCGTAGAAGGTGTGCGGCCCGACGACACCGCCGGAGGTCTTGACGAAATCGCTGATCGTCCGCGCCAACTTCGGCTTGGCCGGATCGCTTTGAACGTCGAAGACGAAGATCTTGTTGCTGTCCAGGCCGCCCAGCCAGAGCTGACTGCGGTCGTCGTTGAAGCCGCCGTGGTGCGCCTCGTGCCGGCCGCCCACGGAGACCGAATGCGTCACCTGACCGAAGGTCGCCGAATCGTCCCTGAGGTCGACCACGACCAGCTTGTCGGAGCCGTCGCCCATGCCCTCGACGCCCAGGGTCCAGAGGTAGAGGTATTCCTCGACACCGGTGATCTTCGGCATGTAAGGCGATTGGCAAGTCTCGTCGGCCCCAGCGCTGGACAGGGTTGCGGCGGTCAACATGAGAGCCGCGACGAGTGAACAAAGCAGCCTGCGAGCGACGGCAGTCGCCCGGCCGGATTTGGCAAGTTCCATGGTTCTTTCCTCCCCTTACTTGGTCCAGCGCGATTTCTGAGTCGAGGCGCTGATTTTACCTGCTAGCCGCAAGATTGGCACAGTTTGCAGTCGCACGCACTGGAAGAACCAGCGCGTCCGCAACATTTTGCTCAAGCGGCGGCGTGTTCGAACTGGGCGAGAACACGACAGGCTGGGACCGCCTGGTCGACCAGTTCGGCGCGTACATCCCACTCGCGATGAGTCCCGAGGAATGGCAAGCACGATTGCTGGTTGAGCCATCGGACCCGGTCATCCTCTACGAAGACCCGGCCGACAAGCCCGGAGAAGATGGACCTTCGATTTAGCCGCCGCTAGAGCGTCGGCCCCGTCGTATCGAGCCCGTATTCGCTCAACTGCTCCGTGATGTAGTCGTAGGCCTCGTCGACCGAGTCCGTGCGGAAGAACAGCTCGACGTCGCCCGGGCTGATGGTGCCGTAACGCTCCAGCGCCTCCAGGTTGATGACCTCGGCCCAGTATTTGCTGCCAAACAGCACAATCGGCATGTGCTTCTTGATCTTGTCGGTCTGCACCAGAGTCAAAAGCTCGAACAGTTCGTCCAGCGTGCCGAAGCCACCCGGCATCACGACCACCGCCTTGGCCATGTAGGCGAACCAAAACTTGCGCATGAAGAAGTAGTGGAACGCAAAGGTCAGCTCGCGGGTGATATAGGGGCTGCCCAGCTGCTCGAACGGCAGCGATATGCCGAGACCGACGTTGACGCCCTTGGCTTCGGAGGCGCCGCGGTTGGCCGCCTCCATGATGCCCGGCCCGCCGCCGCTGCAGACGACGAAGCGGCGTTCGCTCTCGTCGAGACCTTTGGACCATTCAGTCAGCCGCTTGGCCAGTTCTCTCGTTGCTTCATAGTAGGCCGAGAGCTGGTAGCGCATCTCTGCGGCGACAACATCGCCACCGTCCGTTTTAGCGGATTCCAGTTCGGCCTGCGCAACGTCGCGTGGCTTGATGCGCGCGGAACCGAAGAAGACGATGGTGTCGTCGATCTTGTAGTGCTCAAAGCGGCTACGTGGTTCCAGGTACTCCGAAAGAATGCGCAGCGGTCGGGCGTCCGCGCTGCTCATGAAGGCCCGATTCTTATAGGCCTGACTCGGATCGTCTGATTCGTCGTTCATGGTGCACAAGGTCCGTCTTTGGGAACGGCGACTTATCGACCTCTTGCAACGAGACTTCAAGGATCTCGAACGAAAATGGGCCCCGCCCAGGGAAGGAAAGGCGGGGCCCTAACACGCAAAGGAGGCCCAGAGGTCATGGGTTGTTAACCCCTGGAATATTCAACCTAGCCGTCAAACCCTTACAGAGTCCTAATTTAGCTGGGAATTTTCCGGGCAAGAGGCCTATATCGAGTCAAGTCTCGGACCGGGTCGCATCGGTAGTCCTGGGTTTCGAGGTGACAGGGAGCGGCTGGATGATCGAAATCATGATCGAACGTTGGACTAGCACGGACGGCCGAACCGACTATCTTTGGTCGTTATGGCAGCAGGGCAACCGGGTGCAGATCGGCAACAAGCACGGTTCGTCGGACGAGGCGGAGAAGGAAGCGACCGCATTCTGCCGACGCGCCCTGGGCGCGGATCCGGACCAGGTGACCTGCCTGTGAGTTATGAACCTCAGGGTTCCAGCCCAGGTCGCGAACCGATCTTCAACGCCCCGCCCGGCACCCTATCGATCTGCGGCTTTTTGGTCGCCTGTCACCTGCTGTTCCGGTTCGTGGATCACCCATGGCAGGATCTGGCGCTAGATACCTTTGCCTTCGTACCGCTCTACTTTCTCTCGCAGTTCGATAGCCAGGGATCCGGCCTCTCGCCGATGGTCTCGCTGTCCCTTGTCACGCACGCGTTCCTGCACGGCGATTTCGTTCATCTAGCACTCAATACAGGATTCCTGCTCGCCTTCGGTACGGCCGTCGAACGCCGTATCGGGACCCTTCGCTTTTTCGTGCTGTTCGCCTGCTGTGCCGCCGCCGGCGCCTTGGCGGAGACCGCCGCAAGCCACCGGGTTCCGGTCCAGCTTATCGGCGCCTCGGGCGCGGTCTACGGGATGATGGCGGCGGCGGTGCCGATCATGTTCCACAGCGGCCGCCCCAAGCGGTTACGCCGGATGCTGGAGTTCGTCGCCATAATCATGGGACTCAATCTGATCTTCGCCCTGGTCGGGTTGGGCGACTTCCTGGCCGGCGCACAGGTCGCCTGGCGCGCCCACGTCGGCGGATTTGTCGCCGGATTGGCCCTGATCCTCGTCTTGACGCCCAAACAAACGATCCGTCGGGCGCCTTAACCGTTGACCCCCGGACTAGGAGCCTGTCCGAGAATTGATCATGAGCTGCATCGGCCAGACAGACGCGAGAGTTAGGAGCGGAGGCGCAGGCGATGCCCTGCCCATCGTCAAGCCTTCGGGACGCGGCACTCGCGTCTGTCTGGCCGACCCGCAGGGCCGTGTTTTCAAGGCCTTGGGACGTCGTCCGGCACCGCTTGCGATGCGCCAGGCATCGCGGCGCGGCACCGTCCTAGCCCAAGGCCTTGAAAACCCGGTGCAGCCCGTGACCATTACTCGGACAGGCTCCTAGCCGCCAAGCAAGCCGTTTTCCCGCACCATGGCAAAGAGAATCAGGGCGGCCACGCCGGCAGCCACGCCCGGCAAGACCTTGCGCCGCCAGCCAAAGTAGACGGCAAAAGCAATGGCCATCGCCACCAAGCGATCAACGAGCGGCGTTTCCGCGAGCACGCCTAGCGGCATGACCGTCATGCGGGCGATCAGCCCAGCCAGCATGGCATAGGAGACGCAAGTGACCCATTGGAACAGATCGCCCTGGGGATCGATCCGGGCCGATAGAAGAACCCCCAGCGCACGCCAAACATAGGTCGCGGCAATAGCCGACAGCAGCAGCGGCCATGCGCTCGATTCCACGGTCACGGCCTCTGCCGGCGCGCCGGCAGGACACGGGCCAACCAGAAGGCTCCGGTACCGGCAATCAGACCGGTCGCAAGCACCCCCCAATCCGGCGACACAAGATGGAGCAGCGGGCCGAGCACCGCGCCCATCGCCAATGCAATGGCGGTGGCATGGCCGCGCATGTCGGCGAAGATAAGCGCAAAGAACACCGGATTGAGAAACACGAGGCCAAAGGTCACCGGTCGCGGCATTGCGCCCGCCGCGAGATAGCCCGTGGCGGTACCGATTAGGGCCGCGGTCATGCAAACCCCGCCGAAGACCGCAAAATAGCGCCGTCGCTCACGCCCCGACAACAGCGGTGAAACCCTGAGGCCCGCGGCCCAGGTGTTGACCGACAAGAGTTGCACCAGGGCCATCAACCAAGCCCGCCGCACCAGCCCGACCTGCAAAAGCGGCATGAAGGATACCGCCATGGGCAGGAAGCGCGCATTGGCAAGGGAGACCGCCATCACGACCGCAACCGCCTCGCTGCCGGCCGCGTAGAGTTCGGCAAATGCGAGCTGTCCGGGCAGGCCCCAGACACCGGCCGTCGAGAGCAAGGCGAGCTCCAGGCTGAGCGAACTCTCGCGGGCCAAGGAACCGAAACCGGTCATGCTGGCCAGCAGCACCAGGGACGGCAAACCGAGCGCATCGAGGATCGCGCACCGCACGACAACGCGGCCCGTCGACCCTTCAGGCATGGAGGATTTCAAGGAGCTACCGGAAATGACGATTTTCCACAGGTCGATGGGTTGCGACCCGGGAAGGTATAGGGCCAACCGCCAGCCGAGGTCAAAATTCTACATCCGCGCCGCACCGTGAAGCACAGCCGACACAAGCAAACCGAGAAGCAATCCATAGAGTGTGAAATATTTAACAGCCTCGCCTGCCGCGCGAGATTAGAATTTGTTCCTCTGGCTCTGATTGCCCCTGCATAGTTGGCGAAACCTCCAGCCCGGCTCCTAGCTTTCAAAGCCAACCCAAACGGTTCGTCTCACAGGTCCGAGCGGAGCTCATGACAACAAACGGCAACAGGCATCGGTCCCAAGCATTGTTATGAGCAACATCAGAAACTTTCTACCCTCGCCAAGGTTGCCGTTGAATATCGGTATCCTACACCGGCCGGGAATCGGTATCGGTTTCTTTCTGTTCGGCATTGCTTGCCAGACGATCATGGAAGCGAATGCCAAATGGCTTACCCAGGACTATCCAGTCGGGCAGATCGCATTCTTTCGTTCGCTTCTAGCGTTCTTGCCGATTGCAATTCTGGTCAGCTACAGCGGCGGCCTGTCGGCGCTGACGACCAGACGGCTCGCCATGCAGACACTGCGCGGCCTAACGATGACCGCCACGATCTTGTTTTTCT
>Ga0265303_10001691_pt1 | contig 13670 bp, 9 predicted proteins | sample Helome_2_FD_192494 | JGI IMG/M metagenome (GOLD analysis project Ga0265303, IMG submission 192494) | Marine sediment microbial communities from subtidal zone of North Sea - Hel_20160317 (Illumina Assembly) | ecosystem: Environmental > Aquatic > Marine > Subtidal zone > Sediment ... | reverse complement strand
GTTTTTTCACTGCCGGTCACTGCACAGGGCAAACAGAAACCACACTGGCAGTACGAAGCTCTCGGTTGTGTTTACCTTTCGGCCCGGGGACAACAAACCGTTGCCAAACACACGTTCTGCGTCACTGCCCGAGCTTTTGATAACGTAATTGCAGATCAGTCTGCATAAACGGCGTTAGCTGCAGCGACAGCCACACTTTTTTCGATGGGCGCACCCATATCTGCAAGTACCGCATCCATGGCACCGAGACAATTCAGCACGTTGGTTTGATTGCTGGCATATCCCATGAGCCCGACACGCCAGATCTTGCCCGCCATAACACCGAGACCTGCACCGATCTCCAGATTATAGTCCTGCAGTAATCGTGTACGTACTGCAGCATCATCAACACCTTCCGGAATACTGACGGCATTGAGTTGCGGCAAACGTTCCGCTTCGGGCACAACAAAGGTCAGACCCATCGCCTCGAAGCCGGCGCGCAATGCATTATGATGATGCTGGTGCCTGGCCCAGGCCGCCTCAATGCCTTCTTCCTGAAGAATCACCAGTGCCTCGTGCAGACCATAGAGCGCGTTAATCGGCGCTGTATGGTGATAGGCGCGCTTACCATCTCCACCCCAGTACCCAAGCACCAGATTCAAATCCAGAAACCAGCTTTGGACCTTGCTCTGCCTGTTCTTGACTTTGTCCAGCGCGCGTTCGCTGAAAGTAACAGGCGACAGTCCCGGCGTACACGACAGACATTTTTGTGACCCGGAATACATGGCATCTGCGCCCCACTCATCGGCCTTGAGCGGTGTACCTCCTAACGAGGTCACACAATCGACAATCGTCAGACAATCGTGCTCACGAGCCAGCGCGCAGAGAGTCGCCGCATCCGACTGCGCACCCGTCGATGTCTCTGCATGTACAAACGCAAGCACACTGGCATCCGGGTTGGCCTTTAGCGCCGCCTTTACCTTCCCGGGGTCGACTGCCCTGCCCCAGTCATCAACGACCATAATCGCTTGCGCTCCGCAGCGTTCGACGTTCTCCTTCATGCGGCCACCGAACACGCCGTTCTGGCAGACGATAACCTTGTCACCCGGTTCGACAAGATTCACAAAACAGCTTTCCATCCCCGCAGAGCCCGGTGCCGAAACCGGCATCGTCAGCTCATTGGAGGTCTGAAAGGCATACCGCAACAGGCCCTTGAGTTCATCCATCATCTGCACAAACAGGGGATCGAGATGCCCGATGGTTGGCCGACTCATCGCTTCAAGGATGCGCGGATTCACATCTGACGGGCCGGGACCCATCAGCGTACGTACGGGTGGATGAAAAGAGTTTGTCGCCATGTCAGTACCTGTCATTTATCATTTGCTGAAAGTGCCGCAGTTTAGCAGCACACAACCAACCTAAACAGCCCATAAACGCAAGGATAAAAACAGGGCACGACGATGCCTTGCTCGACCGGGTTCTCCGCCCGATCGCAGGCTGCAGGCCCGGAATACTATAGCGCTGATCCACCGGAGAGACGCTCTGTGTCCCGGTCGGCAAACAGCGAAGCGCGGAGCAAGGTGCGTGTGTAGCCGTTTTTCGGCGCCGCAAACAATTCTTCTGTCGTTCCAGACTCAACAATCCTGCCATCCTTCATGACAACCACGCGGTGTGATATGGCCTGGATTACCTTGAGGTCATGCGAGATAAACAGATAGCTGATCCCGTGGTTCTCCTGCAGTCGCACCAGTAACTCGAGCACCTGCTTCTGAACAGACACATCCAGCGCACTGGTCGGTTCATCAAGGAGTATCAGACGTGGTTCGAGTGCCGCGGCGCGGGCGATTGCTATGCGCTGTCGCTGACCGCCGGAAAATTCGTGTGGATATCGCCACAGCATTTCCTCGTCAAGACCCACTTCATCAAGGATTTTCAATATCCGCTTTCGATGTTCGGCGGCGGATTGTTCGGGAAAGTGAATCCTGAGTCCCTCATGCAGAATCTGCTTAACTGTCATGCGCGGAGACAATGAGGAATATGGATCCTGAAAAACAACCTGAAAATCCCGACGCATGGGCCGGAGCTGCCGCGATGTGAGCAAGTCGAGCCGTGTCCCGTCAAAAACAATCTCACCCTTACAATCCTGCAGTCGAAGCACACACATACCAAGCGTTGATTTACCGGAACCCGACTCCCCGACAATACCCAGTGTTTCACCTTCCCTCAGTTCCAGCGTAACGTCGTCGACCGCCCGCACTTCACCGACCTTGCGCTGAAAGAATCCGGATTTAATCGAGAAGTAACACTGCAACTTCTCGACTTGCAGTAATTGCCGCTTGCTAGCTGTCTCATCTATGCCAGCCTGCGGCAGCATCCTGGTTGGCTGGCTGTCCAGTAGCTGCCGTGTGTAATCATGCTGCGGCCTCTCGAATACTTCCGATACCAGGCCCTTCTCCACCAGTCTGCCCCGCCGCATGACACAGACGCGTTCAGCAAAGTGTCTGACCAGCGGCAGATCATGTGTAATGAGCAACACCGCCATCGAAAAATCTTTTTGCAACTCCTCCAGAAGCTCCAGTATCTGCGCCTGTACGGTGACATCCAGCGCCGTGGTAGGCTCATCTGCGATGAGCAATTTTGGCGAGCAGGCCAGTGCCATGGCAATCATCACACGCTGGCGCTGGCCACCGGACAACATGTGCGGATAGGCGTCAAATCGCTTGTTCGGTTCTACAATACCGGTACGGTCGAGCAGCTCAATCATGCGCTTGCGTGCAGCCGCTGCCGACAGTTTCTCATGCAGCAATAGTGGCTCAATTAACTGTCTGCCGATTGGATAGACCGGATTCAGCGAGGTCATCGGTTCCTGAAATATCATCGCAATGTTACGACCACGCATGGCGCGGATCCCCTGCCCGGAAAGACTCAGAACATCCTGCCCCTCAAAGAAAATCCGGCCCGTCGGATATGTTGTGAGCGATGGCTCATGCAGGCGCAAAATAGACAGTGCCGTGACGGACTTGCCAGACCCGGACTCACCGACCAGCGCCATCCGTTCCCCCGGTTGCACGTCAAAACTGATTTCATGCACCACCCGCGCGCGCTCACGGCTCGCGCCCCGAAACTCAACAGAAAGCTCTTCAACGGAAAGCAGCATTTCCTGTTTAATGTTCCCGCTTGTTGTGGCCGTTCATACTTAAAATCACTCTGCCAGATCGTACGTACTTCTCACCGCAAAGGCGCAAGGAACGCAGAAGTTCTTGAACAACTGGAAACTGTGCCCGGTTCTCAGATCCTGAATAAAGAAACATTATTATATTTCGTTCTGCCGTAGTAGGACTTTCCATATAGTTAATTGAAATTATTTGTGTACTCTGCGTCTTTGCGTTTGGCATCATCTTTTATGAAGCTTAGCTACGTCTGGTATCCATCGCCTCTCGCAGCGCCTCGCCTATAAAGATCAGCAGCGTCAGCGTACCGACAAGCACTGCAAATGTCGTCATGGAAAGCCACCAGGCTTCGATATTCTCCTTGCCCTGCGCCAGCAGCTCACCGAGACTGGGTGTTGACGGAGGCACACCCAGCCCCAGAAAATCCAGACTGGTCAGCGCGAGTATGGCGCCACTGATACGAAACGGCATGAAGGTTATTACGGGCGTCATACTGTTAGGCAACAGGTGGCGCAGCATGATGGAACGATTCGACAAGCCCATAGCTCTTGCCGCACGTGCGTAGTCCATATTGCGGCTACGCAGAAATTCTGCGCGCACGTAGTCCGCAAGCCCCATCCAGCCAAACATCGAAAGCAGCACGATCAGCAGGAGTACGCTCGGCTCGAAAAGCGACGCAAATATTATCAACAGGTACAGCTCGGGCATCGAACTCCAGATCTCGATAAGCCGCTGCGCGGTCAAATCGAGCCGACCTCCGAAATATCCCTGGATCGCTCCGGCGAGAATACCCAGTGCAACCCCGATAGCAGTGAGAACGAACGCAAATATCACTGATAATCTGAATCCATATATCAGTCGCGCCATTACATCGCGCCCCCGGTCATCGGTACCCAGCAGATTGCTGTGCGATGGCGGAGCGGGATTAGGATACCCGGTATAGTAATTAATGGTGTTGTAACTGAAAGGGTTTGGCGGATAGATCACCCGGTTTCCGTTACTGCTCAAAAGCCCGCGCACATAAGGGTCCGTGTAATCTGCTTCCGTCTCGAAATCTCCCCCGAAAGCCGTCTCCGGGTAGGCTTTAAACAGCGGAAAATAATATTCACCCTCAAAGTGAACAAGCAGCGGTTTGTCATTACTGATCAGTTCAGCGCCAAGGCTTGACACAAACAGAATGGAGAAAATCCACAAACTGAAGTAGCCACGACGGTTGGCACGAAAACGTATCCAGCTACGCGCCAGGGGCGAGCGATAATTATCACGCCTGGCGGTATCGGGTTCTTTAGCCACGAACGAATTTTCCTCGACGGATGAAGCCACGATTTACTTTGCTGCCCCAAACTGAATACGAGGGTCAATCAAGACGTAGCAGATGTCGGTTAACAATTTTGCCACAAGACCCAGCAGGGTAAACAAATACAGCGTACCGAGAACGACAGGGTAATCGCGCTTCATGATCGAATCATAAGACAGCAAGCCGAGCCCATCGAGAGAAAATATCGTTTCGATAAGAATGGATCCGGCAAAAAATGCGCCGAGAAAGGCCGCAGGAAAACCGGTGACCAGCGGGATCATGGCATTCCGAAACACGTGACGATAGAGCACCCGGTTCTCGGCAACACCCTTGGAACGTGCAGTCAGAACATACTGTTTACGCAGCTCTTCGATGAACGCATTCTTAGTCAGCATGGTCATCACTGCAAAACTGCCGACCACCAGTGAAATAACCGGCAGGGTAATATGCCAGAGATAGTCCCCCACTTTCCCTGCCAAAGAGAGCTCCTCCCAGTTGTCAGACACCAGGCCGCGCAATGGAAACAGATCCCAGAAACTGCCCCCGCCGAACAGAACCAGCAGCATGATACCCAGCACAAAGCCCGGGATAGCGTAACCGACGAGAATGAGCGTACTGGATACGACATCGAAGGGCGTACCATCTCTCACTGCCTTGGCAATACCGAGTGGTATGCAGGTGAGATAGACTATCAGGAACGTCCACATACCCAGACTGATCGACACCGGCAGTTTGGAGATAATCAGATCTATGACAGAACGCTGGTGATAATAGCTGTCACCCAGATCAAACGTCGCATAGTTACCGATCATATCGAGAAAACGGCGCCAGGCCGGTTTGTCGAAACCGTAAAGCGCATTCAGTTCCTCCAGTCGTTCATCGTCCAGCCCCGCATTGCCTCGATACAGACTGAGTGTCGACCCGCTAGCCTCACCCTCTGCGCCGGTACCCTGCAGCTGGTTAATCAGTTGCTCAACCGGACCACCGGGTACAAACTGGGTCACCATGAAAGTGATCAACATGACCCCAAACAAGGTCGGAATCATCAGCAGCAGCCGCTTCAGTATATACGCGCCCATCAACCGGTCTCCAGCTCTGCATCAGGCACGTCGGGTCGACGCCACCAGGTCTGCAACGCCCAGTTCGTTGCTTCGTAATAGCTGGGCAGTGTTTCCGGACGCTCGAACTTGTCCCAGTAGGCTACCCTGTGCTGATCGATATACCAGTTGGGAACCAGATAATCCCCGTGTAACATCACACGATCCAGGGCACGCGATGCTATAACCAGATTTTCACGGTCGGGGGCATAGATAACCTCACGTATCAGCGCATCAATCGCAGGATCCATGATCCCGATAATGTTATTTGAGCCTTCCTGATCTGCCGCCGACGAGCTCCAGAGATTCAACAATTCATTGCCCGGTGATTGTGACTGCGAAAAAGACGCGACCATCATATCGAAATCAAACGTACGGCGACGCCGCACATACAGTGAGACATCGACAGTCCGGTAACGTAGTTCGATCCCCAGTTTTGCAAGGTTGTGACCAAACGGCGCCAGTATGCGCTCGAACCCCTTCTGTGCCAGCAGGAATTCAATCTGAAACAGCTCGCCCTTTGCATTACGCAATTTCCCGTCAGAAACTTTCCAGCCAGCCTCTTCCAGCAAACGCTTCGCCTCACGCAGGTTGCGCCGCAGCGCCCCCGGCTCTACCGTGCTGGCCGGCTCCCATACGGTAGTAAACACCTCAGCGGGCAAGTCATCATCGTATCTGCGCAGCAACTCGAGCTCCTTTCCTTCGGGCAACCCGGATGATGCCAGCTCGCTGTTACTGAAGTAGCTGTCGCAACGCTCATACTGATTGTAGAAAAGGTTCCGGTTTGACCATGCAAAATCGAATGCCAGTGCAATGGCCTTTCTCACTCTCGGGTCCTGGAATTTCGGCCGCCGCAGATTGAAAACAAAACCCTGCATGCCCGCGTTGTTACGATGACGGAATTCCTGTTTGCTGATACGTCCATCATCGAACTGCGGGCCAGCATAATCCCGCGCCCACTGCTTGGAATGGTTCACGTGCTTGAAATCAAACTCGCCTGCCTTGAGTGCTTCAAGCTCAACAGTACTGTCACGATAATATTTAAAAATAATACGATCGAAGTTGTACATACCGCGGCGCGTATTCAGATTACGTGCCCAGTACTCCGGATCGCGCTCAAACACGACGTCTTTGCCAAGGTTATAGCGCGAAATCACATAGGGGCCTGTGCCAACAGGTAGTTCGCGCGTCAGCTTGTCGAATGGTACATCACCCACCCACTTTCGGGAGAAAACCGGGATTTGAGCCGCGATCATGTGCAGCTCGGGATTGACCTGGGAAAACTCGAAGCGGACCGTGCGCGGATCGACGACCACTGCCTCCCGAATATCTGCCCAGTAGAAACGATAGCGTGGATGCCCCTTGTCACTCTTGATCGTGTCAAAGGAAAACTTCACATCTTCCGCCAGCACGGGATCGCCATTGGAAAACCGCGCTTCGGGGTTAATCCGGAAAGTAACGGACAAACCATCCTCCGCCAGTTCGATGTCATCCGCAATATGCGCATAGACACTGTAGGGCTCGTCTGCGCTTTGCACCATAAGCGGTTCAAACACCAGGCCGCTGAGTCCATCCGCGGAAACGCCCTTCAGGATGTAGGGATTGAAACTGTCGAAATCGCCGAAACCCGAGAGGGTCAGCGTACCCCCCCTGGGGGCATCCGGCTGGACGTAGTCAAAATGATCGAATCCGGGCGAGTACTTGGGGCTGTACCCCAGCGCAGCGGAAGGCGCGGACACACCATTCACACTAAAGATGAACAGGGCCAGAAAGATAATAATCAGGCGTTCTCGATCCAAAAGTCCGTTTCCCGATAATCCGCTACGCGCTGGCGCATTGAGTTCAAGGCATTATATTATACGGTCCAGCAATAACGTTATGAGGAAGGATAAATGGGATTCTTGCAAGGCAAACGTGCGCTCATCGTCGGACTGGCCAGCAACCGTTCAATCGCCTGGGGTATTGCCCGGGCCATGCAACGGGAAGGCGCGGAGCTCGCGTTTACCTACCAGAACGATAAACTTCAGGGAAGAGTCGAGAAACTCGCCGGCGAGTGTGGCTCCGAAATCACGCTGCCTTGCGATGTCGCGGACGACACCCAGATAGGAGACGTTTTCGAGCACCTCGACGACTACTGGGACGGGCTGGACATTATCGTCCATTCCGTTGCCTATGCGCAAAAAGAAGAACTCATGGGTGAATATCTGGAGAGCGTTACGCGAGAAGGATTTCAGATGGCGCATGATATCAGCGCCTATAGCTTCTCGGCCCTGGCGAAGGCAGGGCGGAATATGATGCAGGGGCGCAATGCCTCATTGTTGACACTCAGTTACCTCGGTGCAGTCTGTGCACTACCTAACTACAATGTCATGGGGGTCGCGAAAGCCAGCCTGGAGGCCAGTGTCCGCTATATGGCTTATAGCCTGGGGCCGGAAAATATCCGGGTCAATGCAATTTCCGCGGGCCCCATCAAGACACTGGCCGCGGCCGGTATCAGTAATTTCCGCAAACTGCAGAGCTATGCCGAACGTAACTCGCCCCTGCAGCGGAACGTTACAATCGATGAAGTGGGAAACGTGGCAGCCTTTCTCTGTTCCGACCTGGCTTCCGGAATAACAGGTGAAATCACCTATGTCGACGCCGGATACAATATTGTAGGTGCTGCCAGGGTAACCGACACCGATTAGCATTCGGTAAAAAAGCCCTCCGGGGGCGCACATCCTGCGTTAATAATCGGCTCAAAGTTCGGGACCGTGCAGCGGCAAACTGCGCGTTTCCGCCGATTTTTGCCTTGTCTCGCACCCACCTGAACTTTTTCCCTAACCTTCAAGAGATCAGGCTTTAAGGATACCTTTCTCGCCTTCCAGGCGGCCGATCAACACCGCTCCGCAGGAGTCACTGAAGACGTTGACTGCCGTGCGAACCATATCCAGCACCCGGTCGACCGCCAGAATCAGCCCGATGGCCTCTCCTGGCAAACCGATCGCGGCAAGAATAATCGTGATGGCCACCAGGCTCGCGGCTGGAATGCCCGCCACACCGATCGATGTCAGGAGCGCGATTAACACGATGGAAAACTGCTGGACAACGGAGAGATCCAGACCGTAGGCCTGTGCGATAAAAATCGCCGCGACACACTCGTAGAGCGCAGTACCATCCATATTGACGGTCGCCCCAAGCGGTAATACAAAGCTGGTCGTACGATTCGAAACCCCGGCACGCTTTTCCACGCACTCCATGGTAATCGGCAGGGTCGCTGACGACGAGGCCGTGGAAAACGCAGTGAGAAGTGCCGGTGCCATCGCCTGATAGTGGCGCAGCGGGTTGACACGCCCCACCAGCCACAACAACAGCGGCAGAACAATCAGGAAATGGATCAATAGCGCGCCCAGCGCGGTAAGAAAGAACACAGCGAGTGGTTCAAATGCGGCGAGGCCGGTCGATGCAACAACCTTGGCAACCAGCGCAAACACTCCCAGTGGCGCAAATTTCATTACCCATTCAGTGATTAACATCATGACCGAAAATACGGCTTCCCAGAAACTTTGCAGTGCACCGCTCTGCTGCTCCGGGATTCGCGTAATGAAATAACCGAAAAGTATGCTGAAAAAAATCAGCCCCAGCATCTGGCCGTTAGCCGCCGCCATGACAATATTCGAAGGCACCATCCTGACAAATACATCAACGACGTCGCCTATTCCCTTGCCAGTCACGCGCGCAGCGACTTCTTCGGTCTCTTCATGAAGTCCGACGATGCCTCGCGCCGGCTCTCCGTCGACAATTCCTGGCTGAACAAGATTGACCATCACGAGGCCGATCAGGATTGCCAGGAGACTGGTCGTAGCATAGTAGAGCAAGGTCTTGCCACCAAGACGACCAAGCGCACCCGAGCGCCCAATTCCGCTGATGCCGGTAATGATTGACGACATAATCAGCGGCACTATCAGCATCTTCAGGGCATTCATAAACAGCGTGCCCAGGAATTCGTATGCTTTGTAGAACGTAAAATTGCCGAAACCGGTATCGGTGCCGGTAAGGGACCCTGCCAGGATAGCAAGGACAAGCGCGATCAGTATTTGCCAGTGCAGCCGGAGTTTCATTTATTGAACCTTTGGATGCGAGGTGCGCAGATTACTCAACTGACAGGCAGGTCAGACAATGATTCGCGAAGGGCAATAGCATAACGGATACGAATCAGGTGCTAAAGATCATCCGGATTCTCTTCAATCTCGGCTTTTACTTTCAAATCTGTAACGAGAGCCCGGGCCTCAGACTGACCATAAAGTTTTTGAAGATCCTGCCTGAACTGTTCGCGTCTTTCTGGAGGAATCTGTGCCGGATCACCCTCTTTAACACTGGTCACTTCGAGTACCACGTAATCATCACTCGGTAACGCAATGCCCGACACGCTTGAATTTCCTTCGGCTGGCACAGGCAAACGGAACGATTCAATCAGAATTTGACGAGGATGATCAGTACTGGAGCGAGTGACCATGCCAGCACTTTCTACCTCGAGACCGTTAGCCGCAGCGAGCTCGGCAATCGTGGCAGTACCTGATCGCAATTCGCCAGTCAATTCTTCACCCAGTTCGCGTGCGGCCTTCGCCGCATTTCTTTCGAACATACCGGCCCTTATTTCTGGCTCGACTTCGGAGAATTCTTTCTGTCGGGCCGGCCGATGCGCCTCCACGCGAAACACCAGCACGTGACTGGGCTCTACCTCAATCACTTCACTGTTATTTCCTGTCTCAAGTACGTCGTCACTGAACGCTGCCTGGACCACCTGCGGATAACCGCCAATATCTTCACCGCCACCCCGCGGGATCCAGTCCGATTGACCCACGGTCAGCTGCAGCGCTTCCGCAGCGACTGCCAGGGTATCCGGTGCTTCGAAAGTCGCCTGCGCGAGCTCTTCCATGCGATCAAAGAAAATATTCTTTGCCTGGTCCTCGACAAGTTCCGCTGACAGCTGATCACGCACTTCTTCCAGCGGAGGGGTCTCACCCGCCCTGATTTCAGTGACCTCAATGATATGAAACCCGAAAGGACTTCGAACCGGTTCACTGAGCACACCGGCATCCAGCGAAAACGCAACATCTTCAAATGGCTTGACCATCAAGCCCTTGCCAAAGAATTCCAGATCCCCCCCCCGGGAAGCAGAACCAGGATCATCCGAATGCTCCCTGGCGAGCTCCGCAAAAGATTCGCCCGCGTTGATACGCGCAATAATGTCGTTTGCGCGGGCCAAAGCCGCTTCCACCTCTACCTCCGGGGCACCTTCCGCGACATTGAGCAGGATATGACGCGCGCGCCGCTCCTCCCCTTTGCCAAGCAGATCCTTCCGCTGTTCATAGAAATCAGCCAGGGCATCCTCTTCCACCGATATATCCTTGCTGATATCGTCCAGCTTCATTTCGAGATAGGCAAGCTTGACTGCCTCCGGCTCAACAAACTGATCCCGGTGCGACTCGTAGTAGGTGGTCAAATCTTCGTCGGTTACTTCAACCTTGCCTATATATTTCTGCACAGGCAATTTGATATAGCTGAGATCTCGGCTTTGCTCAAACAGGCGAATCGAGTTATCGACCGTCGACTGGTCAACGGGAACGGTATTGGTAATGCCAGCGACTAGCTGACTAATCATCAGAGAGCGACGCAGGCGGTATTCGAACTGCGCCGTGTTCATACCCTGCCGTGCCAGAATCGCTTGATACCGCTCGGAAGAAAACTCGCCATCAATATTAAAATCTGGTATCGCATGAATACGTGCCGCCAGCAAGGCATCACTGATGGTAAAACCCGCCTCGGCCGCCGCCTGGATCAGCAGTTCCTCCTCAACAAGCTGTTCCAGAACCAGTTTTTTAAGCGCGACCTCATCGATGGAATCGGGATTAAAATTCGCGCCCTGGGAAGCTCGAATGCGGTCTTTGCGTTGCTGGTAGGCGCGACGAAATTCGTTTACCGGAACTTCTACACCGTTCACTCTCGCGGCAAAGATCTGCGCATCACGCTGCAGATACCAGTCGATACCCCATAGCCCGAACGTAACACCGATCAGCGCGATAATGATCCAGGCAATCCAGCCTGTTACACGGTCACGAATAGCCTGTAGCATAGCAACGCCTTCCTTTGTGTCTTTCACTACCGGCGAGAGGGCAATTGTGCCATATCCCGACCCGGAATCAGTCAGAGGTTCCTAAAGAAAAGGGCGCCTTTGCATGGCGCCCTGTAAAGGATTTATAAAAATTGGCGGAGTGGACGGGACTCGAACCCGCGACCCCCGGCGTGACAGGCCGGTATTCTAACCAGCTGAACTACCACTCCTTGACCTTGGTGGGTGCTGAGGGGATCGAACCCCCGACATTCGCCTTGTAAGGGCGACGCTCTCCCAGCTGAGCTAAGCACCCGGGCAGCGCGTTAGTTTACGGCATCCTTTAACGCTTTGCCAGCCTTGAAGGACGGCGCTTTGGTAGCCTTAATCTTGATTTCCTCGCCTGTCTGCGGGTTACGCCCGGTACGCGCCTTTCTTTTGCGTACTTCAAAGGTGCCAAAACCAACCAGAGTGACCGGTTCCCCCTTTTTCAGTGCGCTTGTGACATTGTTCAGGATTGCCTCCACCGCTTTCAACGCAGCAGCTTTGGTTAGATCTGCGTGATCGGCGACTGCATCGACGAGTTCCGATTTATTCATGGTCTCCATTCCCCCTGCAAATAGTTGTAGATTTATCGCGAGCTAAACGCTTGTTGGGAGAGCGTGCTCTTTGCGTCTCCCGTACGTTTCTGTAATGTGGATTTAACAGCGACTCGGTAGTACTGCGAAACTTTATACCAAGGCATTTCGAGATGTGTCAACCGAAATAAACACAGCCCGTGCTCATGCAAAATGAACAAGGGCTGTCAAGTAAAAAATGTTCAAACTGTTAACTAGTGCGGCCTGACGGGTGAGCGTTTGGCTTTTCCCTTAGCAGTCTGTTTCTTGTCCGAACTTGCTTCAGTTCCTTCTTCACCTGATTCTGTCTGACGCGGAACCGGCATATGCTCCAGCGCCACCTGCAGGACTTCATCAATCCATTTGACAGGACGAATATCAAGACTTTCCTTTACATTCTTCGGTATCTCTGCCAAATCTTTCCGGTTATCCTCCGGAATCAATACAGTATGGATGCCGCCACGGAGCGCTGCCAGCAACTTCTCTTTCAATCCTCCGATCGGCAGCACCTCGCCGCGCAGGGTAATCTCGCCGGTCATTGCAACGTCGGCGTGTACCGGAATCTTGGTCAACGCTGAGACCAGCGCCGTACACATACCAACACCGGCACTGGGTCCATCCTTTGGTGTTGCACCTTCCGGCACGTGGATATGAATATCAAACTTTTGATAGAACTCCGGATCAATGTCCAGCATGTCACCACGGCTGCGTACGACGGTGGTCGCCGCCTGAATTGACTCCTGCATGACATCACCAAGCTGACCGGTGTGTATCAGACGGCCCTTGCCGGCAACGATGGCTGTTTCGATCGTCAGAAGCTCACCACCGACTTCGGTCCATGCGAGGCCGGTTACCTGGCCGACCTGGTCGTTCACCTCTGCCAGGCCGTAACGGAAACGGCGCACGCCAAGGTATTTATCGATATTCTTGTGGCTAACACTGACTTTCCGGTCTTTCTCTTTCAGCACGAGCTGCTTGACAACCTTGCGGCAGATTTTGGCAATCTCGCGTTCCAGGTTTCTAACACCCGCTTCACGCGTGTAGTACCGCACGATGTCTCTCAATGCAGTTTCACTGATGGACAACTCGGTTGTCTTGAGGCCATTCGCTGTCAGCTGCTTGGCCAGCAGGTAGCGCTTCGCGATATTGATCTTTTCGTCTTCGGTATATCCGGGGATGCGAATCACTTCCATGCGGTCGAGCAACGGACCGGGGATATTCAGGGTATTGGCCGTTGCCACGAACATGGTATCCGACAGATCAAAGTCGACCTCAAGGTAATGATCTGCAAAGGTGTAATTCTGTTCCGGGTCCAGCACCTCCAGTAATGCAGAAGACGGATCACCGCGGAAATCCATCGACATCTTGTCAATTTCATCCAGCAAATAGAGCGGATTACGCACCCCAACCTTCGACAAA
>Ga0265303_10001690_pt1 | contig 13671 bp, 14 predicted proteins | sample Helome_2_FD_192494 | JGI IMG/M metagenome (GOLD analysis project Ga0265303, IMG submission 192494) | Marine sediment microbial communities from subtidal zone of North Sea - Hel_20160317 (Illumina Assembly) | ecosystem: Environmental > Aquatic > Marine > Subtidal zone > Sediment ... | reverse complement strand
GTTTCGACATCACGCGTGGCGTGATGGTGGCGTCATAGTTCGGCGCGATATTCCAGTAGAACGGTACCTGAATCTCGGTGCCCGAGCTGTCCGAGTTGCGGAACTCCGGGAACAGCAAACCAGACTTACGGCTCTTGTCGAGCGGGAACGAGATATAGGGCAGATAGGCGACCGGGACGCCAAGGAAATCCAGCTTCACCCGGCGGGCCGTGCCCTTCGATTCGCGCGTGTCCAACTGGAGCTTTTCGGCCGAGAACTCCCAGTCGGGGTCATCATCCATACACGTCGTGTAGATCACGTCGTCGAGCTTGACCTTGCCGTCGCTGCGGATGCGGATGCGGTCGGCACTGCCCCGCGCCGGACGCCCGGGCAGCACGAAGTCGGCGTCGCGGAATTGCGCCTCCTCGGTCTCGGTGTTGTAGCTCAGGTCCCGCGCCTCTACCTGTATACGCGGCTCACTGTAGCTGGCCTCGCCCTCGATGGTGACGACGCTGGCTTCCGGGTCGTAGTTGACGCGGTCGGCATCGATCCGGTGCGGACCCTGGATCAGTTCTACACTGCCGGTGAACACCGATGCGCCCTCGCGGGTCACTTCTGCGCGGTCTGCGGTGACCGAGAGCTTGCCGTTATCGCTGTCGTCGGCCAAAGGCTCGACGACAGGTTGCGGACAGTCCTGCGGTTCCGCCGCTGCCGCCGGAATCTGGCCTAGCATCAGCAGCGCAAGCACTGCCGGCGCGAGTCTTTCTGTTGTCATTCTCGCGGCCTTGGTCTGAACTGGCGTTAACATGGCACACTTGTCTTTGCCCTTCAATGACGGAGCATCGGGACCATGGCTGGGGGTGAGAGTTCCAATACGCGCCCGGGTCACCGGCAAGAGGACGCCGGCATGCCACCCCGGTGCGCGATGATCCTCGCCGCCGGCCGCGGTGAGCGCATGCGTCCGCTTACCGATACACTGCCCAAGCCGCTGCTGCCGGTCGCGGGTAAGCCGATAATCGAGTGGCACCTGGAGGCCCTCGCCAATGCCGGGCTGCAGGAGGTCGTGATCAATGTCAGCTGGCTGGCCGAGGCGATCATCGCCGCCTTGGGCGATGGTCAACGCTGGGGTCTGCGCTTGCACTTCTCCCGCGAAGGCGAGCCGCCGCTGGAGACCGGCGGCGGCATCGTCCGTGCGCTGCCATGGCTCGGCGAGGGGCCGTTCCTGGTGATCAATGGCGATGTATGGACCGATCTGGATCTTGCCGGGCTGATGATGCCCGAAGCCAGTCTCGCCCACCTGGTGATGGTGCCCAATCCGCCACACCATCTGCACGGGGATTTTTATCTGCACCAGGGCCGCCTGGCGACCGGGGCGCCGGGCAGGAGATTCACTTTCAGCGGTATCGGACTGTATCGGGCCACCCTGTTTGACGGCTGCGAACCCGGCCGCTTTCCGCTGGCGCCGCTGCTGATCGCGGCCATGGACAGAGGTCGGGTCAGCGGGGAAGTCTGGGACGGCGAATGGCGCGATATCGGCACCGTAGACCGGCTCGAAGCGCTGAGACAGGCTGCCGGCGCCTAATCAGCGGCGCGCACCTGTTCATCCGGCAGACCGAGACCGAGACCGGCGAGCAGGCGTGGGCGTAGCCGTGCGGCGACCTCTGAAACTGTCGCCGCGACCCCGAGGTCCGCGAGCCGGGTGACTTCCAGGCCCTGATAGCCGCAGGGGTTGATGCGCCCGAATGGTCCCAGGTCCATGTCTACATTAAAGGCGAGACCGTGGTAACAGCAGTTGCGGCGGATGCGCAGACCGAGGCTGGCCAGCTTGCGCTCCCCCACATAGACGCCTGGCGCATCGCGCCGACCATAGGCCTCGATGCCCCAGCTGACCGCGGTGTCGATCACCGCCTGCTCCAGAGCGCAGACCAGCGCACGCACGGTCAGTCCGAGCCTGCCGATATCCAGCAGCGGATACACGACCAGCTGGCCCGGCCCGTGATAGGTCACCTGGCCGCCCCGATCGATCTCGACCACGGGGATTTGTCCCGGCGCCAGCACGTGTTCGAGGCTCGCGTTCATGCCCAGGGTGAACACCGGCGGATGCTCCAGGAACCAGATTTCGTCGGCAGTCGCTGCGTCGCGCTGCGCGGTGAACTGTTGCATCCGTCGCCAGGTTGGCTCGTAGTCCACGCGCCCGAGTTGGCGTATCCGCGGCGGCGGCAGTGGCGCGTTCACAGCACCATCAGGATGTCTGGATGCCGGCTCAATTCCTCGTAGAGCCCGTCCAGCTGAGCCTTGCTCTGAGCATGGATCAGGCAGGTGAGAGCGATGAATTTGCCATCGCGGCTGGGCCGGCCGCGGACATGGTCCGGCTCAAGTGGCCCGGCATGGCGCGTGACGATTTCCGTGACTATCTCCTCGAAGCCTTCGTCCGCTTTGCCCACGATCTTGACCGGAAAGTCGCAAGGGAATTCGAGCAGGGTGTCTTTCTCGCTCATACCGCGGAGGCCTTTTCCAGGGCGCCTATTCGAACCACATCAACACGCTGTCGGAGAGTTGCTGCCACAGGCTGCCTTCATCCACCGTCTGCAATGGGAACAGCGGCCGCTCGGCGACGGGTTCGCCATCGAGCGTGACCGTGAGTTGACCCACCGACTGTTCCGCGCTCACCGGCGCCATCAGCGGTGTCTGCAATTCCATGGCCGCGGAAAGATCTTCATAGCGGCCGCGGATCACGGTCAGATACAGATCCTGCTGCAGACCGATCCCGATCTGTTCCACGCTGCCCTTCCAGACCCGTTGCCGGGTGACTTCGTCACCGGCGCCATACAGCCGATGGGTCTCGTAAAAGCGGAAGCCGTAGTTGAGCAGGGCCTTGCTCGCCGCCACCCGGGTGCGTCCGCTGGGGCTGTTGAGCACGACCGAGATCAGCCGGCGGCCCTCCCGTTGTGCCGAGGTCAGCAGACAATAACCCGCGCTGTCGGTCCAGCCCGTCTTCATGCCGTCGACGCCGGAGTCGCCGAGCAGGCGATTGCGATTTGGCTGGGAGATGCCGTTGTAGGTGTAGGAGGGCTTGGAATACCAGGCGTAATAGTCCGGGAACTCGCTGATCACCGCTCGTGCCAGCCGCACCAGGTCCCGGGCCGTCGTGTAATGGCCCTTGTCCGGCAATCCGGTGCTGTTGAGCCAGTTCGAGTTCTGCAGGCCAAGCTCCGCTGCGTAGGCGTTCATCAACGAGGCGAAGGTCTCTTCGCTGCCGGCAACGTGTTCGGCCAGCGCGATGCTGGCGTCATTCCCGGATTGTATGATCATGCCCTGCAACAGCTGTTCCACCGTGACCTGGGTGCGCGGCTCGAGGAACATGCGCGAGGTGCCCATGCTCTTGCGCCAGGCGTGGTCGCTGATGGTGACCGTGTCCTGCAGAGCAATATTGCCCGCGGCCAGTTCGCGGAAGATGACGTAGGCGGTCATCACCTTGGTGATGCTGGCCGGTTCGACCGGGGCGTCTGGCTCTCTTGCCGCCAGTTCCTCGTTGCTGTGGAAATCCATCAGCAGAAAATTTTCCGCCTTGACGTCTGGCGGCGCGGGCACCGGTCGCAGATCGGAACCGGTGGCGGGGAGCGTGCACAGGGCACAGAGGGCGAACAGCAGGGCGCCCGGGCTTCGCTTGCTTGGCATTTTGTCCAGGGAGTCTTTGAATTAAGTCAAAACGCGAGGATGCCAAGTCTACCGTCTTGGCGGCGCGAAAAGTAGCGGCCTATTCCATCGCCATGTGCGCGTCATCGATACCCAGCGCCCGTGCCTGGGCCACGACCCAGTCGAAGTACTCGACACTGGAGACCGGTCCGACCCGGACCCGATAGAGGCGACCGCCCCGGTCTGCCCGTACCATCACGTCCTCGACGCCGCGCTGGCGCAGGCGCTCAGCCAGATTGCGCGCGTTGCGGTCCTCGCCGAACGCGCCGACCTGGACATATATCTTTTCGCTGTCTGCCGAGCCGCCGGCGCTGGCCACCGGCACAGCCGCTGGCGGCGGCTGCACGCGTGCCGGGGCATCGCCGGGCTCGATCACCTTGAGTTCGACCATGGCCGTCCCGGCGCGCAGCATGTCCAGACGCGCGGCGGCGGCGTAGGACAGGTCGACGATGCGATTGTCGACGAAGGGGCCGCGATCATTGATCTTGACCACCACGCTACGACCGTTGGCGAGATTGGTGACGCGGGCATAGGTGGGCAGCGGCAGCGTCTTGTGGGCCGCGGTCATCACATACATATCGTAGGGCTCGCCGCTGGAGGTCAGCCGGCCGTGAAACTTTTCCCCGTACCAGGACGCCACGCCTTGCTCCACATGGCCATTGGCGGATTCCAGGACGTAGTACCGCTGGCCGAAGACTTCGTAAGAATCCGGGTTGCCGCGGCTGCTGCGTGGCTCGTATCGTGGCACGGCATCAGGGACGCGGGATACATCCGCGGGCCGTGATGGGGCACGGTCGGTATGGACCGGTCGGCCGCAGCCTGTGACCAGCACAATGGCCAATGCCAGCCCGAGCCAGCCCGGCCTAGCCAGTTTGCGCAACGTCGTCGATCCTCGCCGCGATTTCGCGGCCGAGCTGATACACCGCCATCGCGTACATGTTGCTGCGGTTGTAGCGCGTGATGACATAGAAGTTCTGGAACCCGACCCAATACTCCGGACCGCTTTCCTGTTCCAGTTCGAACAGCATTGCCTTGTCGCTGATGTTGCCGTTGCGATCGAATTCCACGCCTGCGGTTGACAGTCCGCTTGGGGTCCGATCCAGGCGCAGGCCTTGCGACAGGGCAGTCTGCGGTACATCGCCCTTGGCGCGGGTCACGACTCGTCCGTCGGTCTGCCACTTGTGCGCCTTGAAATAGTTGGCGACGCTGGCGAAGACGTCGGGCCAGCTCTGCCACAGGTCGATGCGGCCGTCGCCGTCGCCGTCAGCGGCGTAGGCGCGGTAGCTGCTGGAGATGAACTGCGGTCCACCCATGGCACCGGCATAGGAGCCGGTGGCGCTCAGGGGGTCGATACCCTGTTCACGGCTCAACAGCAGGAATTGCTCCAGTTCGCGGGTAAAGAACTTGCTGCGCTTCGGATACTCGAAGGCGATCGTGGCCAGCGCATCGAGCACGCGATAAGAGCCGGTGATCCGGCCGTAAAAGGTCTCCACCCCGAGGATGCCAACGATGATCTGCGGCGGCACGCCGGTTTCTTCGCTGATACGCTCGAGCAACTCGCGGTGGGTGCCCCAAAATTCGACGCCGGCGGCGATGCGCTTTTCGGTAATGAAGATTTTGCGATAGTCGTACCAGGGCTTTACCTTCTCCGCCGGTCGGTCCATCGCCTCGATTATGCGCGGCTGAATTTCGGCCTGGCCGAGGATTCTTAGCGACTCTTCTTCGCTATACCCGTGCTCGCTGACCATACGCTCCACAAATACCTGGACGTCTGGTCTGGAGGTGTCGAGGGCGTGGCTAAGGCCGGGCGCGAGTAACGCTACAAGGACTGCGATCAAGGTCGCGCCGGGCCGGATAAAGATGTTCACTGGGTAACAAGCTTCCTGTGCGAATGGACCGACATGAGGATACCGAAACCGGCCATCAGGGTCACCATGGAGGTACCGCCGTAGCTGACCAGCGGCAGCGGAACGCCGACGACCGGCAGCAGGCCGGTGACCATGCCGGTGTTGACGAAGACATAGACAAAAAAGGTCAGACTGATGCTGCCGGCCAGCAGACGGCCGAAGGTGTCCTGGGCCTGGGTCGCTATATACAGACCGCGCATCACAATAAAGATGTACATCAGCAGCAGGCTGCACAGCCCGAGCAATCCGAACTCTTCACCCAGCACCGCAAAGATGAAGTCGGTGGCGCGTTCGGGCAGAAATTCGAGCTGGGCCTGGGTGCCGTTTAGCCAGCCTTTGCCAAATACTCCGCCGGAGCCGATCGCGATCTTCGATTGGATGATGTGATAGCCCGAGCCCAGGGGATCGCTCTCAGGGTTGAGGAAAGTCAGTACCCGTTGACGCTGATAGTCATGCATGCTGAACCACAGCAGCGGTGCCGCCGCCACGGTCAGCACGGCCGCAACGGCTATCAGGCGCAGAGACAGTCCAGCGAGCAGGATCACGATCAGTCCGGAGGCCGCGATCAGCAGCGCCGTACCCAGGTCCGGCTGCCGGGCGATCAACGCGGCCGGCAGGATCACGATCCCCACGGTCACCATCAGCACTTCCGAGATCCTCGGCGGCAGCGGCCGTTCACGCAGATACCAGGCCGCCATCATCGGCGCCGCCAGTTTCATGATCTCTGACGGCTGGAAGCGCACCAGCCCCACATCCAGCCAGCGCCGGGCGCCTTTGCCGACTTCGCCGAAAACGAGCACCAGGATCAGCAGGCTGAGACCGACGGCGAACAGCCACGGCGCCCACATGCGCATCATCTTCGGCGGGATCTGCGCGACGATTAGCATCACTACTACCGCGATACCGATACGTATCGACTGACGCGTAAGCAAGTCAGTGTTATAGCCGCCGGCGCTGTAGAGCACGAACAACCCGAATGCACAGACCATCAGGATCGCGAACAGCAGCGGGCCGTCCAGCCGCAGGCCGGTAAGCAGGCGTTGCGCGACCGAGATAGGCCGTGGACGGTCCAGCGGTTCGTCGAGCATCATCATTGGCTGTCACGCAGCAGATAATCGTCCAGCACCGCCCGTGCCAGGGGCGCCGCAGTGCCACTGCCGCTGCCACCGTTTTCCACCACCACGGAAACGGCGATGCGCGGGTTCTCTAGTGGCGCAAACGCGATAAACAGGGCGTGGTCCCGGAGTCGTTCGTCGAGTTCCTCCGCGTCATATTTTTCATCCTGCGCAATGTTGACCACTTGAGCCGTGCCGGTCTTGCCAGCGATGCGGTAGGGTGCGTCGGCGGCGGCCGCGCGGGCCGTGCCGCGGGGTCCATGCATCACCTCGGCCATGCCCGTTATGGCAGCGTCCCATAGCGCAGGATCGCTGACCTCGACCGGGGTCAGCGCCTCGGGTTCGAATTCGATCATGTCGCCGCTCGCGGGATCGCTGACTCTGGCCACCAGGGTCGGTCGGAATGCCCGGCCGCGTTCCGCGATGGTCGCAGTCATCTGGGCGAGCTGTAGTGGTGTGGTCTGCAGATAGCCCTGGCCGATGCCGGTGATCAAGGTCTCGCCGGGGAACCAGACCTGGTCCTCGCGGCGCCGGAAATGGTCCCGCTTCCATTCCCGTGACGGCAGCGTGCCGGCTTTCTCCGCCGGCACATCGATGCCGCTGCGATGGCCGAGCCCGAAGCCGTCAAGAAAGTCATGCATGTTGTCGATGCCGAGCTTGAGCGCCAGCTCGTAGAAATAGACGTCACAGGATTGGGCGATGGCGTCATTAAGATTCATCGGGCCGTGACCCTCACGCTTCCAGTCGCGGAAGCGGTGGCTGCTGCCGGGCAGGGTGTAGTAGCCGAGACAATAGACGCGCTGCCAGGGTGCCACGGCGCCGTAATGCAGACCGGCCAGACCGATCACCGGCTTGATCGTCGAGCCCGGCGGATAGAGTCCACGCAGGGCCCGATTAAATAACGGGATATCTGGATCTTCCTGCAGGCCCCGATACTCCCGCGTCGAGATGCCGGCGCTAAACAGGTTGGCGTCGTATCCCGGCTGGCTGACCAGCGCGAGTACCTGGCCGTTGCGGGGGTCGATGGCGACGATCGAGCCGCGGCGCCCGGCCAGCGCCGCTTCCGCGGCGAGCTGCAGCTCCAGATCGAGGCTGAGATAGACGTCTGAGCCGGGACTGGGACTGGCGCGTTCCAACTCCTGCAGGATCCGGCCCTGGGCGTTGACCAGCACCTGACGGTAGCCGGCGCTGCCGTGGAGCGCCTCTTCCTGCGCGAATTCGACGCCGATCTTGCCGGTATGCGTGGTGCCTGCGTAGTCGCCCGGGTCCAGCCGCTGCAGATCGGCCTGGCTGACGCTGCCGACATACCCCAGCGCATGCACCGCCACCGAGCCGTAGGGGTAATGGCGGATCAGACGCGCCTGGATCTCGACCCCCGGAAATTGTTGTCGGCGCACCGCAAATCGGGCCACTTCTTCCTCGCTGAGGCGATAACGCAGCGCGACCGGCCGGAAATTCGGCTGCCGCCGGATCTCCCCGCGGATCCGTTCCAGATCATCCGCTTCCAGTAGCCCAAGACCGATCAGCGCCTCGAGGCTGACGTCGATATCGTCGACCTGTTCCGGGATCATCTCCAGCTGATAGGAAGGCAGGTTTTCCGCCAGCACGATGCCGTTGCGGTCGTAGATCAGGCCCCGGGTCGGTGGCAGTGGCTCGATACGCACCCGGTTGCCCAGCGAGAGCTCACTGAAATGCTCGAAACGCAACACCTGCAGGTCGACCAGGCGCACCATCACAAACAAGGTCAGGCCGATGACGACAGCACCGGAGGCGAGCACCCTGGCCAGGAACAGCCGCTGTTCGCGCCAATGGTCTTTTAGTCGCGTTGCCACGATCTCAGCTCCTGACCCGCGGGGCCACGAAGCGATCGGCAAACCAGGTCAGCGGCGGCCACACGACCATGGCCGAGACGATCGGTGCCAGACGCAGCAATCCGCCGTGGAGTTGGCCCGTCATGCCGTCGATCCAGAATCCTATAAAGCCCAGCACGGCGATGATCAGACTGACCGATATGGCCTGCTGCCAGATGGGGAAGACGCGCAGGCGCTGGCACAATTTTATCGTCACATATGCGGCCAGCGCGAGGGACAGTGCGTTCTGGCCGAGTACCGCACCCTTGAGCACATCCAGCAGCAGCCCGATCAACCAGGCGACTCCGACTCCGTAGCGGCCAGGCCGATGCATACTCCAGTAGATCACGGACAAGGCCACCCACGGTGGACGCCAGGGCGCCAGAGCCTCTGGCATCGGCGCCACTTCCAGCGACATCGCCACCAGGAAGAATGCCAGTACCGGCCAGATACGATAACGGTTGCTCATGGCTCGGGGTCCGCCGGCGCGGCCGCTTCTTCGGTTCCTTCCTCGTCGTCGCCCGGCGCGATCTCGTCCGGCGCGATCTCGTCCGGCACGATCTCGTCCGGCACGCGATCCTGCTGCCACACCAGCAACACCTCACGCTCGCGATTCAGCGCCGCGGTCGGTTCAGCGAGGATCTCCGCAAACGGTTCGCCTGGCCGGCGATCCACTGCCAGCACCCGCGCCACGGGATAGCCATAGGGGAAGGCATCGCCCAGACCCGAAGTAATAAGCAGGTCGCCAGCCTGGACGTCCGCGTTGTTGGGCAGGAACGGCAACAACAGCCGGCCACTGTCGCCGGTGCCCAGGGCGATGGTGCGCAGACCATTGCGATTGATCTCCACCGGCGTGGCATGACCCGGATCGCTGATCATGATGGCCTCGGCGCCGAGCTGTTCGACACGGGTGACCTGGCCGACAACGCCATCGGCGTCGAGCATCGCCTGCCCGACATACAGACCGTCGGCCATGCCCTTATCGATGACCAGGCGATGGCGGAACGGATCCAGATCCACCGACAGGATCTCCGCCACCAGGATGCGGTCCGGCAGCCGCGGTCGCGATTCGAGCAGCGCACGCAGGCGGTCGTTCTCGGCCTGGAGGGCCTCGAGCCGTTGCAGCCGTACCCTGGATTCGAGCTGCTCCTCGCGCAGCTGTGCATTGTCTTGCTGCAGCGAGCGCCGGGTGATCAGAGAGTCGCCCGCCCAGAGAATGGCGCGGGATGGCAGATCGACAATGAGGCGGATCGGGTAGGCGGCGACCGACAGGGCCTGGCGCACGGTCTGCAGATGACCGCGCTGGTGATCCAGGTACATCAACAGGATCGAACACACCGCCAGCAGGAACAAGCGCATGCCCAGGGAAGGGCCGCGCGCAAACATCGGCTTGTGATCGCTGTGTTGCAGCCCGCTTAACTCACGGGGGGTGCGGGGATTTTCGCCATGGGCGAGTATTCTCGCCCGAGCCGCGCCGCGGCGCCAGCCCGCGCTACTCGAGTCCGAATAGCCCCGGTCCGTGCTGGTCCATCAGCTCCAGCACCTTGCCGCCGCCACGAGCGACGCAGGTCAGCGGTTCGTCAGCGATAACGACTGGCAGACCGGTCTCTTCCATCAGCAGCTTGTCCAGATCGCGCAGCATGGCGCCGCCGCCCGTCAGCACGATGCCGCGTTCGGCCACATCGGCGCCCAGTTCCGGCGGCGTCTGCTCGAGGGCTGCCTTGACCGCGCCGACGATGCCCTGCAGCGGTTCTTGCAGCTGCGTGGTACGCCTTCAGACAGGTTGCGGCCCTTGACCGAGATCTCACGGACCTCCTCACCCGGATAGGCGGAGCCGATGTCGTGCTTGATCCGCTCGGAGGTGGCTTCGCCGATGAGGATGCCGTAATTGCGGCGCACATAGGCGATGATCGCTTCGTCAAAACGATCGCCGCCGACCCGCACCGAGGCGGCGTAGACGATGCCGTTGAGGGAGATGACGGCCACTTCCGAGGTGCCGCCGCCGATATCCAGCACCATCGAGCCCCGCGCCTCGTGGACCGGCATGCCGGCGCCGATCGCCGCCGCCATCGGTTCCTCGATCAGATAGACCTTGCGCGCCCCGGCGCCCTCGGCCGACTCGCGGATCGCCCGTCGCTCGACCTGGGTCGACCCGTAGGGGACGCACACCAGAACCCGTGGGCTGGGCCGGAAATAGCGGCTGCCGTGGGCCTTCTTGATGAAATGCTGGAGCATCTTTTCGGTGACGGTGAAATCGGCGATGACACCGTCCTTGAGCGGCCGAATGGCAGTGATATTGCCCGGTGTCCGGCCAAGCATGTTCTTCGCTTCGGCGCCGACGGCCTGCACCGCGCGGCCGCCCCTGGCGGTTTCCTCGCGGATCGCGACCACGGACGGTTCGTTCAGCACGATGCCCTTGCCGCGCAGGTATATCAGGGTATTCGCGGTGCCCAGGTCGATGGAGAGATCGTTGGAAAAGTATCCGCGCAGGCTTTTGAGCATGTGAGAGCAGATCCTGTCAGGGGAGAGGGGTTGGATAAACGCCTAAATCTAGCAACGGGGGCGACTGACGGCAAGCGGCGATGTATTATAGCCAGCTTGTCTGATCGCGCTCGAATTCACTCAGGAGTGACGCATGGCACTGACCCGACACGAGGTGGAGAACATCGCCCATCTGGCCCGTCTGCGGATCTCCGAGGACGAGGTACCCGGATATGTGGAGAACCTTTCCCGGATCATAGATTTCGTGGCGCAGCTCGATGACGCCGAGACCGACAAGGTCGAGCCGATGGCCCACCCGCTGCATATGACGCAGCCGTTGCGCGATGACGTAGTGACCGAGGAAGATCAGCGCGAGCTGTTCCAGATCAACGCACCCCGTACCGAGCGTGGCCTCTATCTGGTGCCCAGGGTCATCGAGTAGTCCGCTATTTGACGTTCCCGGCCTTCGTGGCCCCGGGAGCCGCCCCCCTTATCCACCGCCGGTGCCCCGGGCCCGGCGCCACGACGACAGGATTTTTCCATGCACACGCGAACCCTGGCCGAACTCTCAGCCGCGCTCCACGCGCGGGAGGTCAGCAGTGTTGAATTGACACGCCATTTCCTCGCCCGTATCGACACGCTGGCGGAGAAGCTCAACGCATTTGTCACCGTGACAGCCGATGCCGCCGTCGCCCAGGCCGAGGTCGCCGATGCCGTCCTCGCCGCCGGCAAGGCCGGCCCCTTGACCGGTATCCCACTGGTACACAAAGATATTTTTTGCACCCGCGGTGTCCGCACCAGCTGTGGGTCGCGCATGCTCGACAATTTCGTAGCGCCCTATGACGCGTTTGCGGTCGAGCGTCTGGCCGGGGCCGGCATGGTCATGCTGGCCAAGGCAAACATGGACGAATTCGCAATGGGTTCGTCCAACGAGACCAGCTGGTACGGCCCGGTGCGCAACCCCTGGGATCTGGACAAGGTGCCGGGTGGCTCCTCTGGCGGGTCTGCGGCAGCGGTGGCCGCGCGGCTGGCGCCCGCCGCGACCGGTACCGACACCGGTGGCTCGATCCGCCAGCCGGCAGCGTTGACCGGTATCACCGGGCTAAAGCCCACTTATGGGCGGATTTCCCGTTTCGGCATGATCGCCTTTGCCTCGAGCCTGGATCAGGCCGGTACGCTGACGCAGACCGCGGAGGATGCGGCGCTGATGTTGGCGGCGATGGCCGGTCACGACCCCCGCGACTCCACCTGTGTCGATGAACCGGTGCCGGACTACCGGGCCACGCTTGACGATGATCTCGAGGGGCTCCGGGTAGGCGTGCCGCGGGAGTTCTTTGACGCAGGCCTGGATCCGGCCAATGGCGCGGCGGTGCAGGCGGCGATCGACGAGTTCCGCAAGCTCGGCGCCACGGTGGAGGAAGTCAGCCTGCCCAACGTCGGCCTATCGGTGCCGGCCTACTATGTGGTCGCACCGGCCGAATGTTCCTCAAATCTGTCGCGCTTCGACGGCGTGCGTTTCGGCCACCGGGCCGAAGATCCGGTGGACCTGGAGGACCTCTACAAACGCAGCCGCGGCGAGGGCTTTGGTGCCGAGGTTCAGCGGCGGGTCATGACCGGGACCTATGTGCTGTCGGCCGGTTACTACGACGCCTACTATCTCAAGGCCCAGCGCGTGCGCCAGCTGATCGCGGAAGATTTCCGTCAGGCATTCGCGTCCGTGGACTTGCTGCTGGGGCCGACCACGCCGACGCCGGCTTTTGCTCTTGGCGCCAAGACCGACGATCCGGTGACCATGTATCTGAACGATATCTACACTATCGGCGTCAATCTGGCGGGTCTGCCCGGCATGTCCGTGCCCTGCGGCATGGTCGATGGCCTGCCGGTCGGGCTGCAGCTGATCGGGCGTCACTTTGACGAGGCCCGGCTGTTGAACGCCGCGCATCGCTATCAGCAGGCCACCGACTGGCATCGGCTGGCGCCCGGCGGTGATTTCGCGTGAACGCGGCCGGATCATTGCTTACGGAGGAACACGCATGACTTGGGAAGTGGTCATCGGGCTGGAGATCCATGCCCAGCTAAAGACGGCCAGCAAGATTTTTTCCGGCGCCGCCACCGCCTTTGGCGCCGAGCCCAATACCCAGGCCTGCCTGGTGGATCTGGGTTACCCGGGCGTGCTGCCGGTACTCAATCGGGACGCCGTGCGGATGGCGGTGCGTTTAGGTCTGGCGACCCATTCGACGGTGGCGCCGCGATCGATTTTTGCGCGCAAGAACTACTTCTATCCGGACCTGCCCAAGGGCTATCAGATCAGCCAGTATGAACTGCCGGTGGTCCACGACGGCTGGGTCGATATCACCCTCGATGACGGTGCCGTCAAACGCGTTGGCATCACCCGTGCCCATCTGGAGGAAGATGCGGGCAAGTCGCTGCACGAGGACTTCCACGGTCTCTCCGGTATCGATCTCAACCGCGCCGGCACGCCGCTGCTGGAGATCGTCTCGGAGCCGGATCTGCGCTCCGCGCGCGAGGCCGTCGCCTATATGAAGCTGATCCACCAGCTGGTGCGCTATCTGGATATCTGTGACGGCAATATGCAGGAAGGTTCGCTGCGTTGTGACGCCAACGTCTCGGTGCGCCCGCTCG
>Ga0265303_10001689_pt1 | contig 13675 bp, 12 predicted proteins | sample Helome_2_FD_192494 | JGI IMG/M metagenome (GOLD analysis project Ga0265303, IMG submission 192494) | Marine sediment microbial communities from subtidal zone of North Sea - Hel_20160317 (Illumina Assembly) | ecosystem: Environmental > Aquatic > Marine > Subtidal zone > Sediment ... | reverse complement strand
CCAGGCAGCGCCCAGTACAGCCAACTGGCAACCACTCCGGCGATACGGGCCTTCATGCTCCCGGGAGGCAACATGTATTCTGTATGGAACTTGCCGGGTTCCCTGATCATTCGAACGGTGTAGTCATTACGCTTGAAGTTCTGCACCAGCGACTTCAGTCCCCAGTACGTCAGGTGCTTCTCGTGATAGTAGTCGGCCTTTCCCGCTGCTCGTATATAAAGATGCGCCAGTGGGCGCGGCAGAATCGCAAGCAACGGCAAGTCGTAGTGCGGCTCATTCCACATCAGCCTGTTGCCCGCTGAGAAATAACAGATGCCGCCTGGTTGGAGAACGCGGTGAATCTCGTCGAACATGCGTACGGGATCCGGAACGTGCTCATATACATGGGAACAGATGACGATATCGAAGCTGGCATCGCCGAATGGCAAGTTAAGCGCATCGGCGACCTGGAACTCGAGATTGTCTTTCTCGAATTGTTGCTTCGCATGTTCAATGGCACCTTCATCAATATCAATACCGACTACGTTACGAGAATGGTCCGCAAGAAAATTGTCGATGGCGCCGGCTGAGCCGCCGACGTTGAGGACACCGCACTCGGCCAGGGGCTTGGGCAAAAAATCCTCGAGAACGGAAAGCATCGTGCGTGCCTTGCGCTCACGGTTTTCAGCGTCGAAAACGTATGGACTATTCTTCGAGAAGTCGTATTGGTACCCTCGGTTCAATCTGCGGCCCCGGCGCTGTATTTCTACGGTGAATTGAGAGAAGCACTTGGTAGCGGGTGATAGTAAGTTGTAAGCGTTGCCTAAGCAATTCCAGGGTCCCCGGCTAACGGAAAAGAACTTTTGAATGATAATCAACCATGAACAGAGCCATCATATTCGACGTTGACGGGACCCTGGCGGAAACCGAAGAAACACATCGCCGGGCCTTCAATCGTGCCTTCGAGGGTGCCGGACTGCCGTGGAACTGGGACCAGGATCTTTACCGGGAGTTACTGGCCGTCACAGGCGGTAAAGAACGCATCCGTCATTTCATCGACACTTACAGCGCGGAGGGAGCGCCGCAAGACGACGTGGATACGTTCATCCGTGCGCTGCATGTGGAAAAGACGCTTGCCTACACGCAAATGGTCAGTGGCGGTGAGCTGGAGCTCCGACCGGGCGTGGAAGCGACGATAGCCGCGGCACAACAGCAAGGTTTTCGACTCGCGATTGCCACGACAACGACGCCGGCAAATATCGATGCCTTGTTGACGGCGACTCTGGGCGACAACGGGCAGGAATTGTTCGAAGTGATCTGCGCCGGCGACAGTGTACCCAACAAGAAGCCGGCGCCCGACGTCTATCTCAAGGCGCTACAGGAGCTCGACCTGGCTGGGGCCAGCTGCATTGCAATCGAAGACTCACGAAACGGGCTGCTTTCCGCGTGTGCCGCGGGGATCGCAACGATCGTGACGCCGAGCATCTACACGAGCGACGAGAACTTCGAAGAAGCCGCGCTTGTTATCGACGACCTGCAGGCGCTGGATATTGCCACCTGCGAGGCTCTGCTCTTGCAAGAGCGATAAGCGAAAGGCCCTTCACGTAGCGAGTATGCGCCTATAATCGCGCTGGTCATGCTTGCCCTTACCAACATCTCCCTCCGTCGCGGTCGAAAGGTCCTGTTTCAGGACGCCAGCTTCCAGATCCATGCCGGACAGCGCATGGGCGTGATCGGTGCGAACGGCTGCGGCAAGTCATCGCTGTTTGCGATGCTGATGAGCGAGTTGGAGCCTGACGACGGCGAACTCGCCCAGGATCCCCGCGACGTGATTGCTCACGTCGCACAGGAAAGTCCGCACGGCAGCGGTTCCGCCGTCGATTACGTCATGGACGGCGACAGTGAGCTGCGAGAGGTTCAGGCCGCAATCGCCGAAGGCGAGGCCGACGCGGGCAAGCCTGATCTTCACGTGCTCTATGAACGCATGGACGCCATTGACGGTTACACGGCCGAATCGCGTGCGTCGCGGTTGCTGCACGGTCTCGGGTTCGCGGCCGACGAATATGCGAAACCTGTCAGGGAATTCTCCGGTGGCTGGCGCATGCGGCTCAATCTTGCCCGGGCGCTCATGTGTCGATCGGATATCCTGCTGCTCGACGAGCCAACCAATCATCTCGACCTGCCGGCCATCCTGTGGCTGGAGCGTTGGCTGCAACGCTACGAGGGTATCCTGCTCGTTGTCTCGCACGACCGTGACTTTCTCGACGAGATCTGCACAAGAGTTGCACACATCGAAAACCAGGCGATCAGCCTGTTCACGGGCAACTACAGCCAGTTCGAAGCGCTGCGTGCCGAGCAACTGGCACAGCAGCAGGCGATGTACGTACGACAGCAAAAGCAGATCAAGCACATCCAGAAATACGTCGACCGGTTTCGGTACAAGGCGTCGAAGGCCCGCCAGGCCCAGAGCCGAATCAAGATGCTCGAACGCATGGGGCGGATTGCGCCTGCACACGTCGATTCACCGTTCCGGTTCCATTTCATCGAGCCCGAGAAACAGCCGCAGCACCTGCTGGGGCTCACGGACGCTGCGGTCGGTTACGGCGAAAGCGTTATTCTTGAGAACATTAACCTGCACCTGTCGGCCGGCGATCGCATCGGATTGTTGGGCGTGAACGGCGCGGGCAAATCCACGCTCGTCAAAGCACTTTCGTCAGGCAGCACCCTTCTCGGCGGTGAGCGGCTTCTCAGCAAGGACACGAAGATCGGCTACTTTGCGCAGCACCAGCTCGAATTGCTGCGCCCCGAGCAGAGCCCTGTGGATCATCTGCGCGAGTTTGCGCCCGACGATCGCGAGCAGGATCACCGCAACTACCTGGGCCGCTTCGGATTCAGCGGGGAACGCATCTTCGAGCCCGTTGCGCCGTTTTCGGGCGGCGAGAAGGCACGCCTGGTGTTGGCGTTGATGATTCGCCAGGGCCCCAACCTGTTGTTGCTCGATGAGCCAACCAACCATCTTGACCTCGAGATGCGCCAGGCCCTGAGCGTCGCCCTCATTGAATACACCGGCGCGCTCGTTGTCATATCCCATGACCGTCACTTGCTGCGAAGCGTCTGCGACGAACTGCTGATCGTTCACGATGGCATCGCCGACCGCTTTAATCGCAGCCTCGACGACTACCCGGCCTGGCTCAGGGAGCAGGAAGAGGCATCCGTGCAGACCGCGGCAAAATGGCAGGATGAGCCTGCAAAGAAAACCAACAGGAAGCAGCGACGACAGGAGCAGGCGCAGGAGCGACAGCGCCTCAAGCCTTTGCGTGACAAGGTCCGAAGTGTGGAGCAGGAACTTGCGGCCCATCGTGACAGGCAGGCAGACCTCGAAGCGCTGCTCTCGGATGAGTCGATTTATTCAGACGCGGGCAGGAAAAACGAATTGACTCAACTAATACAGGACCAGGCGGCGACAAAGTCAGCCATCGAGTCCCTCGAATGGGAATGGCTCGAAGCGAGCGAAAAGCTGGAGCAGGCGACATGAAGACAGGCGAAATCAAGATATGGGTAGATGCCGATGCCTGTCCGGTCGTCGTAAAGGAAATCCTGTTCCGGGCTGCGAACAGGACCGGCGTCGAGCTGACGCTCGTTGCCAATCAGCCACTAAGAACGCCGCCTTCCGGGAACATCAAGACGCTGCAGGTTCCGAGAGGATTCGATGTGGCTGACGACGAGATCGTCAAGCGACTTGGCCCCGGCGACCTTGTTATCACGGGCGATATTCCGCTCGCCGCCGAAGTGATTGAAAAGGGGGGCCATGCGCTGAGTCCGCGCGGCGAGTTACACACGAAAGAAAACATCGGTGCGAAGCTCAACATGCGCGACTTCATGGACACGATGAGATCGAGCGGTGTTGAGATGGGCGGCGGCCCGAGCGCCTACAGTCAGCGCGACAAGCAGGAATTCGCGAACAACCTGGATCGTTTCCTGTCCAAACACGCCAGCAACCGGTCATGAACAGGAGTAATTTCATGAACAGATTCACCACCATGATCTTCTTGCTGGTCGCGGCCGTTTCTGGTCCGGTTGAGGCCGATACCCGCTGGCAATACAAAACCGGCGGGCGTGTATATTCCACGCCGCTGATCGTCGAAGACACGATCTTCTTCGGAAGTGGCGACCACCGCTTCTATGCCGTCAACAAAGACACTGGCGAGAATGAATGGAGCTTCGAAACGGGTGGGGCAGTGCATTCCTCTGCGGCCATTAAAGACAACCTGCTGTTCTTTGGAAGTGCGGACGGACACCTTTACGCGGTGGACCAGGAATCAGGGGAGATGGTGTGGAAGTTTGCGTCGGCAGGCGAGAAAGCTAACGGCCTTTGGGACTACTACCTGTCGTCACCGGCCGTCGATGACAACCGTGTCTTCTGGGGAAGCGGTGACGGCCATGTCTATGCGCTGGATGCAGCCACGGGCAAGCTGCACTGGAAATTCAATACGGGCGACATCGTTCACGCTTCTCCGGTGTTGTACAAGGACAAGGTTTATATCGGAGGCTTCGACGGCCACCTGTATGCCCTGGGCAAGGACGACGGCACGCTGGCGTGGAAGTTCAAAACCGTTGGCGCCACCTATTTTCCCAAGGGAGAAATACAAAAAGCCGCGCTCGTAGAGGACGACGTGGTCTATTTCGGCAGCCGTGACTACAATATCTATGCGCTGGACGCGAATACGGGGCGAGGCAAGTGGAACCTCAAGCAGCCGCAGGGCTGGATCATAGCGACGCCCGTGGAACATGAGGGCAGTATCTATTTCGGCACTTCCGATGCACACATCTTCTATAGCATGAGCAAGGAGACTGGCACCGTGAACTGGACAGTCCCGGTCAATATGCGAGTCTACGGCACCGCGACCGTCGATCGTGGCACCGTCTATTTTGGAACGTTTGATGGCAAAGTCATGGGCGTCGATCACGCAAGCGGTGAGACCCGGTGGGAGTTCCAGACCGAAAGCAGCAAACGCAATTACAACACCGTGTATGACGACGACGGTAAATTCAGGGAAGACTTCAAGTTGTACGGGGCTGACTACCTGACGCCCGAGAAGATGATTCACGCCCTGGGTTCCATCCTTTCCAGCCCCGTAATTGATGATGGCGTCATTTACTTCGGTAGTTCGGATGGCCATCTCTATTCAGTGGAGCTGCCATGACCCGACTTACACGCTTAATCTATCTGTTCTGCATCGCAGCGTTCATCGTTGCGTGCTCACCCGGGAAAGACTCTCTGCCCGAAAACCGCGAGCTCGATCGCCTGGCTACTCGTGCCGCGGGCATTGAGATCATCCGCGACGACTACGGCGTGCCGCACGTGTACGGCAAAACCGATGCCGACGCCGTGTTCGGCATGTTGTACGCACAAGCAGAGGACGACTTCCCGCGCATCGAGCGAAACTACATCTGGGCCACGGGACGGCTCGCCGAGGTCGATGGCGAGGCCGCAATATTCAGCGACGTTCGTGCACGCCTGTACATGACCGTCGATGAGGCGAAAGCAGCCTATGCGGCTGCGCCCGAATGGCTGCAGGAGCTTTGCGACGCATTTGCCGATGGCCTCAACTATTACCTCGCGACGCATCCCGACGTAAAGCCGGCATTGCTGACGCGATTCGAGCCGTGGATGCCGATGTTTTTCTCTGAGGGCTCGATCGGCGGCGACATCGAGCAGATCCCGCTCGAGGGTATCGCCGAGTTTTACGGGGAATCGCCGCTTGCCTTCACCCCGACATCGCCGTTCGCCGACGTGCAGACCGCATCCAACGGGTTCGCGATCGCGGGAGAGCTGACCGAGTCTGGCGACGCGATGCTGCTGATCAACCCGCACACCTCGTTCTACTTTCGCGGCGAAATGCAGGTGGTCAGTGAGGAGGGCCTGAACGCCTACGGTGCGGTCACGTGGGGACAGTTTTTCATCTACCAGGGCTTTAACGAGGACACCGGGTGGATGCACACGTCGACACGCGTTGATTTCATGGACGAGTATATCGAGGATGTCAGCAAGGTCGACAGCCAGCTCGTGTACCGGTATGGCGACGAGTTGCGGCCGGTCGAATCCTATAACGTGACCTTGAAATACAAGGACGGTGCCGGCTTCAGCGAACGTACGTTTACGCTATACCGAACACACCATGGCCCGATTACGCACAGGGTTGGCGGTGACTGGGTGGCCACGCGCATCAACTGGGACCCTGTCAACGCACTGAAGCAGTCCTACGTGCGCACGAAGCGGGCCAACTATGACGAGTTTCTCGAGATGATGCGGATACGGTCCAATTCATCGAACAACACCGTGTTTGCGGACAGCGAAGGCAATATCGCCTACTTCCACGGCAACTTCGTGCCTCGGCGTGATCCGCAGTTCGATTTTTCGAAGCCTGTCGACGGCAGCGATCCCGATACGGACTGGCAGGGCCTGCATACGGTCGAAGAGATTGTCACAGTCCTCAACCCGGGGAACGGCTGGATCCAGAACACCAACGCGACGCCGTTTACCTCGGCACTGGAGTTCAGTCCGCGACGTGAGGATTACCCGGTTTACATGGCGCCCGATCCCGAAAATTTCAGGGGTTTGAACGCCGTGCGCGTCCTGACAGGCGTTGACAACGTTACGCTGGATAAACTGATTGCGCTGACTCATGACCCGTACTTGCCGGGGTTCGAGCAACTTATCCCCGGTCTCATCGAGGCCTACGAGACTGCTGAGCAGGTCGATCCGGCGCTGGTCGAACCCGCCGAAACCCTGCGCGCCTGGGACTTCAAGGTCGCGGCCGACTCGGTCGCAATGACCCTGGCGCATTTCTACGGCGCCAACTTCTACGCCAGGCGCACCGCGCCTGAAGGCCTGAGCCAGATGCAGAGGGTGAACTACTATGGATCGGAGTCGCCACTGAGCGAACGCCTGGCCGTATTCCGGGACACGGTGCAAATGCTCGAGGCGGACTTCGGCACCTGGAGGATGCCATGGGCCGAGGTCAATCGATTCCAGCGGCTGAGCGGCGACATTGACCTGAAGTTCGATGATGACAAACCGAGCGTACCCGTCAACATGGCAAACAGCGACTGGGGCGCATTGGCTGATTTCGGTGCGCGCCGCATGGATGGCACGAAGAAGCTTTACGGCATAAACGGCAACAGTTTCGCGGCCGTCGTGGAGTTCGGGGACAAGGTGCGCGCGAAGTCGGTGCTCGTCGGAGGACAAAACAACGATCCGACGTCGCCGCATTTCGTCGACCAGGTGCCCTTGTATACACGGCACAAATGGAAGGACGTCGCGTTCTATCGTGAAGACGTCGAAGCCAGGGCGACTGCTCGCTACAAGCCAGGCGAGCGATGACGGACAAACCCGTGTCCGACAACTACCGTGCGGAGTTCGACATTCCGCGAGACGTTTGTTACCTGAACGCGGCTTACATGACGCCGCAGCCGCGCGAAGTGCTCGAGGCCGCCATTGATGGAGCAACCCGGCGTTCGCGTCCATGGCAGGTTACGCCGCCCGATTTTTTCGGTGATGTCGAGACGCTGCGTGCTGCGTTTGCTCGCCAGGTCGGGTGTTCTCCTGACAATATCGCGATCGTACCGTCGGCGGGTTACGGCGTGTCCACCGCTGCCAACAATATGTCGACGCGATCCGGCGACGTAATCCTGGCGCTGAATGACCAGTTTCCGTCGAATTACTACGCGTGGCGCCGCCAGGCTCTGACGTCGGGGGCCGAGTTTCACGTCGTCGGCCAGGAGCCGGGTCAATCGTGGGCCGACGCGCTGCTCGAGGTCATCGAGACCCGCGGCCAGGACATCGAGATTGCGACTCTCGAATGGCACCATTGGGCGTCGGCCGAGCTGGTCGATTTCGATAGCGTCATTCCCGCGCTACGTGACGTAGGTGCCCGGGTCGTTCTGGACCTGACGCAGTCGATCGGCGCGTGCCCGATCGACATCGACCGGATTGCGCCCGACTTTGCGGTCGCCGGCGGCTACAAGTGGCAGTTCTGTCCTTACGGCGTCGCTTTTCTCTATGTCGACGAACGTTACTTTGACGGCGTGCCCATCGAGGAAGCGTGGATGGGTCGCGACGGTGCGGAGGATTTTTCGCGACTCGCCGAATTTACGGACTGCTACCAGCCCGGCGCACGCCGATTCGACATGAGTGCCAAATCGACGTTTTCGAACATCGCCGGCGCATTGGCCGCACTGCAATTACTGGACCGTTGGGGCATCGATACGATTTGCGAAACACTTGCCGCGACAAATGAACGGCTGTCAGCCATCCTCGCAGGCTACGGATTCGAGACGACAGCACCCGACGTTCGTGCGCCACATTTCCAGGGCGCTCGCCTCCCGGCTACAGACCCAAGGACGCTGGCGATACGCCTCGTCGACAACGGCGTCTACGCGAGCGTGCGCGGCAATCATCTGCGGGTTGCGCCCCATCTCTACACGGACGACGAGGATATCGTGCGTTTTGACAAGGTACTCGGAGCGGTTATCGGCTAGCGTGGGCGTGCGCCGCGTAAACCCATCATCGCGGCGTCCCAGAGATCCAGCGGGATACTAAAGCGGATCTTGCGAATCAGCGCGGCGCGGATCCTGCGCTTGGAGGCTTTGTGCGCATGCTGGTCAAGTTCGCGTAATTCCTCCGCACAGGACTCGGCGCGAGGCATCAATTGCGCCGGATCAGCGAGTTCGTCGAAGAAGCCGGCCCGCAGTGCAGATTCTCCGTTGAAGTACTCCGAGAGATTCACGGCGCGCTGGTAGGCGGCGGGGTTGAGTCGATGGTGCAACATCGCTGCCGCAACGCGCGGCATGGTCAGGCCTATGGCCACTTCGTTGGCGGAGATCTTGAAATCGCCCCGGCTGCCGATCACGTAGTCGGCCGACAACATCAGGAATACGCCCATTGCCATGACATGCCCGTTGCAGGCTGCGATGACCGGATGGGGATAGGCCAGTACACGGGCTGTTAACGCGTAGCCCGCGCGCAGCATACCGAGTGCATTTCTGCCGCCGCGCTTCATTACATGCAGGTCGAAGCCCGCCGAGAAAACGGATTCACGACCGGTCAGGATAACGAGCGCCCCGTCCGATTCGGCCTGGTCGAGCGCGCGGTAGATTTCGCTGAGAACCTGTGGCGACAACGCGTTGCGTTTGCCATCGTCGATACGAATGGTCGCGACCTTGTTGTTCAGGCTGTACTGGACGAATTCGGAAGTCATGAGTTATGCATTTGTGTGTCGAGGAGAAGATTGGCGTCGCCGGGCATGCGCTCCAGCCAGGTCGCGGCGCTGAGTCCGGTCTGCCCGCCCTTCGCCAGCGACGCCTTGAGTGAACGACTCAGGGCTGACGCGAACAGGCGCTGGTAGTAGGGCAGTCCGGCTTCATAAACCGGAAACTCGTCCTCCAGTGCATGATTGACGCTGAGCTTGTCGATAAAGCCGTCATAGAATTCGGTGAGCCGATCGGCTACATCACTGTCTTTGCTGATATTGCCGGACGGTTCAATCGACCACGTGGAGTCATCGTGCAACACACAGGTACCGACGAACGTGCGTCGCTTCGTATCGTCGTTCCATTCGTCGGGCGATATCAGGCTGAGCGCCCAGGAATCACCTTCGACGTAGAGGTAATAGTTCTTGCCGAACACGGGTTTGAACTTGAACGACGACGACAGCACAAGCAGTGACGTGAAATAGTCTGCAAGCAGCTGCGGCGCCGGTTTGGCGACGACGGCACGTGGGCTGCTGTATGCCCAGTCCAGGAGGAAACCGACCTGGCCCTTACCCTCGGGATTCGGACCACCTGTCGCCAGGTCGGTCCCGCCGGTGCGGGTGATGGTTTTCTTCGTATCCGCGCTCATTGCGTAGTCGGCGAAGCGGCTGGCATCGGTAATGCTTTCAGGTAAGCCGCGATAGCCGCCCGGTCCGCCGCAGGAAGTTTCGCCATGTTCTCCTGCACCGCGACCATCGATCCGCCGACCGTGTCGAAATCGGGTGTAAACCCGCTCTCGAGGTAGAAAGCAATATCGCTTGCCGACCAGTCAGAGACAGTCTTGCCACGCGGCGTGAGGTCCGGCACCTTACCCCGGCCTTCCGGGTCCGGGGCGCCCGCGAGCCAGCGATCCAGGTCCAGGCCACCGAAGCGATCGCGTGGGGTATGACATTCACCGCAGTGACCGGCTCCTTCAACCAGCTCGCGCCCGCGCTCGACGAGTTCATCGGCAGCGTCGATTCCAATCACCGCCTCGAGGTCCAGATAGCGCCGCTTCCACGCCCCGATGCCGCGACGAACTGACCATGGGAATTCGAGTTCGGGGCCGGGTATTCGACCTTCAATGGCCGGCAACGTGTCGAGGTAGGCCTTGAGATCGACCACGTCCTCGATTCGCATCTTCGCGTAGGACGTGTAGGGGAAAGCCGGGTAGTAGTGCCGGCCGTCGGGCGACACGCCGCGTTGCATGGCGTTAACAAACTCGATCACGGACCATCGACCGATGCCGTCACCCTCGTGTGGAGAAATATTCGGCACGGGAAATACCCCGAACGGTGTTTCGAGTTCCAGGCCACCGCCCAGGTGCAGCTTGTCCTCGCCTTTGGCACGCTTGCCATTGACGGGGCTCGCGTGACAGGAAGCGCAGCCGCCGGCCCAGAAAATGTGTTCACCGGCGACCGCGTCGGGCTCGTGCTCGGGTAACTCCTGCGGCGCAATTGTGACCGGCGCGGTTGTCCACCACGCGCACAGCATGGCGATGACCACTACACCAACGGCGATTCGTGCAAATCGGCCCATCAGCCCGGGATCATGGCGAGCCGTCCCTTACTCTTCTTCGATGCGGTAAGTATCGTGACAATTCTTGCAGGCACCAAAAACCTCGCCCAGCACAGGTTTCGCTTCTTCGAGGGTTGCTGGCTCGGCGGCGATCGCCGCATCGGTGGCTTCGCGCCACTGGGCCAGGGCTTCCTCGAATCCGGCACGGTCCTCCCAGATCGCCGGCGCGGCCTCGGTGCCGTCTCCCGTCTCGGTTCCCGGCGGGAACAGGTCGCCAAAGGTCTTGCCTGCGTCTGCAAATGTGGCAAGCGAGGCTGAGGCGATTTCGGCATCGTATTGGCTTTCACCTTTGAGCATCTCGCCGAGGGGCTTGGCCGCATCTCGTACGCCTTCCATCATTTCGTGCCTCTCGTGGACCGGATCGTCGCCCGCGACAGCTACAGGTACGATGGACGATGCGGCGATCATGAGGGCAAGGGAAAGTGTAGTCTTGATCATTGTTGTGAGCCTTTAAGGAACGAATTCTGCGAAACCCTATAACGTATATGCCGGTCATTACAATAGTGCTCGCGCTGATTGCTTGCACCGAGGATGTACCGCACGTCCAGGACCTGCGCATCCTGACGCTGAACCTGCACACCTACCAGGAAGTCAACACCGCTGGAGTGCCCGAATCCGAGCTGACGGACGCACTGGCGCAGCAACGAATCGAGGCCTATGACCCGATTTTTGATCGTATCGCCAGTGGTATCGCCGAGCTGGATCCGGACCTTGTCTGCCTGCAGGAAGTCGGCGAGTGGTCGCACGGCAACGTTGACAACCCACAAGCCCTCAAGTTCGGTTCGTCGGAAAGCAACATGGTGCGCCAGATTCTGTTGCGCCTGCCGGATTACAAATACAACGTCACGATGGACTGGTCACATTTCGGCTGGAGCGTGTGGCTCGAGGGATCGGCAATTCTCAGCAAGTACCCGCTGACTTTTTCCGAATCACGCTTCATCAGCGATGTCGATACGATTCCTCACAGCAATGACTGGAAGTCGCGCAACGTGCCAATGGCGAAGCTCGATGTGCCCGGGCTCGGCGAGGTATCGGCGTTTTCCGTGCACACGGGCTGGTGGGACGACACGGACGAGCCCTTCCGGCAACAGTACGGGCGACTGCTCGAATGGGTCGAGGAGGTTTCGGCGAGTTCGGTCGTGACGATCCTGTGTGGTGACTTCAACGTCGCCGCCGGCAGCAGAGGCTATGAGTTCATGATTGATGGAAGTGGATTCGCGGACCAGTACGCGCTCGCCAAACCCGGCGGTTTTTTCGACGCGACGATCGGCGCGGGTGCCGACGGCTGGGAGGAAAGTGAAGACGGGCAGCGCATCGACTATGTCCTCATGAACGACGACAGCCCGCTGGAAGCGGTGCGGGCACGACGTGTCTTCACAAGAGGCGAATTCGGGCGCGTGTCGGACCATGTGGGCGTTTTCGTTGAATTAGGGCTCGCGAAAACTGTACAAAAGAACGTAAAGTAGGCCGGCCCCGGCGCGCACGCGCTTGCCATCGCAGGATTCTATTTGACGGAGTGAGAGCTTGATCCACACAGACGTTGTCATCGTAGGCGCCGGCCCGTGCGGCCTGTTCCAGGTATTCGAACTTGGCCTGCTCGGCCTCAAAGCCGAGGTCGTGGATTCGATCCGCCAGCCCGGTGGCCAGTGTTCCGAGCTCTACCCTGACAAACCCATTTACGATATCCCGGCCATCCCGGTCTGCACGGGCGAGGAGCTGACGGCGGCGCTGCTCAAGCAGATCGGGCCCTTTAGCCCAGGCATGCACCTCGGCCAGGAAGTCCAGGTGTTGCGGCGCGAAGATGACGACACTTTCTTTGTCGAAACCAGCAAAGGTACGCAGTTCAAAGCGAAGGCCGTGGTGATTGCGGCCGGCGTTGGCTCCTTCCAGCCGCGCCCGATTCGTGTACCGAACGCAGAGGATTTCGAAGGCAAGAGCCTGCACTATCGCGTGCGTGATCCCGATCAGTTTCGCGGCAAGAAGCTCGCGGTCCTCGGCGGCGGCGACTCGGCGCTGGATTGGGTGCTCGAGCTCGCTGACAAGGCCGAGCGGATCACGCTGGTGCATCGCCGTGACGAGTATCGTGCCATGCCCGATTCGGTGGCGAAGATGAAGCAGCTGGTCGTGGACGGCGCGATGGACGAAATTACGAGCGCCAAGGCGACGGCGATAGACGGCGAGGGCGGGCAAGCGACGTCGGTTGTCATTCAGCCTAAGGACGGAGACGCCGTCGAGGTCGAAGTCGACCATGTACTCGTGTTCTTCGGCCTGGCGCCGAAACTCGGCCCGATTGCCGACTGGGGGCTCGATATCAACCGCAAGACCATCAACGTCGACACCGAGAAATTCGAGACCTCGGAACCCGGTATATATGCCGTCGGTGACATCAATTACTACCCGGGAAAGAAGAAGCTGATTCTTTGCGGCTTCCACGAAGCGGCGCTCGCCGCGTTCGCCATCAAGCACCGTATCGAACCGGATCGAAAGGTCCACGTGCAATACACGACGACGAGCCCGATCATGCATGAGCGCCTGGGTCTGGAGGAATAGCCAAAAGCGCCGCGCAAATCTCGACAGAAAATACGCCCCATGATGGAACCTTTTTGGCCCCTTGTACGTGTACGAGGGTAGGACCTTGGTCCTCGCCGCCCGCATGCGGCGAAAAACTTGACATAAGACAAGCATTCCAAAGGGGAATACTCATGAATATCTTTATGCGAAACATCAGGTTATCGAGCCTGTTGTTTGCAGCTCTTGTTGTGCTTACGGCCTGCGGCGGCGGTTCCGGTACCACCGAAAACCCGGCTCCACAGACGCCCGATCCCAC
>Ga0265303_10001688_pt1 | contig 13681 bp, 14 predicted proteins | sample Helome_2_FD_192494 | JGI IMG/M metagenome (GOLD analysis project Ga0265303, IMG submission 192494) | Marine sediment microbial communities from subtidal zone of North Sea - Hel_20160317 (Illumina Assembly) | ecosystem: Environmental > Aquatic > Marine > Subtidal zone > Sediment ... | reverse complement strand
GCTATTTTTTCGCACAGGACTGCTTTTTCACCTGGTGCAGGAGACCCTTGAGCTATTCAGCCGGAACGGTTCTTTCCAATGTAGTGCTCAGGTTGATGGGCTGCCGGATCGGTAAACGGACCATTATCGCTTCGCCCATGCAGGCCTCTGATTGGAACGCAGTGAGTTTTGGCAGTGATTGCATGGTCAATGGTTTTTTACAGTTCCACACGTTTGAGAATATGACGCTGAAGGTGAAGCTAAGCGAAATCCAGGATGGCTGTACCGTTAACTTCGGCGCGACAGTCATGGGTGGCGCAGTCGTCGAGCCTGAAACGACGGTGTTGCCGCTGAGCCTGGTGCTGAAGGAGATGCACCTGCCAACAGCGACTTACGAGGGCAGCCCCGCAGAACCTTTGGGCAGTAGTCAGCTTCCTTAGGGCCCGGGGCTCAGCACGGGCGATTTTTTTTCGCGAGTTGAGGATCGATATGCGGTCAAGACGATCATTCCAATGCCAGCTAGATTTGGCGTCTGTCTATTTTTGAAGGAAAAAGCGCTTGGTTTGTTTTATGATTGAGCTTCTAAGTTCCCCAGGAGACCTCCCGATGAAAACACTGGTACGTTTAATAATAATTTCCCTGTTTATGGTTATTGCTTCCCCGGTTTATGCAGAAGCCATTCAGATTTTTAACTGCGAATATGAAGGCGATGCAACCGAAGATGACGTTAACGCCATGGCCGGCAAATGGCTCGCGGCGGCAAAAACACTAAAGGGCGGTAAAAATCTCCGGATTTATATAAGATACCCGGTTGCTGCCTCAGTCGATGATATTGATTTTAAATTTGTTTTAACGACGCCTGATTTTGCTCAATGGGGTGCATTTACGGATGCCTATGAGCTGTCCAAACTCGAAGAAATAGATGACGAGCTTGAAAAAATCGCAACGTGTGATGACGCCTCCTTGTGGGAAGGTGGGGAATTTAACTAAGTTGCATTCATCCGGATTAAAGGGCCGTCAAATCTGGCGGCTTTTTTTTGGGGCAATTCGGGTGATTTAGATAAATGAGCAGCGATTGCAGCGATCTGATTACCGCTCTTTTCGGTGCCTGCGCACGCGATTTGACACCTTCGTCCAGGCAGCATGAGGCCCAGGTATTTTTTGCGCCGGTTTCGTCTGATCTGAAAGTGACGAGAGTGTGCTCTTCGATTCTGTCAAAAATCGAATTGCAAAGAGCGGACCGCTTTGCCACACAGGATCACCGGGCGCTGTTCATTCAGCGCCGGGCATTTCGCCGTTTCTGTGGTGCTCGTGTGCTGGGGACGTCAAAGCCTCTATCACAGATCGCTTTCAATGAGACAGAAAACGGGCGGCCTTACCTTTATGAATTGCCGGATGTCTGGTTCAGTTTTTCCTCCTGCCGGTTCGGGTTTGCCGGAGCGTGGTCCTCGACCCACGGGATCGGCGTCGACCTTGAAGATAAAACCAGGGATGTGGAGGCTGCAGAACTCGCGCAGCAGTTTTTTTCGACAGCTGAGGCTCATGTTGTTAAAGGGGCAGGCGGTATCAAGCGTCAACAGGCTTTCTACCGGTTCTGGAGCCTCAAGGAAGCAGCGCTGAAATGCATCGGGGAGGGATTGCCCTTTGGTCTCGACGCTTTCGAGTTCGAGTTGGAACCGGATCCGCGAGTCGTTCACGCGCCCCCTGGCTACGGCAGGCCGGAGCGATTCAGCGCCCACATGATTGAAGGGACTGAAAGTTGCACCGCCATAGTCATCCGGGCGCTAGAGAAGTAAGGGCTGAAGCTTCATATAGGTCAGGCTGCGCCACAGCCATTCAGCTGGCCCGAATCTGAATCGGTTCAACCACCAATTGCAGAAAAGCAGTTGCAGTATGAAAAAGAGCACGGCGTATGCCGTGGTGGCCGCCGGCCCCAACAGGAAAAGCTGTGCAAAACCCCATCCGTAAAACAATGTGGTAAACATGACCGTGCCGGACAGATAGACCGTCAGCGCCATTCTGCCGAGGTTTTGCAACGGTCTTAGTAAAGGTCGCCATTGCGGTATTTGCGCCAGTAAAACGATTCCTGCACCGTAACCCAGCGCCAGCGCCGTCGAGCCATAGGCAAACAGCATGTCGCCCAAAAACCGGGTTCCTTCTGGTGCCGTATTCACCGAATAAACAGCATAACCGAACCACTGTTGCAGCCACCATTCAATCAGTGCGCTTATTCCTCCGATACCGATCCCCCAGCCAAAAACCCTTCGGACCAGGGAAGAATGCGGATTGATCTCTTGCAGAACCCTGCCCCGGCCGATGCAAAACCCCAGCAGAAGCATCGCAAAGAGGGTAAGACTGGATTCGGGGCCGTGTAGATCTGACCAGATTTGTGGGGGAATGGCGTTGGCATTCTCCTCAAAAACGTCGATTGGAGAATCCAGGTAGGGGTGATCCACCCTCAGTACTGCGAGCGGTAACTCATCTTCCATCTGCAGTGCGATCTCTTCTGCGCCCGGCGTATGGAGCAAATTGCCCACCGGGAAAGCCACCAGCAGAACACAGGCCAGAATCAGCAACGTACGGTTTCCCACGTTTCGAAACAGCACCAGGATCAGCCCGAGCGCCGCATACTCCATCAGGATGTCACCGTCATACAACAAGGCATGCGCCATGCCAAAAACGAACAGGATCAGCAGTCGTCTGAAATAAAACCACAATGAACCGCCATCCTGTGACATCACCCTGGCCAACTGCAAGGCGAAGCCAAAACCAAATAGCAGGGAGAACAGGCGCAAGGATTTTGTTTCGAAAACCGAGTGCATCAATGTGCTGAAAACACGATCAACAGAACCGCCCCATTCCGGTGCATAAGCGCCGAAGTTATACATATTGACCAGTAAGACCCCAAAAAGCGCAAAGCCACGGATCGCGTCTACTGACCTGAGGCGCGTCTGCGGGTCGGTTGGTCCACTTTGAGCAGGGGCGGGCATGCGGGCTATTCTCTGCTGCAATCGCCTTTAGATCAATTCCGGAAATCCGTTGCCAGTTATTTTGTTATCAATGTACTATTCACTGCTGGGCAATAATTCTGGTCGTTAAAAATCAATGTTAAGCAATTCTCTCAAGCGAAAATTGGGGTGGTTGGAAATTGGCCTGTACCTTGGCGGTGTTGCCCTGCTCGTGGTGTTTTTTCAGATTCGGGGCAGCACAGAGCGTCAGCGTGAAGAAGGCGTGCGTGTTTTCCATGCGGCTGTAGAATCGGCGGGCCAGCTGGAACAGCCCGAATGGACCCCTAACCAGGAGTTGTGGGCGGACAAGCGGATCAGGGAATATGAAGAAAGCCTGAAAGTCGAGGCCGGCCCGCCCCTGGCACTGTTGACCATCGACAAGCTGGACATCGAAGTTCCGGTGTACAACGGCACTGATGAATTCAACCTGAACCGGGGGGTTGGCCGTATCATTGGCACGGCAGCTTTCGAGGCGGATGGAAACCTGGGCATTGCCGGGCACCGTGACGGGTTCTTCAGAGGGCTCAAAGACATAGCCACGGGTGATGAAATCAGGTTTCAAACTGCTCGCGGCGAAGTTTTGTATACGGTATCATCCATAGAAATAGTGGATCCAGGTGATGTTTCTGTTTTGGCGCCTACGCCTGAACGTACACTGACGCTTGTAACCTGCTATCCTTTTTATTATGTTGGGCACGCGCCGAAACGGTATATTGTGACGGCGACAGCTGAGCATCTTTTGGCAAAAACCTAAGTGAGGAAGTTTATGAAGAAGACGATGTTACTTATCATGCTGGTACTTCTGGGCGCACTCGGATTTACCACAACTGCACAGGCTGCAACCTGTAGCGATGTGATCTGGAGCGCTGAAATGCTCGAGAATAGCCCTAATATTTCACCTGCCTGCCTTGATGTTGTTTCAAAAGGCGGAACGCAGGCTGTGAAGCTTACGGCTCGCGTTGTTCGCCAGGGCGTTAACTCTACAGTCGTTCAGTGGCAAATGCCCGATGGTTCCTGGTCTGCTTCCGAGCGCAGGTATCCCGAGCGCGGCGCTACCGCTGAAATCGGCGGCCAGACCGTAAGGATTGCCGAGCTTGCACCACGCCAGGTGGTCAACGTTTACATTCCTATGGCGGGTAACTGGAGTCTGCCGGCTGCACCAGCTGCTGCTGCTCCTGCTCCTGCTCCAAGGCCTGCACCTGCACCTGCTCCAGAGCCAATGCCTGAAGCACTGCCGATGACGGCTACCCAGGTTCCGCTGTTTGCCCTGTTGGGTGGACTGTTGATCTTGCTGGGCGGCGCAATCAGCTTTGCGCGGACACGTCTCTGATAGAATCAGAACAGGTGCTTAATGCATCGTTGTATCTGAAATTGACAAAGAGCGCCTTGTGCGCTCTTTGTTTTTTTGGACTCAGGCGGTGATGCCAAAAACGTCGGCTAGCTGATTTCGTGGTTTGAGCAAATCGCTCAAAGTGTATTGTTCAAGTGTGTTGAGATAGGCGCGTAAGGCTTTTTGAAGCGCAGATTTCAGTTCACATATGGGTTTGATGACACAGCTGCCGTCATCGCAAAAACACTCGACGAGGTTCAGATCATCTTCCATGTCGCGGACCACATCCGCTATGACGATTTCTGCTGGTGGTCTTGCCAGGGCTATACCTCCGCCAGGACCGCGGCGCGCATCAAGATAGCCCATACGGGTTAGCAGGCTCACTACTTTCATCAGGTGATTCCGGGAGATTCCGTAAGCATCTGAGATTTCCCGAATCGTTACCCGGCCATTTTCCTTGATGCCGAGATAAATCAGGACGCGAAGTGAATAGTCGGTGAATCTTGTAAGTTTCATGGTTTTGCACCGTTTCTATCGATAGCGAATCCACGCGATGTATTGATGCGTGGATTTACATTTAATTCTACAACCGCCTGTTTGCGGGTGATTGATTCACATCAAGCCTTCTTGATCCAGATCAAAATAGATGCATCGTTTTGCATCTATTCTTCGCCCGCTGAAAGAACTATTGTTTGCTTGAAAGGGTTTTCTCGGGGTGATCAGTACATGCACAGGTTTACACAGTTTCTTTGCTTGTTTTTTATTCCGATTGGAGTGATGGCTGAAGATCTGGATGATGGAGATGAATCATTACACGACAGAATTGAGCTCGATCCCATTGTTGTAGTGGCAAGCAAAACACCCCGGCCACTTTCAGAGGTGGCCGCTGCTGTGACCGTGATTACTGCAGCTGATATCAGTGCAGGGATGGTTGAAGATCTGGACGGCCTGTTCAAGTACCAACCCGGACTTGAAGTTGAAACTGCCGGTACCCGGTTCGGCACGAGCGGAATAAATATTCGTGGGGTCAGCGGCAATCGCGTCGACGTTGAAATCGATGGCGTTCCGGCCAGGGACCAGTTCGCTATTGGAGCGTTTTCAAACGGCGGGCGTGTTCTGGTGGAACCCGACCGAATCAAACGCGTGGAAGTTTTAAATGGCCCCGCTTCGGTCATGTACGGCTCCAATGCGATGGGTGGTGTGATGGCTATTTCAACCTGGGATCCATCCGATCTGCTGATGGGCACTGACGCTCCCGCCTGGTTCAGTTTGCGCGCAGGCTACCAGGGTATGAATGACAGCTGGGTTGGATCGGCAGTCGGCGCATGGGGCGAAGGCGCACATGGCTTGCTGGCGGCAGCAACATTCCGTAACGGTCATCAACTGGATAACCAGGCGCCGGCGGATATTCCAGTTGATCCGCAGGACTGGAACAGCCAGGATTTTATGTTTCGATATACGTTCGATACGGCTGGCGGCAACCGCCTGCGCCTTTCGGCTGACCGTAGCGAGCGAGATACAGACACCGAAGTACGATCATTGCTGGGTTACGACCGCCGGTTTCGCTGGACCACTGCAATGACAGGCGACGACCACGATGAGAGTCAGCGCCTGTCCCTCGACTACAATTTTTCAACGGCCAATTGGCAATCAGGGACCATCCGCGTGTTCAACCTGGAACACGATACGGATCAGTGGACATTTGAGGAGCGTGGTATCGCACCCAAACCGGTTGAGATTGAAAGGCGATTCCTCTACCGGCAGGATGTGTCCGGCGTCGACTATTTCATGTTTCGTGAGATTACCTGGGGTGGCAGTCAACACCGGATCGGCTGGGGTACTGAATGGACCCGCAGTCACATCAAGGAAATGCGTGACGGTCTGCAGACCAGCTTGGTGGATGGCTCAAGCGATAAAGTCATTCTTGGTGAAGAAATGCCCTTGCGGGATTTTCCAAACTCGCGTACCGATGAGTTTGGCCTGTGGGTTCAGGATGAGATCAGCCTGGCGGATGGCCGCTGGGAAGTCATACCCGCCTTGCGCTGGGACCGCTACGATCTGGATCCCAGGCCGGATCCGGTCTGGGAACAGGACAATCCACAGACAGAGGTTGTGTCTGTCAGTGAAAGCCGTGTCACTCCGCGTCTTGGCCTGCTGTTCAATCCATCTGAAAACTGGAATTTCTATGGTCAGTACTCGGAAGGGTTCAGGGCGCCACCGTTCGAAGATGCCAATATTGGTTTGAATATTCCACTGTTTGGGATCAGGGCCATTCCCAATCGGGATTTAAAATCTGAAACTTCGCAAGGTGTCGAGTTTGGAGTGCGTCGATTCAGTGCCACATCGCAACTGGTTTTTTCATTATTCCGCACAAATTTTGATGATTTCATTGAATCCCGTGTCCTGGTTGGGATCGATCCGGACAGCGGCGAGTTGATTTTCCAGTCCAGGAATATTGACAAGGCCAGGATCCAGGGCCTGGATTTTCGCCTGGAACAGGATTTATCCGCCTGGAGTGAGCGCCTGGAAGGCTGGACGGCCACGCTGGCAGCCTACTGGGCTGAAGGAGAGAACCGGGTCAATTCCGAATCACTCAACAGCATAGCGCCGCCCCAGGCAGTGCTGGGTTTTTCCTGGTTGTCAGCAGATGGCAAATGGGATGTTTCGGCCACAGCGACTTTCACTTCTTCGAAAGATGAAAGCGATATCGACCAGACGGATGGCGAGCGCTTTGCAACACCGGGATGGACGACACTGGATCTTTCCGCCGGCTGGAAACCCGCCGCTTGGGTGATGATCCGTGCCGGCCTTTTTAACTTGACAGACAAGACTTACTGGCGCTGGCTGGATATCTCCAATCTGGAGGTCGGCAACCCGATGATTCCGATTTTGTCGCGGCCGGGCCGGAATTACTCAGTGACCGCCCGCTTCATGTTTGGTGCAGGCTAAAATTAGTTCCAAAAAGCACATCAAATTACCGTCAACAGTTCCTTTCTGATTGGTTGACATGAGTCAATGTGGGGAAAGGGGGGCAGGCGTAAATTGACCCACTATATATGATTCATTTTTGATACCTCTATTGTCGCCCGGGAGAGCCCCTATGAGAACCAAACAAATTCTGCTGCTGTCTGCCGCACTCGCCGTTTCGCTAACGGCCTGCGCCAAAGAAGAACCGGCCGCGCCGGTTGTAAGTGCTGACAGTGCTGTTGCAGTACATGCCGCAGAAGCATCCAGCAAATCACTTGAAGAACGCATGGCAAGTGGCGGGAAACTATATTCCGCTCATTGCGCGGCATGTCACCAGGCAAACGGACAAGGCCTGGCTGGTGCATTTCCTCCACTGGCGGAATCCAGTTACCTGGCCGATGGTTCGGGCGCCGCGATTGATGCTGTTCTGAATGGCCTCAGCGGACCGATTACGGTTAATGGCAAAGACTTCAACTCCGTCATGCCCAATTTGTCATACCTGAAAGACGAAGAAGTGTCGGAAATCGTAACTTACGTCATGAACTCCTGGGGAAATCCGGGGGGTACGGTCAGCTCCGGTGAAGTTGCCGCGGCTCGTGGCGGTGAGTTAGTCACCGACCCGGCCGATCACCCGGTCACGTCTGAGGGTGAAATGGCCTACCAGGGAGCGCCCAGCGCTATTGAAGGCGCCAGGGGTTTTATTGATTCCGAAGGCCCAAAAATGTCCCAGGCTGAGTTCGTCGTTGCCACACAGGTATATTTCGAACGTTGTGCCGGTTGTCACGGTGTGCTGCGCAAGGGCGCTACCGGCAAACCACTGACTCCCGATATTACGCGCGAAAAAGGTACAGACTATCTCAAGGCACTGATCACTTATGGTTCGGCCGCGGGTATGCCCAACTGGGGCACTTCCGGTGACCTGACCGACGAGCAGATCGACGTTATGGCTCGCTACCTGCAGCATGAACCACCGTCACCACCGGAATTTGGGCTGCCTGAAATGACTGCAAGCTGGAATGTAAAAGTTAAGCCGGCAGATCGCCCAACAGCCCCGCAACATGACCGCAACATCGACAACTTCTTTTCAGTGACCTTACGCGATGCCGGCCAGGTTGCCATCATCGATGGTGACACCAAGGAAATCGTATCAATTGTACCGACCGGCTATGCAGTACATATTTCCCGCCCTTCAGCCTCCGGCCGCTACATGTACACCATTGGCCGTGACGCCAAGATTGACCTGATCGATCTGTGGATGAATCCGCCCCAGGTCGTAGCAACCATCAAGATCGGACTGGAAGCGCGCTCTGTTGAAACCTCCAAGTACAAAGGTTACGAAGACAAGTACGCGATCGCCGGCGCCTACTGGCCGCCGCAGTATGTGATCATGGAAGCTGACACGCTGGAGCCCTTGAAAATCGTCTCAACACGTGGCATGACCGTCGATACCCAGGATTATCATCCCGAACCCCGTGTCGCCGCTATCGTAGCCTCTCACGAGCATCCGGAATTCATCGTTAACGTCAAGGAAACCGGCAAAATCCTGTTGGTTAACTATGAAGATATTGAAAACCTCAGTGTGACGACAATTGGAGCAGCGCGTTTTCTGCATGACGGTGGCTGGGACAGCACCAAGCGCTACTTCCTGACAGCTGCCAACCAGTCAAACAAGATCGCCGTAATCGACTCCAGGGACCGCAAACTGGTGGCTTTGACTGACGTCACCAAGATTCCTCACCCGGGCCGCGGGGCTAACCTGAATGATCCGGAATTTGGTCCGGTTTGGGTGACCAGCGCTCTGGGTAATGCCAATGTGACCTTTTTAGGAACAGACCCCGAAGGCCATCCCGATAATGCCTGGAAAGTTGTACGAACGCTGGAAGGTATGGGTGGTGGTTCACTGTTTGTGAAGTCGCATCCGAAATCCAGCAACCTGTGGGTGGATGCTCCATTGAACCCGGATGTCGCGTTCTCACAAAGTATCGCGGTCTACGACGTGAATAACCTGGACGCGGGATTTGAAGTCCTTCCAATTGCCGAGTGGGCCGACCTGGGTGAAGGACCCAAGCGCGTGGTTCAGCCGGAGTTCAATAAGGAGGGTACCGAAGTGTGGTTCTCAGTCTGGAGCGGTAAGGAACAGGAATCAGCGATTGTCGTGGTTGATGACAAGACCCGGACCCTCAAGCATGTCATCAAGGGCCCCGAGCTGGTAACACCGACTGGCAAATTCAACACTTACAACACCATGCACGATATTTACTGATCCAACGGGAGCCGGGTAACCGGCTCCCTTCTTTTTTGCTTCAAACAGAAAAAATCCGGGTGCAGTTTACCGCGGCTTTTTAAGAAAACTCCCGTACTCCCGACGTGGTTGCCATCAGCACCACGTCTGCGGGCCGCAAGGCCCAAAGGCCGTTGGTGACCACGCCTGGCAGGTTGTTGAGCTGTGTTTCAATCGAGACCGGGTCGACCAGGTCCATGTTGTGGACATCCAGGATCACGTTGCCGTTGTCGGTTACAAATCCTTCGCGCAGTTCTGGTTGTCCGCCCATGACAACCAGTTGTCGCGCAACGAAACTTCGGGCCATTGGAATAACCTCGACCGGGAGAGGAAACCGCCCGAGAACCCCCACTTTTTTGCTTTCATCGACGATACAGACGAATTTCCTGCTGGCAGCCGTGACGATTTTCTCGCGTGTCAGCGCACCGCCACCGCCTTTGATCAGGCGGCGATGACCGTCGAATTCGTCAGCGCCATCAATGTAAAGGTCCAGCGTGCCTGCCAGGTTGAGATTCACGACTTCGATTCCGTGCGATTGCAGCAGGGCCGTCGAAGCTTCGGAAGAGGAGACAGCAGCTTCGATCCGTTTTCCGCTCGCAGCCAACGCTTCGATGAAGCAATTGACGGTGCTGCCGGTGCCCACGCCCAGAACGCTGTCGGACCGGACGAATCTGAGAGCGGCTTCTGCCACCTGTTGTTTCTGGGCGAGTTGCCGATCGGGTGTTGTCATTTGAATTATTACTCCAGTGACAGTACGTAGTCCCAGTGTTCCTTCGATACCGGCATGATGGACAGGCGGTTACCGCGCCGGATCAGCGCAAAGCCTTCCAGCTTGTCGGCATGCTCCTTGATCTCGGCCAGGTCGATCATTCGCTTCGTCTTACGCCGGTACTTCACGTCCACCATCAGCCAGCGTGGGTTCTCCGGATCACTCTTCGGATCAAAATATTTTTCCGTGGCGTCGAAAGCCGTGTGGTCGGGATATGCACCGGAAACAATCTCACAGATGCCGACAATTCCGGGTGGTTTGCAGTTGGAATGGTAAAAAAAGGCGAGGTCGCCTTTTTCCATGCTGTCGCGCATGAAATTGCGCGCCTGGTAATTCCTGATGCCATCCCAGTGTTCTCTTTTTCCGGGTGCATTTATCAGATCATCGATGCTGAATGCATCGGGTTCACTCTTGATTAACCAGTGGTTCATTCTTCGGCCGGTGCCTCGGTTTGGGTGCAGACCGGCATTGTCTCGCGTCAGACCCTGAAGGTAAACCAGCCATTTTCCGTCAGCATGCCATGCAGGCGCACGTCCCATGGATCACAGGGGATTGTGTCTACTTTTTGCAGTTCGTAAGCCACGCCAATTCTGGTGGGCTTTTCCAGTTCTGAAAATGGTTGAAACAGCCGGTCGTAAAAACTGGCGCCCATGCCCAGACGTCCACCGTTCGCGTCCCAGCCCACCAGTGGAACCAGCACGAGGTCCATTTCCACAACCGGAACGAGCTCCGTTCCATCCGGCTCTGCGATGCCATAGCGGTTGTTTTTCAAGGCACCGCCGGGTTTCCAGGCATGAAATGAAAGGGTGGATTTTCCGGGTATGTTCTGGATGACCGGCAAGGCCAGGGTGATGCCCCGGGCATCCAGATCCGGCAGAACGGGCGCCAGGTCGGGTTCTCCATCGAACGAGAGAAATGCAGCGACTACGCCGGGTGAGGATTGCAGGATCTGCCGCAGAAGTTCCTGGTTTATCTGATTGTCCCACTGGCGTCGCAACACTGGGTCAACTTGCCCGCGCCGGCTTCGGAGAGTCGATCTCAGTTGTGATTTCAACGCTTTCCGATCGGGTTCGATATTCATGCAATGGGAAAAATGACAGAAAATTAAGAAGCCCCCCGTGATGCCGCTGTGGCCCGGTGACCTTGAACCAAAGGTTCAGGTGGGATGGCTTACGAGGCTTCAGGCTTTTCGCTAAAAGCGAACATGCACACCAGCACTCAGATCAGCTACCCCGTGGTCAAAAAGTAGGGACAAGGCATTATCGGTCCTGCTGGCAAACACCACAGGGGGCATATTTATTATAGCGCGATCAACTATTCAGCGCATCATCGATTTGGTCGGCCAATAACCGGATCCGGCTATCCAGTTTTTCCTGGCGGAAATTTTCGGTGGTGCGCAGCTTCATCAATTCCGCACTGAAATTGAGGGCGGCCTGCAGGGCGATGCGTTCCAGCGACATCAGGCGACCGCTGTCTTTTATCTCACTCATTGTCTCATCAAGCAGACGCGCCGCTTCGACCAGGTCGTTACGTTGTTCCGGTTCGCAGGCGAATTGATATTTTTTGTCGAGAATGATGACTGAGACAGGCTCAGGGGAGTTACTCATGCTGTAAACCTAGGATTGTTCCAATGCTTTAAGCCGATTGATCATGGCTTCGACTTTCGTCCGTGCTTCTTCGTTTTTGGCGACCAGCGAGGCCCTCTCGGCGACCAGTGATTCCTGGCGGTTCTGCAATGAGTTGTTTTCCTCGCGCAGTTTACGGCATTGGTCGAGCAGCGCTTTGAGTTGCTGCTCAAGCCGCTCCAGATCTTTTCCTGCCTGTTCCAGTGAATCCATGGGCACAACTATAGATTGAGCGGCGAAAACCGTCAATCAATTCCCTCAAGAGTGTTAATATTCCTATTTTTGGAGTCTCCGGATGACAGTTCCTTCCTTGCCTGATTTCGAGCGGACCATCAGGCTAAGTCAGGGCAACCTGGATGCGGCAGAACTGGCCGAGTGTCATGGTCTTTTATGCGGCTTGTTGTGTCGGGAGACCAGTGATACCGCCAATGATTTCATTTCCCATCTTGGCGCGATGCAGCTTCTGATAAAACCCGTGTCTGCGCTCGAAGCGATTATGGTTGAAGCCTTCGAAAGCACGAAACGCCAGCTGGAAGATGAAGAATTCGGTTTTTCGCTGTGGCTGCCGGATGATGACGAGTCCCTCGAAATGCGCACGATTGCCCTGGCGCAGTGGTGCTCCGGTTTTCTCGCGGGTCTGGCCGTTGGCGGTCAACTCGATGCTTTGTCAGATGAGGCGAAAGAGGCCATCGAAGACCTGCAGCAAATTGGCCGGGCTGAAATCTCTTCCGGCAAGGTGGAGAGTGAGGAAGACGAAATGGCGTATACCGAAATCGTGGAATACGTGCGAGTAGTCACATTGATGATGCGAGAAGATTTTCGTGGCCCCGGATCGGATGAGGCCATCCACTGACAAACAGCAGGTTAATTAGCCCGTGATAAAGCAAAAAGAGTATGCCCGGCGCAGGCGCCAGTTGATGCGAATGGCCGGTGAAGAGTCCATCATTATTCTGCAGGCTGCTCCAGCCAGTTTGCGCAACAACGACGTCTATTTCCCCTATCGCCAGGACAGCGATTTCCTGTATCTCACGGGTTTCCATGAACACGATGCCCTGCTGGTTCTGATTCCGGAAGAAAAGGGCGGCACGTGTATCCTGTTTTGTCGTGAGCGGGATCCGGAGCGCGAGATGTGGGATGGCCGCATGGTGGGATTGGAGGCGGCTGTCTCTGAATATGGAATGGACGAGGCATACGACATCAAGGAAGCTGAGACCCGCTTGCGCGATCTGCTCAGGGATACGGACCGTATTTACTATGACCTCGGGCGTGACCCGCTGTTTGATCAGCGTTTGATCGGCTGGCTGAATGAATTCAGGGGTGAAGCCCGCAAGACGTTTCACGCGCCTGAGGAAATTCATGCGCTGGACCACATGCTCCACGATATGCGCGTCTATAAGAGCCGCGAAGAGCTGTCGAGCATGCGCCGGTCGGCAAGAGTTGCCATAGAAGCACACCAGCTCGCCATGCAGATCTGCCAGCCGGGCCTTAACGAGGCCGATATTCATGCCAGTATCCTCCACACGTTTACACGCCATCAATGCGAAACATCCTATCTGCCAATCGTAGGCGGAGGAGCCAATGCCTGTGTGCTTCACTATATTTCGAACAACCAGGTGTTGAATGACGGCGACCTGTTGTTGATTGACGCCGGCGCGGAATACGACGGCTATGCATCCGATATTACGCGTACCTTTCCGGTTAATGGAAAATATAGTGAAGCAC
>Ga0265303_10001687_pt1 | contig 13685 bp, 14 predicted proteins | sample Helome_2_FD_192494 | JGI IMG/M metagenome (GOLD analysis project Ga0265303, IMG submission 192494) | Marine sediment microbial communities from subtidal zone of North Sea - Hel_20160317 (Illumina Assembly) | ecosystem: Environmental > Aquatic > Marine > Subtidal zone > Sediment ... | reverse complement strand
GCTTCTTCGATCATGGCCACACCGAGACCGGTCTTGCCGCTGCCGGTCATGCCGATGATTGCCGCGTGGGTCGTCAGGTCCTTCGAGTCGTACAGGACAGTTTCTGCCGTCGTTTCGCCAGAATCCGCGTCGACCCGCCGACCGAGATAGAACGCACCAAGTTTTTCGTAGTCTTGCATATTACGTCTCCACTGAGATCATTAGCACGGTGCGGCCAGCAGTCCGATAACGCCTTCGTCTCCACCAGGATCACCAGCACGGTGCAGCTGGCAGTCCGATAACGCCTTCCTCTCCACCAGGATCACCAGCACGGTGCAGCTGGCAGTCTGATAACGCCTTCCTCTCCACCAGGATCACCAATATTCTGCAGCAGGGCGGCGGATGAAAAACTGCATCTTAACCATCAATCCCCGGGCGCTTTCTTGAGATTGTCCAGATCGATTTTCAGTCCCGGGCGTGACCGCTGCACCCACGCTGCGTCGGATCGGGTCAGGCGCTCGCTGAAAGCTTCGGCCGCATCCGGTTCGCCATGTACCAGGCAGACCGGGGGCCGGCTGGCGAAGCCCTCGTACCAGCGAATCATATCGGCCTGGTCGCCATGGGCTGACAGCCCGCCAACCGTGTGAATTTTCGCGCGCACCTTGATCGTCTCGTGGTGAATGCGCACGTAGTCGTGCCCGTCTACCAGGCGCCGGCCCAGCGACCCGCGCGCCTGGTAGCCGACGATAATGACCTGGCATTCCGGCCGCCACAGGTTGTGCTTGAAGTGGTGGAGGATGCGTCCGCCGGTGCACATGCCGCTGCCGGCAATGACAATAACGCCGCTCTCTATCTGGTTGATTCGCCGCGACTCGTCGGCGCTGCGCGACATGCCGAGGTTGGGCAGCAGTCTTGCCTGCTGGCTGCGTTCGTGCAGGCGCGTGGCCTCGACGTCGTAGAGCTGCGGGTAGCGCCGGTACACGTCGGTGGCTTCGATGGCCATCGGGCTGTCCAGGTAGATCTTCCACCGCCCGAGTTGCCAATCGTCGTAGTGCTTGCTGAACTGGTACAGCAGCTCCTGGCTGCGGCCAACCGCGAAGGCCGGAATCATCACGTTGCCGCGGTGATGATCCGCCTCGGCAATGATCTCGGCGATTTCGGCGATAGTTTCCGCGCGGTCGCGGTGCTGGCGGCCGCCGTAAGTGCTCTCCATCATCACGAGGTCGGCCTCGGCGATGGACTCGGGGTCGTTCAGGATCGGTGTCCCGTACTGGCCCAGGTCGCCGCTGAAGACCAGCTTGCGCTTGACGCCATTCTCCTCGATGGCAACCTCGACAATGCACGAACCCATGATGTGCCCGGCGTCGCGAAAAGTGATCTCGACACCCGGTACCACCTGCTGTGCCTGGCCGTAGGGCACGGCTTGCATCTGCATGCAGGCCTGCTCTGCATCTGCCTCGTTGTACAGGGCTTCGATGCGCTTCAATCCCTTTCGGGCACGTTTCCGGTTTTCGTTCTCGGCGTCGCGCTCGCCCAGGCTGGCCGAGTCTTTCAGCATGATCCACCCGAAATCGCGGGTCGCCGGATGTGCGTAAATCGGCCCGTTGAAGCCGCGCTTCACGAGCAGGGGCAGACGGCCCGAATGGTCGATGTGGGCGTGGCTCAGGACCACCGCGTCGACTTCCGACGGGGTGAATGGGAAGGGGTCGCGATTGCGGGCCTCCGCCTTGCGCCCGCCCTGGATCATTCCGCAGTCGAGCAGCACGCGCCGGCCCCCCACGTGCAGGATATGGCAGGAGCCGGTGACTTCGCCGGCAGCACCAAAAAGTTCCAAGTGCATGATGTTAAAACCTATATTTTCTGAGGCTCGTTCGTCCGCGCGTCGTTATGGTTCTGCTAGACTTTGTGTCGCCAACAATAATAGCTGTTCATAACAGGGAGATTAGCAATGTCTGTTGCAAGAACCACCGAGATCGTGGCGAGCTCGCCCGATGGCTTCAAGTCCGCCATCAAGGCGGGTGTCGCCCGTGCGACGAAGACGCTGGACAATGTGTCCGGCGCCTGGATCCAGGACCAGGAAATCGTGATCAACAAAGGGGATATCAAGGAATACCGAGTCCGCATGAAAGTAACCTTCGTGCTGAAAGACTGACTCAACAGGGACAACAGGAGGAGACAAGCCAATGTCCAAGCTAGACACCATTGAGGGTATCGGGCCCGCGCTCAGCGAGAAGTTTGCCGCTGCCGGCATCAAGACCTGTGAAAGCCTCCTGGAGGCTGGCGCCGGCAAAGCCGGCCGTGCGGACATCGCCGCAAAGGCCGGTGTTTCAGAAGGCCAGGTTCTGAAGTTTGTGAATGCGGCCGACCTGATGCGCATCAAGGGCGTTGGCGGCGAGTACGCGGAACTGCTGGAATGCGCCGGCGTAGATACCGTGCCCGAGCTGGGTCAGCGTAATGCGGAAAATCTCACCGCGAAACTGGCGGAAATCAACGCGGACAAAAAGCTGGTTCGCGCGCTGCCGTCGGAGTCGCAGGTCAGCGCGTGGGTCACCCAGGCGAAGAGCCTGCCGAAAATCGTCGGCCATTGAGTTGCAGGTGAGGCTCGGCGGTCACTATCGTGACCGCCGGGTTTTGCTTTTCATGGCTTAGCCAGCGGGGAATCACCAGCCGATCACTCGGCCGTCCTCGTAATTCAGGAACTGGCCGTTGTTGTCCAGTGTCAGTCCATCGATGACCTTGATCATCTTCGCGACGGACTCCTGCGGCTCTATCGCGTTCGGCATTTTCATCCCCGGCGTGGTGTTCACCGTGCCGGGTGACAGCAGCACCGTGATGATGCCTTTCTTCGTGGTTTCGAACGACAAGGTATACATGTACATGTCGAGCGCGGCCTTGCTGCCGCGATAGCTGTACATCATTGGCATCTTCGGGCCTTCTGCGAAAGAGCCCGCCTTGCTGGACATCATGATGATCTTTTTCTGGTTCGATGCAGCGACTTGGGGCATAAAGGCCTGCGCCAGTTTCAGCGGTGCCAGCGCGTTGACCTCGAAGCTCTGCCTTGCCATGTCGAAATCGATGCCTTTCACGCGTTGAAAGGCCGTCTTATAGCGCGGCGTAATCGCGGCATTGCTCAGCAGGATGTCGATGGGCTGATCTGCGTAGGCCTTGGCGAGGGCGTCGATGCGGGCATGATCCGTGACGTCGAGTTGCTCCACCACGACGTGTTCAGACTCTTTCGCCAGCGCATTCAGATCGTCTGCGGTCTCTGGCTTTCGTGCTGTAGCGATGACGTTGTAGCCTCGCGCGGCAAATTGGCGCACGAACTCCAGCCCAATACCGCGGTTGGCGCCGGTGACCAGGACAGTCGGCTGGTCTGGGTTCAGGGCGGCCCAGGATGGTGCGCCGAGCACCAGCAAAGCGGCGCAGGCCGCTACCTTCAACAGATTGAGCATGTCAGTCACCTTTCCGCGGGTTTCATGGGCCTGAGACGAAGGGGATAGTTTGCCACGCCGGCCATAGGGAAGTCTGAATCTGCAGCCAACGGGTGGACGAAAAGCTATTAGTCCGGCTCGGCTCCCGGAGAGTTTTGGGCGGACGCTGGGGTAGAATCGGAACCAGGCAAGCGGGATTAGCATGGAACAGGCGAGCGACAATTCTCCAGAGGGCAACCGTTTCGCAGCTGAGCTGCTCGAGCGGGGTGCGTCCGGTTATGCCGGCTTCGCCACCAACCTGATGCTGGAAAAGATCCCGGACGCGAAGCAGCGCTATCAACCCGACGCTTTTGCCACATGGAAAACTTACATGACCCAGCGCATCCTGGAGCTGGCCGCGGCGATCGGCACCGGGGAGCCCCTGCTTTTTTCCTCGCGGGTCATGTGGTCGCGCAAGGCTTTCCTGGCTCGCAATCAGCAAGAAGACGATCTTGCCGTCAGCCTCAGCGCACTGAAGGACGTGCTGGCCGACAATCTGCCCGGCTCCGCCGGCAAGGAGGCGGTGGAATATGTCGAGCAGGCCCTCGACACATTATCTACGGCGCGGCCGGAGCTGGAAGACTCGGAACTCGATCCGCAGCGACCCCATGACCGCCTCGCACTGCGCTATCTGCAGGGAGTCCTGGAAGGGAATGGCGCTGAAGCGATCAACGATGTCCTCGCGGCGGCGGAGGGCGACATGACGCCCATGGATATTTACCTGAAGGTACTGCTGCCGGCGCAGCGCGAAGTCGGCCGCCTCTGGCACCTCGGTGACATGACTATTGCCGAAGAGCACCTTGTCACCTTTGCAACCCAGCGAGCCATGGCAGCGCTGGTGCAGTCGATTCCGCCCGAGAAGTTCAACGGCAAGACCCTGGTGGCTGCCGCCGTGGCGGGGAACGTGCATGATATTGGTCTTCGCGCGGTGAGTGACGTCTTCCAGCTGGCCGGCTGGCGCACAATTTTCCTCGGCGCCGACGTACCCATGCAGGACTTGCCGCCAACGCTGACTTTTTTTGACGCCGATCTGTTGATTCTGACCGCAGCTTTGAGCACGCAGCTGCCGCGAGTTCGATATACCATCAGCGCCGTTCGTGACCGCACCGCGCGTGACGTGAAGATCCTGGTTGGCGGGGCCGCCTTCGACGAAGCGCAGGAAATCTGGCGCAAGGTGGGCGCCGACGGTTACGGGCCCACCATCGACGAGGCACTGGCAGTCGGCCGGCAGCTGGTCGGCCTTTGATATGTGGCAGTTCCGGGGCGAGTCGCGCCCTGCGTTTGCGCTGGAGCCGGGGCCAGGACAGGAGTCCGTGTGGGACTATCCCCGTCCACCCGCACTGGTGCCGGATGCGCGGCGCGTGACGGTTCGCTACCGCGACCAGGTGATTGCGGATTCAACGACAGCCGTGCGGATACTCGAAACCGCCAGCCCACCCACCTTTTACATCCCGCCTGAAGACATCCGCCAGACATGGCTGGAGGCGTCGCGGCATCACACCTATTGCGAATGGAAGGGCGCAGCGACCTACTGGAGCTTCGTGCACGGCAAGCTGCGTGGTGATGATATCGGCTGGTCCTATCCGTCGCCGAGCGAGACCTTCGCGAGCATTGCCGGATACTTCAGCTTCTACCCGTCACGGGCGGAGTGCTACGTGGACGAAGAACGGGTGCGCCCGCAACCCGGCGGCTTCTACGGTGGCTGGGTCACCGACGAGATTGTCGGACCCTGCAAGGGCGAGCCCGGTACCGGCGGCTGGTAACGTAACTTCCGGGATCTCCGGTAGGAGCGCTTTAACCGCGATTCCTTTCCCGCAGCGGCAGGCGCCCGCTCGCAGCCGATCGCGGCTGGTCGCTCTCGCACATCCTTGTGCTTCGCGACATCAGGTCGTTCTGACCAAGCAAGCCGCTCCTACCGCGGGAAAAGATCGAGGTTGCTCCGGGTTCCAGTCGGCGGTAACAGCAGAACGTCCCCCATAGATCACTGCGTCTTGGGACCTGCTTCCCGGGAACTCCGGTAGGAGCGGCTTTAGCCGCGATCGGCATTAGCCAGGCAGTCATCCCAGTAAGGCGCGTCGCCGAAGCGTGCTGCCAGGAAATCCACCAGCGTGCGGACCCGTTGCGGCAAAAAGTGCGTGGCGGGATAGACGGCCCACACGTCAAGCCTTTGCCATTGATACTCCGTCAGCACGGGCACCAGCTCGCCCGCTTCGACGGCCCGGTAGACGATGAAGCTTGGCTGCAGAATGACGCCGATGCCGGCAATGGCGGCGTCGCGCAGGAACTCACCGTTGTTGGCGCGCAGCGTCGACGGCACGCGCACCGAGTGCGACTTGCCGTTCGGACCAATGCAGGTCCAGCCCGATTGCGGTGCGTTCGAGTATTCAAGGGCCTGGTGATGCGCGAGCGCTGCCGGTGTTTCCGGCGTGCCGTGTGTTGCCCACCAGTCGGGACTTGCCAGCACTGCGTGCTGCACGCAGGTCAGTCGCCGGGCCGCGAGCTGCGAGTCGGCGAGACGGGCGATGCGAATCGCCAGGTCGAAACCTTCTGCCACGAGATCGACCTGCCGGTCGTTGAGATCGATGTCGAATTCGACGGCCGGGTGCAGCCGCGTGAATTCGCGCAACGCCGGGCCGAGGTGCTCGATACCGAAAGACAGCGGGGCGGCCAGCCGGATTCGCCCGGACACCGAGCCGCTGGCCCCGCGCACGGTGCAGTCCGCATCGTCTGCCGCAGCCAGGATGTCGCGGGCGCGCAGGTAGTAGGTCTGGCCCGCATCTGTCAGCGTCATGGTGCGGGTGGTGCGGGTCAGCAGCCGCACGCCGAGGCGCCGTTCGAGCTCGGCCAGTCGCCGGCTGACAGCGGACTTGGCCACATCGAGCTGGTCAGCGGCCCCGGTCAGGCTGCCCGCGTCGACGATGCGAACGAAGACCTCCATTTCGTCGAAACGATTCATTGTGCTAAATAATAGAACAATAAATTCTATCAATCACTGTTTGTTGGATTCTTAAGAACTGAAAGAATCACTCCCATCGCGAGCGGCCCCGGGGCCGAATTGACTCAGGACACCATGGAGTGTGGACGATGAACACTGCAGAGCATTCAACGGTCAATGCAGCCGCGGCCCGCGCGCGCGGTGTCGACGCGGTAGTCGCCGGGCAGCCGGCCATGGACGGTGCCGGCGTCAAGCTCACGCGCATCATCGGCTCGCCCGAGCTCAACCGCGCCGACCCGTTCCTGTTGTTCGACGTGTTTGAATCGGACCAGCCCGGCGACTACATCGCCGGTTTCCCGCCGCACCCGCACCGGGGTTTCGAAACGGTGACCTACATGCTGGCTGGAAAAATGGAACACCAGGACAGCGTGGGCAATCGCGGCGTCATTGAAACTGGTGGCGTGCAGTGGATGACCGCCGCCAGCGGCATCATTCACTCAGAGATGCCCAAGCAGCAGGACGGCCTGCTGCGCGGCGTGCAGCTGTGGGTGAATCTGCCCGCGCGGCTGAAGATGTCGGCGCCGGGTTATCGCGAGTTCGCCGCTAACGCGATTCCGGCGGAACAACGCGCAGGGGCCCGGCTGCGCGTGGTGGCAGGCCAGACCGTTACCGGCGTCAAAGGTCCGGTGCAGGGCGTGGTCACTGACCCGCTGTTCCTTGATGTAGAGCTGGAGCCGAATGCGCGCTTTGCCGAGGCACTGCCTGCCGGCCACCGCGCGATCCTGTATGTCGTGGCAGGCGCAATCTCCATTCCAGGCCAGGCTATTGCCGACCAGACTGGCGTGGCCGCCAGGCAGCTCGCGGTGCTGGGCCCGGGCGACGAGCTTGCGGTTCGTGCTGGTCCGGACAGCGCCCGCTTCCTGCTGGTGGCGGCGCGGCCCCTCGGCGAGCCGATCGCGCGGGGCGGCCCCTTCGTGATGAACACGCGTGAAGAAATCAAGCAGGCATTCGATGACTACAAGGCCGGGCGCTTGCTGAGCGCGTCCGCAACACAGGAGTAAAGATCATGGGTTTATTGGTTGACGGCCAGTGGCACGACCAGTGGTACGACACGAAGAATTCGGGCGGGCGCTTCGTGCGCTCGCAGTCGCAGTTCCGCAACTGGGTGACCGCCGACGGGTCGCCGGGGCGGAGTGGAGCAGGGGGCTTTAACGCCGAGCCTGGCCGCTATCACCTCTACGTTTCGCTGGCCTGCCCGTGGGCGCATCGCACGATCATCTATCGCCGGTTGAAAGGCCTGGAAGCCATAGTGTCCATGTCCGTCGTAAACGCTTACATGGGCCCGGAAGGCTGGTCTTTTGAACCCGGCCCCGGCGTGGTACCCGACGCGGTCAATGAAGTCACCCGGCTGCACGAGATCTACACCAGGGCCGACCCCGGGTATTCCGGGCGGGTGACGGTCCCGGTGTTGTGGGACAGAAGCCGCAACACGATCGTGTCCAACGAAAGCGCGGAGATAATCCGCATGTTCAACACAGCTTTCAATGAAGTCGGCGGCAACAGCGTTGATTTCTACCCCGCCGAACTGCGGGCAGAAATCGACGAACTGAATGACTACATTTACCCGAACATAAACAACGGCGTATACAAGGCAGGTTTCGCGACCGAACAGGCGCCCTATGACGAAGCCGTGCGTTCATTGTTCGCCGCGCTGGACCAGCTCGAAGCGCGTCTCGCGGATCGCCGCTACCTGGCGGGTGACCTCATCACGGAGGCCGACTGGCGGCTGTTCACAACCCTGGTGCGTTTCGACGCGGTCTACGTCGGCCACTTCAAATGCAACCTGCGCGAGCTGCGCGACTATCCCAACCTGTGGGGCTACCTGCGTGACCTCTATCAGCAGCCGGGCGTCGCCGACACCGTGGACATCGACTACATCAAGGACCACTACTACCGCAGCCAGGTGGCCGTGAACCCGACGGGCATCGTGCCGGCGGGGCCCACACTGGACTTCGATGCGCCCCACGGCCGGCAGCGGTTGACGGAGGCAGGTGACGCGGCCGCCTGACCGTCGACTGGCAAAAATTTCCCGGTAGGAGCGGCTTCAGCCGCGATTCTTCCCCTCTAAACACGGGTGCGTAATTCAACCAGATCGCGGCTGAAGCCGCTCCTACGAACACCGGTAACAATTGGTGTCTGACTCCATCTACACTCCGGAGATGGGTACCTGGATCGAACTGACCGCAGACGATGGCCACAATTTGGCGGCTTACGAAGCCCGACCCGGCGGCGATGCGCAGGGCGGGCTGGTGATGATCCAGGAGATCTTCGGGCTCACTGACCAGATGCAGCGTTGCGCAGACCGCTATGCGCAAGCTGGCTATCATGTGGTGTTGCCGGCGTTGTTCGATCGCGTCGAGCCAGGGCTGGTCCTGGGCTACGCGGAATTTCAGCGGGGTGGTAAAGCGGCCGCATCCGTCCCGCCGCCGCAGATGCTGATGGACGTGGCTGCGGCTCGCGAAGCCGTAAAGCCCGCCGGGCAGACGGGCATCATCGGCTACTGCTGGGGCGGTACCGTTGCGTACATGGCAGCCAGCGGCCAGCTTGTCGACTGCGCAGTGTCCTACTACGGCGGCGGCATCGGCCGGTTACTGGAACGCATGCAGCCGAAGGTGCCGGTGCAATACCATTTCGGTGCCGACGACGGCTTCATCCCGCCGGACGTGATCGAACAGATCCGGTCGGCCGACCCCAGCGGCGAGTTCTACATTTACGAAGGCGCCGGCCACGGTTTCAACTGCGACGATCGCGACGGCTTCCATGCAGACGCTTCCCGGTCGTCGGAAAAGCGCAGTCTCGCCTTTTTGGCCCGCTATCTTCGGCAAGATCGCGGCTAAAGCCGCTCCCACCAGGGGGCAAGATCGCGGCTAAAGCCGCTCCCACCAGGGGGCAGGATCGCGGCTAAAGCCGCTCCCACCAGGGGGCAGGATCGCGGCTAAAGCCGCTCCCACCAGGGGGCAGGATCGCGGCTAAAGCCGCTCCCACCACGGCTGCTATTCTTTCGCCTGGCTGCGCATCGAAGCGCGCTTTTTCCTGACCACTTCCTTGCGCCGCTCTTTCGCTGCTTCATAGAACTCGTCCCAGTCGTCGTCCACGTCCTGTTCGAACAGGTCTTCTATATAGACCATGGCCGTCTTCGGTGACTCGGCCCAGTGTATGTATTTCCAGCCGTCATCGGTGTTACGCAACACGGCGCTGACCCGCACCGATTCGCCGATTGCGTTCGACATCACTCGCTTCATGTGAAAGCGCATCTCCCAGATAGCGATGGCCAGGTCAGGCCCGATCTGCTTGACCTGAACGTTGAACATATCCTCGCGGATTGCCTCGACAATGGGATTCGGCCGCGGCGGGTCGAGATAATTGTTCAGCCGGTCCCAGCCCACGAACCACTGCGCCTGTTCCTCAGCCAGGTAAGTGGGGTAGGGCTCGTTCGGGTCCCACAGTGCCAGCACCGTGGCGTAATCCTGGGAATTCCATCGTTCGGCCGTATCCATGACCACGGCCGTGACGCCGGCTTTGACCTCCGGATCAACTTCAATGTCGACCAGGGGCAGGACCGTCTTGTGCGCTCCCGCAAAGCTTGCCGGCGGTGCCAGCAGCATCAGGCAACCGATGCCGGCAAAGACACTGAGGGACAGACGCGCGGTGGTTGTTTTGGTTGACATCAGGGGTTCCCCATTTGTTTTGGACGTGCGAAGGCAGGTTAATGTCTGCTGCAAGGCCGGCGCAACAGCCGGTCTTGACGCCGGGTTCCCCTGGCTCCGGTCCGCTGGGTGCAGCCAGTCAGTCCTTATAGTTTCCGGATCAAGGATCTTGCGGCCCTGGCAGTGGGCTGGGTGGCAGGAAATCTCCACGGGAGACGGGCGTGGCGTCGGAATTGCGTTTCGTGCCGCCGACATGGACATCGAGTTCCGGCGCAGTATCTTGCATCGGCTGTGCCTCTGGCAGCCAGTCACTCCCGTCCAGGCGGGATGGCGCCGGCGGCACCGGCTCTTTCAGCGGTGCCAGCATGTCAGGATCCAGTTCATCAGCCACCGACGCATCTTTGCTGGCCCAGGGCGGATCAAAGTCTGCTGCGGGCTGCGCTGGCACTCCAACGTCGGGTTGCGGCGCTTGCCAGGCGTAGAGCACGACGGCCAGAATGAGGCCCAGCGTGATTACGCCGATTGCGCCGATCAGGTTGGCAAAAGAGCGGTAATAGTTCATGTCTCGGCTATTACTCCCCGAACGGTGTCCGGAGATTACTGCAGCGCGGGAATCACGTACTTGCCGATCTGGCGGATCCCTTCAGCCGGATCCTCGTGCAGCCCGAGGGCAATTTCGGTCAGACCGGCGGCGCGGAAACGTTCCAGTTCTTCCAGCTGGCGGTCCATGCTGCCGGGATCGCCTGTCAGTGTCAGTTCGTCCAGGAGCCGGTCGATCATGTCTTCGGGTACGCCCGGGAATTCGCCCGTTTGCTTCCGCCACGCTTCCCAGAACACGCCCATGTGAGTCTGCACGAAATCGATTTCGTCCTCGTCCATGAATGAGCGCAGGTATTGCGGGCGCAATATCCCACGCAGCACGAGGTAGCGTTTCGCTTCACTGATGGCGTCCTGTTCATCATCCTTGATGTGCCAGGCAAAAAAGTTGTTGACGCGGAACTCGTCGGCGGCGGGCGTGGTCTTGGAGCGTGCTTCGTTCGCAATGCCGACGATGTTCTCGACCATCGGCACCGTGAAATCGCTCATCATCATGCCGTCTGCGAGGCGCCCGGCCAGGCTGGCCATCTGCGGCCCGTTGGCGCCGACGTAGATGCCGGGCGGCGGTTGGGTGAGCCACTCGGCCTGGTAACCGTAGGCGGTGTACAACTCACCCTTGTAATTAACGACCTTGTCTTTCGAATCGGCCGCCAGGCGCAGGAACTCTACGCATTCGCGAACGGCCCTGAGCTTGCGCTTGGGTTTCATGCCCATCGCAGCCATCACCGCGCCGCCGCCGCCGACGATGATGTCCGCACGAGCTTGCGACAGTTCGTTCAGCGTCAGCACCGAGTTCGCCATCATCAGTGGATGCAGCTGAAACGGGCTCACCGCCACCGGGCCCATGCGGAGCGTTGTGGTCTCGCGGGCGAGCCAGCTCAGGTTGACGAAGGGATCGGGATCGGCAATGTAGTTGTAGGTCCATACTTCCCGAATGCCTGCGCTTTCGGCAAGCTTGCCCAGTTCGATGGTCTCGGCGGCCGACAGCGCCGGCGGGATGAAAATGTCGACGTCCATGCACGCAAGTATGCCCCATCAGTTCGCCAGGGGTCTAAAAAACGGAGCCCAACCGCATGCGTGGTCGGAAACGCAGCATCGAGATTACTTCGACCTTCTTGGGGTCCTGGCAGCCGCAGTATACTTTTGCGCTAGATGCGTATAGACACCATCAACACGCATGCGGAGTTCGACGTTCTTCGTGCGAACTGGGAATCTGTGTATTCGGTCGATCCCGAAGGACAGTTCTTCCTGTCATGGATCTGGCTCTCGCAGCTGTTCGCTCGTCGGCCACGGAAATGGCGCGTTCTTGCCGCGGCCGCGGAAGCAGGTGATTCAAACTACGTTGCGTTCTTGCCACTACGTCTGAAGACACGATTCAGCAAGTCCCGGCAGCGGAAAGTGCCCGAGATTTACATGGCCGGCAATTTCTGGGCCGATTACACCGGTTTCATTTGTCATCCCGACCACGAAGAAGACGCGATCCCGGCCCTCGCCCGGCACCTGAGGGATGAGATGTCGTGGGAAAGGCTCCACCTCGAGAATATTTGCGCGTCCGACCGGCGCCTCGAGCTCTTTAAAAGCCAGTTCCCGGCCGCCGAGTTCCGCACCACCTATCGCAACCGGACCAGCAAGACCGACGGCATCAACCTCCTGGTCTGCCCTACGGTGGCACTGCCGGCGACTTTCGACGACTACCTCCAACTGCGCATCAGCGCCAATACGCGCCAGAAAATTCGCCGATTCATGCGGCAGATCGACGCTGCCGACGATCTCCGGATTGTCGAATCGGTCCCCTCAACGCGCGAGCGTGACATCGACGTGCTGACGCGGTTCTGGCAGCACCGCTGGGCCGAGCGCAAAGGCGACCAGGTCGAGGTGATGGCGCAGAAGTACCACCGGATTCTCGAGCAGGGGCTGGAAGCCGGCATCATGCACATGTCGCTGTTACTGGACCGGGATCGTCCGGTGGCGCTGAACGCGAGCTTCGTCGACCGGGGAAAGCGTTGCATGCTGTTTTACGTGACCGCCCGGGACATGGCGTGGCGGAGACTCCCAGCGGGTCTCGTGCTGCACGCCTGCAACATCCGCTGGGCCATCGAGCAGGGCATGCAGGAATATCACCTGCTGCGCGGCGACGAGCAGTACAAGCATTCCCTGGGCGGCACCGACCGGTCGATCGCCTGCGTTCGCATAGAACGCCGCCGCAGATCGAAGGGCAAAGCAGACAGTCGCTAGCCTGCATGGCGGGGTGTGCCAGGAACCGGCAAGCAGGCCCCGGGTGCGTTCACGCTGCTGTAACTACCGGCTGATGTCCGGGCCCGGCTGCACCGCCCACGCGAACAGTTTCCGGTGTTCTTCGGGAATCTTCTCGTACTCGCCGGCAGGGATCTTCAACGCATGCTGTTTGGAGAAGTTCTTGTTGTCGGCAAACCAGCGCTGCTGGTACACCATGTTCAGGATTGGCCGCACCTGGTCCGTCTTGTTGCCGAGACCTGCGTGGGACAGCCGCATGTCCATCAGGAAGCAGGAACCGACATCGACGATCGGCAGCTGGCGCGGCAGGTTGGCAGAATCATGCCGGGACATCAGGTGGCTGCCCTTGCGCACGGTCGTCGTGCCCGTCATTTCGTCCAGCGGCACCATGGGCACCATGGTGGTGATCGCAAACGGTGGCAAGGCCATCGGTGGATCATCCACGCTCTTCGTGAACAGGGCGCGATGGTCCTTGTGCAGGTGCTGGTCTTTTGCTCCCGGCAGGGACGCGGCGCACACAGTGCAACCCAGCTGGAACTTGGAATCGAGCAGCCGCTCCATCAGGTTCATGATGAAGGGGTTGGCGTAAATGCCCGGGTTGTTGAAGGGGCCCTCTATCGCAAAGGTAATCTGGTAACGCTGGTTGCCAATCGATAACGCATCCGGTGGACGATTGCCGGGGCGAAAATAGTCCGCATACTCGCGAACGAAGTGCTCCCTGCAGGTATGCAACAGTTCCGCATC
>Ga0265303_10001686_pt1 | contig 13689 bp, 12 predicted proteins | sample Helome_2_FD_192494 | JGI IMG/M metagenome (GOLD analysis project Ga0265303, IMG submission 192494) | Marine sediment microbial communities from subtidal zone of North Sea - Hel_20160317 (Illumina Assembly) | ecosystem: Environmental > Aquatic > Marine > Subtidal zone > Sediment ... | reverse complement strand
TGTTCATGAGTTCAAACTGTGTTCGTTCCCTGAGTTTCTTGTCGAGCGCTGCGAGTGGTTCATCCAGCAGGAGGACTTTAGGACTCTTGATCAGCGCTCGTGCGAGTGCGACGCGTTGCCGTTGCCCACCGGATAGCTGGTCGGGTTTGCGGGTCCGAAGGTCACGCAACTGCACCAGTTCCAGCATTTCATCAACACGCTTGGTGATTTCGGCCTTCGGTGTCTTCTCCTTGTGCAGCCCGTACGCGATGTTCTTCTCGACCGTCATGTGCGGGAACACGGCGTAAGACTGGAACATCATGTTCACATGACGTTCGTACGGTGGCTGGCTCGTAACATCGACGCCATCGATTTCGATCGTTCCGGACGTCGGGACCTCGAATCCAGCGAGCATTCGCAGCAAAGTAGTCTTGCCACACCCGGAGCCACCCAGGATGGAAAACAGCTCGCCCTTCTCGATGTCGAGGTCGACATTATCGACAGCGGTGAAATCGCCAAAGCGCTTGCTCAGGGACCGAATGCGAATGAAGTCCTTCATAGCCCGCTCTTGATCCTCGAATAGGTGCGCGTCATGTTGCGGTCTTCCTTGGGTGTTGGCACAGGTATCGCATAGATCCGCTCCCAGTCTTTCTCAGTCGGGTAGATCGCAGGGTCGTTAGTGATCGCCGGATCGAGGAACTTCCACGATGCACGGTTCGCGTTGGCATAGTAGGTCTCCTGCGCGTTCAAGGCAGCGATGTCACCGCGCATCATGAAGTCGATAAACCGGTACGCGTTATCTCTGTGGCTCGCGTCAGCGAGTACATAAAGCCCATCGACCCACAGTCCGGAGCCCTCTTTTGGCATCGTATAGCGCATGTCGATGTCGAGACCGGCCATACGCGCCGTTGCCGCTGCGTGCGCGTAGTCACCAGACCAGCTCATTGCGACACAAACCTCCCTGTTGGGCAGGTCCGAGGTCATCTTGGTGTTACTGAAATAGCGAACGTGCGGGCGTACAGCGCTCAACGTCTCTTCAATGGAATGAACGCTCTCTGCGTCGAACGAATCAGGCGCGATCCCAAGGTAGGCGAGCGTCATCGGAAACAGGTCGCTGGTGCTGTCGAGGAGGCTGACACCGCAGTCGGAGAGTTGGGAGATTACTTCCGCATCGAAGATCACATCGGCGCTGTCCATCGGGTGATCGGGCAGGCGCTCACGTACCAGTTCGGCATTCCATGCGTAGCCCGTCGTTCCCCAGTGGTAGGGAACGTAATACCCCTTCGCCTTTTCAAAGATGTCGAGGCGTGACCAGAGATCCGGGTCAAGATTGTCCAGGTTCGTGAACTTGCTCATGTCGAGCTTCTCGAAGATCCCGATCGGCACCAGGCGTGTAGAAAACCGGTTGCTGTGGTTGATGACATCGTAGCCACTGCTGCCGGTCAGCAGTTTGACGTCAAGGACCTCGGACGAGTCGTAAGTATCGTAATTGACCTTGATGCCGGTCTCTTCCTCAAACAGCCGGATAACCTCGGGATCTATGTAGTCGGCCCAGTTGTAGACGTTGACGACGTCCTTCTAATCTCTGTCTTCGGTGGACGAGCCCCCGCAGGCACCAAGCCCGAGAACTGCAGCCACACAGATCAAACAGAAGAGTCGTATTTTCGTCACTCGGCTTCCAGCTGCGCTCAAAGAGCGATCGGGCGATTATAAGCTGACAATGTCGCCGCGCAGCACAATCAGGAGAAATGTTTCGGGAAGTAGCGACGCAGGAGGTCGGTGATAGCCGTCATAGCCTCATCGCGATCGAACGTGCGCGGATTAATAAGGTACGACAACCACATTCCGTTGGTCATCGATGTCAGTGCAATGGCAACCGACTTTGCATTCACTTCCTTGTAGTCTCCGTCACTGATGATCTCCGCGCACAGCGCCGCGACAACCTCGTCGTAGTATTTGTCCTGTTCGTCACAGATCCTGCGGTAGGTCGGTCGCGATTTGACCTCGCCCCAGAACGCAAACCACACGGCGATCTTCTGTCGGTTAACGACAGAAGGGCGGAGGTCTATCTGCATCACGGCGAGTAACTTGCTCGCTGCATCGGGCCCCGACGACTCAAGCGCCTTGTTGAACCGCGTCTTGTAGTCATCGGCCAGGTGCCGCAGCGTTTCCTTGAGCAGGTTGTCCTTGCTTTCAAAGTGCAGGTTGACGATGCCCTGCGACAGGCCGGCTTCTTTCGCCACGTCACCAATTGACGTGCTGCTCATACCTTTACGGGCAATGCACTTCATCGTCGCCGCGATGAGTTGCTCACGCCGCTGCGCACGACTGGCCGTACGCCGGGTAGATTTTGCAGTGGCTGCCATTCAATGATTCTGCCATACTATGAATGAATACTCATTCATTTTTGATCTGTCAGCATTCATGCGCAAACTCACTCGTTCCAACGAGCACTTTAAAAAGGCCAGCTCGAAGCTGCCGCTCGGGGTCGCGTCCAACTTCCGTTACTGGGGTGACGACAAGACGATCTATGTCGATCACGGCAAGGGCGGGCGCATGTGGGATATCGATGGCAACGAGTACATCGACTATCGCCTGGGCTATGGCCCGATCATTCTCGGCTACGCGGATGAGCGCGTTGATGAGGCTGCCCGGCAGGGAATGCATGTAGGCGGAGTCTTCGCGCTGTCGACCGAGCGCGAGTATGAAGTCGCATGTCGCGTCAGCAAGATGGTGCCGGCGGCCGAGCTCGTGAGATTCTCAAATTCGGGCACCGAGGCTGTAATGGCCGCGTTGCGCGTCGCGCGCGCACACACCGGCAGGGACGGACTCGTGGCTATGGAAGGCGGCTACCACGGCATGTCCAACCTGGTCATGTGGACGAAGGAATTCGATGACTGGCGACCCGGACAACCCGAGCCACCAATTGAATCGTACGGCGAGGGAATCCCGAGAGTTACGAAACAGCTCTTTCACCTCGTGCCAATGAACGACGCCAATGCGCTCGAGGATCTGCTAAAGAAAAAGCGCAACGAGATCGGTGCATTCCTTATGGAGCCGATCATGGGCAATTGCTGCGCAATTTCGGCCGATGCGCAGTACATGAAGGACGTTCGGCAGATCTGTGACCGCTACGGCGTCCTGTTGATTATCGACGAGGTCAAGACCGGTTTTCGCGTGGCGAAGGGCGGTGTCCAGGAGCTGTACGGAATCAAGGCTGATCTCTGCACGTTTGCTAAAGCGATTGGCAATGGCTATCCGCTGGCTGTTGTCGCCGGTCGCAAGGACATCATGCGACGTATTGGCGATGGCGTCGCACACGGCGGGACGTTTACCGCCCATAGCGTGTCGCTGGCCGCAGCCGCCAAGACGCTTGAGGTTCTCGACGAAACCAGCGCCCTGGCTGACATCGAGAGCTATGGTTTGAGTCTGCAGGCGGGTCTGAGCAAAATTCTCGAGAGTCGCGACATCCCGCACAGTTTTACGGGGCACCCTGCATTGATGGGTATGTTCTTCGCAGAAGCAGCGCCGAGCAACTATCGCGAGTGGGTGCACTCCGACTACGAGTTCTACGATACGCTGGCCCCGGAGCTCCATAATCAGGGAATCCTCGTCGAGCCGGACTCGCGCGAACCCTGGTTCCTGTGTGAGTCCCACAATGTGGAATGCCTTGCCGAAACACTGGACAAATTTGAACGAGCGGTGGACATTACGCTGCCGAAATTAGAAGCGAAAAGAACGGGCACGAGCCAATGAAATCATATGATGCGATCGTCGTCGGTGCTGGCCATAACGGCCTGACCACAGCGGCATTTCTCGCGAAAGCAGGCCTCGATGTGGTCTGCGTGGAGAAGAACGACTACATCGGTGGCGCCACCGTCAGTCGGAATCTCTACAAGGACTGGTGGTACTCGAACTGCTCCTACGTCTGCAGTCTTCTCCGCCCGGAGATCTATCGATCCCTGGAGTTACACAAGCACGGCCTGCAGGTGACACCTTACGGCGGCTCGATGTGTTTCGCGGAAAACGGTGACTACTACGCCTCCTATCACGACGAAGAAGCCGCCTACCGCGAGATGGCCCGCCACTCACGCAGGGATGCCGACGCCTACAAGAACTACTCGGCAGATACGATGCGGCAGTGCCGGTTGATACGTGACTTCCTGCTGCGGACAGCGCCGGATCCCACTTCCTTCAAGCCAAGAGACCTGATGGAGCTTATCCGCATCGGCGGCAAGCTCAATGAGATGGGCGAGGATCGTATCGGTGAGACCATCCGGTTCTGGACGACGAGCGTCGCCGACTACCTCGAAGAGTATTTTGAAACCGATATCATCAAGACCTCGTTATCTGGCAGCGGCATCATCGGTACGGCGCTTGGTGTTCACTCCCCGGGCACTGCCTACGTACTGCTACATCACTACATGGGCGACGTGGACGGCAACGTTGGTTCATGGGGCTTTGCACGCGGTGGCACAGGGGCGGTAGCCAATGCTATTGCCGGCGCGTTCCAGTCTGAGGGCGGTGAACTGCGAACCGAGGCCGGCGTTGACAAGTTCATCGTCAAGAATGGCAAGATCGCTGGCGTCGCACTCGATAACGGCGACGAAGTGCATGCGGATGTCGTGGTGTCCGCGATGGATGTCAAACGCACGTTCCTCACCTGCATGGACAAGAGTGACCTGCCGGAGAAATTCCACCAGCGTGTGGAGAACTTCAAGATCCGCGGCTCATCCGGCAAGGTCAATATTGCACTCGATGGCTTGCCGACATTCCCGGCACTTCCCAAAGACAGCCCGCTGTATCTCGCTGACATGCACTTCACGGACTCAATGGAGCGCATGGAGCGCGCCTACGATGATTGGAAAGACGGTACCTGGTCGAAGGATCCGTACATTGATATGACGATTCCGACGACCAATGACCCGACCATGGCACCGCCGGGCAAACACTTCATGAGTTGTTTCGTGCAGTACTGCCCGCGCCAGATTGACGGGCGAGACTGGACCCAGGAAGACAAGGACGGGTTCCAGAAGTCGGTCTTTGATCAGATTTCCAACTACAGCCCCGACTTCAAGGACCTGGTCCTGCATGCCGAGGTTCGGACACCGCAGGATATCGAGAACGAAATTGGCATCACCGAAGGCAACATCTTCCACGGTGAATTGACCATGGACCAGTTGATGTTCAACCGGCCGGTTCCGGGGTATGCGCAATACCGCAGTCCGATCGACGGCCTGTACATGTGTGGATCAAGTAACCATCCGGGTGGCGGCATCATGGGCGCACCTGGCGCAAACGCGGCACGGGAGATCCTGATGGATCTCAGACGTCCCAACACCGTACCGGAGAACTTTGGCGATGACTGACAAATACGACGCAATTGTAGTGGGTGCCGGTCATAACGGCCTGGTGTGTTCTGCGTTGCTGGCCAAGGCTGGTAAGCGGGTATTGGTGCTCGAAGCCAACAGCCAGGTTGGAGGTGCGTCGGTCACACGCGAGTTTACCGACGGCTATTCGGTGTCGGCCTGTGCGCATTTGTTGTATCAACTGCAACCGGAAGTTCGCAAGGAACTGAAAATTGCGACGCGCCTGGTGTCTGAAGATATGACCACGATCGCGCTTGGCGAGGACGGCAATCACGTCCACCTGAAAGCCGACACGGTGGAAGGCGTTTCCGATGAAGACGCTGAACAGTATCGGACCTTCAAGAAGCGCATGTTTCGGTTTGCAAACCTGCTTCGCAAATTCTTCAACAAGACACCCCCTCGGCTTGGGTCGAAGGACTTCAAGGACCTTTCGACCCTGGGCCAGCTCGGTCTCGACGTTCGCATGCTCGGCAAAGCTGAGATGGAAGCGTTTCTGCGACTGATCTTCATGAATATCCACGATGAAGTGACCGAACGTTTTGAAAATCCGTTGTTGAAAGGGGCGATCAGCCTGGATGCTGTATTGGGCACGCATCTTGGGCCGCGGTCACCCAATACAATGATGACTTACCTGTATCGCCTCGCAGGCGACCAGGGCCGGACTGGCGTACCCGCGGGTGGCATGGGCAGTGTCAGCAATGAACTGGCTCACGTCGCACGCAACTCGGGTGTAACGATCCGCACTGGCATGCCCGTGAAACGCATCGTGATGCGGAACGGTCGTGCAGTCGGCGTGGAGACGGAGTCCGGCGAAAGCTTCGAAAGCCTGAAGGTCATTTCGAACGCTGACCCGAAGACGACATTGATGAAGCTTGTTGGAGCGAAACATGCCGAGACAGGTTTCGCCAATCGCGTCGATAATCTGCGCGCCAAGGGTAACGCAGCGAAGCTGCATCTGGCACTGGACGGATTGCCTGCAATCGAAGGCTTGTCAAAGAAAGACTTCGGCGAGCGGATCGTCATCGCAGGGGATGAGCACTATGTGGAGCGGGCTTTTAACCCAGCAAAATATGGGGAAAGCTCGCCGAACCCGGTTATTGAAATCACATTCCCGAGTTTCCGCGACGAAACACTGGCACCGACCGGCAAACATGTCATGTCAGCGGTTGTGCAATACGCGCCGTATGAGCTGAAGGGTGGCTGGAATGACGAGGCAAAGGCCGCTTTCATGAAGGCCATTCTCGATACATTGTCGAAATACATGCCGGACATCGAGCAGCGCATCACGGCCAGCGAGCTACTGACGCCAGCCGATCTCGAAAGCGAGTTCCACATGTACGGTGGACATTGGCATCACGCCGAGCTGTCGCTGGATCAGTTCCTGTTTGTGCGCCCTGTAAACGGCGCGGCGCAGTATCAACTACCGATTGACGGCGTGTACTTATGCGGTGCGGGAGCGCACCCGGGTGGTGGCGTAAGTGGAGCGGCGGGCCGCAATGCGGCGCGCGCCATCCTGAGTCAGGAGAAAGCATCATGAGTATTGTGAACGAGCCGGTACGGGAAGCGGTCCCGCAAGGGCCTCTGAAGACACCTTTCTACCCTCGTGTTGCAGAGATCGACATCGTCAATCAGTGGCATGAGTGGAAGGGGTTCTCCAGCCCCGATGCCTTGTATTGCGAGGACCTGGAGTACTTCGCGATTCGTAACGGTACGGGTGTATTCGATCTCTCGCCGATGACCAAGTACAGGATCACCGGCCCCGACGCGCTCGAATATCTTAATCGTCTTGTGACTCGCGATATGGCGAAGGTCAGACCCGGTCGCGTGGCTTACGCGGTGTGGTGCGACGATCAGGGCCAGGTCATCGACGATGGCACGATCTTCCACCTGCGCGAGGGCGAGTACCGCCTCTGCTGCCAGGAACGCCATTTCGCCTGGTTCCAGGCGGCGACGATTGGGTTCGATGTAACGGTTGTTCACGAGACCGAAGATATCGCCGGCCTGGCGGTCCAGGGACCGACGTCCTACAGCGTGCTAAGCACCATGGGCGTCAAGGGCCTTGAGGAACTCAAGCCTTTCGGTCTGATTCACGTCGATTTCCAGGGCACGGAGATGATGGTCTCGCGCACCGGCTTCACGGCGGATCTGGGTTACGAATTGTGGATCGATCCGGACAAGGCACTGGACCTCTGGGACGCACTCTTTGCGGCTGGCAAGAACTTCAAGATTCGTGCAATTGGCACACATGCGCTCGAGCTGGCACGCATCGAAGCGGGCTATCTCGCACCGTATGCTGAATTTCTGCCTTGTGACGAAACGGTTCGAACGGGCCGCTCGCGTTCGCCGCTCGAGCTCGGTCTCGAATGGCTCGTGGATTTCAAGAAGCCGAACTTCAATGGTCGCCGCGCCCTTGCGGACGAGAAGCGCAGGGGTTCCAAGTGGCAGTTGGTGAAACTCGACATCGAGGGCAACAAGACAGCAGATAGCTCGTATATCTTCTCGAACTCGAAAGCCAAAGGCGAAGCCATCGGCTTTGTGACGTCAGCCGCCTGGTCGCCGGTCTGCAAGCAGAACATTGCGCTTGGCACGGTGAAGGCGCCGCATGGAAAACCTGGCGACACGGTTTGGGTCGAAATCTACTACCAGCGTGAAATGCACTGGAATCGTGCGATGTGTAAAGCCACCGTCGTCGACAAGCCGTTCTGGTTCCCGCCGCGGCGAGGAGCTACGCCGCCCGGCCCTTACTAGGCTGTGCAGAAACTCGAGGTCTACCAGTCGCTCTGGGGAATGCAGCTTCGCAATCCCAATAGGCCGGAGCGCAGCGACGAAGAGTCCTTCGCCATGGTCGCGGAGGCTGGATTCGACGGCATGTGCCTCGACCCTTCTGTCGCAGAGATCGCGGAGAATATCGACAAGCAGCACCTGTTCGAAAGCTACGGGCTGGGTTGTATGGTGAATGCGTTTCCGTATGCGCCAGGTGACATGGAGCCCTTGCTCGATTTCGCGAATGACATGAATGCCTGCATGGTTAATGTCATTAGCGGCGTGATGCCAATCAAGCCCGAAGATGCGGTGCCCGTCGTACGTGACTGGATAGGGACGGCGGCACGCAAGCGCATGCCAATGCTGTTTGAAACCCATCGCGACGGTCTGCTGAATGACCTGTACTTCACGCTGCAGCTAATGGACCTGGTTCCCGACATGCGCTTGTGCTCGGACCTCTCGCATTTCGTCGTTGATCGTGAGCTACGCGCGCCGGTGCCGGAGCGGGACGAGTCGTACGTACGATCGGTGCTTGAGCGCTCTGACTGCTTTCAGGGCCGCATTGCCAACCGGGAACAAGTGCAGATCCAGATCGATTTCCCGCAACACCAGCAATGGGTGGAGATTTTCAAGGGTTGGTGGAAACACGGGATGAGGAAGTGGCGCGAACGCAATGACGATGACGCAACACTCGTGTTTCTGTGTGAGCTGGGTCCGCCCCCGTATGCGATTACCGATGCAAACCAAAACGAACTGTCCGACAGATGGCAGGAGTCGCTACAAATTCGCGACTGGGTCCGAGAGATCTGGTCTGAACTGGAGGAAGAATGACTGACCAATTTCCAGGACCAAAAACACGCCAGGCGCTGGAGCGTGGCATTCCACTGTTTCGTAACGGGCTCCGTTTCGAGGAGGAGCTGGCGAAAGCAGGTCGCCGTGGATTCCGCACAGCCAACCAGATCGTCATCGACCATGTTGAGGGCGATTACATCTGGGACCTCGATGGCAGACGCTACATCGACTTTCAAAATGGCTGGGCAACAAACCCGATCGGTAACGCACACCCCGAGGTGCTCGATGCAGTCGACGCCGCGCACCGACGCTACGGATTTCATTACGACCATCCGCTGCGCTACGACCTGGCCGAGATGCTCGCTGAGATCATGCCGAACAAAGCGCTGCCACGTTTTAACTACGAGGTATCAGGGACCGAGGCGGCAGAGGCATCTGTACAGCTTGCGCTGACACATACCAAGCGTCGCTACGTGATTACCTTTAGTGCATCGTTCCACGGCATGAGCATCGGCGCGAAGATGCTTGATGGCATCGACAGCAAGATGACTCGCTACCTGGAAGCCTGGACGGGGGGGGTGATCAAGGCGCCGTATCCATACAGCGACCAGTCGCCGGCCGGTATGAGCCAGGAGCAGTATGTCGACTATTGCCTCTGGTATCTCGACAACCACATCCCGGACACTATCGCGCCGCGCGATAACATCGCTGCAATACTCGTCGAGCCGGGCCTCGCGGAGGGCGGTAACTGGATTCCTCCGACCAATTTTCTGCAGGGCATACGTGAGATCTGTGACAAGAATGAATGGCTGATGATCGCTGACGAAGTGCTGACCGGAATGGGTCGCACAGGAAAGATGTGGGCAGTCGAACACTACGATGTCATCCCCGATATTCTCGTTGTGGGCAAGAACCTGTCAGGCGGTATTGCACCTTGTGCAGGGATTGCTTCGAAGGATGACATCCTTGGCGATGCAGATGAGTTCTCCTCGGGATCTACATTTGCCGGCACGCCGGCTGGTTGTGCGGCGGGCATCAAGACGCTGGAGATCTACGAACGGGACAAGGTTGTTGAGCATGCTGCAATGCTGGGCGAACTCGCCGAGAAGGCCATGAAGCGGTGGGAGCAGTACGAGATCGTCCGGCAGGTTCGCGGTAATGGTCTGCTCCTGGGTGTCAGCTTCCAGAGCCCCGACCCGAATGAGAAGAACTGGTGGTATTCACGGTCTGTCCGCAATCGAATGCTGAATCATGGTGTATGGGCGATTAGTGACCGGGAGGATACGATCAGAATGTACCCGGCACTTAACATGGACAAAGAGACGCTACTCGAAGGCCTGGAGATCATGCGTGAGGCGATCGAGTATGTGAACGAACACGGACAGAAAGAGGGTGACAGTCCTGCCTGGCCCACGGGCGTTGCAGGGTTCTAAGGGGCAGCCACCTCAGCCGTCTTTACCGAAATGCTTCGCCGCTTGCATTGCGAGGTACTCAACGTCGTCTTTGTAGAACCTGTCGTCCAGGCGACCCAGTTGCTTGCCCGCTCTGTCCCAAAGGTCATCCCAGGACTCTGTCTGCTTCTTCAGCGCTACTGCCTTCTTGAGGCATGATGCGGCCTTGGGTGCACCGACGCACTCCAGGGCTGCAATTGTTTGTTCGACGAATTCCCCTTCTGTGTTCGAAAGATACTGGCCCAGCCCGCCATTCATAACGTCAGCTTCGAATGAAGCTATCAAATAGACTGTTCGCTCAGGCTCCTCCAGTGCCAGCGGATCTTGGACGTCCTCGCCGATCAATCGCTCCCAAACACCATAAAACCACTGATGCTCTGCAGGCAGCTCCGGTACTTCGCCCATTTCAGGAGTGATGCTGAGCGCTGCGAGGTCTTCCGCCGCAAACACTTCGACAATCAGTGCATTGTCTGGATGGTCAGATCGAAAAACGAGGTTCGGAGCCAGTTCCGGCGCTTCTACGAGAGAAAACTTCATGCCCTTCAGGTTGAGTAACAACGCGCCAACAGCTTCTGCGCCGCTCTTCGTCAGAAGGTTGATCAAGTAATCTTCCACATCCGAAATACGCTCAGGGTCGTCGTTGCCAATGCGAATTTCTTCCAGCCCAGCGACTATCTGGTTGTGCGGCATGTCAGGCATTTGAGAATGTCCGGTATTTAGTGGTTGTACCCTTTTATACTAACCCTATCCCGTAAACCGCGTACTAGATCGATGAAACTGAACAACATATTGATCGCGGCGAGCTTCATTTGCTTGCTCGTGTCGTTCTGGAACCGGAACGACCTGCCCGGCAATATCGATTACGTTCCTGAAATCGCCGCTGAGCCTGAGCAGACCAAGACGCGGCAATCACCATTCACGGTTACCTTCAATGAAGTCGATTACCTGGTCGAGCCAGAATATGACTATGACATTACCGGCATGGTCGTGTCTTATCGGCACCAGGAACCCGATTACAGTCGCATGCACCGCCTCGCCAAGGATCACCTGAACATGCTGGATGTGTGTGTGGTCTGGGGAGACAACACGCAGGTGCCGCTCCACCGAATCAAATTCTGGAACGGCCTGTTCACCTGTAATGTGTCTACACGCAACCAGGCGGCGTGGGATGCGTTCGATATGCATCAGCTATCAAATAATCATCTGCTTTCCGATGACGAATTTATTCGAAGGCAGGTCAAAGATGTAAACATCGGTGACCAGATCCGGGTGCGGGGTTACCTGGCCAGCTACACCGGGCCGGTGGGCAGGCGCGGAACCAGTACGACTCGAACCGACACCGGGGATGGCGCCTGCGAAACCCTGTACATTGAGCGATTCCATATCGTTGAGTCAGCTACCAGCTACTGGAAACTATCGATGTACGTATCCCTGGCTCTGCTGTTAATAAGCCTCGGTATCCATTTCAAAAAACCGTTCCGACCCTACTAAGTATCTTTGAGCCACGATCTGATGGAGTTCGTCAGACCCTGTGAATTGTGGCCCAGGTCCGGCACCTTGGCCCACGTATCATCCTTGAGAAGTAAGGAAACGCCACAACCCGCCTCCCACGTGACTTTAACGATGTCACTCTTGCGTATTTCTGTCGTTCGAAAGGACTCTCGAAATCTGATCTCGCTATCCCCGAGTTGGATAAACATGAAAAACGTTTCAATTACTCCGGTGACGGCAATAATCGAGAACCCAATGAAGAACGCGGATGTCCAGGATAGTCCCTCCGAGGAATAGTAGTAGACGGCCGCAGCAATGGAGCCTGACGCTATTACCGCGATCATAATGCGGATCCAGGGCACCACATGAAAACGGGTTCTTCCACTGTACATGATTGAGCTTTACCTAGTGACAGCAACCTTGTCGATCATATCAATTCCCGACGAACGGCTTTAGTTGGCACGCAGAAGCCACTAGCGAGGTCCGCTTCACCCTCGTAAGCAGCCGTTCAAACGGCCGCTTTCGGGATATACTCGGTGACCACTACTGACCCTTAGCGGCCATTCTCCTTGTACCGGCAGTGTTTCGTTACGTGTACAGCTCGTCCGTATCTCACCTAATTTCTCCGACGTACCGCCAAACTAGCTGACTTTCAGTCCCAGACAGCGTTGATTCAAGAATGACCGAGTCTTATACGTATTTCTACGTATATATGGTCTATAGTTAAGTAACGACAAGGCCAAAACCGCCGAAAGGCGGCGACGGAAAGCCACGGGTCCTCGCTTCCTCCGAGAAGCCAAGGATGACTCCCCGAAGGACCCCAAGATCGCCGGGCTACCGAAAGCACCGCTTCGGTATTTCATGATGTCGAGGCGTTTATTGGCTTCTACAGAAGGAATCATCATGTCTGCGATAAAACTAGAAGGCTCCGTCAACGCCATTAGTAGTCTCCTCGGCGCAGTTGGTCTGGGACTTTTGTTGGTGGGAAGTGCGAGCGCTGCCCCTCCCGACAAGGATGCCAACGACGCATACTGGTGGTGGGGGGATGGTCCTGCCGGTACATCCCGTATTGTCCGCACCGACAACGGAATTAATGGCAACATCAGCGTGCACCTCGCAAATGAACTTGGCAGTGCCAAGGGGCTCGCGATTACGCTGTGGATTGTGATCTTCAATAATCCCGAGAATTGCGCAGAGCCCAACATGTGCGGCGAACCCGACCTTTTTAACCCAGCTGTCATGCCAGACGTCGTATATGGCGGCGGAAATGTCGTCGGCTCCTCGGAACGGGCAACCATGGGTTTTCACTACAGCGCCGGGAACAACTCCGGTTCGATTGCCGATCTCTTCGGTATGCCCACCGATAACGGCGACAGCTTTGGATTGATCTATCCGCGCGGCGCTGAAGTGCACTACGTCATTCGCTTACACGGCCCACGGGACCCTGCAGCGATGCCCGCGCAGATCCAATCGTATGGGGGGGGGTGTGTGGATTTCGCGCCGTATGGATATCCACCCCCGATGGGTTCCAATGACCTGCGCCTGGGGCCGGGGGAGTGCCAAGACGTGATTGCCGCGATCAATCCACCTCCAGAGTAAATAAGTGCAGGTAGCCACAGGGGCCCAGATAGGGGCCCCTGTGTCGAGCTTGGCACAGCGCGGGCGCTGGTCGAAATAGTTTTCGCGACGTTGTTGCCACCCGCCGCGGCGGCCGCCTCTGGCCGCAAGCCGCCATCCAGGTATTTTGAGGTAGGATGACTCCTACTGACCCAAAGCGGACATTCGACTTAAAGCCCAATGTGCGGTGATCTTTTTACATTGCAGACAAGCTGAAAGCTAGGTGG
>Ga0265303_10001684_pt1 | contig 13696 bp, 11 predicted proteins | sample Helome_2_FD_192494 | JGI IMG/M metagenome (GOLD analysis project Ga0265303, IMG submission 192494) | Marine sediment microbial communities from subtidal zone of North Sea - Hel_20160317 (Illumina Assembly) | ecosystem: Environmental > Aquatic > Marine > Subtidal zone > Sediment ... | reverse complement strand
GGTCCGCGTAGTCGACGATCTCACTGGCGTCGCAGATGCTCTCCGTCATGAGGCGGCTGTGCCAGTAGCTCGCCCAGCCTTCGTTCATGATCTTGGTCTGCATCTGCGGCAAGAAGTAGTAGGCCTCCTCACGGATGACCGCGAGGCATTCGCGCTCCCATCGTTGAAGCGGCGCGTTCTCGAGCAGGAAACCCAACACGTCGCGCTCGGGCTCCGTCGGAAATCGCTGCGCTTGGGCGGCCTCGTCGACCAGTTTTTGCTTCTGTGATTCGACAAACTCTTCGGGGTTGATGAACGACTCCATGTACTCGCGGTCGACGCGCAGAAGTGGCACCTCGGGAGTTTCAGGGGGCTCGTCCTCTTCGGAGCTGCTCGGGGAGCTCTCGATCGGCAAGAACGGCTTCTGCGGGTCGATCAGATTTTCGAGGCTCAGGCAGGCGTCGATGAACTGCTCCACCGTCTCGATGCCGACGCGGTTGGCCCACTTTCGGACGATTGCGCCATGATTGGCCATTGCGTCGATCCACTTGCGAACGTCGGCACCGCTTTTTGGGTCGCGCCCTTGGCTCGTCATGCGGAAGCAGAAGTTGTTTTTGAAGAAATCGACGTGCCCATACACGTGCGCCATTACTAGCTTCTGGTCGACGATGCTGTTGCCTTCGAGCAGGTATGCGATCGACGGATTGTTGTTGATGACCAGCTCGTAAATCTTCGAGAGCCCATACTCGTGGCTCTTGCTCAAGCGCTCGTATTCCATGCCCCAGCGCCAATGAGGATAGCGGGTTGGGAAGCCGCCGTACGCGGCGACCTCGTTCATCTGGTCGTAGCTCAAGACCTCGAAGATCGTCGGAAAGAAATCCAGGCCAACCTCTGTTGCGAACTCTTCGATTCTCCGCTGCTCGTCGCGCAAGTAGTTTGGAAGAGCCGTTTTCAGTGCGAATTGGGCCACGCGCTATTTGCCCTTCCCCAAGAACTCCCGAATCGATTCGACGATTGCGTCGCGATCGTTGATTTCACTCGTGATTAGCTGCTCGTCGCCGGAGAAGTGTTCTTTGAGGTCCTTGATGAACTGCCCCGAGCCATAGGGGCTATCGACTTGGCCGTAGCAAAAGACGTTGGAAGCCGGGAGCAGTAGTTTCTTCAAGATGTCGACACAGAGAAGCGTGTCGTCGACGCTCCAGTTGTCGCCATCGGAAAAATGGAACGGGTAGATGTTCCATTCCGAGGAAGGGTAGTCTCGTTCGACGATGTCAGCGGCAAGCCGATACGCCGACGAGATCATCGTCCCCCCGGACTCGCGCGTGCGAAAGAAAGTGTCGCGGTCGACCTCGCGCGCTGCGGCATCGTGAATGATGAATCGTGTCTCGATGCCTTTGTATTGCTTGCGCAACCAGGTGTCGATCCAGAACGATTCGATGCGAACGATCTCTTTTTGCTCGTCCCCCATCGAACCCGACACGTCCATCATGTAGATGATGACCGCGTTCGCAACGGGCTCTTCCTCGGTTTTCCAAGACTTGTACCGCATGTCCTCGCGGGTCGGAATGATCACCGGGTGCTTGGGATCGTAGGTGCCGAGTGCGATTTGGCGCCGAAGCGCACTCCGAAACGTCCGTTTGAAGTGGCGAAGGGAGTTCGGCCCGACGTTGCGAACGCCGATGTAGCGATCCTTCTTGTCGACGATTGCGTTCTTGCCCTTGTTCTCGATGTTGGGCAGCGCGAGCTCCTCGCCCAGGATGTCCGCCAGCTCGTCGAGCGTCATCTCTACTTCGAGCGGATGGTCGCCAGCCTGATCGCCCGCTTGCTTGCCATCCCCGTCACCCTCTTGAGGGCTCCCGGACAATGGATCGCCCGGGTCCCCATCACCCTGGGCAACGCCGCCTTGCTGCTTGTCGCCAAAACGCAGCTTGGGGATGTCGATGTGCGGAATCGGGATCGAGACGATGTCCTTACCCTGCCGGCCGAGCAGCTCTCCCTTGGAGATGTACTTGCGCAGATTCTGACGAATCCGACCGCGAACGATGTTCCGGAACCGGGAATGATCCTGGTCGATGCGCAGCGACACCCGTTACTCCTTTACGTCGCCCCTCGCGAAGATACTGGCGACATAAGCGAGCACATCCGTTGCCGACGCCTCGTTGTAGCCGTAGTACTTGATGAGCCGATTCTTGATGATGTCGATTTTGTCCTGCGTTTCTTTGTCGATGACGTTGGACACGAAGCTCGACAGTTTGATCGAGTCTTTTTGGTCTTCGAAGAGCTTCATTTCGAGTGCGCGCCGAAGACGGTCGTTCGTTTCGTACGTGAATTTCTTCCCTTCGAGCGCCAGGTGGCCGATGAAGTTCATGATCTCACGCCGGAAATCGTCTTTACGCGGGTCCGTGATGTCGATCTTCTCTTCGATCGAGCGCATCAGGCGCTCGTCCGGCTCTTCGTCCTTACCCGTGTACTTGTTCTTAACTTTCTGCTTCATCAGGTACGCACGGATGTTGTCGACATAGTTCGCAGAAAGCCGCCCGATCGCCTCTTCATCCGCGCTGATCGCCCGCTGCACTTCGTTTTTGACCATTTCGTCGTACTCGGCCTTCACGACTCCGATCAGCTCGCCGTAGCGCTTGCCTTGGTCGTCGGCGACCGTGAGCGACGCGGCGAGCCCCTTTTCGAGCTCGTTGAGCACCATGAACGGGTTGATGTAGCCCTCGGTGCCTTCTCGCACGAGCGAGTTGCTGATCTTGTCCTGCACGTAGCGAGGCGACATCCCTTCGAGCCCTTCCCGGTTCGCTTCTTTGCGCAGCTCCTTCACGTTGTCTTGCGTGTAGCCCGGGAGAATCTTGCCGTCGTAGAGCTTGAGCTTCTGAAGCAATGCCAGCTGATGCTTTTTCGGCTCCTCGAGGCGCGTCAAGACGGCCCACATGGCCGCCACTTCGAGCGTGTGCGGCGCAACGTGCTTGCCTCGCAAGCGGGCAGAGCTGAAGTCTTTTTGGTAAATCTTGATCTCTTCGCTCATCTTGGTGATGTACGGGATGTCGATCTTGATGGTGCGGTCGCGAAGCGCCTCCATGAACTCGTTGTTGATGAGCTTCTTGTATTCCGCTTCGTTCGTGTGCCCGATGATCACTTCATCGATGTCGGTTTGGGCGAACTTCTTCGGCTTGATTTTGTGCTCTTGGGTCGCACCGAGCAGGTCGTAGAGGAAGGCGACGTCGAGCTTCAAGACTTCGACGAACTCGACCACGCCGCGGTTTGCGATGTTGAACTCGCCGTCGAAGTTGAACGCCCTTGGATCCGAATCCGAGCCGTATTCCGCAATTTTTCGGTAGTTGATGTCACCGGTGAGCTCGGTGGAATCCTGGTTCTTCTCGTCCTTCGGCTGGAAGGTGCCGATGCCCACCCGATCCTGCTCGCTCAAGATCAGGCGCCTCACCTTGATGTGATTGGCCATCACTTTCGACCAGTCGCCGTCGTAACGCTCGAGCAAGCTCTTGAAGATGAACCGACATGCCGGGTTGAGCTCGCCGTTCACGTGAACGCGTCGCCGATCGTCGCCCAAACGAAGCTCTTGAATGGCCTGGTCGCGCCAGTCGGCTGGGATCAAGCGAAGTGGCTCATCATGCATCGGGCACGGGAAGACGTCATCGCCGCCCGCAAGCCCGGTCTGATGCAAGTTGATCCACTCGTAGGTGTAGAGAGCGCCCTCTGGTGTACGCGAGTAGCGCTCGAGCCCCTTCTTGAGCAGGCGCGCGATCGTGCTCTTCGAGGAACCGACGGGCCCGTGCAGCAAGATGATTCGCTTCTCTGGCCCATAGCCTTGCGCGGCAGCGTGCAGAACGTGAACCAGGCGCATCAAGGGAATGTCCAAGCCGAAGATCGCGTCCTTCCCGTTCTCGATTGGATCTTTGAAAAAAGGATATCGAATCAACCTCTTCTTGTTGTCGATGTACTCCTCTTCGCCGTACGAGATCACCATGTCGTAGAGGCGCTGAAACGCGTTGCGCGTGACTTGAGGTTTCTCTCTTACAATCTGAAGGTACTCTTCGAAGGCGCCTTCCCAGTGTAGATCCTGGTAGCTTTCGTAGTCCTGCAGGGCAGCAATCTGCTTGACCATTTCCCCCATTGCGAAGTCCTCCTTGTCGATCAGGGTACCACCAACGACGATCCTTGTTAACTATCGAAGCCATGCGGCAACGCAGGTCGCAAGCACGGCCGCGAAGACGAACCACCTCAAGCCAGCGACTGGCACTTTGAGCATCAGGCGAACGCCGAGCCGAGCGCCCACGATCGACGCGGCTGCCAAAACGATTGCCGGTGTCCAAGACACCAGGCCCGCCCAAATGAAGATCCCAAGTGAGACTGTGCCAAATGTGAGCGTAACTACCAACTTGAGCGCATTGCCGCCGAGCAGATCGTGACGCAGCGTTCCAACGAGGACCGCGAGTAAGAGGAAGCCGACCCCCGCCTGGATGAATCCCCCGTAAAGCCCGGCTAGAAACAGGCCCACGTACGAACGAGGCGCCTCACGCGGTCTGAGTGCCGGCCCTTCGCCGGGAATCAAGGTGTGTTTTCGAAAAGCGATGAGCGCCGCCATCACGATCATCGTCACGAGCATGATCGGCTTGAGCACCTGCGGCGGGACCCTGGTCGCGAGCAAGGCGCCAAGGATCGCGCCAAGCACGGTAGGGATCAGAATTGGAACAATCGAGCCCGTGTCGAGTTTGCCCTCGCGCCGCAGCGCAGCGGTTCCGGCGATGCTTTGAGTGACGACGCCGAGCCGATACGTCCCGTTCGCAACATCCGGAGGAAGCCCGAGCGCCATCAATGCGGGAAGTACAATCATGCCGCCGCCGCCGGCCATGACGTTCACAATCGTCGCGAGCACCCCTGCCGCAGCGAGGATAGCGAGGCTTTGGTAACTCAACTCCTCGATCATGAACGCTCCGGGTCCGCACTATAACGCGTTTTCGTTTCTCCGTACGGCGGGCCGCAAAGCGTGCTAGCGTCCATCAACGTGAAGAAGACCTACGTCTTGGATACCAATGTGGTCCTTCACGACCCGTTAGCGGTCTATAAATTCGAGGACAACGCGGTCGTCCTACCGATCTTCGTCATCGAAGAGGTCGATCAGTTCAAAAAAGAGCTAAGCGAGCTCGGGCAGAACGCGCGACACCTTTCGCGCATTCTCGACGAGCTGCGGAATCAAAACGGGCGCACGCTCGATCAGGGTGTGCCTCTCGAGAGCACCGGCGGCGAGCTTCGGGTTGCCGTGCCTCCCGAGATGCCCAAGCGAGCGCCTGGCCCAGGCGAGATGGACCGATTCATCTTGCAGATGGCGCTCGACCTTCAGGACCAACAACCCGATCGGCCCCTCGTCTTCGTCACGATGGATACGAATCTCCGCATTCGTGCCGACGCGCTCGGGCTCCGCGCGGAGACCTACGAGGGCGGCCGCGTTTCCATCGACGAGCTCTACTCCGGGGTGGTCACTGCGGACGTCGATCGCACGCTGGTCGACCAGCTGGCACAACGCGTGCCGATCGACGCGAGTCTGCTCGACGTCGAGCTCTACCCTCATGCCGGGCTGGTGCTTCGTGAGCGCGATCAGCATAAGCACACCGCGCTCGGGCGTTTCGACGCCAAGGAAGGCACAATCGTTCCGCTCCGCGTCGGGAGAGAGGGGGTTTGGCGGGTTCGGCCGCGAAACCTCGAGCAGTACTTCGCCCTCGACATGCTCCTTTCACCAGAGATCCATTTACTGACGCTGGTTGGCAAGGCCGGCACCGGAAAGACCCTCCTCGCCATTGCCGCTGGTCTTCAGTCGGTAGTCCAGGATGGCGCCTACGGTCGAATGCTCGTCTCGCGACCGATTTTTCCCATGGGCCGGGATGTCGGCTACCTGCCAGGGACCGTGGAAGAGAAGCTCAATCCCTGGATGCAACCGATCTTCGACAATCTGGAGTACATTTTCAGCAGCGGTCGGGGCCGCATGTCCGAGCACCGCAACTACGAAGACCTTCTTTCGTCTGGTGTGATTCAAATCGAGCCGCTGACCTACATTCGCGGTCGTTCTCTGCCCAATCAGTTTCTGGTCGTGGACGAAGCACAGAACCTCACCCCGCATCAGGTCAAGACGGTCATCACGCGCTGTGGCGCCGAGACCAAGATCGTCCTCACCGGCGATCCCTATCAAATCGACAATCCATACGTAGACTCTGCAAGCAACGGGCTCACCGTCGTCGCGCAGCGGTTTCAGGGCGAGAGCATAGGCGCCCACGTGACCCTCTCGAAAGGTGAACGGAGTGAGCTTGCGGAACGCGCGACCCAGCTTCTCTGATCGTCCTCGAGCTCGCCTTCGTGCAGAGCTCGATGTCGGCTTGCGCCGTTTGCATGGTGCCGCACGGTTTCTCCTGGGCGAGACCACGCACAGCGATCCCGTCGAGCGAAATCGGCTCGTGCAGTCGGTTGCCAGAGGGGAGCATGCCAAGCCCCGATGGCAGTGGAAGCCGGTAAGCGTCGAGCGAAGCGTCTGGCTCGAGCTTGCACGTGCGAGACGGCTGGCCGCCGAATCCGAGGCCTCTGAGCTCTATCTCGCACGGCTCGAAGAGCTCGAAACCGAGCTGCTGATCCTAGAGAATTTGGGTCGAAGCAAGCAAGTCCGTCCGATGGCGGCGAGACTTTTTGGCACGGGCAGTGAGCGACTGTTCCCCGACGCAGACCACAGCGTCCTCGACGCTGCGCACGAAATCCTTGCGAATGCGCCGGTCGAACGAGAGCTCAAGACTATTCCAGCCAGGTCGGCCGAGCGAAGTAACCTCCGCGACCTCATGTTGGCCTACGCCAAGCACGTGGGTCTGCACATCGCCGTGAAGGTCGATCCCGACTTGATCGCGAACGCGGCGGTCGGCGAACGCACCGTCTTCATTGCCGATCGCTTGTTCGGCGCGCATGAGGCGCAGCGCCTCGCGACGCACGAGGTCTACGGGCACTTGGTTTCCGCGTTCAACGGGCGTACGCAGACGCTCGGCATATTCGCGATTGGCACCGCGGGCTCGTACGGCGATCAAGAGGGCGTTGCGATTTACCTAGAGGAGCTTGCGGGCTTGCTCGACTCCTTCCGCCAAAGAACCTTGGCCGGACGCCTGCTCGCAACCCACGCCATGCACGCAGGCGTGTCGTTCGGCGATGCTGCAGAGACGCTCGTCCGCGAGCATCAGTTCTCGCCCGACTGCGCCGTGACCTTGTGTGAACGGTCCTATCGCGCGGGCGGCGTTTCGCGCGACGCGGTGTATCTAACAGCTTGGCTGCGCGTGCGCCGGGCCGTAGCTCGCGGGGAAACAGACCTGAGCGAGCTGCAGCTCGGAAAGCTTTCGCTCCAAGCCCTGCCGGAGGTGCGCCGACTGCTCGGAGAGGGGCTCGTGAGCCAGCCGACCTACTTGTCGAACTTGGCGAGAAGCCGCGGCAAGACCGGAGCAGGGACCAAGTCTGCCACGTTGCCGCCGAGCCTCGTGACCTCTTTGACCAGGTTGGACGCAACGTAGAAGTACGCGTCGTTGGCCATGATGAAGACGGTTTCAACCTCGGGGGCGAGGTGACGGTTCATGTTGGCCATTTGAAGCTCGTACTCGAAGTCTGCAACGGCGCGAAGGCCTCGAAGAATGACGCGGGCATTCCGCCGTTGCGCGTAGCTGACGAGCAGGCCGTCGAAAGAGTCGACCTCGATGCGCTTCGGGTCGGCGCCCATGTCGATCGCGGACTCTCGGATCATCTCCATTCGTTCGGCAACGCTGAACAGCGCCTTCTTGTTGTCGTTGTTCAAGACCGCGACGATGATCTTCTCGAAAGCGACCAAGCCGCTCTCTAAGATGGCAGTGTGACCTTTCGTGATGGGGTCGAACGAACCGGGATAAACGGCGATGGCTCTCACTGCCTGCCTTTCTCGGCTGCAAATACGCCGAGGCTGATACCGGTGCGACCATAGCGGTAGTCGGCGTCCGACGCGAGCCCATTTGGCCAGCTCCATTGTTGGCTTGCCGGGTGCTCGATCGCGAGCCAGGCGCCGGGTGCCAGTCGTTCCGCTGCCGCCAAGGCGTTCAGAATACCCGGGATTGCAGCTACCTCGGAGTAGGGGGCATCGGCAAACACCAAGCTGAACGCTGTCTTCATCGGGGGAAGCTTGCGAACCACGCTCAACGGGTCGCCCAAAAGGTTCAGCCGAACAGCTAGGACTTCCCCGCTGAGGCCAAGCTCCTCTGAGCTCTGTTTGATCTGGCGAACGGCGCCCGGATCGCTATCCACCAGCATGGCATCCGATGCGCCGCGAGACATCGCTTCGAAGCCGAGAGCACCCGTGCCCGCAAAGAGATCCAACACGTGGGCGCCGTCGAAGGCGTCGCGAGCCTCGAGCGCCGAACCGACGGCCTCTCGGACGCGGTCCGACGTTGGCCTGGTGCCTCGTCCGCCCGGTGCGCCGAATCTGCGTCCCGAAAGTCGCCCCCCTATTATTCGCATCGTACGAGCGCTTCCTGCCCTTGGTCGATTCCATTATTCGCGATTTCCATTCGGAAACAACGCACAAGACTGAAGCTAGGGGCCAAACCTGCGTCGGAGGGGGGAATTGTACTACCCACTGCCAGATGCTACCTCTCTCGGGACTTTAGGGAAGCTTACCGACATGCGGAAGATTTGCCTTCGCTGCGGTTCGAAGTTTGGGAGCCGATCAGAGTACTGCCCTCACGACGGCAGTCTGCTCGTCACCGACGCGGAGATCGCCGATCCCTTGCTCGGCACTGTCCTGCTCGAGCAGTTTCGGATCGATGAGCAGATCGGCACCGGAGGCATGGGTACGGTGTACCGCGCTCGCCAGACCACGGTGGACCGTGATGTGGCCATCAAGGTGTTGAAACCCGAGCTCGCGCGAGACGAGCAGGCCGTCTTTCGGTTCGAGCGGGAGGCCAGGCTCGCCATCTCACTAGACCATCCGAACCTGGTGCGCGTGTTTCTTTCCGGGCGTCTTGGTGATGGACGGCTCTACATCGTGATGGAGCTGCTCGAGGGCCGTTCGCTGGCCGAAGAGCTCGAGCAGAACGGCATTCTCACACTCGAGCGCGCGTTGATCCTGATCATGAAGCTCTGCGCCGGCCTCGGAGCCGTGCACGCCGCTGGCATCGTGCACAGGGACATCAAGCCCGAGAACGTGTACCTGGTGAAGCGCGGTCGTGACGAAGATTTCGTGAAGCTGGTCGACTTCGGAATCGCCCGGGTCCTCGAGGCCGACGGAATCGGGCCGACCACCACGCAATCTGGGCGCGTCTTCGGAACAGCGACCTACATTTCGCCCGAGGCGGCTACCGGAGAAGAGACCGATCGGCGAAGCGACATCTACTCGCTGGGCGTCTTGACCTATCAGCTGCTCACCGGCGTCCTGCCGTTCGAAGGTAAGACCGCGGGGGCGGTCCTCATGCAGCACGTCCATCAGGAGCCGCCGTTGCTCCAGAGCAAAGGACGGGGCGTCGAGGTCCCCGATGAGGTGGCGCGCGTCGTGATGCGCGCGTTGAGCAAAGACCCCGATTCGCGGCAGCAAACGCTCGCGGAATTTCTCGACTCGATTGCGGAGGCGGCCGGCAACGCAGGCTTGCTGCACGATGCGCGGGCGCTGCTGATCGGCACGATCTGGGGTGAAGAGCTCGCGGCGCCGGGCTCCTATCTGGGGGAGCTGCTCGGTTCGAGTGTGCCACCGAGCTCGCCATCGCCGTTGGCCGCCACCCTGCCCGTCGCGGTGACCCGCGATCCCGACGACGAAGCGTTTCTGTCGTCGGCGCCCAGGCCTTTCGGAACCACCTCGCACGCACTGCCAACTGTGGCGCGGCCCAAACGGAGGAAATACGGTTGGCTCTGGGCTTCCTTGGGCGTCCTGGCGTTCGTGTTTGGGATCATCGTAGTCGGCACCTGGTGGTCGGAGCGCACCAGCCGTTCCCTTGCCAACGAGCCGAAACCCGAGCCGATCGCGGCGCCACCGGCCCCGGTCGAACCAGACGCCACGGTTGCCGACGTCGGCACCGACGCGGTCCTCGCAGAGGCCCCCCCGCTAGAGGAGGCCGTCGCGGAGGAGCCGCCGATCGAGGAAGCCGTTGCGGAGGAGCCGCCGCCGGTCGAGGCGCTGGAGCTCGAGGAAACGCCGCTGCCGCCGGAGCCGGAGCCAAGCAAGCCGAAGGCAAAAAAGAAACGCACAAAGCCGAAGAAGAAGACAGCGCCAGTGCCAGCGCCAGCGCCAGTGCCAGAGCCAGCGCCAGAGCCGGGGCCAGCGCCAGGGCCAGCGAACGAGCCAGTGCCCGAGCCCGACGACGGCATCGACTGGACCGTCCCCGACTTTCCGCAAGCGCCGGCGCCGCCTACCGGAACGCCCGATGCTCCGTCGCGCAACCCTGTCGTCATCGACGAACCGCCGACGCCGTAGCCCGCTACCGGGTGATCCTTTGATCTTTGCGAAGGAGCAGGCCCCAGAGACGATTGAACGGGTGTACCTCTTCGACGCGCTCTTCTCCCCGATAGACCGGTCGATCCTGGTTGGCCCAGTCGAAGAGCCCTCCTTCGAGGTTGTATACGTTTTGAATTCCAGCGCGCTCCAGATCTTCGATGATGGCAGCGCTTCGATAGCCGACCGAACAGTAGACGACGACGGTGGCGTCTTCTGGAATGGTCAGGGCTGCGATATCGGGATGCAGAGGATCGAGGCGCTGTGCGCCGCGCAGTTGGCTCACCTCCTGCTCCTCCTGGTTGCGCACGTCGAGCAGGACCAGCTCGCTTGCCTCAGAACCGTTCATCCAGGCCGCGAGCGTTTCGGCGTCGACCCAGCGAACATCGGGAAAGCGGACCGATATCAAAGCCTTCCAGGCCCCCGCGTTTCTTGCCGCTGTTGCAAAGGTCATGGTGACCCCGAGGGCTAGCACGGCGAACAAGAGCCAGCGACGCTTCAATCGGGCTCCAGCTGGCGGGCGAGCGCGTCGGGGCTGGTCACCGGAGCCTGGCAGACGAATTGGCGGCAGACGTAAGCCGTCCCCTTTCGGTTCAGCCGGGCGCGATTCTCGAGAAGTGGCACCGATGCATCTGATTCTCCATCGCCCGCAGCCAGCACTTGGAACGGTCGGTAGCCGCTGCGTAGGACGGCGAGCAAGGGCCCGAGCTCCTCTTGGCTTCCAATCAGCGCGACCTCCCTCGGTTCCGCGAGGATGAAGCTCGTGGCGTTGAGCCATTGGGCGAAGCCAGAAGGATACTCGCTCATGAACTTGCCCATTGTCGCGATGCTCCGTTCGGCCGCTTTCCAGTACTCGCTGTTGCCGGTGAGCAGACTGAGCTGGAGCAGCACCGCCGCCGCAACCGAGCTTCCGCTTGGCACGGCGTTGTCCTGCAGGTCCTTCGGTCGGTGAATCAGCTCTTCGTGGTCGTTCGAGGTATCGAAGAAGCCTTGGTTGTCCGAGTCGCGAAAATGCGTGAGCATCATCTCTGCGAGCTCGCGTGCCCAGTCGAACCAGCGTGGCTCGAACGTCGCTTGGTAGAGCGTCAGCAGGCCGTCGGCCAAGAAAGCATAGTCTTCGAGGTAGGCGTTGTACTTGGCATCCGCTCCGGCTTTCCAGGTTCGGAAGAGACGCCCGGACTCCCCGCGCATGGTGCGATGCAGGAACTCGGCGTTCGACTTGGCAGCTTCCATGTAGTCGGGCCGGCCGAACGCCTGCCCCGCTTCGGCCAAGGCCGCGAGCATCAGACCGTTCCAGGAGGTCAAGACCTTGTCATCGAGGCCGGGCCAGATCCGCTTCGAACGGAGCTCGTACAGAGCCGATCGAGCGGCGGCCATACGTCCCTGAAGCTTCCCGGCGTCGATTCCGACCTGTTCTGCAATCGCTTCCGGATCGAGGTGCAGGTTCAGGATGTTGTGACCTTCCCAGTTGCCCTCATCCGAGACGCCGTAGATCCGCATGAAGACGTCGGCGTCCTCACCCAGGGCTTTGCGGATCTCGTCGGCGGACCAGACGTAGAACTTGCCCTCGACACCCTCGCTATCGGCATCCTGGCTGCTGTAGAAGCCGCCGCCCCCGTCGCGCATTTCAAGCAGGACGTAGTCGAGGGTTTCCTCCGTGATCCGGCGGTAGAGCTCATTGCCCGTGATCTGCCAAGCGTGCAGGTAGACGCGCGCGAGCTGGGCATTGTCGTAGAGCATTTTTTCGAAATGCGGGACCAACCATCGATGGTCGACCGAGTATCGGGCAAAGCCGCCACCAAGCTGATCGTACATCCCCCCTCGTGCCATCTTCCCGAGCGTGACCTCCGCCATCTCGAGGGCGTCGGAGTCGTGGACGCGAACGTGCTCGCGGAGCAGAAACTCGATCGTCATCGGCTGTGGGAACTTGGGGGCATCGCCGAATCCGCCCCAGCTCGGATCGAATTGCCCCTGCAAGCCCCGAAGCGCACTTTTCAGGATGTCTGCGTCGAGCTCCTGCTCTTCAAAGCCGACGCCCGAAAGCGCTTGAAGTTGTTCGGCGACCTGGCCGGCGCTCCCAACGACGTTCTCGCGGTCGGTGTTCCAAGCCTGTGTGACCCCCGTCAAGATCTGCCGGAAGCTCGGCATTCCGTGGCGCGGTTCGTTCGGGAAATAGGTCCCGGCGTAGAAGGGCTTCCCGTCTGGCGTCAAAAAGACCGTCATCGGCCAGCCCCCGCGACCGACCATCGCTTGAACCGCCTGCATGTAGATGCTGTCGACGTCGGGGCGCTCCTCGCGATCGACTTTGACGTTGATGAACTCGGCGTTCATCTGCGCCGCCGTCGCCTCGTCTTCGAACGACTCATGGGCCATCACGTGGCACCAGTGGCAGGCGGCGTAGCCAATGCTCAGTAGGATCGGCTTGTCTTGCTCCTCGGCGAGCCGCATCGCGTTTGCACCCCATGGATGCCAATCGACCGGATTGTCGACGTGTTGGAGCAGGTAGGGGCTCGTCTCGTGGAGCAGGTGATTCGCCATCGGTTTCTGGGATTGTGTGGGGCTCTCGGCGCTCAGGTCAACGGGGCTCGACGCGGCAGCCCTGCGCCCTACGTTGCCTCAAAGAGGAGGCACGATGGCAAAAGCGCTATGGCAGGGACAGGTGATCGCAGAGTCGGATGAGTTCGAGGTCGTCGAAGGGAATGTCTACTTTCCACCCGGCGCCATCGACCAGAAATTCTTCGAGCCCAGCAGCCACACGAGCGTCTGTCCTTGGAAGGGCACCGCCAGCTACCAGCACGTCGTCGTCGACGGCCAGCGGAACGAGAATGCTGCGTGGTACTATCCGCAACCCAAAGACGCCGCCGCGAACATCCGAGACCACGTCGCATTCTGGAAGGGCGTCAGCGTCGAGCGCTAGTCGGCTCCTATCATCTGGGTGATTGCGCGACCCATCAGCTCCGCAAGAGCTTGCCCCTGCGAGGGATGCGCTCCCGAAATCTCCAAGTGTCGGCTTGAAAACTCGTCGATTGACATCTGGCCATCGGCGATGGCGATCATCGGTTCGTAGCTCGTCGCAAGCACGGCTTCTGGACTGCTTGCATTCCCTGCTTTCAGTTCGACGACGCCGCGATCGACCGTGAGGGCAAAGGGCTCTCCGTCGACGATGAGCTCGGCGCGGAGGCACATGTCGGGCTCAGCGACACGCTGACAGGCGACTCGGAGCGTCACGGC
>Ga0265303_10001682_pt1 | contig 13700 bp, 11 predicted proteins | sample Helome_2_FD_192494 | JGI IMG/M metagenome (GOLD analysis project Ga0265303, IMG submission 192494) | Marine sediment microbial communities from subtidal zone of North Sea - Hel_20160317 (Illumina Assembly) | ecosystem: Environmental > Aquatic > Marine > Subtidal zone > Sediment ... | reverse complement strand
TACACTTTTGCATGCCTGGGCTTTTTCCGGACGAAGAGTCGGGCTGCCAATTCCCTATTGGTGATCTTTAAGGAGAATATCGCAGAGGTCAGGATCCTCTTTTCGGCATCTATGTAGAGTTTCCCTCTATATAAGGGCTCCATGATCCCGGGCTTCTGTTCAAAATGTACCACATAGACACGTTTGCCATTAATGTTGGTAGAGCGGTCAAAACTAAAATTGTAGTCCTGGATGCTTTCGCTACTGAACAAATAATCAGGATATTTCATGACATCTACATAGAGCGCATTATAGGGTCCGCCTTGCAGTTTTAAAGCCAGGGTGTCTAACTTGCTATAATCAGTGCTCTTTCTCGCCTTATACAAAGAGACAGCATCTCTTCGTGAACTTATGTATGGGGTTTTATAAATGGTAACGACTGCTTCGGACAGAGACACATTACGCCGCCGTTTTTTAATCGTTTCCCTGTAGAATGCCGTCATAGTAGTAGCATCCTTAAAATAATTTTCCCCTCTTTTAGCCATCATGTTCTTAACAAGTGCAAGTGCGCTTTTAGGGGCACTCACATCTACTTCAGCTAATTCAGTAATACCTACATCCAGCTCAATTTTATTATTTTTCTCCTGGAACCAATCAAGGGGCAGGGATCTGGACTTATACCCTAAAAAGGAAACTTTGATATTTCCTGTCTGAACTTCATTTGGTATTTTAATTAAAAATTCACCTTCTGTATTGGTAACTGTACTTATGTTGCTGCCTTCCAATAAAAGGGTGGCAAAAACTAAGGGCTCGTTCGATTGTGAATCAACTACCTCTCCCTTAAGCGCTTTGAAATCAATCGGGTTTTCTTGTCCGGTCACAGGTCCGAATACCATACTCAACATTAGTAGCAGTATCCATTGGTTCTTCTTAGATCGGACATTCATCTTGCACATTTTCATATCAATCTAATTTAATTAATGGTCTTCTGTCAGGGTTTTTGAGATGGCCACCCTAAGGTACAAAATAGCACATAAAAGGTTGTTAAACTTGTCCTATAATTAGTGTGAGGATATGCTTAAAAAGAAACCTCCGAGTACTTCGGAGGTTTCACTTGGTCAATTTTATTCTGAAGGATATCCTTCACTTTCTTTGATCTCCATGATCTGCTTCACATGGCGTTCGGTGTGCCCGGACATGAATAAGACTATTTGAAGTCCATCTATAGTACCAAAAGGCAGCTGGCCGTATCGGTTCCTGAGATCTTCTTCGGTCTCATCAATAAAACCAATATGCATGCCTCTCAAGCCCATGAATACCTCTAGTGTTTCTTGATATGTGCCAAATTTGCCACTGGGTTCGAAGGGTTCAGATGTTTTTACCTTGCCACTTCTGTCACGGATCATAGCTAATAGATCTCCATCTGTCATTTTAACTTCAGCTCTTTTAGATGGGTCTGCTGGAGCATTAATCGCTCCTTTGATCATTTCGCCAAAGGCATTTTCCGAAATAGTCAGGTGTTCAACGCATTCTGCAATGGACCAAGCTTCTTCACTACTTTTATAGTTTAATTGGGCAGGAGATAAGCCCGAGGTGCTTTCTTCCAGCATATCTCGCGTATTCTCCAACTCGGCAAGAGTCATACTGCGTTCTTCCTCTGTAAGTACCTGCTGTGATATAGCTGGACTTACTAAAAATAGGGTCAATAGGAATGAGAAAATGATTTTCATACGTGTTTATTTAGGGTGTTAATTTCTTTTTGTGCCTTGAAAAACGCTAACGCCGGAAGGCATAGGGTTGCCTGCTGCTCGTCGTAAACTTACCACTTGCCCGCAATGCCAGACAGCATCTTCAATAGGGCCGTTGATCATATTCCAGAATGGGAATTCTGACATACCGGATTCCCTGACAAAGATGGCTTTATGTTCTTCCAGAGAATCTGATTCCAACATAAGGGCGCTGGCTTTTTTTAAATTTTTAAGGGTTGCTTTTCTGATCTCTATATATCCTGAGGGTTTCGATGAATCTTCTCTTCTTTCGTTAGGCTTTTTTAAAGCAGCATTCAATATGACATTGGAAAGTCCGTAGATATGATCTACCGTCTCACCGATCGTTCTATTTGTCTCCCCTGGTCTGTAGCTAAGGTCTTTTTCTGTCAGGCCATCTGTAGCCCAATAATACCGGAAGCCTAATCCATCGATCATTCTAGCCACGACACCGCCGGGTGTATAATGTTCCGGTGCAGCTGGGATCTCATAATAGGGGAGTGTATCCTGGGCGTTTGTTGACATAGTTATTAATATGCATCCCAGGCAAGCAAGCATGTGCCTGGCTCTTAGGTTAATCAGTTTCATTCTTCTTCACTTGAATTTTCTATATCCTCGCCCTTCTGTAACTGGTGCTCCATGATATTAAGCTTCTTGAGTTTAGCCTTCCAGGTGGCCAGGGCGTTCTTATGACGATCAATATTTTGCATCACCTCTTTCAGCAAGGGATTATCCCCTGAGGTATTGGAAAAGAATTCCATATTATTTTCCAATTGACGCAGTTCACTATTGGCTTCCTGCATCTTTCTCCGAATGAATGTTCGTTCATGGGCAATGGCATGCTCATTATCTGCATAAGCTAATTGCTGGATCTTGGTGCCATATTTCAACAATTCGGTTTCCTGAATACTTACACCCGATTTCTTGTAGAGGGCTTCAATGATCTTGTTAAACTTAGAATTGATATTTTTCTTAGCAAAAGGAACACGACCTAGTCCTTTCCATTCTTCCACCCAAACAGCAATGGTCTTAAGGTCTTTTTCTTTGTCGCCGCTAAGGGTGTATTCTTTTAATCTTTTTAAGAGCGCTATTTTTTTATCATAGTTCTCAAGTTCCACTTTTTGTGCTGCATTCTTCGATTTGTGAAGTCGGTCAAAATAATGATTACACGCTTTTTTGAATTCCTCCCATATCTTGTCAGAGTACTTTCTAGGCACATGTCCTATATTCTTCCAATCGCGTTGAATCTCTTTCATGATCGGAGTAGTAGTCTCCCAATCCTCGCTATCTTTTAAAGAATCTGCTTTGGCCAGGAGCGCGCGCTTTTGATCCAGGTTTTCCTGCTGAAGCTTTTTCAGATTTTTGTAAAAGGCGTTTTTATTCCGATTAAATGTCCGCACTACTTCCTTAAAATTACCCCAGACTTCATCGCTTTTCTTTTGGGGTACTTTCCCGGATTTAAAAAACTGTTCCCGCAGCGCTTCCACTTTCTTTATCTGTTCCTGCAGCCCACGATGATTTGTAGCCACATGTGAGGAGATCTCCTGGATCTTAACTATGATCTCATTCTTATTTATGAGATTCTGTTCATAATGTTTTCAACGTCCTTTAAAAACTCCTGCCTTCTTACATGCATGGCCTTGGTAGCAGCGCTAAAGCGTTCCCAAATAGGTTCTCTCTGTTCCTTAGCGACCGGTCCAATATCTTCCTTCCAGATCTTATGCAATGTTTGAAGCTTACGGAAAGCTTTGCCTACATCGGCATCTTCTGCCAGGGCTTCAGCCTGTGCGATCAGTTTCTCTTTTTCCTCCAGGTTGTGTTTGAAATCCAGGTCCCGCAGTTCGCGGTTAAGATGTAGAAAATCATAAAATATCTCTACATGATGATGATAGGTGCGCCATACATCGTTATAATTGTTTCTAGGAACAGATCCTGCATGCCGCCACCTTTCCTGTAAGTCTTTAAAATTTTTGTAAGTAGTGTTGATATCTTCTTCAACGGAAACCAATCCTTTTAATTCCTCAATAATTGTCAGCCGATTTTCCAGGTTCTCCTTAAGGGATTTTTCCAGGCTTTTGTAGTAGGTCTGCCTTTTCTCGCGGTACTCCCTCAATAGCTCATTGAAATTACGCTTGGCTACCGATGAAAGTTTAAAATCAACTGCATTCCCGCCCTTGCTGACGAACTCTTCTTTTTTTTGTTCGACGAACTCCTGAAATTTATGATCAAACTCGTGCTTAATACTATCAATATGCCGTTTGATAGATTGTACTTTTTCGTTTTTGACGAGTCGCTGCAATTCTCCTACCAGGTTTTCCATGCTCATGGAGTGGTACTCTAACATGGGAATATGATGGCGGCGGTAATTGTCCGAATCCTCTGCATCTTCGGCATTGGTATGATCGATCTCCTTTAAGACATTGGTTTGGACAACAGGGATTTCCTTTGGATCTGCTTCCGCAGATTCCGACTCTGTTACTTGTGGTGCATCCTTGGGTGGAGTATTCTTGTCTTTTGCCTCAGAAGTACTTTCGATAACAGTTGCATCCGGTTTATTTTCTTTTTCTTCCGACATAGTGTCCATCATTCGTCCGGTTGGGGGATTATTAGGAATAGTAAGATACTAAGAACACCCTACATGGACAAGGAGGGCTGCCCTCTTTTTAGATCATGTCTAAGTATTTGTTAAGGCAGTAGAGAACAAATAAATTCAGGAGTTGTAGGATTGCCAGAGCTTCCAGGAAGCCTCTGCCTGTCCTCCCAGCATGGCCAGGCCATTGCAGATCTGTGCCCCCCGTGACTCACCTGCAAGTAAAAAAGCGGATTTCTCAGGATTGTAGACCAGATCGTAAATTAAATGATCAGGCGTTATTCCATCATATGGGATGGACGGCATTTCATCAACTTTAGGATAGGTACCTAGCGGTGTACAGTTAACAATGAGCTTATGAGATTTAATTACTTCAACGGTTAACTCCTCATATTTGATCATTCCCTTGTGTTTCTTTCTAGATACCTGGGTAACAGGGAGTTCCAATTGATGTAATCCATAAAGAATAGCTTTAGAAGCGCCCCCACTGCCTAAAACAAGCGCCTTAGGCTTCTTTTCAATCAATAGAGTGGTAATGCTATCTGTAAAGCCTAGAATATCGGTATTATGACCGATACGTTTTCCTTCATCAAAACAAATGGTATTTACCGCGCCTATTTCTCTTGCCTCATCGCTTAGTGCATCTAAATAGGGGATCACGGCTTCTTTATAAGGGATAGTAACGTTTAATCCAGACAGCGGGCTTTCTGCTGCTACGAGATCAGGGAATTGGGAAATATCATCAAGATCAAAGATCTCATAGGAAGCGTCGTCCAATTTCAATTGTTGAAATTTTTTTGCGAAATATCCCGGAGAGAAGGAGTAGGCTATATTCTTTCCAATGAGGCCGTACTTATTCATTTTCTTTTCGAATTTTTCCATACCAATCCAGCCCTAGTAAAATACAAATTCCCAGGGCCAAAAATAACATAGCATACCAGGTCTCTGCTTGTGACCAATCCGGATTGTATCGCTCATAATTACTTATGATCTTATCGCCATTAGAATCCAATGCCGGAAGTCCGTTCGCTTCCAATAAAAAAATAGTTTTCTTCCAGGGCCAAACGACACCAAGCGAACCCGTTATAAAACCTATAATAACAGCAGTGGTCATATGTTTAAAATGCTTTAGGACATAGCCCAGGAGGTGTGAAAGGGTGACCAATCCTGTGGCAGAGCCGGCAGTAAATACGGCTAATATTTTTAAGGTGTTCAGGCGTTTTGAATTCTTGATAAAACTCAGATCACCCCGAAATACTTCAGACATAGTGTCATATAAGGCATTGACCGAGTCTACCAGAAGCAACACATAATTTCCCAGTAAGATCAAAATAAAGGATCCTGATAATCCTGGAAGTGTCATCCCTGACACGCTTATGATACCACAAAGGAAAATAAAAAGGAGGTTGTCGTTCTCTTTTGCCGGACTCAAAAAACTGATGGAGATGCCGATCAGAAGACCTATAATTCCCGCTGGAATCGTGCGCTTGTTCCAATGGCCAAAATCCTTGGCGATATAAATGATGGAGCCAATGATCATCCCGAAAAATGCAGACCAGACGTATAGTTCTTTCACTTCCAGGAAGTAGTCTAATATTTTAGACACACTGAAATAGCTCACAAGCATACCAAAGATGAGCAAGCCTAAAAATTGTCCGTTAATATATCGGTAAAAGCTCCGAAAGCGGCCATTGAACAATAGCTTCATGGCCTTCCAGTTTATCTTTTGGAGGGAATAAATAAATTCTTCGTAAAACCCGACGACAAATGCTACGATACCCCCGGATACACCAGGTACTTTATTGGCGGCACCCATGCCTAGACCCTTGATGATCAGAAAGATCCTGTCTAATAAACTCCTGGGTTGATGCATGTTATTTATGCTCTTTTTTCGAGGCTGTTTTTTCAAGAATAAAGATAAGTGCAAATCCGATAATGGCTAAGATCAGCGCCCAGGTCATTTGGGGATCTCCATCAAAGGAAGCAGGTAAGACGCTTTCTTCTTTTACAGCAATAATTTTATCTCCTATTTGCTTGGATTCTATGACTTCTTTCCATGGCCAGATCTTATTTAAGGAACCGAGAATAAAACCAGTTAAGAGGGCGAGGGTGATATTCCGAAAATTAGCAAACATCCACTTGAGTAATCGCGCAAATGAGAGCAAGCCTACAATAGCTCCGGCTGCAGCGGCCAATAGGGTTTGAACATCTCTTTGGTGTACGGCATCTAAAAGAAATTTATAGGATCCCAGTAAAACCAGGATAAAGGCTCCTGAAATACCGGGAAGGATCATGGCACATACGGCCAGGGCCCCGGAGAGGAAGACATAGGGCATAGAAGCCGAGTCGGCCATTACGGGCAATCGCGTTACCATAAAGGCAATACCTGAACCCAGAATAAGGGAGGCAATTGCGCCAAAATTCCATTGTTTGATCGCGCGGCCCACATAGATGACACTGGCAAGGACAAGTCCGAAAAAGAAGGACCAGACCATGATAGGATGGTTTTCCAATAACCAGCTAATTAGACGTGCCAGGGTAAAAACGCTAATGGCTATGCCACTAAAAAGGGCCAGGAGAAAATTGCCATTCGCTTTTTTCCAAAAAGAAGTAAACCCATTCTGGCGCCACTCCTTTATTAGCGATATGTTTATTCCGTTAATGGATTCGATTAGTTCTTCGTAAATGCCGGAAATAAAAGCAATGGTACCGCCGGATACTCCGGGGACCACATCTGCAGCTCCCATTGCCATACCTTTTAGTGCAATGAGGCCGTATTGAAGGAGCTTACGTCCTGCCATAGCTTCAAAAAAGACAAAAGTACTTTTTTATTCTGAAGCTTTTTTGATTTCAGAGAGAATGTTTTGTGTCCAGTTGGAATAGTAGCAAGTAGGGAAATTGAGCTTTAGTACCTCGATTTCCTCAGGCTTTTCACGAAAGGCTCTTATCAAATATTCCCGGGCCGTGGTCTTATCCCTTCTTTGCAGGTGGATCGCTGCAAAGAGGTAATCAATGAGGGCATTTTCAGGATAAAATTCTTTTCCTTGCTTCAGTATCTCCAGAGCAACTTCGGCTTCCATATTCTTGCCTACAACACAGGCCCAATATACCCAGGTTTCCAGTTCATAGTTGCCCAACTCTACCAATTTCTTAAAGGCATAATCGGCTTCTACAAGATTACCCAACTCCATGTGGATATAGGCACATTTTTTCCAGTATCCCGGATTATCACCGTCTATATTGATCGCCTTATTGATATAGCTCAACGCCTTATCATAGTTCTTTTTAGAAACATAAAAGTCCGTAATAGCCACCCAACCTTTGTCTAAAAGGGGATCTTCATGTACCGTCTGATAGTAATAGAATTTAGCTAGCTCTGTATTCTTCAGCTTTTCGTAGCATTTGCCGATCCGAAGATATGCATGCGATGTTGGGTCTTCGATCTTGATGGTAGTTTCGTAACTCTCGATCGCCTCTTCATAACGCCCCAATTTTTCCAAGACCTTGCCTTTCTCAAAATAGGCCCCGATAAACGAATCATCGGCTATGATCGCAAAATCAAAAGCACCCAGGGCATCGGTATATAACTCTTTAATATAGAATTGCTTTCCTAACTGATGCCAGGCGACCTGGCAATACGGATTGCGATCCAGATAGGCATTTAGGTATTGTATGGCGCCGTCATAATCTTCCAGAAACTCAAAGCAGTATATCACATTGTAGAGCGAGGCGTAATCATGCTCGTCAAAAGAAAGGCACTTCATAAAATTCGCCTTGGCATTTTGATAATCATCCAGGAATAAATATTCCATTCCGAGAAGGGAATAGATATCATAACTTTCACTTGTAATAGCCAGCGCCTCCTCCAACATTTCTATGGCCGCTACATGATCATCCTTTTTAGAAAATATGTTTGCGCGTTGAATGTAGATCTCCTCCTGGGATTTATGGATCTCCTGAAGCGCATTCAGAAGTCGTTCTGCCATATCAAATTTGTTTTCAAAGATCAACACTTCTGCATAGAGGAGTTTTAATTCCACAGAGGCAGTGTGCTGGGTGAGACCTATCTTGATAGCTTTCTTAGCCAGGGAGATCTTTCCATGGTTCAGATAATGATGAATAATGTCCTCGAAATCATCGGCATCGAAGAAATAGACATCATCAGTTTTGAGCATGGATTCGAACTTGGCCACAGGTTGACCAGGCTGATCGTTAGGATCTAACGCCATAGAAGATGGATTGGTTATACTATGGACTTAAAAATAGTTGTTTTGCAACTAGGCTTAATTCCAGATTTGGTCTATATTATTAACAAAATAGTTAACAGATTATTGTGCGATTTGGTCCAAAATTCCGAGGATTATCTGGCAGCCTTTTTTGATCTCTTCTTCGGAAATTGTCAGCGGAGGAGTTATTCTAACAGCCTTATTATCAAAGAGTAACCAAAAAAGTATAAGACCTTCCTCTGCACAGGCATGAATCAGTTTTGAAGCGATCTCAGCACTGGGTAACATAAGGCAAAGCATGAGTCCGGTCCCTCTGATTTCCTGAATATACTTATGTTGAAGCAGCATTTTGAAGAGAGTTTCCTTGTCTGAAATTGATTTTATCAGCTCATCCCGCAGAAGAACTTCCAGTGTCATTTTAGCTGCTGCAGCGATCACAGCGTTACCACCAAAAGTTGTAATATGACCTAATTCCGGGCTAGAATTGAGAACGGCCATAAGATCTTTTGAAGCTACGAATGCACCGATAGGTAAACCGGAAGCCATCCCCTTACCAATGACTAATATATCCGGCACACAATCATAGTGTTCAAAAGCAAATAATTTTCCTGTCCTGCCAAAACCTGGTTGAATTTCATCGAGGATCAGCAGGGTGCCTGTTTCAAAACAGCGTTGCCTGACTGCTGCCAAATACCCATTTTTAGGGAGGATAAATCCCGCGCCGCCCTGAATGGTTTCCAAAACTACGGCAGCAGTTTTTTCGGTGATGGCCGACAAGGATTCCTTTCGATTAAATTCAATATGACGCACATCGGGGATGAGAGGTAAAAAAGGGGCACGTCTTTCTTCATTATCCATCAGGCTCAGACTGCCCATAGTATTCCCGTGATAGCAATTATTTGCAGCTATGATCTCACTTCTCCCAGTGGCCTTCCTGGCTAATTTAAGAGCGCCTTCCATGGCCTCAGTTCCGCTGTTTACGAGATACGTAGTTTGCAAGGAAGGAGGTAAATATTCGGCCAAAAGTTTGGCATAGGAAACAGCAGGTTCCTGTATGTATTCGCCATAAACCATAACATGCATATACGAACTGGCCTGATCCTGAACCGCTTTTACAACATCTGGATGACAGTGCCCCAGGGTACATGCCGAAACTCCGGCAACAAAATCAAGATGTGCCTTTCCGGCTGTATCATAGATATAGGAGCCTTCGGCATGCGAAATTTCCATACCTAGTGGATGAGAAGATGTTTGAGATTGATACTTGAAAAAATCGTCTGCGAGCATGGTTGCCAAGCCTTATTGGGAAGATCTTTTGCGTATGGCCTTGCCATTAACGGGATCGCCTTCATTCTGTTGCCGCTCTTCCTCTTCGGCATCAATATCGATCGGATTTTCAATGCCCCGTATATAGACCAATTCAATATTATTGTCGTCTTCATCGAAGATCTCTTCTTTGGAATTGATCCGTTCATCACCACGCCAAATAAAGCCGCGAAGTTTCCGACTGTTTTTGGGTAATTCGGAATCAGGGAAGATCGTTCCGTCCGGATTCGTGTAAAAAATGATCTCCTCAATATCATCTGCACCCATAGTCATTCGTATGGCACTGCAGATCGTCTTGTTGATCCCTATGAATTCATCATCGTCATTATACATATAGTAAATGACCTCTGTATTCTTCACCAGGTCAATAGTCCGTAATTGATTTTCTTCAAACTTGCCAAAGAGGTCCTTGCCTTTAGCTTGATTGTACCCCTCTTTCCCTATGCTGTCGTAGGCGATGACAAATGCGTTATTGATCACTTTTAGGGAATCCAGTTTTTCCGTCTCCATATTACTGACCAGGTGAATACTATCTCCCGTCATTTGGTTTTGTTTGTTCCACAGGATGGGTTCCTTGATCAATTGCGTGATCCCGGTATTCTGGGTAAAGTGGATGGAATCGCATTTCCCGCTGAGGTCTGTTTTATAGAATTTTGAATTTCGAAATGCCCGCAGTACCCGCTCCTCCGGCTTTCCGGTGATCATCAAAGTATCGCCGTGTATATACATAGAATCTTTTTCAACGAGATTTATGGCAACGGCACGCTTGGTTGCAAAAACCGAATCTTTTTGTCGAAATACTTCGGCGTAATGCGCTCGTACAACCCCTTTGTTGATCGTATCTGTTACTTTGATATTATTGGTTGCTGAAGCAAAGGCAGAAGCCTTGTCAAAATAAACACTGTCCCCCTCTATGATCCGGTTGTTATAATCGATGCGTGTGTTTTTTATGCCATAGCCCCTTTCAATATTCGTATCGTAAAAGCCTCGTTCAAAATAAAAGGTATAGGTCTTCCCAATGATCGTCGAAGGGCCATACATATAGGCATTCTTCGACGTCGTGTAATAATCCAGCCGCTTTGAATCTACCGTATATTCAGGATTCTGAATATTCACACTATCAATGAACTGGTATTTCTTCGTCGCCATAAAATAGGTGCCAATTTTACTATTAAGGACATTGGTTGAATCTATGATCGTCCCCGAAGTATTGTAATAGGCTTCCTGTGCTTCCCGGTCCAGGTATAACGTATCTGTCATAAGCGTCATACTTGCATTTCTTAGAATCACTTTATCCCTGGCTTTTGCCAATTTGGTATTACCGTCATAATCAATCCGCTTACTTGTCATTTGTATGGAATCGCCCTGCACTAATCGGATATTCCCGACGGCGCGTAGTTTGTTTTCCTGCTGATAGAAGATGGCTGCATCGCAGAATAGATCTGCGCCCTGATGCTCGAATTGAAGTTGTCTATTGTCTTTGCTGAAGATGGAAGCCCCGGGAAACTGAACCTCATCTTTTGTAAAGTTAGCACCGTAAACGATGTTGATCTGACGTTCCCCTGTCTCTTCCTCTTCCTGGGAAATACCGGTCAGGGGGATTAAAAAAAGAAATATGAAGAGTAGGCGGATCACCATAAGAATTTTGTCAAAAATAGCTTTTTTTAGGTGAGCTTATGCCGACTTAAGATAGTTTTAATACCCCTCCTTACAGCCCTTGATCAGCGCAAGATCGTTTGTTTTCGGTCCGGACCTACGGAAACGATACGGATAGGCACGTCAAGTGATTTTTCAAGAAAATCTATGTACTCTAGCAGGGCTTTTGGAAGTTCAACGGCTTTGGTGAGGCGGGTCAGATCCTCTTTCCAACCAGGAAATGACGAATATACAGGTTTCACATTGGCTTCTTCAATATTGAAAGGAAGATGTGAGATCTCTTCATTCCTGTATTTATAGGCTGTACAAACTTTCACTTCTTTAAACCCACTCAGCACATCGGCCTTCATCATCATTAATTCTGTAACTCCATTGATCTGTACTGCATATCGCAGGGCAACCAGATCCAGCCATCCGCAACGGCGAGGCCTGCCGGTTGTAGCGCCGAATTCATTCCCTACCTTTCCCATGGTAGCGCCAACTTTATCAAATAGTTCTGTCGGGAAAGGACCACTGCCCACTCGAGTCGCGTAGGCCTTGAAGATCCCAAACACGCCCTGGATCGAACTGGGCGATACACCGAGTCCGGTACAGGCTCCTGCAGCTGTTGTATTTGAAGAGGTTACATATGGATAGGTCCCAAAATCTATATCGAGCATACTTCCCTGAGCCCCTTCCGCCAATATTTTCTTGCCGTTTTTCTGGGCCTGGAATAAATATTCTTCGCTATCAATAAAAGGTAGCGTTTTGAGTCGGTCTACAGCCTCCATAAATTCGGCTTCCAATTCCTTCAGATCGTATTGGATATCAACATCAAACGTTCGTAGCATGGCTTCATGCTTATCAGCCAGGGAACGATATTTCTCGGTCCAGTGATCCAGTTCCAGGTCGCCAACGCGCATGCCATTCCGTCCGGTCTTATCCATATAGGTGGGACCAATCCCTTTCAGCGTGGATCCAATCTTGGCTTTGCCTTTTGAGGCTTCACTGGCAGCATCCAACAGTCGATGTGTCGGTAGGATAAGATGCGCCTTTCTGGAAATCAACAATCTATTTGTTAGATCAAGATTAAATTGATCCAGATTGTCTAATTCTTTTTTGAATATAATGGGGTCTATAACAACACCATTACCGACAACGTTTACTGATTTATCGTGGAAAATACCTGAAGGGATAGTATGGAGTACGTGCTTAATACCGTCAAATTCAAGGGTATGCCCTGCATTTGGACCTCCCTGAAAACGGGCTATGATGTCATAATCCTTCGTTAGGACATCAACAATTTTACCTTTTCCTTCGTCTCCCCATTGCAAGCCCAGGAGTAGATCAACCGCCATGTAATATGCTAATTATGTTTTTGATTTTGCTTTTGTATCTCGGGTGCCATAGAAGTACAAAGAATGGTTGTTGATCTGAATATCAAATACCTCTTCTATGGTCTTTTTTATCGTTTGGATCCGGGGGTCACAGAATTCCATGACCTCACCTGTATCGGTTAGGATAATATGATCATGCTGCATGTCAAAATAAGACTTCTCGTATTGGGCGTGGTTCGATCCAAATTGATGTCGCCTTACCAGTTTACACTCCAGTAACAGTTCAATGGTATTGTACAGGGTAGCACGGCTCACCCTATAATTTTGATCCTTCATCATGCCGTAGAGGGACTCAATATCAAAATGCCCGTCACTATCATATATTTCCTTTAGGATAGCATAGCGCTCAGGTGTTTTCCTATGCCCATTCTCCTCCAAGAATGCGGTAAAAACACCCCTCACGATCTCCTGATCTTTGGCTCTTGACATATCCTTTTAATAATTCGGTAAAAGTACAGTAATAAATTAAATTCTCGTAACCTTCTCGATCCCTTCGATCTTCTTGAGTCGCTCGATCAATTTCTTGATCATAGCCTTGTTTTTTACGACAACGGTGATCTTCCCTTTAAAGGTTCCGCTGTCTGCTGTGAAGTTGAGATTTTGCATATTCACATGGAGGTTAGTAGAGATCAATTGCGTGATCTCACTTACCAGTCCAAGGTTGTCAATACCCGTTATCTGAATGTCGGCTCTATACTCTTCCTGGCTCGAATCTATCCATTTAGCCGGCATGATACGGTAGGCATAATTGGATTGCATTGATAACCCATTCGGACAATTG
>Ga0265303_10001681_pt1 | contig 13703 bp, 14 predicted proteins | sample Helome_2_FD_192494 | JGI IMG/M metagenome (GOLD analysis project Ga0265303, IMG submission 192494) | Marine sediment microbial communities from subtidal zone of North Sea - Hel_20160317 (Illumina Assembly) | ecosystem: Environmental > Aquatic > Marine > Subtidal zone > Sediment ... | reverse complement strand
CTGTGGATAACAGCGGTTCATCGTCTAGCGTGGCGACTGAGTGCCGGATCTTTGCGACCGGTACGTCGCTCGCGGTCGCCTCTGCCATGACGACGCCAACCTGCTGACGGCGGCCGAACGGGACCAGCACCCGGCTGCCCGATTGTGCGGCGGGCCCCTCGGAGGCTGGCAGGTAGTCGAATTCGCGTGACAAAGGCACGCTGACGGCGACTTTCAGGATGCGCAGGTCGGTCACAGAGTCAATTTGACATAATCAATAGCGTTCTGTGTCAACCGGCTGGATGACACGGCGTTAAACAAGTGTGACACGGTAGATCACCTCGTGGCTGAGTCAAGAGGACAGCAAAAGATGGACCTTAGTGGACAATCGACATGGAGTCGTACCGCATGAGCACCTGTACGAGTGTTTTTGCGGTATCTTGCACCCGCGAGCAATCGACGGGAGCAAAGGCGCTGCAACGCGAACGGCAACTCAACCAGTTCCTCGCCGAAGTGGAGCGGCGCGCGTTGCGTATTGCCGAAATCGCAGTCCGCGACCGCGACGAGGCGCTCGATCTCGTGCAGGATGCGATGATCAAGCTGGCGCGCAACTATGCCGAGCGGCCCGAGGGCGAATGGGCGCCGCTTTTTTACCGCATCCTGCAGAACGGGGTGCGCGACTGGCATCGTCGCCAGAAGGTCAGGAATCGTGTCATGGTGTGGTTCGGGCGAGGCGCTTCGGGTGAGGAAGTCTATGACCTCACCGCAAATGCGCCGGACCTTGCGGGGCGCTCGCCGGATGTCGAGTTGCAGACGAGTGAGGCTATGCAGCACCTGGAAGTCTCGGTACATGAGTTACCGGGCAGGCAGCGCGAAGCATTCATGCTGCGCACATTTGAAGGGCTTGATGTGGCCGGAACAGCCGTTGCAATGGGGTGCAGCGAGGGCAGCGTCAAGACGCATTATTCCCGGGCCGTACACAAGCTGCGGGAGAAATTGGGAGATCACTGGCAATGAATGATCCAGGGAAAAACGAGCAAATTGAAGACCGTGCAAAAACGCTTTTCGATGACAGTGTCGAGCGGCTCGATGCCGCCACGTTGTCACGACTCAACCAGGGTCGGCACAAGGCGCTGGATGAGTTGCGGCGCGCTGAGAGCACCGTTAGTTGGGGCCGATGGCTGCCGGCAGCCGGTGTTGCGGCGGTGGCAGTCGTGACGGTTATGGTCATGCGCGGGCCCGTCGAGGTCACTGACGATCCCGTAACGGCGTCCGACTTCGAAATGTTGATTGAGGCGGACAGCCTCGAGATGTTTGAGGATCTCGAATTTTACAGTTTGCTGGACGAGATGGATCCGGAAACGAACGGTAATGTCGGTTAGAAAGACAGCCACCGTCACAGTACTTCTACTCAGTTGCGGCTTCGTACTCGCAGCAGATGATGAACTACCCGACCCGGAGTTCCTGGAGTACCTGGGCCTTTGGGAGGAATCGGATGAAGACTGGCTGATTTTTGATGAGCCTGTCACCGCCGAAACAGATGAGCGGAGCGATCCCGCGCCGGAAGGCGAAGAGTCGACGGAGAAGACAGATGAAAGCTAAGATTTTGCTGACACTTGCGTTACTGATGTTTGCAGCCTATGCAGCCGCGGATGATGCGGGTGTTGCCTGGGCCGACCTCGATGAGGAACAGCAGAAGGTGTTGACCCGCTTCGCCGAGAACTGGGATAACCTCGATGCGGAAAGGCAGGCAAGACTGTCGAAGGGTGCTGATCGCTGGGTCCGCATGACCCCGGAACAGCGCGATGCTGCACAGAACCGATTCCAGCAGTGGCGTGACCTGCCGTCCGACCGTAAAGACCAGATTCGAGATGGTTACCGACAGTTCCGTGATATGTCGCCTGACGACCAGCGACGCGTCAAAGACAATTTCCGTCGTTTCCAGCGCATGCCGCCCGAGCGCCGTCAGCAGCTGCGCGATCGCGTGCGCAATATGACACCGGAACAGCGTAAGCGCCTTCGCGAACGAGCGACTGATCGGCCCCGCACGACGAAACGCGACCAAGCAATTTAAGGGGGTCAGCGCCCATGGCGCACTGGCCCCTTTCGTCGTGGAGTAGGTAATCCTCCCCAATCGACCCGGCAAACTGTTATTGGTAGAGTACGCCGGTCCTGAGGGAGGCTAAGCAATGAAAATCGGTATTCCGAGAGAGATTCACGCAGGTGAACAGCGCGTCGCAACGACCCCTGACGTCGCATCTCAATTGATCAAACTGGGCTACAGCGTAGCGGTAGAGAAAGATGCCGGCGCAGCAGCAAAATTCTCAAACAGTGCCTACGAAGAGGCGGGCTGCGAAGTTCTCGCATCTGCTGACGCGGTTTGGGAACAATCAGACATCATCTTCAAGGTGCGCGCACCCGAGGGCGGTGAGGAAGGCAAGTTGCGCGCTGACCAGACATTGATCAGCTTCCTCGCGCCGGGACAGAACCCCGAACTACTTAAGCAGCTGTCCGAAAGTGGTGGCACGGCGCTGTCGATGGACAGCGTGCCACGCATTTCGCGGGCACAGAAAATGGACGCGCTGAGCTCGATGGCCAATATCGCGGGCTACCGCGCCATCGTCGAAGCCGCACAACACTTCGGCCGTTTCTTTACGGGACAAATCACAGCCGCCGGCAAAATTCCGCCAGCGAAGGTGCTCGTTATCGGCGCGGGTGTTGCGGGCCTTTCCGCCATCGGCGCTGCGAAAAGTATGGGCGCCATCGTAAGGTCTTTCGATACACGCCCTGAAGTCAAAGAACAGGTTGAGAGCATGGACGCCGAGTTCCTGATGCTCGATTTTGACGACGAGGACGGCACAGGCGAAGGCGGTTACGCGAAATTGATGAGCGACGAGTTCATCGCCGCGGAGATGGCGTTGTTCGCCGAACAGGCCAAAGAGGTCGACATCATTATTACGACTGCCCTGATCCCGGGCAGACCGGCACCGCTACTCATCAAAGCTGAGCATGTCGCGCTGATGAAGGACGGCGGCGTAATCGTCGATCTCGCCGCCGAAACCGGCGGTAACTGCGAGCTGACCGAGCCCGATGAAGTGGTCGTGAAAGACGGCATAACGATTATCGGTTACACCGACCTGCCGAGCCGGCTTGCCTCCCAGTCCAGCCAGCTCTATGCGACCAACCTGCGACACCTGATCACCGATATGACGCCAGAGAAAGACGGCAACATCGTCGTGGATTTTGAAGACGAAGTTGTCCGCGGCGCGACGGTTTGTAAAGGCGGCGAGACGACGTACCCGCCGCCCGCGCCGAAACTGTCGGCTGCGCCACCGAAAGCGGCAGAACCAGAACCGGCTCCGGTCATCGCCAAGAAAAAGCCCTCGGTTGCCGGGCCGATCATCATGGTCGCGGTCGCTGCGCTGGCACTGCTGGGGTTGGGCGCTGTCGCCCCGCCCGACTTCATGGCGCACTTCACAGTGTTCGTCCTGGCCTGTTTCGTCGGCTACATGGTGATCTGGAATGTGTCGCCTGCGTTACACACACCGTTGATGAGTGTGACGAATGCGATATCGAGCATCATCGTTATCGGTGCGCTGCTGCAGATCAGCTCTGCCGATACGGTGATCATGTGGATCGCGGCGGCAACCGTCTTAGTCACGAGCATCAATATTGCGGGCGGCTTCGCCGTTACGCGTCGTATGCTCGAAATGTTCAGGAAGTGAGGCCGAGATGATTAGCGCAGGCATCGTAACTGTGTCGTACATCGCTGCGACAGTACTTTTCATTCTCGCCCTTGGTGGGCTTTCCAACCAGGAAACCGCAAGACGCGGTAACTGGTACGGCATCGCCGGCATGACGATCGCATTACTCGCGACCGTGTTTGGTGTGGTTACCCAGCATTACGAACTGTTGCTGGGTGCGCTCGTAATTGGCGGCACCATCGGCATCATCCTGGCACGACGCGTACAGATGACGCAGATGCCCGAGTTGGTCGCAATATTGCACAGCCTCGTTGGTATAGCAGCTGTCGCGGTTGGGTTCGCCAGCTTCATGGATCCCACAAAGCACTTTGTTGGTATCGACCTGACGATCCACGATATCGAAACCTACCTCGGCATCCTGATCGGAGCCGTGACTTTTTCGGGCTCGGTCATAGCGTTTGGCAAATTGAGCGGTCGTATTGGCGGCAGTCCACTGACATTGCCCGGACGGCACTGGTTGAATTTGGCCCTGCTGATAGGCGCCATCTGGTTCGGTCGCGAGTTTGTCATTCAGTCCGCTGCAGGCGGTGGCCTTGAGCCGTTGCTCATTATGACGGGCATAGCATTGCTGTTTGGTGTTCACATGGTCATGGCGATTGGCGGCGCTGATATGCCGGTCGTTGTCTCGATGCTCAACAGTTATTCAGGTTGGGCCGCCGCTGCCACAGGTTTCATGTTGAACAATGATTTATTGATCGTCACGGGTGCCCTGGTGGGCTCGAGCGGCGCGATCCTGAGTTACATAATGTGCCGCGCCATGAATCGTAAATTCCTGGCTGTTATTGCGGGTGGATTTGGCACCGGCGGCGGCAAGCCGGCAGCGGCTGGTTCTGGCGAGGACCAGGGCGAGGTTATTGCTATCGAGGCTCATGACACGGCAACACTGCTTGCCGGCGCGAAAGAAATCATGATCATTCCGGGCTATGGCATGGCGGTTGCACAGGCACAGCACATCGTTTACGAAATCACGCGCGCCCTGCGTGACAGCAAAGTAAACGTGCGCTTTGGCATTCACCCTGTAGCGGGCCGCATGCCCGGACACATGAACGTTCTGCTCGCCGAGGCGCGCGTTCCTTACGACGTCGTGTTCGAGATGGACGAGATCAACGACGACTTTCCGAACGTCGATGTGTCCGTGGTTATTGGCGCGAACGATATCGTAAACCCGTCGGCGCAAACTGACCCGGACAGCCCGATTGCGGGCATGCCGGTGCTTGAGTGTTGGAAGGGTAAAACGACAATCGTTCTCAAACGCAGCATGGCCACGGGTTATGCAGGCGTGCAAAACCCGCTGTTCTTCAAGGAGAACACGCGAATGCTGTTTGGTGACGCGAAAGACAGCCTGGACGCGGTATTCAAGGCACTTTAACGATACGTGTTGCTTTTTGACGCCTAATCGGCAAACTTAGCAGTCATAAGTCGTGCGGGGCACGACCGGACAAATCGATGCTTGCAGGAATCGTCACAGATATCTCGCAGCAGGTGTTGCGAACGGATGTAGCTGGGATGCCACTCGAGTGGATTGACTACCGGGAGGCCGTCCGGCTTTATCATGCCGATCAGGTTGCCTACCAGACGGGAACACTTCTTTACACGGTATTCGGTGGCTATCGGAGCTGCGACGGCGCTCGCAGCAAGGTTGACGTCAATTCAATTATCGCAACGCACGGCACAAGCCAGGGGCTTTCCCGGAATCGCGACAAGTACGTGCCGCCACTGAACAACCGTACATTGTTCAAGAGAGATGCGAATCTCTGTCTTTACTGCGCGATGCGCTACCCGACACGTGACCTTACTCGCGATCACATTACGCCGATTTCGCATGGTGGCGGTGACACCTGGAACAATGTCGCGACAGCGTGTCGGCGCTGCAACAACTACAAGGGTGGCCGGACACCGGAGCAGGCGGCGATGCAATTAATTGCTGTGCCGTTTTCACCGACCTACGCCGAGTACATTTACCTGAAAGGACGTCGCGTGCTTGCTGACCAGATGCAATACCTGCTCGCGCACATTCCACGCTCGAGTCCATTGCATGCGCGCCTGTCCGACCATCTTGCCGATGGAAAAGAAATCGTAGACGTGCACTTCCACGAGTAGGATTCAGCGCACGAAGGCCGCCGCCGCCTTTGTCGCCTCCGTGGCTCGCTGCGCTGCGCTTTACTTGCGGCGACAAAGGTCCCGTCGCCGATCTTCGGTCGGTATACTGCCAAACGATGCAGTATCTGATTGACGCAAGCGTTTATGTGTTTCGGGCTTACTACTCGATGCCCGAAGACATGGTTGATGGCGACGGGAACTCGGTAAACGCCTTGTACGGCTTTTGTCGGTTCCTCGGCGATTTCCTGGAGCAGGTCAATCCCGAGTATGTCGGCGTCTTGTTCGACGAGAGTATGACGGAGTCGTTTCGAACAGCGATCTACCCTGAGTACAAGGCCAACCGCGATCCGGCGCCGGAAGACCTCAAGCGTCAATTTGTGCAGTGCCGGCGATACACGCGCGCGCTCGGCCTGCTGGAGTGGGGCAGTCCGAAGTACGAAGCTGACGACTTGATCGGTACGCTTGTCGAACATGGCCGAACGGTTAACAGGCCGTCCACGATTGTGACCCGCGACAAGGATCTGGCGCAGCTGGTTTCAAAAGATGATGTGTTCTGGGATTTTGCCGGCAAGGGCAAGATCACGTACGCGGAGGTTGCCGGTGTGTTTGGCGTGCCGCCCGAGCAGATTGCCGATTTCCTGGCGCTTGCGGGCGATGCTGTCGATAACATCAAGGGCGTCCCCGGAGTCGGCAAAAAGACAGCCACGGTGTTACTCGAAAACTTCAGTAGCCTCGATGATATCTACGAGAACCTCGACAGGGTGCACGAAATAAACGTGCGCGGATCCAAAACACTGGGCGAGAAACTGGCGGCCCATAAAGAAGACGCTTACCTGGCGCGCAAGCTGACTGGCATCGCCTGCGACGCACCGATCGATGATGCCGAGGTGGCGTTGCAGCGTTCCCGGCCAAAACTTGGCGACATCAACGCCCTGTTTGACGAGGCCAACATAGGCACCGCATTGCGTCGCCAGGCTGAGCGCATCGCAGACCTGAGTCGCGATTGAGAAACACATTCCGTAAGACCGGGCCGGAGTCGCACCTCGAGATGTTCGAGGCCGAGGCTGACGGGCTTAATGAGTTGCGAGCGAGCGGCGAGGTTCGCGTTCCCGAAGTTATCGACTGCGGGATCATGAACGGCCAGAGTTACATCGACCTGGAACGCCTGGAGCTCGAGCCTACGACGCAGGACAGTGAACAATGTTTCGGTGAACAGCTCGCGCGGCTGCACCGTCACACGCAGGACCAGTTCGGCTGGTTTCGTGACAATACGATTGGCCTGACACCGCAGAAAAACAACTTGACCGACAACTGGATTGTGTTTTTTCGTGAGCACAGGCTTGGCTTTCAGGTTGAGGTCGCGGTGGCCAATGGCTACGGGACGGAGTTATCGGAGTTGGCGACGAAGCTGGCTGACCGATTGCCGGACTTATTCGCAGACTACGAGCCGCAAGCGTCTCTGTTGCACGGTGATCTATGGGGCGGTAACTGGGGCTCCGTCGATGGAGAGCCTGTTACGTTCGACCCGGCCGTGCACTTCGGTGATCGCGAGTCGGACATCGCGATGACAATGCTATTTGGCGGTTTTGGCCGTGCATTCTACGAGGCGTACGAGACGAGTTGGCCGATGGCGCCCGGACACGCAAAACGCCTGAAGCTCTACCAGCTTTACCACATACTGAATCATCTGAATATGTTCGGCCGCTCCTACCTTGGCCGCGCGACGGCGCTATTGAGGGAATTCACTTAGGTCGTCGGATTCCTCAACCTCGTACAGGTCGCCCAGAAAGTCTTCATCGAAGGCGTAGAGCATCGTTCCTTCAGGAGCCTTCATGGCAACGAATGCACCTTCGTAACCCGGGAATTTCTCATACGGAAAACCATGCCTTTCCAGCGTTGCAACTAATGCCTCTTTATCATGGCAACGGAAACACAGCGAAGGTGAGCCAAGCGCGATGCTCTCGGACAGGCCCAGTGCGACGCCGCCGGCGTCAAAGCGCATGTGGACCGTCGGTTCTTCTCGCACGCGCAGAAGATTGGGCGCAACTGATGCCCAAAATCGCGCGGAGTGAACCGCGTCGCGCACCGGCAACGATAGCTCGAACCATGTCCCGCACACGGAATCATTGTCGACCTCATCACCACCTGTGAATGTTCGTGCCTCGAGCATTGTCACCATGTGACCATCAAGGTCGGCCATGCCGAGTTCGTTGAACACATCTTCGTCGAGGCGCATGAAGTTAAAGTCGAAGCCATGATCGGTCATGGCGCGCGCACGCTGCGCGAGATCCTGTTGCACGAACGAAATTGCGGGCGCGTCGAAAATGCGATCGTGCAGGCCGATATTCAGGATGCCATCGCTGACAACGGCGTACTTGTGCGTCCAGACATCGCCGATTTCGCGCTCGGTAAATCCCAGCAGCTTGTAATAGCCTAATGAGTCAAGGATGTTCGGCGTGCGAATACTGAACTCCAGAAACCGGCCCAGGCTGCTCATGACCCGGCTCCGCGGGCCAGGGCGCGTTCCCTCGACTTATCCTGCTCGTGGGCGACGTCGCTGGCGCTCCAGTCAGGCGACGATTCGGGCCAGCCACCGATATGTTTTTCGATCAGCCGCGTCAAAAAGGCGATGTGATCGTCGCGCGCATTAAGCGCCGGAATGTAATTCAGCTCGCCACCACCGGCTTCCTTGAAAAATTCGGCATTTTGCAGGGCAATTTCCTCAAGCGTTTCGAGGCAGTCTGCAGCGAACCCCGGGCAAACGACGTCGAGCCGTGCCATACCGGCCTTACCCAGCGATACGACCGTTTCGTCGGTGTAGGGCCGCAGCCACTCAGTGCGACCAACGCGCGATTGGAACGTCACTACCCAGGCGTCATCATCGAGTTCGAGGGACTCCGCGACGAGTCTCGCTGTCTTAAGGCACTGGCAGTGGTAAGGGTCGCCGTCGGTGAGATTCTGTTGTGGCAGGCCGTGAAACGAAAACAGCAGCTTGTCACCACTACCGTGTTGCTCGCGGTATTCGCGGATGCTCTGCGACAGTGCAGCGATGTAGCCGCGCGCATCATGGTAGTGATTGATGAAACGAAATTCTGGCACCCAGCGTCGCCGGCTGAGCTCGGCCGTAACCGCGTCGAAGATCGACGCCGTTGTCGTGCCGGAATACTGCGGATAGAGAGGCAGGCAAACGATGCGCTGCGCACCTTTTTCGTAGAGGCGTTCGAGCGCCACGCGCAATGATGGTTCGCCGTAGGACATGCCGAGTTCGACATGCACGGTACCGGATACGCGTGCCGCAAGCTGCTGCGCTATCGCGTCACTGATGTCCCGGGAGTGCAGGAGCAGCGGTGAGCCGTGCTCTGTCCAGATCTTTTGGTACGCCTTTGCGGAGCGCGAAGGGCGAAAGCGGAGTATGAAGGCGTTGAGTATGAGCCACCAGACTGGCCGTGGAACTTCGACAACGCGCGGGTCCCACAGAAACGCTTTGAGGAATCGCCGCACCGCTGAGGTTGTTGGTGCTTCCGGCGTGCCGAGATTGACGACCAGAACACCGAGGGACTCCGGGAGCCCGTGCTCGTATTGCGGCGCGGATTGATACGTCGGCATAGGCCTGCAGCTGGTGTCGGACGGCGTAACATTAAACGAAAGGCCCTTCCTGTGCCAGCGAGCAGCGCTATAATCCTTTGTCCTGACTGGAGATTTGTGACGCGACGAGAGCCATGGAATTGCTACCGGAAGATAATGAAACCCGCCCGCCGCTGTGGACGCTGATAAGGGACATTGCAGTTCTGCAGGTCAAATTGCTTGTCGACGGCTTGCGCGATCTCATCCTGGTTCCGGCCTCCCTGGTCGCTGGCATCATCAGCCTGAGCAAGACAAAGGACGGTGTACCCGGCAATGAGTTCTATTCGCTCGTCGGCGCTGGCAAGCAGAGCGAGCGTTGGATCAACTTGTTTGGCGCCTACAAAAACGCACCACCCGAGGTGACCGAGCAGAACCACTTTGGGGAAGCAGATATCGATGACATCGTGTCGCGCGTCGAGTCATTTGTCGTCGACGAATACAAGCGCGGTGGCGTCACGGCACAAGCGCGGGACAGGATGAACAAGGCAATGGACGCGATGCGCCGCCGCCGCGAAGACGAAGAGTCCTAGGCCGGCAACCCGGGATCAGCAACCTCAGGCGGCTTCCATTATCGCTGTAACACCCATGCCACCGGCCGTGCATACCGAAATCAGGCCGCGGCCCGAACCCTTCTCGGTGAGCAATTTGGACATCGTTCCGACAATGCGCGCACCGGTTGCCGCAAATGGATGACCCATCGCAATACTGCCGCCTTTAACGTTGAGCCTGGACAGATCGATCGGACCCATCGGCTCGTTGCGACCAAGCCGGTCACGGCAGAACTTCTCGGACTGCCAGGCTTTCAACGTGGCAATTGTCTGCGCAGCGAACGCCTCGTGAATTTCGTAAAAATCGAAGTCCTGTAAGCGCAGGTTGGTCTGCTTGAGCATCTCGGATACGGCATAAGCCGGCGCCATCAACAAGCCTTCGTCGTCGACGAAGTTAACGGCGGCAACCTTGACGAACGTCAGGTATGCCGTGATCGGCAGGTTCTTCATGCGCGCCCAGTCCTCAGACGCCAGCAGCACGGCTGCGGCGCCGTCGGTTAACGGTGTGCTATTGCCTGCCGTCATTGTGCCGTCGCCGCCCTTGTCGAAAACCGGTTTCAGTGTTGCCAGTTTTTCAAAGGTCGTGTCTCTGCGGATATTATTATCTTCTTCGCAGTCGAGGAACGGCACAACGAGGTCGTCGTACCAGCCCGCATCGTAGGCAGCAGCGGCCTTGACGTGACTCGCAAGCGCGAGCTGATCCTGGTGCTCACGGGGTATGTTCCATTGTTGGGCGGTGATTTCCATGCTCTCGCCCATCGACAGGCCGGTGCGAGGCTCGGTTACACCAGGAAAGTCGGGCTTGAAATGCCAGGGCCGCAGACGGAACCACGGCAGAATGCGTTGCGCAACCGAATGGGCACGATACACATCCATCAACACCGAGCGATAGCCATCGTTGTAGGTAATGGGCGGGTCGCTGATCGAATCGGTGCCGCCGGCGATGCCGGAATCGATCTGCCCGAGTGCAATCTTGTTGGCAATCATGGCACAGGCTTCAAGGCTGGTGCCGCACGCCCGCTGCAGATCCACGCCCGGCGTGCGTGGTGACAATCCGCATTCGATGACGGACTCACGCGCCAGGTTCCAGTCGCGCGAATGTTTGATGACGGCACCCAGTGCGACATCGCCAAGCATCTGACCTTTGAGATCAAACTTGTTGACCAGGCCATTGAGCGCCGCGCTCATCAGGTCCAGGTTGGAACAATTCCGATAGATAGAATGGGATCGGCAAAAAGGAATTCGGGAACCCCCGATTACGGCGACTTTGGTCGCCCGGCCATCGTGCAGCATGCTTTCCTCCGTAAATACTTGCGGGCTCGGTTGCGCCCGTACTTTACACCAAAATACGTTACATTGGCCGCATGTGGCGATCGAATAATTGGCGACAAGAGGCCCCGGCGCTGCTGAAGCTTGCCGGGCCGCTCATCGTCAACAATTTGTCGATCGCGGGCATGCAGTTCGCAGATGCGGTGATGTCCGGGCGGCTGGGTGCCGAGTCACTTGCGGCGGTCGCCGTGGGTGCGAGTGTGTGGTTTTTTGGTTTTGCCCTATGTCTCGGTGTCCTGATGGCGATCTCGCCGATCGCGGCCCGACATTACGGTGCGGGCAACCCGGAGCTGATTGGCCGCTACACACGCCAGGGCATGTACCTCGGCATCGCCATTGGTGTCACGCTCATTGCGCTCGTTTACGCGACCGTGGAGCCGCTGCTCAGGAAGGTCGGCATTGACGAGAATTTCAGGGAGCTGACGGTCGGCTACGTCAAAGCCATCGTCTGGGGTGGTCCTGCCATTTTCGTGTTTCTTGCACTGCGATTTACGACGGAAGGGATCGGTCACACTCGGCCGATCATGTACGCCTCGATATTTTCTCTGGTGTGCAATGTGTTCCTGAACTACGTACTGATGTTCGGCCATTTCGGCGCGCCCGCCCTCGGCGTCGTTGGTTGCGGCCTGGCCAGTGCGATAACGATGTGGGCGATCATGATCGTGCTCGCGACGTACATGAAAATAAGCCGGCACTATGAGCCATTGAAGATATTTTCACGCGTCTCTCCGCTGCGGCCGCAAGCGCTCAAGGAAATTCTCATGCTGGGCACGCCGATTGCGATAACGATCACGGCTGAGGCCGGACTGTTCAATGCCGTGTCTATCCTGATGGGCACACGCGGTGCCGCCATCGCCGCAGCACATCAAATCGCGATCAACTTCGCTGCCACGATGTTCATGGTGCCGCTTGCACTGAGTTCGGCCATTACCATCCGGGTCGGGCACGCGCTGGGCGCCGGAAATGCGCAGGCGGCAAGATTCAGCGGCGCAGTCGGCATATTGATTTGTACGTCCTTTATGGCGGTATCGGCGACGTTCCTTTTGATCTTCCGCGATGCCGTCGTAACCGTGTATACAAATGACACGTCGGTAACGAGTATTGCTATCAGCCTGTTATTGATGGCCGCTGTCTTTCAGGTGGCCGATGGTGCGCAAATCGGCGCGGCGGGCGCACTACGCGGCTACAAAGACACGCGTATACCCATGGCCATAAACATCTTTGCGTACTGGGTACTGGCGTTTCCGCTCGCTTACCTGGCCGCAGTGACCTACAAGTCGCCACCCAGCTATGTCTGGGGCGGCTTTGTCATCGGACTGACGACGGCTGGGATACTGCTGACCTGGCGTTACGCGCGAGTATCTCGCGCGCAGCTCAACTCGGTTGAATATTCGCGTTGAGGCGAAACAGGTTCGTCGGGTCATACTTGTCCTTCAGCTCGACCAGTCGCGGGTAATTCGCGCCGTAGTTGCCCCAGGTCTTCTTCTCGTCGTCTTCGTTCAGGTTGGTATAAAAGCCGGACATGTAAGGCCGCACCTCGTAATAGTACTCACGCACCGCCGCGATTTTCTCTTCATTCTGCGCCGGATCTTCGCCGACATACATGACGCCAAAGTTAAAAGCCGCGCTGCGATGTACGTAAGCCGTGGCATCGGCCGAAACTCTGGCCGTTGCGCCGCCCATGTGCTGAAACCAGGAACCCACCGCGCCGCGATTCGCGTACTCAACGATAATGTCGATCACTTCCGGCGTGAGTTCATTCAAAAAGCCTGATTTGAGATAGTACTGCTTGCCAGGTCCGAGATAGCCATCCGCACTCGTCTGTATGTCGTGATAAGCGAACGGTGCCAGCTCACCGCCCTTCAGTCCCGGAAAAGCGAGCATCGGCGCAAGTGATTTCTCGCCTGCCGCGTGATCGCCGCACCAGGTAACACCGACAACGGCAAGTGTCTCGCCGTTTTCACCGGCGCCCGGGGCAAGGTTCGGCTCGATATTCGCCTCATCAGGCAGGCTTTCGTGCAGCTCGGCGTAAAACTCGAGAAAGTCCTTGTCGACCGCATAGATCAGGCTGCCGCCGTAAACGGTTGGGTTGAAGGGGTGCAACCGAAACACGAATTCTGTAGCCACACCGAAATTACCGCCGCCGCCACGCAGTCCCCAGAAAAGATCCGCGCTCTCTTCAGCGCTGGCTCGGACGACATCTCCGCTAGCCGTGACGACGGTAGCCGCCAACAAGTTGTCGATTGCCAGGCCCATCTTGCGGTCAGTACGACCGACTCCGCCACCGAGAGTGAATCCTCCGCTGCCAGTATGCGAAACGATGCCCGTCGTCGTCATCGTGTTCTGCGCCGAAGCGGCG
>Ga0265303_10001680_pt1 | contig 13703 bp, 14 predicted proteins | sample Helome_2_FD_192494 | JGI IMG/M metagenome (GOLD analysis project Ga0265303, IMG submission 192494) | Marine sediment microbial communities from subtidal zone of North Sea - Hel_20160317 (Illumina Assembly) | ecosystem: Environmental > Aquatic > Marine > Subtidal zone > Sediment ... | reverse complement strand
CGTGGGCGCGACTGATCTGCGCGGCCTCGTCCAGCGCCATGAAGCGGGGATGCGTGCTCTTGAGTTCGAGGAAGTGCGCATACCCGCGATCAATGGCGAGAGCCAGTTCCGCGTCTTGTTCGAGGAAGTCCAGGACGACGTCGTCCTTGAGGCCGCGGGTCAGCGCAGCACCGCCAAAATTGCGCATCTCCTGCAGATAAGACAGCGGCGAATCGACGCCACCTGATTTCAGAACTTTCGGCATAGGATCCATCCGGAAACCGTCAATTTGCGGACTATATCAGATGTAACGATTATTCTGGGTGCCGGCGTAACCGCCGGATCGCTATGTAGTTGCCCGAATTGACTCCGTGCGGACAGGGTCTACTGTCAGGACCACGCCGGTCGACCGGTTACCGGAGACAGGACCGTGTGGCTCAGTACATTCAGCGGATTCAGCAGGCTGCATGAGCGGCTGGTCTTGCGCCATCCTGTTGCGACACTGTTGATCATTGCCGGGCTCACGGCGTTCTTCGGCTGGCATGCGCAGAAGTTCGGGCTGGACGCGTCCGCGGACTCGCTGACACTCGAGCGTGACGAGGCCCTCAAGTACTACCGATTGACGAGAGCGCGCTATGGCTCGGACGACTTCCTGGTCGTGACGTTTGCGCCTGAGGGCGAACTATTCAGTGAGGTTGTTCTGCAACGGCTCTCTGAATTGCGTGCCGATCTGCAAGCCTTAGACAACGTCGAGTCTGTGGTCAGTATCCTCGATGTGCCCCTGATCCAGAGTCCCCAGGTGAACCTCAGGCAAATCTCAAGTGGTCTGCATTACCTGGAGGATCCCGAAACAGACAGGAGCCTTGCCCGCCAGGAACTCCTCACCAGTCTCCTGTACCGGGACCTGATCATCAGCACCGACGGACGTACCACTGCGCTACGCATCAATCTCGAACACGACCCGTATTATGTAGCCGTCCGGGAGTTGCGCGACAAGCTGCGAGAGAAAGCGTACTTAATGGAGCTTACCGCTGAGGAAGCTGCGTCACTGGCCAGCGCTACCGCAGAGTTCGAGGAACTCAACCGCGAGATACTCAAAAAAGAGGAAACGACGATCGCTGCGGTACGAGGCGTTCTTGACCACTACAGAGATGTCACAACGCTGCATCTCGGTGGTGTTCCGATGATCGTTGCTGACTCCGTCGACTTCATTCGCCATGACCTGGTCGTATTCGGATTCGCCGTCATTGCGTTCCTGATCATCATACTCGTTATCGCCTTCAGGCAGCCTCGCTGGGCGTTTCTGGCATTAGTCAATTGCCTGGCAACCTGCGTGGTGATGCTCGGCATTCTTGGGCTCGCCGACTGGCGTGTCACGGTTGTATCGTCGAACTTCGTCTCTCTGCTCCTGATACTGTGCCTCGCGCTGACTCTGCACATCATCGTCCGCTACCGCGAAACCCATCTTCGCAACACTGAGGCAGACCAGCTGACCCTAGTAAGGGAGTCGATCAAACGGATCTTTGTACCATGCTTCTACACGGCGTTAACGACCATGGTTGCGTTCGGATCGCTTATCGTTAGCGGTATCCGACCGGTCATCGACTTCGGGTGGATGATGGTGATCGGCCTGGCCATAGGCTTCATCTTCTCTTTCACGCTGTTCCCTGCAGGTCTCATGCTGTTTCGGCCAGGTAAGCCGCGGGCCCTGCGAGATGTAACAGCGGCGATCACGTCTTTCTTCGCGCGCATGATCGATGGCCATGTCCGCGCAACGATTATCGTAACGACAGTGCTGGTGATTGCCGGCGTGGCAGGCGCCACGCGACTTACGGTCGAGAATCGATTTATCGATTACTACAAGAAATCAACCGAGATCTACCAGGGGATGGAGTTGATCGATCGCGAACTCGGGGGAACGACGCCGCTCGACGTAATTATCGACGCTCCTGCGGCGCGTATCGAGAGTGAACCCGAGTATGATTTCGGCGTCGATGAGGAATTCGCCGACCTGTTCGAAGACGACGAAGACGGCGGTATCACTTCAACGAGCTATTGGTTCAACTATCCGACACACCGGGACGTTGCGGCCATTCACGACTATCTCGATGATCTGCCGGAGACGGGCAAAGTAATTTCCATCGCAACGACAACACGTTTGCTTGGTCAACTCGATGAAAAGGTGCTGAGCGACAACATACTGTTGTCGATCGCCTACAAGCGCATGCCGGAGGACGTAAAGGATGCGCTCATAACGCCCTACATGTCACCCGATGGTGACCAGATTCGATTCGCCGTGCGGGTTTTTGAATCGGACCGAACGCTGCGGCGTAATGAACTGATCGGTCGCATCCGTGAGGATCTGGCCACACATTTCGGGCTCGCCGAGGAACAGGTGCACCTCAGCGGGATGCTCGTGCTCTACAACAATATGTTGCAAAGCCTGTTTCGCTCACAAATGCTCACCCTGGGCGCGGTATTCATCGCGATCTTCGTGATGTTCCTTGCGCTATTTCGCTCGCTGCGGACCGCCGTGACAGCAATCGTTCCGAATGTGTTATCGGCAGTCCTCGTGCTGGGCATGATCGGGTGGCTCGGTATTCCGCTCGACCTGATGACCATCACAATTGCCGCAATAACGGTCGGCATCGGCGTGGACGACACCATTCACTATATTCATCGATTCACGCACGAATTCAGTCATGACGGTGATTACTGGGCGGCTGTTCATCGCTGCCATCGCACGATTGGACGAGCGATGTACTACACGAGTGTAACGATCATGCTCGGATTCTCGATCCTGGCGCTGTCACAGTTCACGCCTACCATCTATTTCGGACTATTGACGGGCATGGCGATGCTCGTCGCATTGCTTGCGAATATGACGCTGCTGCCCGTGCTCGTCGTTACGTTTCATGCCGCGTCGCGTAGTGAACGATACGTCGCTCGTAAGGTCTGACTGGCCTATGCTGACAAGGACAACAGGAACAGGACCATGCTCTTGACTCACGAAAAAACTCTCTTGCTTATCATCGCTCTCGTAATTCTCGGCGTGGGCACTGCGTCAGCGCAGATGGAACATGCCGGGCCGACCATGAATTACCATGAGATCGAGGCCCGCCTGGCTACGGGCGGTCATTTCGTCGACGATGGACTCGATATCATTCGGGACAAGGGTATCAAGGTGGTCATCGATCTGCGTGACAAGCCGCCCGCGGGGCAGAATGAAAAGCTCGCTGCTGAGGGCATCGAGTGGATAAACGTCCCCGTGGTCTGGAAAGATCCAAGGCCAGAAGATTTCGAGCGCTTTGTCGAGGTTATGTCACAGCATAACGATGCCCACGTGCTGGTGCAGTGCCAGGCGAACTACCGTGCGTCGGCGATGACGTACCTCTACCGGGTCCTCGTTGCCGAGGTGCCCGAGAAAGCGGCGCGCAAAGACCTGAACGCAGTCTGGGAGCCGGAAGGGCGCTGGCGCGAATACATGGACTCGATCATCGAATCCCACGACGGAGCCTAGCGATATGCTACAACCTGTGGGCAAGCCGCGGCTCGGATGACGTTACTCGCCCTCGTCGTCCGCTGAATCCTCGCCAGTGGCCAACGCCTCGGTGTCGTCGGTCTCGTCAGGCATCGATTCCTGAGCCTCGCCAGGCCCGCAATCCCAGCCCCAGCCCTGTAGCTTGGCGATAAAGGCTTCAGCTTTCTCCTCGCAGTAGCCGGCCTGGCTCGTCGCGCTCCACAAGACCTCTCGTTCGCCGGGCGCTTCGGTGTCCTTGTAGTAATGCACCTCGCAGGGCACGGACATTTCCGTTTCGTGCAAAATCTCCACGCGCCGTTGCAGGTCGCCATGGCTGCACTGGAAGGTCTCGGAACCCTGCGCCAATGCCAGGCCGGGAAGGGCCGCCGCCAGAAACACAAGAATATGTCCTTTCTTCATCATTCTCTCCCGATTGGAAGTGGCAGAAGCGCCAATGATACGCCTACCTGTCGGACGAGAACCACAAACCGGCGTCGGTCTACTTCCTTTCTGTCGGAGAACGCATCTCGATAGAGCCATTGAAAGTCGCGCCTTCCTCGATTGCCACTTTCGGCGAGACAATGTTGCCTTCAACGTTTCCCGAGTCACGGACAGTTACGCCGACAGTTGCGTGAAGGTCGCCCTTGACCGTGCCTTCCACGAAGATCTTGGTCGCATTGACGTCGGCCATGATCTTGCCGTTGGGCTTCAGCGTCAGGCAGCACTTGCCCTGGTTGATCTTGCCTTCGACCGTACCCTCGATAATCAGGTCCTCACCGGCAGACAACTCGCCCTTGAAATGCAGCGATTCGCCGATGACGGATACGCTTGGGTGGCCGATGTTCGTCCCCTGGTCCTTGCGCACGGAATCCGGAACATCCTTGAACTGAAGGACCTGTGATTCGGTCATCTTCTCGTCGCTGGGAAACTCCGGGGTCTTCATAATCTCTGTATCACTCATAATTGGACTCCTTCCATGGATCAAGCGGCGCTAGCCGAGCGTTTCTTGTTCGAGCCCGATTTCTTACCATCGGAATCGTCCTTTTCAGCGGCCTGATCGCCTTTTCTTGACGGCTCCTCGCTGGCGCTCACCTTCTTCTCCGGCGCCTTTGCGGCCGGCTGTTCCTTGCCCGTCATGTCGATGCTGCCGTTGAATGTCGCACCCTCACGAAGGGTTACAGTCGGGCTGAAGATGTTTCCCTTGACGTCTGCGCCGTCTTTGACGACGACCGCCTTGCTGCCTGAGAGGTCGCCGTCGACCTTGCCTTCAACGGATATGTACTCAGCTTTGACATTGGCCTTGAGTTTGCCGTCCTGGCCGACAGTAAGGCTCGACGAATGATTGATGGTGCCCTCGATTTGACCCTGTATGAGCAAATCTTCGTTAGCGGTAAGTGTGCCTTTGAACTTCAATGTTGGTCCGAGTACAGATGAGGTTGTACTCGTAGGCTTGTCGTAGGGGTTGCTCATTCTCTTGCTCCTTCAAAAGTGAGGCCCGGACGGGGTCGTCTCGAGATGAGCGCTCAATTGTGGAACCAGTTCACACAAAAGGCGGTGACGCCGGTCACAAATATTTCCAGGCGGCTCAGAAAAATCGACGGTCGCAATATGGAAACAACAACATACGGCCGTGTACACGGTGCTGGCGTTCCGGATTACAATGACAGGGTGAAGCAACGTGTGAGCGAGTAACAGGAGGAGAAGCCATGACTTCCGGCATCGAGAAGACAAAGGAAAGGCGGGGTCACTGCCTTTGCGGACAAGTGGTAATCACGGCAAAGAAGGCGAGTTCAGAAGTGGGTGCATGCCACTGCAAGACGTGCCGCCGTTGGGGCGGCGGGCCATTTATGGAAATAGAGTGTGGTACAGAAGTCGATTTCGAGGGCGAGGGAAATATTTCGGTTTTCGATTCGTCCAAGTGGGCGGAGCGGGGCTTTTGCAGAAACTGCGGTACCCATCTTTTCTATAGGCTAAAGGAATCCGGGCAACACATGATACCTGTCGGACTATTCGAAGATGCGGCAGACCTTGTGTTCGAAGGCCAGGTCTTTATCGATGAGAAGCCCGCCTATTATGAATTCTCCAATAAGACCAAGAACCTTACTGGCGAGGAATTGTTCAAGATGTTCGGTGGCGCCTAGGCAGCCTGGCGCTGCCCGGCAAGGCCATTTGTGATTGATTATGTCGTGGCTTGTCATAATATTCGTAGTTGCAGGGGGGTTGGTGATCTACACAATGATCGTCAATCGCGTATTCCTGCGATGTCCGCATTGTCGGAAGATCGGATCATGGCGCTTTGACTCCATTGGCGAGTCCATTGATGAGCGCGATGCGGACGGAGTTCTGGTCCGTTCCGTAACCCGGCAGGAATGCCGAAAATGTGGCGGAAAAGTTGTCCACATTTGGTCGGATTTTGAGGGGCGGGAGATTTTTGTTGAAAACGACAATCGAGGATGACCTCGGAGTCCTGATCGCGCGCGATGGATCATGCGCTTGCCCCGACGTTGTTACGGACGGGGGACGAGAAAGTCGAACCCATCTAAAAGAAATTGCAAGGGCCGGCAATCTGTTTTTCATCGATCGTGAAGACCCGTTCAGGATGTCGGTTCAGGTTGTAGCAGGGGAAGAGCCTCCTCCTGGATTCCCGACAGAGTTATATCGAACAGTCGGGGGCAACTACCTTCTCAATCTCCCGAGTGGGGCATTGAAAGTCCAGGGACTGGACTCCTGGATCGCTGGCAAGCCGGAATCTACTGAGCCGATTCAGCTTGAACCGGGCGCATACTCGGTTGAGGCCCTTGAACTGGAAAGCCACGACCTGACCGAATATGAAGGTTACATGTCGAAATTGGTCGGTTCGGACAACTGGGCGTTCAGGGGTCGGGTCGATCGGCTCTATCTTCTGGGCTGCCTGCCTACAGCCATAGCTCTCGTTCTGGCGATATTTTCTACCTTGACGCTCGGGCTGTATGCGGGACTGACCGCTGCAGTATTGTGGCTGCCATACCTTATTCTGACGCGTTCCAGACGGTACAGGGCCATTGACGAGAAAGTGAGCACGACGGAATGTGGCTTGCCCCTGTTCCTCCTTCACCTTCGCAAGTTAAGAGACCCGGAAGGGATAATTGGCGGGTACATCTAGGCGAAGGAATGGCTGTCGTTTCTCTTTATCCTCTCAAGCTCTGGCGAATCTCATTGATCGCCTCTGTGTGCTCATCCAGCGTAACGGCATTATCGTCATGGTCTGCGATGCCGAGTCGCTGCAATAGTGGATACTCACTGGCATCCAACGGATCGCCCGATTGATTGTATTGCTGGATAATCTTCGCTGCGGACAGTATTTCGGTCAGCGACGCCTGCTCCTGTACCGGTGGATTCGTCTCCAGTTGTGATTCCAGTGCATTTACGAGGTCTTCGGACATCCCCCAGCTCTCCGCAATCGCTTTGGCGATTGCCGGATGCCACGCGGCGAGAATGGGCTCCAGTTCCGCGTAATCGATCGTCCCGAATTCCTGGGACTTGAGGAAAATGTAGAGCCGGCCAACGACGCTGAGCAGGCCTGCCAGCAGCGCTTCGTCGGCATTGAGTTTCGTGTATTTTTTCGTTATCACGTAGCAGCGCGCGGCGAGTTCCACGCTTTCTTCCCATATTGCCTTGAGCGTGGCTCGTGATTCCTCCGAGAGCCCCTCGTTCTTTTCGGCTTGGCGCAATGCGAAAGCGACGACAGAGCTCTGCACGAGCTTGTTGCCCATTCGAATTACGGCCTGGCGAACCTCGGTGATTTCGAAGGCTCCGCGCAAGGCTGCAGAGTTCGAGAGTTCGAGCACGCGCGCCGCTATCGCAGGGTCGGAGCTGATGATTCGAATGATTTCATCGATATCGACCTCCTCGACTCCAAATGCCCTCTGGATTCGAACAGCCGATTCCGAGAACATTGGTAGCTCGAGGTTCCCCCGGTTCAGGTCCCCCGCAAGTTCCTGCACAAAACTGGCGGCGGTTTGCATCGCTTCTACGGACATGACGATTTTCCACAATTCTATGGATCTGTTCGACTGTCTATCGGCAGCGCCCCGGGAAAATTTAGGGCATTCCAGGAAATCCGTCGTGCTGCGCAGGCCTGTCAGTTTTTGACGTGTTGCTCTGCAAAGTCACCTATCAGCGTTGCGTATCCGTCCGTAAACTTGTATAGCGGCGGCAACGGCGTGAAACCGCCGAGTTCGTGTCCCTCGTTCTCAAATACGAAAGAGGTGATGGGTTTGCCCTGGGCGGCAAGTACCGCAAGGCGTTGAACGCTTTCTCTGGTTGGAATGTTCACATCGTGCCTGCCGTACAGATACAACATTGGAACATCCAGCCGCTCCAGGTATGGCGTCGGATCGTAGCTGATATCGGCGACATAGGAATTGCTCACTTCTCGAAGTTCTGCTGGTAGTTGCGAATCGGGCTTACGATTCCATTTGGCCAGGGTATCTTCAATCACACTTCGCTCGTCGGTCGTGGGCGCGATGCGGTACTCCCAGATACGACGGTAGATGTCTGTCTGTTTGCGGGCGCTATTTTCCGCCACACCATCGTCGAGCATCTCGTTGTAGACCTCCCAGGCTACGGTGTCTCGGACCGACAGAGGTGACCCGACCTTATTTATGACGAAAGCAATCTTGCCGCTGCGCTCCGCGATTTCAGGCGTCAACCATCCGGACTCGCTAATTCCGAGGATACCGACTCTGTCGCCGTCGACCCTGGGGTGTTGGCGCAAAAACCTAACGGCAGAAATCGCATCCTCGACCAATTGGGCGTAGGTGCTGGTGTCGTGGTCACCCTCCGATTCTCCCGCACCGCGTTTGTCGTAAACGAGAACGGCAATCCCACGCTCCAGGAACACGTTGGCAGTCAATTTGTAGACCAGTCTCTTTCTGGTCGCCTTCTCAGCGCCGTGCAACAGGACGATGGCAGGCAGCTTTGAATCACCCGTCTCCCGCGGCGTCAGCAGAGTCGCCTGAAGCCGAGTTCCACCAGCGCCCGTGAAAGCAAGTTCCTCGGCATCTCCCTCAACACTGACGCAGCCCGTAAATGACAGCGTGGCGGCAATTATCAACAACAGCGACCAGGGCAACGTCACCTGACCGCGGAGCGACACCATTGCTTCGAGTGGCGCACCAAAGACTCGCATGAGAAACATTCCTTCGGGGAACCTGAGGAGTGCAAATGTTATCCGATCGACCGCCGGACGTCGTCTCACTTGGATAACTGGGACGCTTTGCTGCTCAGAGCCTGCACTATCGAGTCGCAGTATTGCGTCGGCGTCGTGTCGTGGGCTTGTCTGAACGCTCTGTAGAACGTCGCCTTGCTGCCGAAACCGGCATCAAACGCAAGCCCGAGTACGTCTCTGGAGCGTGAGTCGCAATTCCGTGCGAGCCGCTCAAACTCCCTAAGCCTGCAGTCGTTCACGAGGCCTTGAAACGTTGTCCTCATACCATGTTTTGTCACTGACGCAAGTGTGGACTCGGTCCAATGCAAGTTACTGGCGACATCGGCAGATCGCAGATCAGGATTCAGCCAGGGTTTCTCTTGATCGAGGTAGGTCGCGAGCGTCCTTGCCTCATGCCGCCATCGGCGAGACTCTGAATCTCCCGCCTTGAGCGACAGCACCCATGGCCTGAACAGCAATAGCCAGGCGACCGAGAAAATGGTACCAACCAGCAGCAGGCCGCCAACCTGGTCAGAATCCAGGTCCGAAGCGTATCCGAGGTGGTCGATCGCTGCAGTCCCATAAATGACGGCCGGAACGCAAGCAACGGCAACTGAAATTCGCAGCAGGACCGATGGATCAACTCGATGGCGTCCTGCGTAGAGCTGCAGAGCATTCTGCGAGGCCCTAACGAGCAGCCGGCAGGAGACAAAGAAGTACGAGTAGAGAATTACCGCCTTGAATACCATGAACTTCAATACCGGGAACTCTGTATCGAAACCGAAGCGAACCAGGCGTTGATGATCGTCGACACCGACCCATGCAGAGCCCCAGATTGCGAGTCCAAGAAGGAACGGCAGAAGGTGCAGGAATTCGACTGAGCGCATGTCACGCTGTGGAAGAACAAGAGACCGTATGATCAGGTAGTACACTGGACCGATCGTCAGCTCGGTATTGATATTCAGGAAAGCGATCAGCAGTCCGAGGCTTGGTGCAAGTTCGTCTTGCAGGACCTGGGCAAGAATACCTATACCGAATATGACCAACAACGTCGCGACCAGCAGTCCGAGTCGACGATTGCCATTGTGACCAAACAGCAACACGCTGCCCAGGAAGAGGCCCTGGATCGCACCTGCGCCGAGGATGATCGTCCAAAGGATATTCTGACTCATTTCATCAACCCTATGATCGGTTCGTCAGGAAATAGATGCTTCCTTGTTAGATGCCGCAAATAGTGACATGGTTTACCTGGAATCCACATACCCGCAATTGCGCGAGGTACTGGCGAAGAACAGGGGTTATTCCTGATAGTGGGATTCAGGTAGCGTAGAGCCAGGCAGCGTCGATCTGATGAAGATACAACCGAGTTTCACAGGAGCAGTTCTTGCCTCTCTAGCTCTCGTTTTGCTGATCGGGATTATCGAAATTAACGAGCTGGATCACTCCAGGATTACAGTGCAGCCGGTACGAGGTGCTGTCGATTCAACCATCGTTGATACGCCCGTAGAGGTGCAGAAGCAACTGGACTGCATGCAAGCGGAATCCCAGTTTTCCGCCAGGCTGGATGAGTCCCGTTCGTGCACGGTTGATGCCGATTGCACCCTCACGAATTTCGGGTGCCCGTTCGAATGCGTTGCGTCAGTTGGCAGGTCGGCGCTTACCGACCTGCGGCGCGAGGAGATCGCGTTTCAGCAAGCGTGTCACCGCTGCGTTTCCGAATGTCCCGCGACGCTCGATAAATGGCGCGCGGCCTGCGTGCGGCGGCGATGCATCGTGCTGGATCGCTCGGTAGATGAACTGGAGGAGGAGACGTTGCGGCTCATCGACGAGTCGAGCTAGATCGAGCGAAGACCGCTAGAACGTTGGCACCGGAATGCCCGCCCAATCGGCTTTTCCCGCCGGTCGCCGTTCGCCGACCTGGCCAGCAACAAGGTCGAGCTCTGCGGTTTCGATGGGTCGAATACTCAGGGCCCTTGTCAGGCGATCGATGCCCTCTGGCTCGCCTCCGACAGAGACCGTATCGACCAGGAGAACGCTAAATCGATCCTTGTCGAAATTCAGCGGATTCCCATGCGTGGTTGGGTGCAGGAGTTCTTCGCTGCCTTCACGCTGGTAACTCCCGGCGGTTCCGAAGAACCCCAACTCAGGAATTTGCCACGATGAAGGTGCGACGTAAGCCACTGTTCCCGGCAGATCGGCGTTCTCTATGAGGGCAGAAACGGACTCCATCGTTTCCCGACCGACGGGGGCAAGGAACACGGTGACGCGAGCCTCCTTCGCGTCGATCTGCAGGCTGTCCACCACATGGCTTCGCAACCAGTACGCTGAGCCGGTTGTCAGCACGAGCACGCCGATCAAGAGGGCCGAGCTCATGGCGCGTCGCGACCATTTCTTGTGTGGTAGATGAAAGCCCAGCGCGCGCCATCGTTCCTCCCAGCTTTGCGGCAGGAACATTCCCGTGTGGTCCATGTAGTCCCGGTATGACTGCCCGAACCTGGCCAGGCAGACATTTTCCTCGACCCGTGCGAGAAAGTAGTAGATGCAGAGCATGCCCACGAATGCAATGACTACAATGAAACGGGACCAGTACAGCGATGTGCCAAGGCCGATGATGGCGAGTGCTACGTATTGAGGGTGACGGATGAAGCGATAAAGGCCCACCTCGACCGCTCCCTTGCCCGTGAATTTCGACCAATAGATCTGGCAGAAACCCAGGACGAACAACACAACGCCAAGCAGGATTAATGGCCAACTGATGAGAATCAACCCATTGGCGAGCCAACTGTCGCTGTAGGTGAAGTGCGGCAAGACATACATCGTCAGCCACGCGGTGCCCTGAAACTCCTGCAACGCGTTGAGCGGCGTTGCGTAGATCGAATAGTAGTACGCCGCGAATGGGGACACCATGAACAGTATCTCCAGCACGATCAGCGTATACAGGACCCACGCGGACGTTTTGACGGCTCTGTCTCTTGCTGAAACGTTCATCTTCGATACCTCCTGTTGATACGATCATGAAACGCCCGCAAGCCATGACACGCAAGGAATACTGCGCGGCTGGTTCGCTTTTTTCGTGAGTGGGCACTTAAGTTCGTGAGTGGCGCAGCAAACTGCGTGAATGCGGCGCTGGCGTCGCTATAATTGGACCATGACGACCGACATGGTCCGGGACTACCTGAGCACTCGGTTGCCGTTGGAGCTTGATGCCCAACAGCACTTCCGATTGCTGCGCAATGTATTCATCCTTGTCTTCATAAGCTCCGTCGTCATTCACCTGCTGGGCCAGCGGGAAGACACATTGCCCGGCATGCTGGTCCATGCGACTACGATCGGGCTCCTGTATGCCATCGGTATTGGCGTCGCTACCGCGCTCCTGTATTTGCTGCGCAATGCAATGCGCCACGTGCATGTGTGGCACGTGTGGGCCGTGTCATTGACCGGGTTCATCCTGGGCTACTACTTCCTGCCGCTCGATGACCTGGTCGACGGGTTACTGGGGCTCAACACCGACGATCATATCGGGGCGCTGGGCTTCTTCCGGTTGCTGCCGGTCTGGTTCCTGCTGACATACCTGATCGTCCTGCCCTACCTGAATGAGAGTCTCCGGTCGGAGCTTGCCCGCTTGCGTGACGTCAACGAGATGCTTGAAGGGCGGAGCAGGGGGTCTGAGAGAATCGGCCAGCTGGTTCACTTCGAGTCGGGCAGAACGGCTTTCTCACTGGATGCGGACGTGATCAGGAATGTCGCTGTAGAGGACCATTATAGTTACGTACATTTTCGGCGCGATGAAGGCTACACGAAGCGCGATCTCGCTATGCCGCTTCGCGACGTACTGGAATTGTTACCCTCGGAATTCGTGCAGGTTCATCGATCACACATCGTTAACCTGCACCACATCGCGTCAATCAAGAGAGAGGGCCGCAGCATCTACCTTGCCCTCGATGGTGACTACCAGGTGCCGGTAAGCCGGCACAGGCTGGACGAGGTATTGCCGCTGATTCGCCAACAGATTGGCGACTGACACGCGCCGACAGTTTCTGTGCGACAATTTGTTCCTGTCAATCAGGAGAACGCAGCAATGCGCAGGATTATCGCAGTCTTCGTGGTCTCGTTATTGATCAGCATACCGGCTTGGTCAGGTGGCTTCATTGGGCTTGATGTCGGCGCCGGCGATCTTGACATCGATGACATCAGTGTCGCGCCGGACTTTCAGCTCACTTCATTGTCAGACACAGCCGCGGTCTTTCACGTAACCTTCGGTTACGAGTTCGACAATGGATTTCGAGTATTGGGCGGTTATGAGGAGATGGACTCCATCGAGTTTTTTGGCCTTGGCGATTCTGTCGATTTGGATGCGTTCAAGCTGGGTGCAGGTTTCTCGCTGCCGGCATCGCAGCGGTTTCGCGCGGGTGGCGCTATTGGCATAGCATCGTGGGACTTGGAAGCACGAGAGTCGATCTTGTTCAACCCCGGGCCAGAAGCCACCGGCGGCCTGGACGACACCGATTTCTATTTCGACCTGGGTATCGAATGGGTCATCAGCGAGGCCTTCCGCGTACCATTCACCTTCAACTATAACGATTACGATTTTGGTGACTCGACCATCTGGCGTATCGGCGTGCGAGTGCACTTCCAGTAATCGAAGCACACATCAGAACTTGCCGTTATCGTTCTTCCACTCGCTGCGGGGCGCTATTTTTTCGGTCGTGTCCCAATGCTCCACTATTTTGCCGCGTGTGATTCGAAACAGGTCATAGAAAGCGGTATGAACACCGCCGTAGCTTCCCTCGCTAACGCAAAGGACGAAGTTCCCCTCGGCGAGAACACGGTGAATGCGTTGGTAGTCGATGAGTCGGCTGCCTTCATGCTCTGCATCCAGTGCGGTTTGGAGCATGGATACGCCGTCTCCTAACCGTGGGTTGTGCTCGGCATAGCTTTCCTCATCAACAAAATCACCGAGCCGATCGAGCTGCCCGTTTACCAGCACGACCGCAACAAATGACCGGACCAGGGCAC
>Ga0265303_10001679_pt1 | contig 13711 bp, 14 predicted proteins | sample Helome_2_FD_192494 | JGI IMG/M metagenome (GOLD analysis project Ga0265303, IMG submission 192494) | Marine sediment microbial communities from subtidal zone of North Sea - Hel_20160317 (Illumina Assembly) | ecosystem: Environmental > Aquatic > Marine > Subtidal zone > Sediment ... | reverse complement strand
CCCGACCGCCTGGTTCGTAGCCAGGTACTCTATCCAGCTGAGCTACGGGCGCATTGTCTGATTTTGAAATTCTGGCGGAGAGAGAGGGATTCGAACCCTCGAAGGGCTTTTAACCCTTACTCCCTTAGCAGGGGAGCGCTTTCGACCACTCAGCCATCTCTCCGATATGTTCGTCGCCGCTGCCCTGCGGGCCTCCGCGGGGGCGACATCTTACTGGCAGAGATACTCGAGGTAAACCCTGAATGGGCCCTCGGATGAGTCCAATCCTGCCGTTCACTCTTCCGATGGCGGGTTTTTTGCCCCACCTTCGGCCTTTTCGCTCTGAATTCGCTCGTAGATCTCTTCACGGTGCACAGCCACGTCTTTCGGGGCGTTGATCCCGATCCGTACCTGATTCCCTTTGACCCCCAGGACGGTGATCGTGATATCGCTCCCGATCATGACCGTCTCACCAGCGCGTCGCGTCAGAATAAGCATGATTTCCCGCTCCTGCCTTTCTACGGGGCTCCGCCCCCTTTCTTGTTACGCGTCGTACGTCCTAAACCGTTGTAATACTAGTCTATTTTGGGCCCAGATGCCCATAACCGGGTGAAATCCTTCTTTTTGCTCAATGCGCCAGTCCGGATCGGCCCGCCCGCCGTGTTGCGCCGCGCAGCCGACGCGGACGAATTGTGAACAATTGTGGCATTGCCGCCATTTCGATTGTCCCACCAGCGCCGTCCCCGGACACTGCGTACACAACATCGATTACGTCATTCATGGCGGGCCGGTAACTGACAATCACGAGACAAGGAGTAACAACAATGAGCGTGGCACGCGTAACAGAAATCACAGCGGACTCGAAAAAGGACTTCAAGACGGCGATCGATAACGCCATCGAGCGCGCGAACAATACCCTGGACCAGATCGAGGGTGCCTGGATTCAGGACCTGAAGGTCACGGTTAAGGACGGCAAGGTCGACAAATACCGCGTCAACCTCAAGGTCACGTTCGTACTGAAGTAACAACACGAAACCCGGAGTTCAAAATGTCATCTCTCATGGATCTATTGCAGTCCACGATCAAAGACACATCGATCGGCCAGCTCAGCAAGCAGCTCGGCCAGGACGAACAAACAACCAGTAACGCCATCGACTCGGCGCTGCCGATGCTGTTAGGCGCCCTCAATCGAAGCGCCTCGCAGGACGGCGGTAAAGGTCTCAGCAAGGCCCTCGAGAAGAAACACGATGGCAGCATCCTGGACGATGTCGCCAGTTACGTAAACAAAGGCGATCAGAGCGACGGGCGCGGCATTCTCGGTCATATCCTGGGGCAAAACCGCGATGCAGCCGCGATGGTGCTGGGCGCGAAATCCGGCATCGGGGAAAGCAAGGCCGCATCGTTAATGGCGACGCTGGCACCGGTCGTGCTTGGTGCACTGGGTAAGGCCAAATCGCAGCAGAACCTCGGTCGTGGCGACCTGACTCGGCTGCTCGCGGACGAATCTGAAAGTCTTCAGAAGCGCTCCCCCTCCGTCATGGGTGCCCTGTCGGGTCTGCTGGATTCCGACGGCGATGGCGACACCGACCTCGCAGACATTCTCAAGCTCGGCAAGAAAGGCCTGAGCAGCTTCCTGCGTTAGTCTATTGAACCGCAAATGTAAACATTTGTGACGCTGGGCAGCACAGCACGTCTGCTCCTTTAGACTTCGCACTGACTTAATGAGTAAAACCAAATTGGAGAAAGAACGTGGCAAAGAAAATTGAAAGCATCGAGGGCATAGGCCCGAAATTCGGCGAGGCATTGCGCAGCGCCGGTGTCCGAACCGTCGACGACCTGCTCGAGGCCGGCGCTACCAAAAAAGCGCGCGGCACATTGGCCCAAAGGACAGGCATCAGTGAAGTACGTGTACTCAAGTGCGTCAACATGGCTGACCTGTTTCGCATCAACGGCGTTGCAAGTCAGTACGCCGAGCTGCTCGAGAATGCGGGCGTAGACACCGTCAAGGAACTCAAGCATCGCAATGCTATCAACCTCGCCAACAAGATGACCGAGGTTAACGAGGAAAAAAACCTTGTGCGCCGCACACCGTCGGTGAAGGTGATCGAAGGCTGGATCTCACAAGCCGGCAAACTGCCGCCAAAAGTGACCTACTAGGACCACTTCGCAGGGCAATCCGGCGGCGGCGCCTGGCCGCGCCGCCGCCACTAACGACAGGGGAATGGGGTAATGAATCTCGAATCGATGTTGCAATCACTACAAGGCACTCTCGGCGATACACTTCCGAGCTTGCTTGGCGCGATTGGCGTTCTGGTCGTCGGCTGGTTCGTTGCGATCCTGCTACGCGCCGGCACTCGTCGCTTGCTCGGCGTGGTCGGGCTGAACGAGCGTATCGCCAGCAGCACCGATAATGAGATCAATGCCGAGGCCTGGGGTGCTTCGGGCGTGTTCTGGATCGTCATGTTGCTCGTGCTTATCGCGTTCTTCAATGTACTGAATCTGGAGATCGTTTCAGCGCCGCTGCAGGCCCTCGTTACCAAAGTGTTCGAATTCGGCCCGAGCCTGTTCGCCGCGGCAGTGCTCGCGATACTCGCCTGGGTCCTGGCCAGCCTCGCACGCGGTTTGATCAGTGGCGCACTCGCGAAGACGACCCTGGACGAGAAGATCAGCAAAGAGGCAGACATGAAGCCTGTCAGTCACAGTATTGGCGACGTGCTCTATTGGCTGATCATCCTGTTGTTCCTGCCCGCCATCCTCGGCACGCTGCAGATGGAAGGCATTCTCGTACCCGTGCAGGGCATGGTCGATAAAATACTCGCGATGCTGCCGAACATTTTCGCGGCCGGACTCATTGGCCTGGTCGGTTGGTTCGTCGCCAAGATCTTGCGCGATCTCGTGCAAAACCTGCTGGGCGCCGTTGGCTTCGATAGTCTCGGCGAAAAAGCCGGCCTGACCGGAAAAGTCAGCCTGTCACAACTTGCCGGGCTTCTGGTCTTTATTTTCGTCTTCGTCCCGGCGCTGGTGGCGGCTCTCAATACACTGCAAATTGAGGCCATCTCAGCGCCGGCGACGGATATGCTCGGTGCGTTCATGGCGGCAATTCCCGACATTTTCGCGGCCGTCATCATCCTGAGTATCGCCGTCGTACTGGCCAAGTTCATTTCCGGACTCGTCGCCAGCTTACTCGACGGGCTGGGAGCGAACAGCCTGCCGGAAAGGTTCGGCCTGACGACAGTCGCGGAAAGCAACTTCTCCCTGGCAAAGTTCGTCGGCAAGGTTGTCAGCGTGTTCATAATTCTGTTCGCGTCGGTCGAAGCCGCTAATCAACTCGGATTTGCGCAGGTCTCGGACATCGTTTCGACACTGATCGAATTTGCCGGTCAGATCCTCCTTGGCGGCATCATCCTGACGGCGGGCTTCTGGCTCGCAGGGCTCGCGCACACAGCCGTACTGAGGGTCAGCGGTGACGATGCAGCTCCCGTCGCAGGGATCCTGCGCGCCGCAATTATCGGCCTCGTCCTGGCCATGGGTTTGCGCGCGATGGGCATTGCCGACGACATCGTCAACCTCGCATTTGGTCTGGTGCTGGGCGCGGTTGCCGTCGCGTTTGCGCTGTCATTCGGGCTCGGCGGTCGAGAGGCCGCCGGGAAACAAATGGAGCACTGGCTGGCGAATTTGCGCAAGAGCAAGTAAGCGCAAGACGGCCTCAAACGGCGAACACTTCAAGGAGAATAACTATGAGAAATATTGCATTCGCACTGCCGCTGACATTGCTCTTGCTCGTAAGCGGCTGCGGTGACCGGGGCGACGCGACAAAGAGCACGGAGAAAGGCGTTGCGGACCAGGTCGACGCCGCACAAAGGGAGGCGGCCGACACTGCGCGAGAAACTGAGGCAACCGGCGGTGATATGCTTGAAGCCGCCAAAGCAGAAGGCAGTGACATGCTCGAAGCTGCAAAAGAAGATGGCGGTGACATGCTGGAAGCCGCCAAGGACGAAGGTGGCGAAATGCTGGAGGCTGCCAAGGAAAAGGCCGAAGATCTCGAGAAAGACATGAAGGACAAGGTCGGCCTCGGCGACTAACCAGTAGCAACCGCGTTTCACATTCGGAGCCGCGGGTTGAAGGAGCGACGATTGCGATGTGCCTGATCCGGTTATGAATCAAAATTCAGACAGTCCGATCGAAGTTGCGGACCCTTTTGCCCGCCGGCTTTTGTCTCAATACCTGGAACGCCGCCAGACCGACCTGCGCCGCCTGCGAACCGCTCTCGCCGCAGCGGATTTTGCGAGCATTCAGCTCACCGGACACAACCTTTTCGGCTCTGGCGCCGCGTATGGACTCGACGAAGTCTCAAGCATCGGCGCCAAGCTGGAGCAGGCAGCAAAATCGGAGCAATCCGATAGAATCAGGGTGCTCGTCGACGAACTCGAGCAATTTGTGAACAACGTCACCATCACCTAGGCCGACTGGCCCGCATTCCCAAGAATTGGCTCAACATAAAGCGCCGCGCGACCTGCAGAGAACCCGTGCGCAGCAGGTATAATGTCCGCGAAGGGCGCAGAAGTCGAAGACGCCCTAAACCGCAGCCTGCTGCAGTACGCTGCGACAATGGGGAGATCAATTGCGAGTCGCAATCCTTGAAGATGATCCGGATCAAGCCGAGATTGCGAGCCTGTGGCTCAGTGAAGCGGGCTGTCGGGTCGTTTGCTTTGCAGACGCGCGGGGTTTCCTGCGCGCGGTGCGCCGCGACAGTTTCGATCTCTACCTTCTCGACTGGGTGTTGCCCGATTTGAGCGGCATCGAGGCGCTCGAGAAATTGCGCGGCGAATTTGGCGACAATACCCCGGTGATTGTCGCAACGATCAAAGACGCCGAGGACGATGTGGTTCGCGCGCTGGAATCGGGCGCAGACGACTATATTGTGAAGCCGATGCGGCGCAACGAGCTTGTCGCCCGCGTCAATGCAATTTTGCGCCGCGTCGTCGGCCAGACTGCCGGTGCGAGTGCGCTCGATGTGGCTCCATATAGAATCAATATTGAAAAGCGCCAGATCTTTCTCCGCGAAGACGAGATCACACTGACGAATCGCGAGTTTGCTCTCGCCGTCTTTCTGTTTCGCAATGCCGGAAAAATGATTTCGCGTGATCATATTCTGGAAGAGATCTGGGGAATCGAGAGCAAGGATTTGTCGACTCGCACGGTGGATACGCACGTCAGTCGCCTGCGCAAGAAGCTTGCACTGATTGCTGACAATGGCTGGAAGCTGGCGTCGATATATCAACTCGGTTATCGAATAGAAAGGCTGGACGAGAGCGAAGCAGTAGCGTCGCACGCATAGGCTGGAGAGGAATAAAATGGCAAAGAAACAGAGTCAGAAACGGACGGTTGCAGGAGAGGAAATCGACGGCAACGTCGACAAGATTCGCGAGATCCTGTTCGGCGGCCAGATGCGCGACTACGAGGGGCGCTTCGCCGATCTCGAGAAACGCCTGACACAGCGCGTCGATCGACTGGGAGGTGAACTCGACAAACGCATCGAGCGCCTCAATACCTACGCGAAGCGGGAGGTCGACAAGGTTAGCGAACGGCTCAAGGCTGAACGCAAAGACCGGCTGGCCGATGGCAAGAGCGGCTCTCGCGATCTCAAGGACTTTTCGCAGCAGGTCGAATCCTGGTTCGGCGAGGTCGAGGACCGGCTCGACGTCGAATCGAAAGACCTGCGCAATTCGCTGCACGAGCAGAGTGAGGAATTGGCAGCGCTAATTGCAGAGACGCGTGACCAACTGAATGCGGCCATCGGCGACGAAGCGCGCGAACTGCAGGATGCCAAGCTCGCTCGCGAGGATCTTGCCGGCCTCTTGTCGGAAGTGGCGATGCGGCTCAAGAACGACTTCAAACTGCCGAAAGGCTGACGTTACGGCATGCGCCCGTGAGTGACCTCGACAAACTCAAAGATTTGCTATTCGGCGCCGAGAAAGAGGTGCTCGACTCAATCTCGGAGCGGGTGGAAAGCCGTGAACTCCGCTCTGCCGACGTCGCTGACGTTCTCCCCGAAGCGATCCACAGCAGTCATCGAAAAAACGGCGAACTCCGCGAAGCGTTGCGTGATCCGATAGGAGAATGCCTGCAACAGGAATTTCGCGACGACCCGCAAACCTACGGCGACGCGCTCTACCCGGTCATGGGACCGGCAATTCGCAAATCGATCATGCACGCGTTGCGAGCAATTACGCAACAGATCAATGAAGCTGTCGAGCAGAGCCTGACGCCGAAGGGCTTGTCGTGGCGGCTACAGGCATGGCGCGCCGGTGTACCGTTTGGCGATCTTGTCGTACAAAAGACCTTGCAGTATCGTGTAGAGCAGGCCTATCTGATCAGCCGCGAGAACGGATTGCTGGTCGGCCATGCGCAGCACGAGGCAGCGCGCATCAAGGACAGCGACGCCGTGTCTGCCATGTTCACCGCGATTCAGGATTTCGTGAAGGAATCGTTCTCGCCGGACCGCACGGGGCGGCTGGAGTCGGCTGATATGGGCGAGTTCACGCTGTGGGCCGTACACGGTCCCCACGCGTTGCTCGTCTGCGTCATTCGTGGCGTGCCGCCGCGCTCGTTGCGCGCCGATCTCAGCGCAATTCTCGAGCGTATCCATTTTCGCTATGGCGACGCGATCCGCACCTATTCTGGCGACACGGCGTCAGTGCCCGAAGTGGAGCAAGAGCTGACGGCGTGTTTGCAGCTCGAAGCGAGACAGGAAAAAGGAAAGTCCGGGAAAGGAATTTCGTGGCCCCTGCTCGTTATTCTGTTGCTCATCGCGGGTGCCGCCGCCTATTTCGGCGTCACTGGCTGGCTCGAGGCCCAGGAAACTGATCGACTCCGGACGGCGCTTGACGACACGCCGGGGCTGTATGTTGCCGGTGTCGAAAGAGACGGCGAGACGATTGTCGTGCGCGGCATGCGCGATCCGCTCGCGCCGACAGTCAGTGCCGTAGCTGTGGCGAACGGGCTGTCCGACGTGGAAATTGACGCCGACATGCAGGCATTCCAGTCGCTCGATACGACGCTGATCGCGCAGCGAGCTGCGACGCGCTTTGGTACTCCGGACGGCGTAGGATTCACAGTGGAGGGCTCACAGCTGATCGTAACAGGCCCCGCCCCGCTCGATTGGCAGTCCGAAGTTACCGCTGCATACGCCAGCCTGGCCGGTATCGACGGCGTCGAATTCCGGATGTCGCCCATGCAGCGCGCATTGCTGGAGCGAGCTGCAGGGCTGCGGCGCCTCGATCTGTTACTCGAGGAACTGAACGGACAGGCGTTCTATTTCAAAGCAGATACGACCCTGACCGAGACCAGTGCGGCGGCACTGCCTGACTACCTCGGCCGGCTTATGCGCGCAGGGACAGATTCCGCCAGCCTCGACATGGAACTCAGCGTAACTGTCACGGGTTTCGCCGACCCCGTCGGTGGCATGGAGATCAACTCTGTCGTAGCGCCGCAGCGCGCAGAGTACCTGGCGGCCGCGCTGCGCGACCGCGGCTGGACCGGCGCCATCATCACGCGTTCCAGCCCGCCCATCGAAGGAGACACCGCGGTAATGGACCTCGATCAGCGGCGTGCAACTGTCGAGCTGCGAGCAACGGCATCGCCGGCGGCTCAGTGACGACAATTACGAGCAAGGTCTGCGTTATCGGCGATTTCGCGGTGGGCAAGACCAGCGTTGTCGAACGATTCGTCAACAACCAGTTTTCGGACAAGTACCTGACGACGGTGGGCGTCAAGGTCGACACGAAGGAGATCGATCTTCCGCGGGCCGGGGTGCGGCAGAAACTTATTCTCTGGGATGTCGCCGGCACCGATACGTTTGGCGATAAAGAGTTTGCCTACCTTCGCGGCGCCGCCGCTTATGTCTACGTTGCCGACGGCACACGTGCGCAGACGCTTGGCACGGCCTGCAAACTGCGTGAGCGCGTTGTCGAGCGCTATGGTTCCGGCCCGTCGGTCCTGCTCATTAACAAGCACGACCTGACCAGCGCGTGGGAAGCGGATGAACAGCGCATCGCGAAGCTTGCGCCGGACTTCGGCGCAGTCTTCGAGACCAGTGCAAAGACCGGTGACGAAGTCGAAACCGCTCTGACACGAGTGGCCGAACTGATAGTAGAGCGGACGATCGAAGACTCGCGATGAGTTTGCCGGCTTCGGTCATCGAGTACCTGCAGAACGACTTTGTCGACGAGTCGCAGCCGTTCTGTGTCCTTGTCGATAGTGACTATCGCCTCGTCGACACCTGGGGAGACGGCAACTGGGCGGGGCTGGCCGATATTGCGATTGGCGCGGATATGCTCGTGCACGCCCCGTACCTGCTCGGCACGCTCGATACCGAGCCACAAAAACTCAACTTCATTTCAACTGGTGCCGGTATTGTCGTGCACCTGATCACAATTCCGGAGGGCAACAACCACTACGTCGTCTTCCTGGATGCGGGGCAGGCGCACGACTTTCTGCAGGAGAAACAGCAGTCATCCAATGAACTTCGCTTGCTACACGCCAGTCAGCAAAAACTCATTGCACGTCAGCGAGATCTGATTACCGAACTTGTCGAGGCGAAGGCCGAACTCGACCATCATCGCCGCGACATCGAGCGTGCAAGTGCTGGCAAGAGCCGTTTCATCGCCATGATGTCGCACGAATTTCGGACACCGCTCGCCTCGATCATCAACTATGCGGACCTCGCACTCGAAGACAAATCCGGACCTGCGGAGATACAGAAGAGTATCGAGGCAATCGCCCGTTCAGGACACCACCTGACGTCACTCGTGGAGGCAATTCTCGACGAAGCGCGGCTCGACGCCGGTCAGATCTCATTGCGCGAACGGAACTTCGACCTGTTCGGCATGCTCGACGATCTTGCGGCAATGATGGCCCCGCTCGCGGCGGAAAAAGGACTCTCCTACGCGACGCTGGTCGACCCGGATGTGCCGAACCATGTTCGGGCCGACGATGTCTGTCTGCGGCAGATTCTGATCAATCTGCTCGGCAACGCCGTCAAGTTCACGGAGGATGGCGGCATTCGCCTGTACGTTTCGCATAACGTCGGACGGCTGATTGCCACAGTCAGCGATACCGGACCTGGTATCAGCGTCGCGGACCAGGAACGTGTATTTCGCGCATTCGAGCGTGGCACAGGGCGCGAGGGCGCCCGTACCGGGGCAGGTCTTGGACTCACAATTACGCTGCAACTGGCCGAACTGATGCGTGGCGAGATTTCGCTGGACTCACTGCCGGGCCAGGGCTGCACCGTCAGCGTGCACGTGCCGGTCGGAATCGCCGAAGAGGCCGTTGCGGAGCGGCCTCTGTCGCCGCCCGCGGAGACGACGTACGCCACCGAGTCGAAGACCGTACTGCTGTGCGACGACGACGAAGACATGCTGGCGTTGCTCGAACATTACCTGCATCGGGCGGGCTACAGCCTCATCACTGCGCCGTCCGCGACCGAGGCCGTTGAAAAAACCGTTTCGTACCGGCCCGATATCGTATTGATGGACGTTAACTTGCCGGGTCGCCTCAGCGGCGTCGAGGCAGCCGACGCGTTGCGCAAAAAAGACTACGCGGGACCGATTGTCGCGCTTACGGCCTCGAAATTGACCGACAAAGAGACAGCAAGTTTCACGCGCTGCTTTCGCAAGCCGGCCCGGATGCAGCAACTATTGCGGGAAATCAAGAGCCTCACACACGATTCCGCAACCTGAGGCAAGACCCCGCGCGCCACGCCTGCTCAGGCGGAGAGATGTTTCGCAACCCAGACGTAAACGGAGTCCAGCGCCTTGTCGAGCGCCTCGGGTTTGTTGCCCCCGGCCTGCGCGAAATCCGGCCGCCCGCCACCTTTCCCGCCGACCTGTTCGGCCACGGGTTTGATCAGATCGCCAGCCCTGATGCGGTCGGTGTTGTTCTTGGTGACGCCGGCCGCCAGGCGCACCTTGCCGTCTTCAACCGTGCCCAGTACGACCACGGCATTCTGCAATTTGTCTTTGGCACGATCGACCGCCTCGCGTAATACGCTGGCATCGGCAGCCTCCACACGGATTGCGAGCACCTTGATTCCTGCAACTTCCTGGATGAGGTCTTCCTGGTCCGACGCCTCTCCCGTGAAGAGTGCATGCCTCGCCGTCGCGAGCTTCTTCTGGAGGTCCTTGTTTTGCTTCAGAAGGTGCTCGATACCGGCTGCGGCCTGATCAGGCTGGGTCTTGAGCATGTTGGCAAGCGCGTTGAGCATGCGCTGGTTGCTGTCGATCCATTCCATCGCGCCTTTGCCTGTGACCGCCTCGATGCGACGCACACCCGATGCGACGCCACCTTCGGACGTTATCTTGAAGACGCCAATATCGCCAGTACGGCTAACATGCGTACCGCCACACAGTTCGATCGAGAAATCGCCAAAGTTCAGCACACGAACTCTGTCGCCGTACTTTTCGCCAAATAAGGCAATGGCACCTGAATCAACAGCCTCGTCATAGCTCATCATTGTGGTCTGCGCCGCCACATTGCGACGAATCTCGTCGTTGACGATGTCCTCGATCTTCTGCAGTTGTTCGTCGGTTACGGGTTCGTAGTGCGAAAAGTCGAAGCGCAATCGGTCCGGCGCAACCAGCGAGCCTTTTTGCTGCACATGATCGCCGAGTACAGTGCGTAGCGCCGCGTGCATCAGGTGCGTCGCGGAGTGGTTCAGCCTGATGGCCTGCCGTCGATCCGCATCGACGCGTGCGTCGATCTTGTCGCCCACGCTGAATTCGCCGGCCTGCACCGAGCCATAGTGCACGATCGCATTGCCGCTTTTTTGCGTATCGACGACGGTAAACGAATGATCGCCCGCAGCAAGCGTGCCAGTGTCGCCGATTTGTCCGCCGCTCTCGGCATAAAACGGCGTCGACGAAAGGATCACGCCGCCGTCCTCGCCGACAGACAGCTTGTCGACAGATTTGCCGTCAGCGAACAACGCAACGATTTCACTCGTGCCCTCGGTACCCTCGTATCCTGAAAACGCAGTCTCGAGATCGGTCTTGATCGCATCGCCTCCGGTCACGCTGAACTTACTGGCGGCCCGAGCCCGGTCACGCTGCCCGGCCATGGCGTCATCGAAACCGCGCTGATCGACGGTCAGACCGCGCTCGCGCGCGATGTCCGCCGTCAGGTCAACCGGAAAACCGTAGGTGTCGTAGAGTTTGAAGACGACGTCGCCGGGAATCTCTTTGCCTTTCAGTTTGGCGATCGACGCTTCGAGTATCTCCATGCCCTGATCGAGCGTCTCGGCGAAGCGCTGCTCTTCTTTCTTCAGCACTTTTTCGACGTGTGCCTGTGCTTTGGCGAGCTCCGGATATGCCTGGCCCATCTCCTCGACGAGAGGTGCAACCAGCTTGTGGAAGAACAGCTCGTCCGTTCCGAGTTTTTTGCCGTGCCGTATTGCACGACGAATGACGCGCCGTAAGACATAGCCCCGGCCCTCGTTACCCGGCAGCACACCGTCGACGATCAGGAAAGCGCTGGCACGAATGTGATCGGCAATGACGTTGAGCGAACTCGAACCGTCGTTCCTGATGCCAAGCAGCTTCGCGGCGGAGTCGATGACGTGGGCAAACAGGTCGATCTGATAATTACTGTGCACACCCTGCATGACGGCGGCGACGCGCTCGAGGCCCATGCCCGTGTCGACCGACGGTTTCGGTAACGATGTCATCTCACCATCGGCCGAACGATCGAACTGCATGAACACGAGATTCCAGATCTCGACGTAACGATCGCCGTCTTCGTCGGGCGATCCGGGCGGCCCGCCCTCAACGTCCGGGCCGTGGTCATAGAATATTTCACTACACGGCCCGCAGGGTCCGGTATCGCCCATCGACCAGTAGTTGTCTTTCTCACCCATGCGCGAAAAACGCTGTGGGTCGACCTTCATTTCCTTGAGCCAGATATCGGCCGCCTCATCGTCCTCCTCGAAGACGGTCACCCAGAGACGCTCCGGCTCCAGGCCGAGCGTGCCGGTCAGAAACTCCCACGCATATTTGATCGCATCGCGTTTGAAGTAGTCGCCAAAACTGAAGTTCCCGAGCATTTCGAAGAACGTGTGATGCCTTGCGGTGTAGCCGACGTTTTCGAGGTCGTTATGCTTGCCGCCGGCGCGTACACAGCGCTGCGACGTGGCCGCCCGAACGTAGTTGCGTTTGTCGGAGCCGAGAAAGACGTCCTTGAACTGCACCATACCGGCGTTCGTAAACAGCAGCGTCGGATCGTTGCCGGGCACGAGCGGAGCGCTCGCGACAACCTCGTGGCCGTGGTCGCGAAAGAAATCCAGGAATGCCTGGCGCAGCTCATTGCTCGTCATGGTCTTCATCAGGCGGATTCTATGCTTATTCGTCTTCAGCCGAAACCGCCGCCTGAATGTGGTCCGGCTCGAAACCACGGGACTGCAGAAAGCGCATTTGCCGGGCCTTTTCCCTGAAGTCCCGTGGCTGATCCTGGCCGAACTTCCTCGCATGGACCTCGCGGGCGAGTTCGTACCAGTTCTGCTCCGCCTCGAGCAGGCCATTGTCAATCAGGTTACCGGGCACACCGCGATTTTTGAGGTCTGCCCGGATTCGTGCCGGCCCTTTGCCCTGGTTGATGCGAGAGCGAACGAAAGCCTCGACGAAGCGCTCGTCACTCTGCAGGCCGTCTTCGATCAGCCGACCGATCGCATCGTCGGCGATAGCCGGGTCGAAACCGAACTTCCTGAGTTTGTTGAACAGCTCGACGCGGCCGTGCTCGCGCCGGGCGAGGTAGTCCATCGCCTTCTTGCGGGCCTCGACAGGATCTTCGAGACGGTCGTTCTCGATCAGCTAGGCTTCCTTGGCGACGGCCTCTGCGTCGTCCGCTTGAGGAGCCTCGACCGTATCCGGCAAGAGCTTGGCGCGAATCTTGGCTTCGATTTCGGCGGCTGTTTCCGGGTTCGTCTTCAGGTACTCGCGCACGTTTTCCTTGCCCTGGCCGATGCGGTCGTCGCCGTAGCTGTACCAGGAACCCGCCTTATCGATCAGGCCGTGCTGCACGCCCAGATCGATGATCTCGCCTTCACGGGAGATACCGAAGCCGTAGAGAATCTCGAACTCTGCCATCTTGAACGGCGGCGAGACCTTGTTCTTGACGACCTTGACGCGGGTCTGGTTGCCGATGACCTCGTCGCCTTTCTTGATGGCGCCGATGCGGCGGATGTCGAGACGCACCGAGGAGTAGAATTTGAGTGCGTTGCCGCCCGTCGTCGTCTCCGGGCTACCGAACATGACCCCGATCTTCATACGGATCTGGTTGATGAAGATGACCATTGCGTTCGAGCGCTTGATGTTGCCCGTAAGCTTCCTGAGCGCCTGCGACATGAGCCGTGCCTGCAGGCCCATGTGCGAATCGCCCATCTCGCCTTCGATTTCGGCTTTCGGCGTAAGCGCCGCAACCGAGTCGATGACGATGACATCCACCGCGCCGGAACGGACCAGCATGTCGGTGATTTCCAGCGCCTGCTCGCCCGTGTCCGGCTGCGACACGAGCAGCTCATCGACGTTGACGCCGAGTTTTTCCGCATAGGCCGGATCGAGTGCGTGCTCCGCGTCGACAAACGCAGCCGTGCCGCCCGTTTTCTGCGCTTCGGCGACGATCTGTAGCGTCAGCGTCGTCTTGCCCGACGACTCCGGCCCGTAGACTTCAACCACTCGCC
>Ga0265303_10001678_pt1 | contig 13713 bp, 11 predicted proteins | sample Helome_2_FD_192494 | JGI IMG/M metagenome (GOLD analysis project Ga0265303, IMG submission 192494) | Marine sediment microbial communities from subtidal zone of North Sea - Hel_20160317 (Illumina Assembly) | ecosystem: Environmental > Aquatic > Marine > Subtidal zone > Sediment ... | reverse complement strand
TTGTTTGTTTGGCCATGGCCGTGGGCTATCTTCGAGCGTTGCCAGCCCAAGTGACTCGGCATGACGCCTTTAGCGTGGCAGACACCACATACCTTATCGGTGAATGCTTGTTAGTGTCCATTACCCGGACCGGATTTTCTATGGTTCCGCCGCGCGGTGACATCCGGGATAACCGCTATGGCCGCGGGTATTGCGCCGCGCCGCAGAGGCCTTTTTCGGCGGAGCCTGCGCCCCTGAATACCGGACGGCTGTCAGCGTGGCCGCCCATGGCCTGCGTATAATACGGTATACAAGTGTTCACCAATTATGGTAAAAACCGCCTGCAGGGGCCGCTGACGCGGATCACAATAGGGATGTGCCTGACAGGGGGAATCATGACGAAACTGAATTTCACCGAGAATGCGGAAGCGATCTACGAGAAAAGCATCTCGGCCACGCCTTTGCCCTTTCGCAAGACGACCAAGAATGGCTTGACGGAGTTATTGCTCGAACGATTTGGCGAAGACGGCGAGATCACCGAAGCCGGAATCGTTGAGGTCATCAAAGCGAATACTCCGAAACCCTTTCTCGGCCGGGGTATGAAAGCCATCGCCCCGCTACTGTCGGACCCATCGCTGGCCGAGTACTAGCGCCGGGTTTGCTGCAACGCTCCCCGGCCCCGCCCGGGTGAATCACCGGATCAGATCCTGCGCGCGCGGGACCTGATCCCGCTATTCTGCGCCCCTTAGCTACAAGCGAGTGTTGAAATGCCGGACGACATGTTTTGGGTCGTGGGCCAGGTGGGGATCCTGATGGAGCTGAGCGGCGCGCTGTATATCGCTATCGTGTCCGTATCAGTGCACAGTCGCGTCCGCCGCTTGTTCTCGAATTTCGACGGCTGGATGGAACTCCCGCGCCTGGTGGCGGAAGTCAGGCAGCAGGCCAAAACCGACATCATTGGCTTCATGCTCCTCGCCAGCGGCTTGCTGCTGCAGTTCATTGGCGGTTTCGGCTCGATGTAGGGCGCTCTGCGGTAATTCCCTATGGACCCCTTCGGACCGATGCCGAACCATCGTCCAGAACCCACCTAAGTCTCCTGGTTCTCAGGGGGAACATCTATTGGAAAACCTTGTGCTCGTGCTGGTCGCCGTTGGGGCTCTCGGCGGACTCACGGTTCTTCTCGCGACGGGTCTCGTCGTGGCGAATCGCAAACTGCACGTCGAGGAAGACCCACGAATCGACGCCGTGGAAGACATGCTTCCCAACACGAATTGCGGCGCGTGCGGCTATCCGGGCTGCCGACCGTTCGCCGAGGCGCTGGTCTCTGGTGAGATCCTCCCTGGCAAGTGCACGGTGAGCAACGACGAGAGGCAGGCGACGATCGCCGGCTATCTCGAGGTCGAGGTCGGTGCTGACGAGCGCGAGGTCGCCAGGCTCGCCTGTGCCGGCGGCATCAACGTTGCACGAAACCACGCCCACTACACCGGACACCGGTCCTGTCGCTCCGCCGCCCTGGTCGCCGGCGGCGGGAAAGGCTGCTTCTGGGGTTGCCTCGGCCTCGGTGACTGCGAGCGCGTCTGCGATTTCGACGCGATCACCATGGATGCCGGCTCTCTGCCAGTAGTGAACGAGGAGTTATGCACCGCCTGCGGCGATTGCGTTGAGATCTGCCCGAAAGACCTCTTCAGCCTGCATCCCGCAAGCCATCGCCTGTGGGTCGCCTGCAAGAACCTGGAGGAGGGCGACGAGCTGCTCGAGGATTGTGCAGTCGCCTGCACGGCCTGCGAGCGCTGCGTGGTGGACGCCCCGCCTGGGCTCATCGCCATGCGCGACAACCTGCCGGTTGTGGATTACGATGGACCCCACGCGACCAGGAAGCCGATCGAGCGGTGTCCGACGGGCGCGATCGTGTGGATCGAGGCCGACGGCCGAATCGTGAAGGGCGATGACGCCCGGCAGGTACTGCGGCATTCCGCACTGCCCGAGGCGCCGACCTGAGGCCTCATCGGTCCTGGTCCACAGAACAAATATCAATGTAAGAGCAAGCGATGAGCAAGTCCGACAAGCCTGTCAGGTACCCGGGCACCCGCGCTGCGATGGACGGCAATACAGCCGTCATCATGTGCGAACGTGAGGCAAGCGACGCGGCAGGTGCCTATCCGATCACGCCGTCCACCCAGATGGGTGAGTACTGGGCGGAGGCAGCCGCGAGCGGCCATCTCAATATCTCAGGAAGGCCGCTGATCTTCATCGAACCCGAAGGCGAACACGCCGCTGCCGCGGTCACCGCGGGCATGTCCATGACCGGTCTCCGGGCAGCGAACTTCTCCTCCGGCCAGGGCATCGCCTACATGCACGAATCGCTGTATGCGGCCGCCGGCAAGCGCCTGACCTATGTGTTGAACATCGGCGCGCGGGCCATGACCAAGGCGACGCTGAACGTGCATGCCGGGCATGACGACTACCACTGTATCGACGATACGGGCTTCTTCCAGTTATTCGCGACGAACGCGCAGAGTGCCGCCGACCTGAATATCATGGCGCACCGCATTGCGGAGCTCGCCCTCACCCCCGGCGCAATCGCCCAGGACGGCTTCCTCACGACGCACCTGATCGAATCCCTGATGGTCCCCGAGCGAGACCTTATAAAGGAGTACCTCGGCCGGCCCGATGACATCATCGACACGCCGACCGCAGCGCAGCGCATCATCTACGGCGAACAACGCCGTCGGATACCGGAACTCTGGGATGTCGACAACCCGGTGATGGCGGGGCTGGTGCAAAACCAGGACGCGTATATGCAGAGCGTCGCGGCGCAGCGGCCGTTCTTCTACGACCATGTGCAGGAACTCGCAGAGCGCGCCTTCGAGGAGTTCGGCGCGCTGACCGGCCGCGCCTATTCGCGCGTGATGACCTACCGGGCGGACGACGCCGACTACCTGATCGTCGGCCAGGGCAGCCTGGTGCCGAGTGCGGAGGTCATCGTCGATTACCTGCGCGACACGCGCAAGCTCAAGGTGGGCGTAGTCAATGTGACGATGTTCCGGCCGTTCCCCGCAGACCTGATCTCCCAGGTGCTGCAGGGTCGCAAGGGTGTCGTCGTGCTCGAACGGCTCGACCAGCCGCTGGCCGGTGACCTGCCGCTGATGCGCGAGATCCGGGCGACCGTCAGCAAGTGCCTGGAGAACGGCCGCGACAGGAAAGAAACGCCCTATCCCGAGCTTGCCAGCTACGCCAGCCTGGCGGACGCACCACCGCTGTATTCCGGCTCGTACGGCATGGGCAGCCGCGACCTCCAGCCGGAAGGGCTGATCGGCGCAATCGAAAACATGCTGCCGGACGGCGCGTGCCGCAAGTTCTTTTACCTGTCTATCGATTTCCTGAGGCAGCAGCCGTTTACGCCGAAGCAGGAGATCTACCAGCAGACGATCGAGGAGTCGTACCCGCACGTACGCGAACTCGCCGTGCACGGCAGCGAGAACCCGAACCTGATGCCGAAGGACAGCATCACGGCGCGGCTCCACTCGGTGGGCGGCTGGGGTGCGATCACCACCGGCAAGAACCTGGCGATGACGCTGTTCGAGCTGCTCGGCTACCACATCAAGGCGAACCCGAAATACGGCTCGGAGAAGAAGGGCCAGCCCACTACTTTCTACCTGTCAGCCGCGCCGGAGCCGATCAAGGTTAACTGCGAGTACTACTATGTGGACGTGGTCCTGTCACCGGACCCGAATGTGTTTCAACACACCAATGCACTCGCCGGGCTGAAAGAAGACGGCGTGTTCATCATCCAGAGCGATCTCGACAAGCCCGAGAGCGTCTGGGAGTCCATCCCGATCAACTTCCAGCAAATGATCGTCGAGAAGAATATCCGGGTGTACTTTCTCGACGCCTTCCGCATCGCGCGCGAAGAAGCCACGGACCCGGACCTGCAGCTGCGCATGCAGGGCGTCGCTTTCCAGGGAGCGTTCTTCGCCGCCTCACCGGTGGCGGAAAAGGCCGGCTTCGACGAAGCGACGTTGCTGAACGCGATTCGCAGTCAACTCGAGCACAAGTTCGGCAGCAAAGGCGCCCGGGTCGTGGAAGACAACGTGCGGGTGGTCCGGCGCGGTTTCGACGAAGTCACCGAGATCACGGACAAGCCGTTCACCCTCAAGACGAGCGAAATCTCTGCCGTGCCGCGGGAGCCCGCGATTCCGATCATGGTGAAAAGCCTGCCGCAGAGTGCGGCGCCGGCGACCGATATCCACCGGTTCTGGGAGCAGACGGGTAATTTCTACGCGCGCGGCATGGGCAACGACAACCTCACGGATCCGTTCATCGGGCTCGGGGTGATGCCTGCTGTCACGTCCCTGTTCCGCGACATGACCGGGATCCGGTTCGAGCACCCGGAGTGGATCGCCGAGAACTGCACGGCCTGCGGTAATTGCTATACCGTCTGTCCGGATACGGCTATCCCCGGCCTCGTGAACGACGTGGGCCAGGTGCTGGATACCGTTGTGACACGCGTGAAGAAGCACGGTAACAGTGTCGAGCATCTGCCGCGCGCGGTGCGCCAGATGGAGCGCCACTTGCGTACCGCCATGGCCACGGCCGAAGAAAGCGATTCGGTCAGTGGACTGATCGAAGACGCAATCGACACGACGATCCAGCAAAGCAATCTCGAGGGTGACGCGCGCGCGGCCCTGACACAGGAATTCCAGCTCTTCAGCGAGGAGCTCGACGGGTTCCAGTTTGCGCTGTCGCGCCCGTACTTCACGCTGCGGGAAAAGAAAGAACCAGGCAGCGGGGGACTGCTGTCGATCACCGTCGATCCCTATACCTGCAAGGGCTGCATGGAATGCGTGGCTGTCTGTGACGACGACGCGCTGAAACCCGTCACGCAAACCCCGGACTCCATCAAACAGCTGCGCCAGAACTGGGACTTCTGGCTCGACCTGCCGAACACGCCGCGCAAGTTCATCCGGGTGGACGACCTGGAGGAGCGCATCGGCGCGCTCGAGACCATCCTGCTGGACAAGGACAACTATCTGTCTTTCGCGAGCGGCGATGGCGCCTGTCTCGGCTGCTCCGAGAAGACCGTGATCCACGTATTCGTCGCCACGGTCGAGGCGCTGATGCGACCGCGCATCGCCCGCCATGTCGCGCATCTCGAGGAACTCATCGACGGCCTGAAGCGCAATGTGCAGGCGAAACTGGTCGGCGAGATCGACCTGGGTGATCCGGCGGAGATCGCGCGCGTGGTGGAAGGCCTGGACGGCGACGATGTCACGCTCGCCGGCATCGCCGACCGCATCGAGCACGACAAGGGCAGCCAGCCGATCGACCCGGACTGGCTCAAACGTGTCACCGGGCTCATCGGCAAACTCGAAGACCTGAAGTGGCGGTACGCGGAGGGCACCACGGGCAGGGGTCGCGCCCGCATGGGCATGCTGAACGCGACCGGCTGCACGTCCGTGTGGGGCAGCACCTACCCGTTCAATCCCTACCCGTTCCCGTGGGCCAACCACCTGTTCCAGGATGCCCCGTCACTCGCGATGGGCGTATTCGAAGGCCATATGGCCAAGATGGCCGAGGGTTTCAAGACGATTCGCATGGCCGAGCTGGAGCTCGCCGAAGAATATCGTCCGTCGGTACACGATGAGTTTCTCACCTATTTCAACTGGAAACAGTTCAGCGACGAAGAATTTCATCTGTGCCCGCCCGTGGTCGCGGTCGGCGGCGACGGTGCCATGTACGACATCGGCTTCCAGAACCTGTCGCGGCTGATGGCCTCGGGCAAACCGATCAAGGTCCTGGTGGTAGATACCCAGGTCTACTCCAACACCGGCGGTCAGGCCTGCACCTCCGGCTTTTTCGGCCAGGTCTCCGACATGGCCCAGTTCGGCAAGACCATCCAGGGCAAGGACGAGGCTCGCAAGGAGATCGGCCTGGTCGGTATGGCACACCGCACGACCTACGTCCTGCAAAGCACGATCGCGTACACCAGCCACATGATCGAGGGCTTCATTGAGGGCCTGATGGCGCGACGTCCGGCACTGTTCAACATGTACACCTCGTGCCAGCCGGAACACGGCATCGGTGACGACATGGGCGAGCGACAGGCGAAGCTGGTCGTCGAGTCCCGGGGCTATCCGCTGTTCAAGTACGACCCCGACCTTGGCACGACACCGGCCGAGTGCTTCGACGTCGGCGGCAATCCCGATCTTGATGCCACCTGGCCGAGCTACAAGCTGACCTACCGTGAAGGCGCGCGCGAGAAGACGATGGAGTTGCCCATGACCTTCGCGGATTTCGCGATAACGGAGGTGCGCTTCCGCAAGCACTTCAGGGCCGCTCCGCCTGACACCTGGAACGAGAAGATGGTGCCGCTGCACGAGTTCCTGGATCTGGCCGAGGAAGATCGTGAGGATCTGTTCCCCTACATCTGGACGGTGGATCGCAAGAACCACCTGAGCCGGCTGCTCGTCGACGAGGCGATGGTCCACTCCTGCGAGGACCGGCGGGATTTCTGGAAGATGCTGCGGGCACTGGCCGGCGTCGATCGCAAAGAGCCGCCGCTGGCCGAAATCGAAAACCGCATCCGCCAGGATGTCCTCGCCAGGATCACGCAGGGTCTCGCGCAAATCGCCGGTGGCGAGGGCGGCGCCATGCCGGCTATTGTCCCACCAGGAGCCGCACCCGGGGCCGCACCGGCGGGCGCAGCCGAACCCGCGGCCGCCGCGGGCGAGCCGCAGGCGGCGGGCGATTACATGGCTGCATGGCTCGACACAGACGAGTGCACCGCGTGCGACGAATGCATGCGAATCAACTCGTCGATATTCGTGTACAACGAGGACAAGAAAGCCTACCTGAAGGATCCCGAGGGCGGGCCTTACCAGGACCTCGTCAAGGCCGCCGAGAAATGCACCGCGCAGGTCATCCATCCGGGGCTGCCGCGTGACCGCTCGGCGCCCGATATCGACAAGTGGATCGCACGCGGGAGCAAGTACAACTGAGCGCCAGCAAGGCCGCGCGAATGTCGACGTTCTTTCATCGCCACCAGAGCTTCGGTCACGGCGTGCATCCGCCGGAATCGAAGGCGGACACCTGCCGATCGAAGATCCGGCAGTTCCCCTTCGCGCCCATACTCGTGATACCGCTGTCACAGCACATGGGCAAGCCCGCGGTGCCGGTCGTGCGCCAGGGCGAAGAGGTGCTCCGCGGGCAACGCATCGCGAAGGCCGACGGCTTCATGTCGGTACCCCAGCACGCGCCGGCCACCGGCATCGTGCGTCGTCTCGGCCTGGTGCCGAGCATCAGCGGCCAGATGGTGCCCGGGATCTACCTGAAGCCGCATCCGGGCTCCTCACAGGAAACTATCGAAGGCGAGCCCTGCGATCTGGCCACCGCGTCTGCGGACGAGATCATCACGGCCATTCAGTCAGCTGGTGTGGTGGGTCTCGGCGGTGCCGCGTTTCCGACCCACGTCAAACTGCAGCCGCCCGACGGCCAGTCCATCGACACGCTGATCATCAACGGTGTGGAGTGCGAACCGTATCTCACCACCGATCATCGCGTGATGCTGGAGCAGACGGCGGACATCCACACAGGAATCCGCTACCTGTTGAAGGCCACCGGCGCCGAGCGGGCCATCATCGGTGTGGAGGCAAACAAGCTCGACGCCGCCGACGCGCTGCGTGCGGCGGTGCCTGCCGATCTCCCGGTGAGTGTCGAAGTCCTGGAAGTGAAGTACCCGGCCGGCGCGGAAAAGATGCTGATCACCGTGCTGCTCGGCCGCGAGGTGCCCTCCGGCGGGCTGCCGGTGGAACTCGGCGTGGTCGTGGTGAACGTCGCGACTACTGCCGAGATCGGCCGCCTGCTGCCCCACGGCCGCGGCATCCAGGAGCGCGTCGTGACCATCAGCGGGGGGGCCGTCGGGCGGAAGGGGAATTACCGCATCCCGATTGGCACACCGCTGCGCTTCGCGCTCGAGCAGGTCGAGGTGAGCGAAGATGTGAGTCGCGTCTTTCTCGGTGGCCCGATGATGGGGCAGGCGCTGTCCAGTCTAGACATTCCGATTACCAAGGGCACGTCGGGCTTCGTCGCCTTCACTGCAGCCCAGACCGGTGACCGGCCGAACGAGTACCCGTGCATCCGCTGCGGCTACTGTGTAGACGCCTGCCCCATCTATCTCAACCCGTGCGAACTCGGGCTGCTGGCGAAGAATGCCGAGTACGAGCAGATGGCCGACGACTTCCACCTGATGGATTGCTTCGAGTGCGGCTCCTGCTCTTACGTCTGCCCTTCCCATATACCGCTGGTACAACGCTTCCGCCTGTCCAAGGCAATCGTGCGCAAGCGCAGGGCCAACTGATGCCGCCGCCGGACAAGACACTCGAGATCCATACCTCGCCGCACATTGCCAGCGGCACCAGCGTCGACATCATCATGCGCAACGTCGTGCTCGCACTGCTGCCGGCCTGTGCCTTCGCGATCTACCTGTTCGGCCTGACGGCGCTGCTGACGCTGACCGCCGCGACGCTGAGCTGCCTGGTGACGGAGCACTTGCTCTGCCGGGCCCGCGGGGGCGCGTCGACCCTGGGCGACTGGTCTGTCGCCGTGACCGGGCTGCTGTACGGTCTCACCCTGCCGCCGGGGCTACCGCTCTGGATGGTCGTCACAGGCGGCGTGATTGGCGTTGGCGTCGGCAAGTTCCTGTTTGGCGGCCTGGGCTACAACGCGTTCAACCCGGCCCTGGTGGGCCGCGCATTCCTGCAGGCCGCCTTCCCGGTCGCGATGACCACCTGGTATGCACCGCTCGGCGCCGACCGTTTCACGAGCCTGCCGTCCTCCACGCTCACCTTTCCATTCGCATCACCCGTCTACGACGTGGTGACCGGCGCGACGCCGCTGGCGGCGATGAAATTCGACGGCGAGGTCACCGCCGCAACCGAGCTCGTGATGGGCCTGACCAGCGGCTCAACCGGTGAGACGGGCAGCCTCCTGATCCTGCTCGGCGGTGCGTATCTCGTCGCGCGTAACATGATGAACTGGCGAATCCCCTGCGCGATTTTCGTCACCGTGTTCGTCATCAGCGGGATCTTCTACCTGGTGGACCCCATTGCCTATCCGAGCCCGGTATTCATGCTGTTTGCCGGCGGCTTGATGCTGGGTGCCGTGTTCATGGCCACCGACATGGTGGCTTCGCCGCTGACGGGCCTCGGCTGTGTGCTCTATGGCGCGCTGATCGGCGCACTCGTCGTTGTGATCCGGCTCTGGGGCGGACTGCCTGAGGGCGTGATGTACGCCATCCTGATCGCGAACGCGGTCTCACCCCACATCGACGGCCTGATACAACCGCGCGTATACGGCACGCGGAAGCCGGGGGCGCGGTGAACGAGGTGTCGCAAGCAAAGCCAGCGGCAGCCTGGCCCATGTACCGGGCGCTGGTCGGCATCGGCATGCTGTGCGGGCTGCTGATCGTATTCGTATTCGCGGGTACCCGCCCGGTCATCGAGGCGAACCGCGCCGCCGCGCTGGAGCGGGCCGTGTTCGCCGTGCTTCCTGAGGCCACCGCCCGCTTAACTTTCGCCCTGACCCCGGCAGGTGGCTTCGCGCCTGCCGCGGATGCCGCGGGCGAACGCATCCATGCGGGGTTCGACCAGGCCGGCAGCCTGGTCGGCGTGGCGATCGAGGCCCGCGGGATGGGCTACGCGGACACCATCAGCCTGCTCTACGGCTATGCGCCCGAGCGCGACGCGATCGTGGGTATGCAAGTGCTCACGAGCAAGGAAACGCCCGGGCTGGGCAACAAGATCGAGACGGACCCGGGCTTCCTGGCGAACTTCGACGCACTCGATGTGCGCCTGGATGATTCAGGCACATCGCTGCTGAACCCCATCGAGACGGTCAAGAAAGGCAAAAAGACCGAGCCCTGGCAGATCGACGGAATCACCGGCGCGACCGTTTCCTCGAAGGCAATCGGCAATATCCTCGCCGCCAGCAGCTCACGATGGGTGCCGTTGATCACGCAGCGCCGCGCCGATCTCGATGCCGGAGATATCGATGAAGGATCTTGACACGACACCACCGACGCCGACGGACGAATTCATTAAGGGCCTGTGGCGGGAGAACCCGGTGTTCGTGCAGGTGCTCGGCATGTGCCCGGTGCTCGCGGTCACGAACTCAGCCGTCAACGCGGTGGCGATGGGGCTGGCAACGACTTTCGTGATGCTGATGTCGAATATCTTCGTGTCTTCCTTGCGCCACTTCATACCGAAGCAGGTACGCATCGCGACATATATCCTGATCATCGCGACGTTTGTGACCATCGTCGACTACGCCATCGAGGCGATCAGCCTGGACCTGCACAAGGCGCTCGGGGCGTTCATCTCGCTCATCGTGGTCAACTGCCTGATCCTGGGCCGTGCCGAAGCCTTCGCGTCGAAACATGGGGTCGGCTACGCGGCGCTTGACGGGCTCGGGATGGGCGTCGGCTTCACGCTGGCGCTCCTTTGCCTGGGCGGCGTACGGGAGATTCTCGGCAACGGGTCACTGTTTGGTGTGGCGCTGTTCCCCGCAGGCTTCGAACCGTGGGTCGTGATGATCCTGCCCGGAGGTGGCTTTTTCACGCTGGCGGCCTGGCTGTTGCTGATCAACCATCTGAAACGGCGCCGGGAGTCCGCCGCAGCCGGTATGCAGGAGGCGCTGCGATGAACGAGGAGTCGCTCTGGTCGATCTTCGTGAACGCGGCGCTGGTGAACAATTTCGTGCTCGCGTACTTCCTGGGTATCTGTCCATTTCTCGGCGTCTCGGCCAAGATGGCGACGGCCACCCGCATGGGTGGCGCGGTGGTGTTCGTGATGCTCGTGAGTTCGGTGTGCGCATACGCGATTCATCACCTGCTCGTTGCCATTGGCGCGGAGTTTCTGCAACTCATCGCGTTCATCGTGGTCATCGCGTCGACCGTCCAGCTGGTCGAGATGTTCATCAAGAAAATGAGCCCGGCCCTGTTCCGGGCCCTGGGGATATTCCTGCCGCTGATCACGACGAATTGCGCCATCCTCGGCCTGGCCTTATTCCAGACGAACAAGGGCTATGATTTCGGGCAGGCGATTGTGTATGCGCTGGGGGCCGGCATCGGTTTCACCCTCGCGCTCGTGCTGATGGCGGGCATCCGCGAGAAGCTCGAATTCGCGACGGTGCCGGACGTGGTGCAGGGCACCGCCATCGCACTGATCGTGGCCGGTATCCTGTCGCTGACATTCATGGGTTTCGCCGGCCTGGGGGCTTGAGGCATGCTGATGGAGTACCTGCTGGCCTTGCTGCTGCCGCCGTTGCTACTGCTGGTCTGGGTCGGCGTACAGAACGCGTGGCGGCGGCGGTTTTTGCCGGCAGACAGTGACGATGATGCCCTCGCCGGGCGCACCAGTTGCGGGCAATGCGGATGCGCGAGACCCTGCGAGCGGGCAGACGGCGGTCACCGGGTTACAACTAGGAGATCCTGACCATGCGGCTTGATGACTACAACAAAGAAGATCGCTTCGAGGCGACCGTTCTCTCGAGTGAACGCCTGACGTCTGAAGAAGCCGACGCCGAGATCCGCGAACTCGTACTCGAGGTGGACCGGTCCGATTTCCATTACCGCCCCGGGCAGAGCATCGGTATTCTCGTCCCGGGCCCGCACCAATTCGGCCACGATTATCACTTCCGCCTCTACACGGTCGCCGATACACCGTCGAGCGCAACCGGGGGCAAGCCACAGATCACTATTGCGGTGCGCCGCGTGTCCTACATCGACGACTACAGCGGCGAGCGATTTAAGGGCGTTGCCTCGAATTACCTCTGCGACCGCAAATCGGGCGATAACCTGCTGATCACCGGGCCGTACGGCTACGCCTTCGAAGTCCCGGACGAGAAGGACGCTAACCTGATCCTGATCGGCGCCGGCACCGGCATCGCGCCGTTTCGCGCCTTCGTCAAGCACATCTACCAGGATATCGGTGACTGGCAGGGCAAGGTGCGGCTGTTTTATGGCGCCCACACCGGGCTGGAGCTCGTCTACATGAACGAGCATCGCGACGACTTCGCGCTGTACTACGACGAGGACACGTTCGAGGCGTTCAAGGCAGTGTCGCCGCGGCCTCACTGGGCCGATCCCATCGCCTGGGACTACTGCCTCGAGGAACGCTCGGAGGAAATCTGGCAGATGTTGGGGGACCCGAAGACCTATGTTTACGTAGCGGGTCTGGAGAATGTCCGCGACGAACTCGACGAGGTACTTACGGGCATGGCCGGCTCGCCCGAGAAATGGCAACGCCGCAAAGCCGAACTGACTGCCGGCGGCCGCTGGACCGAGCTGCTCTATTGAGTGCCCCGGAGCCTGGTACGCGTGTCTGACCGCTTCAACAAACGCTACTATCGCAATCTTCGCGAATTCTGGCAGGACTTCAGTTACCCCTTTCGCCACCGGGACAAGATTCGCCAGGCGATGAAAGGCGACCTGTTGTCGCCTGCCTTTCGGGAACGCCTGATGCTGGCCGTAACGGCCGTCACCGGGTGCCGATATTGCGTCCGCTTCCACACCGGGGAAGCACTGAAGGCCGGCTTGTCGGAAACGGAAATCAGGGCTTTGCTCGATGGCACCCTCAATGATGCCCCGGCTGAAGAGCTACCCGCTCTGATCTATGCACAGCATTGGGCGGAAGTTGCAGGCAACCCGGATCCGGATATTCAGCAATCTGTGAAAGATGGCTTATGGCACCGAGCTAGCCGACACTATTGAAATAGTGCTGCGCCTGATCCAAACGGGCAATCTGCTCGGCAACACGATCGACTACTGGAAGTACCGACTTTCTTTCGGTCGTTGGAGAGCCACTGAAACAGGATCACACCAGGCGTGACCATGCGTATTCAGTAACAGCGTGCTCGACATGCGAACGGAAAAGGGGCCGGGCCTGCAGGGGCAAAGGGGTCAGGTCTGTTTTCCGCAACGGAGAAGCCTTGCTCCCATACGCTGACCCGAAAAATAGACCTGCCCCGTTTTCCGGCGAATCAACCTCCCCCTGGCCCTGTGGGAGCGGCTTTAGCCGCGATTCCCGCCCCGGCATATCGGGCCAATGATCGCGGCTAAAGCCGCTCCTACCATTGTCGATCAGCGATCAGCGATCAGCGATCGATCGCGGCATAAACTTGGCGGTAGGTGGCGGGATCGTCGATGGCGCCGACGAGCAGCCGCGCCACATCCCGGCGGCTGATGGACCCGCCGGCGGCCCGGTCTTCGGTCAGCACGGCGCTGTCGGTTGCTTCGTCGTTGTTCAGATTGCCGGGCCGGATGATCGTGTAGTTCAGTGAACTGGCAACCAGGTGGTCTTCCGCCAGGCCCTTTTGCGCCAGGAAGCTCTTTAACATGACCCGGGCAATCCACGGCAAAGCGTCTTTACTGTCGCCGACACCGACGGAACTCACCAGCACGAAGCGCTGCACGCCGGCGGCCAGCGCCGCGTCCATCGCATTGATGTTGCCGTCGGAGTCGGCATAACGGCCGTCTTTGCCCTTGCCGGACAGTGTGCTGACGACGGCACGAAAGGCGCCGGACGCGAAGGCCGCATCCACGGCCGGCCGGTTCAACGCATCGCCAGTGACCAGTGTTGCGCCCGTCTCTAGCAGTGCTGCAGTGTCCGATGTCGCGCGCACCAGCACGGTCACGGCCTGACCCTGCGATCTCAACAGGCGCACCGTTTCGAGGCCCAC
>Ga0265303_10001677_pt1 | contig 13717 bp, 9 predicted proteins | sample Helome_2_FD_192494 | JGI IMG/M metagenome (GOLD analysis project Ga0265303, IMG submission 192494) | Marine sediment microbial communities from subtidal zone of North Sea - Hel_20160317 (Illumina Assembly) | ecosystem: Environmental > Aquatic > Marine > Subtidal zone > Sediment ... | reverse complement strand
CAGGATCTTGAAGATCAGTACACCATTCTCCGCTCCAGGCACCCCGGCAATGGGCTCGTTGGTGACGGCAGATACCTCTGTCTTGCCCTTGTAATGCGTAATCGAAAGTCGCGCATGTGTCTCGACACCGGACAAGCCCTTCTGGGATTCATTGAGAATCTGCCACGCGGTCTCGATCGGCACGTTGAACGCGCGATAAGCCACGATATCCCTGCCGCAGAAGAAGTAGTGATTGCCGACGCCGGCGCGGTACAGCGCCCGCTGCATCACCCGCAACGCATCCGGGTCATCGTTGATGCCCTTGATGATCGGCGCCTGGTTCTCGACGTGAATCCAGCCGCGAGCGGTGACTCCCTCCATCGCCTTGCGAGTGTCGTCGTGCCACTTCAGCGAACCGTTGGGATTTGTGAGATATACACCGTCGGCGCCCTTCTCAAGAAACTCGTCCGGGTGGTTGAAGTGGATCATCAGACGGAAACCGACATCCGGGTACGCCTCATGAAAGTTGTCCATCATCGACAGGAAAGCCTCGTCGAAGCGTTTTGGATGAAACGACATCTCCTTCGTGCCAAGACGAATGGACTCGATACCCGCTTCCGCGAGCGCGGATATCCAGGCCGCGATCTTACGATTTGGCAACACCATCGGATCACCGCCGGATAGCAATATTTCACGCAGTTTTTCGCGGCCTGTTTCCGGATGCCGGCCGCCGTTTGCCGCCACGATCTTGTTGTGTTCCCGAATGTAATCGGTAACCGGCTTGATCTTCGCGAGCCCTTTCTTTGCCACCGTGCCATCCTGGCGTTCGACTTCCTTCTGGCCGATCAACTCCTCGCGATAGCAAAAACGACAATGCGCCGAGCAGGTCGAGACGACATACAGCAGGCCCATTTCATACTTGTGCAGCAGCCCTTCCACGGGCGCGAAGTCCATCTGATAGCCGGGATCCTCGGAGCCCTCGAGATTGAGCGTTTCGTCGGGGTTGGCCTTGACGATTCTCCGCAATGGCTCGCTGTTTTGGGCCAGTTCGAAGAAGTGGCGAGTCATCTTGACCGGCATGCGCGTCTCGACGTCCCGCTCGGTGCCTTTCACGGCCGCCAGGGCCGAGAGTTCGTCGGCAGTATAGAAACCTTTGATATCCGCCGGCGCCTTGTCCTTAAAGAACGGGGCCAGGCCGATAATGTTGTCCCGCTCGTACTTCGGGTTCTCGATTGTGCTCTGGAACGCCTTTTCTCTGTCCGTCGGCACATACCTGCTTGCAGTCGCCACGTTACACCTCTTTCCTGATCTCTTTCCTGGCACTAATGTAACACATTGCACTGTCGAAATGTGATATTGTAACAATATGAACATACCCCGGCCGGAAACATCGACCCTGGACCTCGTCGGTGCGGTCAGCAGCGAGCTCACCCCCACGGAAAGGCGCATCGCAGAGGCCGTACTCGCCGAGCCCACCCTGCTCGCCTTCGGCACTGTCTCGGATCTGGCCGGTCGCGTAGGCACGAGCCGACCCTCTATCGTGCGCTTCGCCACCAAGCTCGGGTTCGAGGGCTACACAGAGCTGCAGGAGCACGTGCGCAGCGACCTCTCTCATCGTCTGTCACGCCCGAGCGAACGCATCAGAAGCGATGGCGATAAGGCAGTACCGGCCAGGCTGGCGATCAATGACGCAATCTCGTCCGTGTTTGATGCGCTGGAAGGAGATCGGCTGGCGAAACTGGTCAGGCCTGTCGTGCGGGCGGAAAAGGTCTGGATTCTCTCGGGGGAGACTTCGCAGGCCGGAGCGCATTCCCTTCACAGCGGCCTTTCCATGGTGCGGCCGGGTGTGCATTTGCTCGAGGAACATTCATTTGGTACCGACCTGAGCGATGCGGGGCCGCGCGATACGGTGGTGGTATTCGATTTCATCCGCTACCGGCGCCAGGTAACCACGGCCGCCCGCGTCTTCGCTGATGCCGGCGTTACTGTCGTTGCGATTACCGACAGCCCGCTCTCTCCTCTGGTTGAGGTGGCCGATGTCTGGTGTCAGATCGAAGTGCCGGCTATCGGCCCGTTTGACAGTTCGGTCCCCATCGTTGCCCTGTGCGAATTGCTGGTTGCACAGGTCGCGAGAGACCTTCACGACGATGCGACAGACCGTATCGATCGGATCGAGGCACTGTGGGAAAAAACAGAGGCTTTCCTGTAGTTCTTCGTTGTGCGTGAGGAGTAGCAGGTGATTGACAAGCAATATCCATCGGTCGCGGCAGCCGTCGCAGACATTCCGGACGGGGCTACCGTGATGGTGGGCGGGTTCGGCGCGTCGGGCAGCCCGATAGAACTGATCCATGCATTGCTCGACCAGGGCGCTGAAGGCCTTACCGTCATCAATAACAATACCGGTAACGGTGAGGTGGGCCTTGCAGCCCTGATTGGCAACGGACAGGTAAGCAAGATGATTTGTTCCTTTCCGAGATCCAGCCAGTCCAGGTTGTTCCCGAAGTTGTATCGCGAAGGCAGGATCGAGCTCGAAGTTGTCCCTCAGGGCACTCTCGCCGAGCGGATTCGTGCGGCAGGCGCAGGAATCCCGGCCTTCTATACTCCGACGGCGGTCGGCACGGTCCTGGCTGAAGGTAAAGAGCTGCGCGAGTTCGATGGGCGCCCGTACATTATGGAGCAGCAGCTGGAAGCCGATTTCGCTTTGATTAAGTGTGAGGTCGCCGACCCGCTCGGCAATCTGACCTTTAACAAGACCGGCCGGAATTTCAGCCCGCTGATGTGCATGGCCGCAAAGACCACAATCGTGCAGACAGGAAGACTCGTGGCCAGAGGCGACATCGATCCGGAGCATGTCATCACACCCGGTATTTTCGTGAATCGTGTTGTCGAGGTTGCCCACCCCGTCCATGAGGACACCCTCATCGCCGAGGGGAGGAGTTACCCATGAGCACTGGTTGGACAAGAGAACAGATGGCAGCCAGAGCGGCTAAGGACATACCCGACGGTTCCTACGTCAACCTCGGCATCGGCATTCCGGAACTCGTCACTCGATTTGTGCCCAAAGGTCGTGAGTTCATTTATCACACCGAGAACGGCATGCTCGGCATGGGGCCTCCACCGGCTGAAGAAGACCGCGACCTCGACCTGATGAATGCCGGCAAGAAGTACGTGACGGCGTTACCCGGAGCCGCCTACTTTCACCATGCCGACAGCTTCAGCATGATTCGGGGCGGCCATATCGATGTCTGCGTACTGGGTACGATGCAGGTAGCGGCAAATGGGGATATCGCCAACTGGTCCACGGGTGCGCCCGATGCCATTCCCGCGGTGGGTGGTGCCATGGACCTGGTTCAGGGCGTGGAACGAATTTATGTGATCACACAGCACACGACAAAGGCCGGCGAGCCGAAGCTGGTCGAGCATTGCAGCTATCCGCTGACCGGGGCCGGTGTCGTGTCTCGTATCTTCACCGATCTCGCCGTGGTCGATATCACACCGGACGGATTTCGGGTGGTCGAATTGGCGCCGGGCATGACGTTTGAAGAAGTACAGCAAAAGACCGGCGCGACAATTTTGCCGGCGGAGTAACGATCTGCAGTACAGGACCTGAGAAATGACCGACGTATTGATATGTGATGGTATCCGGACGCCCGTCGGGCGTTACGGAGGAAGCCTTGCCTCTGTTCGAACCGATGACCTGGCGGCAATTCCGATAACGGCGCTGATGGAGCGAAACCCCGGCGTCGACTGGGCCGCTGTCGATGACGTAATGCTCGGTTGTGCCAATCAGGCCGGCGAGGACAATCGCAATGTGGCGCGCATGAGCAGCTTGCTCGCCGGCCTGCCGCAGGAAGTGCCGGCCGGCACGATCAATCGATTGTGCGGCTCGGGATTGAATGCCATCGGAAGTTGTGCCAACGCGATCAGATCAGGAGAAGGCGAGCTGATGGTCGCAGGCGGGGTGGAGAGCATGTCGCGCTCGCCGTTCGTGATTGGCAAGGCAGAAGCTGCGTTCGGGCGGACACCGAAGATGTACGACACGACGATGGGCTGGCGGTTCGTGAACAAGAAACTGGAAGCGGAGTACGGCACGGATGTCATGCCGCAGACAGCCGAGCACCTCGCCGACGAGATGTCGATCAGCCGTGAGGACCAGGACAGTTTCGCGCTCTGGAGTCAGGAGAAGGCGGCCGCTGCGCAGCAGGATGGCCGGCTCGCTGCGGAAATTACGCCGGTCAGCGTCCCGCAGCGCAAGAAAGATCCAATTATCGTCGACAAGGATGAGCACCCGCGTGATACGTCGCTGGAGAAACTCGCGAAGCTGAAGCCGCTGTTCCCGGAAGGAACCGTAACGGCGGGCAACGCCTCCGGGATTAACGACGGCGCCGCCGCTTTGCTGCTCGCTTCGGAAGCCGCAGCCGCGCGCCATAACCTGGAGCCGACAGCTCGCGTTCTGGGAATGGCCGTTGCCGGTGTGCCGCCAAGGATCATGGGCATCGGGCCGGTTCCGGCAACCAATAAACTGTTGCAGCGCCTTGGCCTGAGCCTGGACGCGTTCGATGTTATCGAGATCAACGAGGCCTTCTCCGCGCAGGCGCTTGCCTGTACCCGGCAACTGGGACTGGCCGATGACGACCCGAGAATCAATGCACGTGGTGGCGCCATCGCGCTGGGTCATCCGCTCGGCATGAGTGGCGCGCGGCTGGCAATTACGGCCCTGGACCAACTAGAAACCGGCAGCGGCAAGTTGGCACTCTGTACGATGTGTATCGGTGTCGGACAGGGTATTGCCGTTGCTATCGAATCACTGACCTAGACAAGAGAAATGGAGTCGCTCAAATCTGCAATTGAAAATGCCCAGTCGCGGTATGTGGCTGCTAATCCCCGGAGCCAGGCCGCGGACGAAGACGCGTCACGCTCCTTGCCCGGAGGCAACACGCGCACGGTCCTCTTTTACGAGCCGTTTCCGCTGACCATGGTTGCGGGAGACGGCGCCGAGCTAATGGACCTCGACGGTCATCGCTACATCGATTGTGTGGGCGAGTACTCCGCAGCCCTGTTCGGTCATTCGGACGCCGTCATCAAAGCGGCGATACACGAGGCTCTCGAATGTGGCGTCACGATGGGTGCACAGACTCGATACGAAAGAGAGCTGGCAGGCTTGCTGTGCGAACGGTACCCGGCCCTCGAGCAGGTGAGATTTTGCAACTCGGGCACCGAAGCGAACCTGATGGCGCTGAGTACGGCTCGTGCCTTGACCGGGCGCGATAAGTTGCTTGTCTTTAATGACGCTTACCACGGCGGAGTCATCAAGTTCCTGGGCGGTCGCTGCGCGCTCAACGTCCCCTTCGATTTTGTCCTCGCAGACTATAACGACATCGACGGCACGGCCGGCGTGATCGATCAGGTGGGCGACGAGCTTGCCGCTGTTGTCGTCGAGCCAATCCTCGGTGCCGGCGGAAATATCCAGGGCAACCGGCAGTTCCTCGGGATGCTTCGGCAAAAGACCGAGGAAATCGGAGCATTGCTCATTTTTGACGAGGTAAAGACTGCCCGCCTCGGGCCTGCGGGAGTGCAGGGAATGATCGGCATCAAGCCCGACCTGACTACGCTGGGCAAATTTATCGGTGGCGGCCTGCCGACGGGTGCTTTTGGCGGCAGCGCCGAGCTCATGGGACGGTTCAACCCCAAACAGAAGGGCGCCCTCGCCCACGCCGGCACCTTCAACAATAACGTTTGTTCCATGGCGGCTGGCTGCGCGGCCATGAGCAATATCTACACACCACAACGCGCTACCGAGTTTTTCGACTGGTCCGAGGCTTTTCGGCTCTCGCTCAACGAGATGTTCGCTGCCAAGGCAGTGCCGATGTATGCCAATGGCCTGAGCTCGATGATCGCGATTCACTTCTCGAGCAAACCGACGAAAAAGCCTGCGGACATCAGCGCCGGATGCCGGTCACTGCGCCCGCTCCTGCACATGGAACTGCTGCTCGATGGGCTGTTGGTCTGCAGCCGGGGCGACCTGTTTCTGTCACTTCCGATGGAAGACAAACATCTTGATCAGGCGCGCACTAGCCTGGAAAAGTTTGCCGATCGTTACAAGCCGCTTATTGAGCAGGTATTGGCAGCTTAATTCCGGTCGGCTTGAGCGGTGGCGACTGCATCGATAACCTGACGAAAGACCAGGCGACGGATGCTGCCCGGGGACGGGCTAATCAGCAATTCCGATTGCGGACCTGCGGCCAGCTAAGGATTTAGTTGTTCTGCAAGGAAGTGGTGGCCAGGGGCATAACCGAACCGCCGACTTACGGCTCTCCCGCCGCCACACCAGATGCCCCGGAATCTGCTCTCCCGGCAATGAATTCGATTGCATTTTGTTGAAAACACCCTCATGTCAGCATGTAATGAAGGGGCACGTGCCACACAAGACCGCGCCAGTCCAAAAACAACGATGGGAGCCGGTAATGCAACAAAATTCCGCACCGTTCAGGTCCTTCACACAGACGTTCCGCCGCGGTATCGCGGCGTTATTCGTTCTGATTCCGCTCACGCTCTCGGCCGGCCACACACCACAGCCCGCGACGGTGACCGTCGCCGGCAGCCTGCAGGAAGAACTCGGCTGCCCGGGCGACTGGCAGCCCGATTGTGCCGCGACGCACCTGAGTTCCGAGGACGACGTCTGGCAGGGGACTTTTGCGGTCCCGGCCGGCAACTGGGAGTACAAAGCCCCGCTCAATGACTCCTGGGACGAGAATTACGGCGCGAATGCGGTACCCGGCGGCGCGAACATCCCGCTGAGCCTGGGTGCGGACACCGACGTCAAGTTCTACTACAGCCATGAGACGCACTGGATTACAGACAACGTCAACTCGGTGATTGCCACAGCCCCCGGCAGCTATCAGGAAGAAATAGGCTGCTCCGGTGACTGGCAACCCGACTGCCTGCGGTCCTGGCTGCAGGACCCGGACGGTGACGGCGTCTTTACGTTCACGGCGATCATTCCCGGCGGCGACTACGAGACCAAGGTCGCCATCGATGAGAACTGGACCGAGAACTATGGCGACGGTGGCGTGCCTGGCGGCGCCAACATCCCGTTCAACGTACCCATGCCGTTTGCCGAGATGCAGTTCTCGTTCGATTACGCGAGCAAAGTAATGACCGTTGCCGTTGCACCGCCACCGGCGCAGCCCGATTTCGTCACGATCGCCGGTAGTCTGCAGGAGGAACTCGGCTGCCCGGGTGACTGGCAACCCGATTGTGCGAACACGCACCTGAATTACGACGCTGATGACACGGTATGGCAGGGGACGTTCACAGTTCCGGCGGGCAACTGGGAATACAAAGCGCCGCTCAACAACTCCTGGGACGAGAACTACGGCGCCAACGCGCAGCTGAACGGACCGAACATCCCGCTCAACCTCGGTGCGGACACTAGCGTCAAGTTCTACTACGAGCACGGCACCCACTGGGTTACCGACAACGTCAACTCGCTGATCGCAACGGTGCCCGGCAGCTTCCAGAGTGAGCTCGGCTGCCCGGGCGACTGGCAGCCCGACTGCCTGCGCTCCTGGTTGCAGGACCCCGACGGCGACGGCTTCTTTACTTTCTCGGCTTACCTGCCTGCGGGCGACTACGAGGCTAAAGTGGCGCTCGACGAAGACTGGGCCGTCAACTACGGCGAGGGCGGTGTGCAAAACGGCCCGAACATTCCGTTCAGCGTCACCGATGCCGTAGCCGAAGTGTTCTTCACGTTCGATTCTGCGACCAACGTGCTGACGATCGGCCTCGGCCCGAGCGCACCGAAGGGCAACCTCGGTCAGGCGAAGTCTTACTGGGTAGCCGAGGACATCGTGGCCGCGCACATGGGCGGCCCGGGTGATCAGTTCCTGCTGCACCATGCGGCGAACGGCGGCCTGGGCCTCGACGAGACCGGAGTCACGGGCGCCGACGGTGCGCTGACGCTTATCTACGATCCGGCGGGCTTGCCTGCAGAAGTCACGGACAGGTTCCCGCACCTCGCCGGCCTCGCCGCGCTGCGCATCGATGCAGCGGACCTTGCGGCGGTACCCGCGATACTGAAGGGCCAGGTCGCGCTCGCGATCGCCGACGACGGCGGCAATCCGGTCGATGCGACGAGCCTGCAAATCCCGGGCGTGCTCGATGACCTCTACGCCTACGACGGTGACCTGGGTCCCGTCTTCTACGGCGACGATCCGATGATCACGCTGTGGGCGCCAACGGCGAAAAGCGTCAGCTTGCAGGTGTTCGACGATGCCGATCCGGCGACGCTCGGCGTTGCCTACCCGATGACGCCGGATGCGGCGACGGGCACCTTGAGCATCGCGGGCGCGGCGGACTGGACCAACAAGTTCTACCTGTTCGATGTCGAGGTGTTCGTGCCCTCGACAGGTAACGTCGAGCACAACCTCGTGACCGATCCCTACTCGCTGAGCCTGTCGATGAACAGCCAGCGCAGCCAGCTCGTGAACCTCGCCGATCCGGCCCTGATGCCGGGCAACTGGGGCAGCACCCCGAAGCCAGCGCTGCCCGCACCCGAGGACATCGTGATCTACGAGCTGCACGTCAGGGACTTCTCGGTGAACGATGCGACCGTGCCCGACGAGATGAAGGGCACGTACAAGGCGTTCGCACTCGAGAACACCTACGGTACGGACCACCTCGAGACGCTGGCCGAGGCCGGTCTCACCCACCTGCACCTGTTGCCGACCTTCGACATCGCCAGCATCGACGAGGACAAGAGCCAGTGGCAGCAGCCCGACCCGGCGGTCCTCGCGAGCTATCCGTCAGACTCCGATCAGCAGCAGGCCGCGGTATCTGCAACAGCCAACCTCGATGGCTTCAACTGGGGCTACGACCCGTGGCACTACACCGTGCCCGAGGGCAGTTACTCCACGGACCCGGACGGGGCGACGCGCATCATCGAGTATCGCGAGATGGTCAAAGCCCTGAACGAGGACGGGCTGCGCGTCGTGATGGACGTCGTGTACAACCACACCAACGCGTCCGGCCAGAACGACAAGTCGGTGCTCGACAAGATCGTGCCCGGGTACTACCACCGCCTCGGCCCGACCGGCTCGGTCGAACGCAGCACCTGCTGCGAGAACACGGCGGCCGAGCACGCAATGATGGAGAAGCTCATGGTCGACTCGCTCGTCACCTGGGCGCGCGACTACAAGATCGACGGCTTCCGCTTCGACCTGATGGGTCATCACCCGAAATCGACGATGCTGAAGATTCGCGATGCGCTCGATGCCCTGACGCTCGAGACCGACGGCGTCGACGGTGCGTCGATCTATCTGTACGGCGAGGGCTGGAACTTTGGCGAGGTCGCCAACAACGCCCGCTTCGAGCAGGCGACCCAGCGCAACATGGCCGGCACCGGCATAGGCTCTTTCAGTGATCGCTTGCGCGACGGCGTGCGCGGCGGCAACCCGTTCAGCGACGTTCGTGACCAGGGCTTCATCAATGGCCTGTACTACGATTCCAGCGGCCACGTGCAGGGCGATGAGTTCTCGAACCTGCTGCATACGTCCGACTGGCTGCGCATCGGCCTCGCCGGTGATCTTGCCGCGTACGAGTTCACGGACTCGGGCGGCAACCTCGTGCGTGCCGACCAGGTTGATTATTTCGGCCAGCAGGCCGGCTACACCGCAGACCCGCAGGAGAACATCACGTATGTCGCGGCGCACGACAACGAGTCGCTGTTCGACGCCACGCAGCTGAAGACGCCCGTCGCGACGTCGATGGCCGACCGTCTGCGTATCCAGAACCTGGGCAACAGTCTCGTGATGCTCGGCCAGGGCATCCCGTTCTTCCATGCGGGGCAGGACATCCTGCGCTCGAAGTCGATGGACCGTGACAGCTTCAATTCGGGCGACTGGTTCAACGCCGTGGACTGGAGCCTCGCGACCACAAACTGGGGCGCCGGCCTGCCGGTTGCCGAGAAGAATCAGGACAAGTGGCCGATCATGCAGCCCCTGCTCGCGGACCCGGCATTGGCGCCGCAGAGCGCCGACGTATTCCAGTCGGCGGAGCAGTTCGTCGAGTTACTGCAGATTCGCAAGAGCTCGAAGTTGTTCCGGCTGCAAAGCGCGGACGACGTCATGGCGCGCGTTGCGTTCCACAATACGGGCCCGTCGCAGACTCCCGGACTCATCGTCATGAGCGTCGCCGATGATGACGGCAACGTCGACCTGACGAAGGAGATGGCCGTGAGTCTGTTCAACGCAAGCGACGACGCTGTCGTATTCGGATTCCCCGCTGCTGATCGCGAGTTCGATCTGCATCCGGTGCAGGCCGCATCGGTCGACCCGGTTGTGCAGGCTGCGCAATACGATGCGGGTGCCGAAGCGTTCCATGTGCCGGCGCGCACGACTGCCGTGTTCTTCGTCGAGCGTCCGGTCGGTGAACAGATCGACGTCCTGATCAGAAAAGTCGACGAGTTGGTGGCGGCAGGCACGCTGCACCGCTGGCGCGCCTACGTACTGCGGGCCAAGCTCAAGATCGCGAAGTTCGCTGTCATGAAAGACCGCCCGAAGCTGGCGAAGCTCGCGCTCCGTTCATTCGCTTTCCACGTGAAGATACTCGTCTGGACCGGACGCCTGCCGGCCGAGGACGGAGCGGAGCTGTTATCGATGACCGGGGAGATTCTCGGCTCGATCGACTGAGCTAGCGAGGAAGCACGGCCGCGCGCTGCTCGCGAGGCGGACTCAATCGGTCCCAGAGGGTGCGCGGTTCTTCTGGAAAGACGTTGTTATCCGATGCCGGCACGACGTGCCAGCTGCCGAGTGCCATCTCGCTATCCAGTTGTCCGGCGCCCCAGCCGGCGAAGCCGATAAACAGCCGCAGGTTGGCCGGGTCCGACGGAGCATTCATCAGCGAGTCGTCAACGGGCGCCTGGTACACCGAATCGACGATCGCTTCGGCAAACTCGGGCGGCGTGTCTGTGCGCAACAGCGCGCGCACACTGTTCATCCTCACCGGACCGCCCCAGTAAAGTGTGCCGCTGTAATCGGAGATTCCATCGACATCGGCGAGAAGCTCCGCCGGCTCGATGTCGGTGGGGCGATTGACGACAATTCCCATCGCGCCGTTTTCGTCGTAATGAAGGAGCAGAATGACCGTTTGAGCGAAGAGTTCGCCTTGCACCATCTCGGTGGCCACGAGCAGCTTGCCTTTCGCGGGCCGCTGATCGGCGCCGGCCATTGCTGGCAATAGCCAGACGACACACACGAGCCATGTCGCGATCGTTTTCATGCCGATAGCCAGTATAGGCTTTCTGTGCCTCTGCGCAGTCAATCGAACCTCCGACACACGGATTTTCTATCCGTTACTCCCATCAATATCTCCAACGGGCCAATTTCTTACAAACGAACCATACATCCACAACTCTTCCGTGATCTCCGCGTGAGATTTACACCCGATCCTCCCTCCGTCGACTTAAACCCCAGACGGAGGACAACCCATGAAACGACTCCTAGGCGCCATGTTCCTAATGGCATCACTTTTTGGCGCACAGACGGCATCTGCCGTCGACTTCAATGTGCGCATCGTCAATCTCTCTAACGGCATCTATTACACGCCCTTCCTCGTTGCGGCACACCCGGCCGGCACAAGCATTTTCACCGTGGGTCAGCCGGCGTCTGCCAACTTGCAGGCAATGGCCGAAGGCGGTGATATCTCCGGGCTCGTCGGCGATCTCAATGGTTTGGGCGCCACAATTGCCGAGAACCCGGCCGGTGGCCTGTTGGGCCCTGCGGCTGAAACCGACGTGGACCTCAATACCGACGGCACGTCGAATGAGTTGTTGACGATCGTTGCGATGCTGCTGCCCACGAACGATGCGTTCGCCGGCCTCAACGCCGTACAGATTCCAACCGAACCGGGTACTTACGTCTTCGATGTGCCGGCCTATGACGCGGGCACCGAGGCCAATGACGAGCTGCTGACGGGCGGCGGCGCACCGGGTGCTGCCGGCATGCCGGCGGATCCGGGCATGCTCACAGGCACCGGCGGCACGGGTGCTGCGGCGGCTGATGCCAACCCCAACGTGCACATTCATCGTGGTTCGCTGGGCGATCTCGATCCCACGGGTGGAACGAGCGATCTCGATTCCTCCGTGCATCGCTGGCTGAACCCCGTGATCCGCGTCGTCGTCACGGTTCGCTAGGGAGAGAGTCATGAGATCTATTAAATCAACCCGGCGACACGTGGCGCTTGCAGGCCTGTCGGCCTTCGCGCTCGCCGCCTGCGGCAGCGACAACAACAGGAATACGGTGACACCACCGCCGCCCCCGCCCGCGATGGCAAGTTTCGATGTGACGGTGACAAACCTGACGAACGCTCAGCCACTCTCCCCCGTAGCTGTGATCGCGCACCAGGACGGCTACTCGGTGTTCACGATCGGCATGGCCGCCACGACAGGCCTCGAGAACCTGGCCGAAGGCGGTGACAACACGATGCTGATAGTTGAGGCCGATGCCGATGCCAATGTGCTCGCCTCGGGCTCGGGCGCGGCACCGATCGGGCCGGCGGGATCCGAGACCGTCACGGTAGACGTGCTCGAGAGCGACTTGCCTGACTTACGCATCAGCGTCTCGACGATGCTCGTCAACACCAATGACGGGATCTCGGGCCTGAACGGCGTCGATATTTCTGGCCTCGCCGAAGGCGACGCGTGGACGGGTCGCGGCATCGTGTACGACGCCGGCACTGAGGCCGATACCGAGGCAGCGGGCACGATCCCCGGCCCGGCCGATGGCGGTGAAGGCTTCAATGCCGCACGTGATGACAGCGACGACCGGGTCACGATGCACGCTGGCATCGTCACGCAAGACGACGGTCTGGCCACCTCGGTCCTGACGGGCCAGCACAAGTTCGACAACCCGGCCATCATGGTCCGGATCGAACGGACGGACTAGCTCCCACTCCGAGGGCACATGGACGTGCCCCGCCTGTGATATTTCCGTGAAGTTTTCGGTCTACTTTGGCAGGAAGGAGAATTTGGGGGTAACGCGTGACGCGAAGGTGGTATCCATGAACCGGCGCCGCATCCTGGTCGTCGAGGACGAGCAGGACATCGCGGAGCTTGTTGCCCTGCATCTCTCGGACCTCTGCGACGAGGTCGTGGTCGCGGCCGATGGCCACGAGGGCCTCCGGCTCGCCACGAGCCAGGACTGGGCGCTCATCTGCCTCGACCTCCGCCTCCCCGGCCCCGACGGCCTCGAGATCTGCCGTGCCGTCCGGCGCGAGCGTTCCTACCAGCCGATCCTGATGCTCACCTCGAAGTCCGCCGAGCTCGACCGCGTACTGGGTCTCGAGACCGGCGCCGATGACTACCTGACCAAGCCCTTCTCCGTGCTCGAGCTCGTTGCCCGGGTAAGAGCGATTCTCAGGCGCGTCGATAATCTGCAGAAGACATCTCAACCCGAGCCCGACAACGACTCCATCGTGCGAGGCGACGTGACGATAGATTCGTCGCGGCGGGAGGTCCTGCTCGCAGGGCAACAGGTGGAACTCACCGCGCGCGAGTTCGATCTGCTCGAGCACTTCGCGAAGAATCCCGGGCGCGTATTCCGGCGCGCCGACCTCCTCGACAAGGTATGGGGATACGGCCATGAGGGTTACGAGCACACGGTCAACTCGCACATTAACCGCCTGCGCGCGAAGATTGAGCGCGACCCATCGCATCCTGAGAAGATCGTCACTGTCTGGGGCG
>Ga0265303_10001671_pt1 | contig 13736 bp, 11 predicted proteins | sample Helome_2_FD_192494 | JGI IMG/M metagenome (GOLD analysis project Ga0265303, IMG submission 192494) | Marine sediment microbial communities from subtidal zone of North Sea - Hel_20160317 (Illumina Assembly) | ecosystem: Environmental > Aquatic > Marine > Subtidal zone > Sediment ... | reverse complement strand
TTGTGACTTTCTAGACCGAAAATCAGCGTCATTATTGGTGCTCAAAAGCTGCGCAGCAACGCGGCGTGGAGGCAATGGAAAAAATGACAGGTCGAAGTTGACTTGGGGCTGGTGTAACAGCATTCTGTCAAACACCAATCAGAATGATAACCACAATAACGAGGGTTTCGAGCGGAATTGTTGCGTCTGAAACATATGTCTCGCTGCGAGGGCTGGGACATATGACTTCGTCGGGCTCACCGTCGAAACTTAGCGCGGTCGTCGTCATGCGTCGCGATGAACCAGGGAGGGTCTTGCTTCGCTAGATATTCGTTGGTTCATGTGCGGTACTTTGCCGCGCAATTTGAGAGTGTTGGGGGTTACAAAGATGGCTACAAAACTATTCAAGAACTGCATTTCCGCGTTGGCGGGAGTGTCTATACTGATCGTCGTATCGATGAATGCTCAAGCCTTCGAGTCAATGAAGATGGGGGAATGGGATGTCGCCATAAGCGGCAATGTCAATGCATTTTGGACAAACATTGATTGCGACACGAACAACAACGGCCTTGTATCGTCCGGCCTTGCTTGCGGCTCGTTAGTCAGCTCAGACTACAAGTCGGGCAACGTGCAGACGGGTTTGTTGCCGTCCTGGTTTGGACTCAACGCCAAACAGGAAAGCAACGGCCTGAAAACAGAAATCAACATCGGCTTTCAACCGGGTGTCGATTCCGGGGGCGGGGCCATTGATACTGGTCTAAGGCTGAATTCGGAAAACCTGCGGCAAGTCAATGTCAAGTTCGGTGCCGACTGGGGCATGATCACACTCGGGCGTGACCTCGGCATATACGGGTCTGACGCGATCCTGTCGGACATGACCTTGCTGGGTGTTGGCACCGTGTCCGATTTAGCTGTTTTTGGCGGCAATACGACACTGGGTCGAATTGGGGTCGGTTATCTATATGCCGACTGGAAAGCTCAGGTTCAGTATGCATCACCGAACTGGGACGGTTTTTCATTCAACGTCGCTATCGTCGATCCCTGGGCCCCGGTAAACCTGTCTGGTCTGAGTCTCGATCAGAATACCTTCAGTCAGGACGCCGATACTTACGGCTTCGAAGGTAAAGGCGCCTATACATGGGGTGACGACACGTCGACCACCACTGGCAAGGTGTGGGCCGGCTTTATATCGCAATCCCTTGATTCCAGCAGCACGGCATTTTCGAACCAGGATGCCACGGGATTTGATGTCGGTGGCAAAGTCGCATTCAGCGGGCTTGAGCTCGTCGGCTATTTTTACAGCGGCGACGGTATCGGCACTCTCGGATTCATGTGGGACGGCCTGGATACCAGTGGCGCGACTCGCGATTCGGACGGCTTCTATGTGCAGGGAACCTACAAGTTTCCCGAGGTGGGCACAAAAGTAGGCATCAGCTTCGGCGAGAGCAACCTCGATCTTGGGTCCGGCGATACAGCGGCAGGCGGCATCTGTGCACCGGTGACCAGCGCAGCATGCACGCTGGTCGAAACCAACGAGTCATTCGTCCTAGGCTTGTATCATCCGGTGACTCCATCGCTGAATCTCGTGCTCGAGTACACCAAAACGGAAGCAACAGCACACAATGGCAATAGCGCCGAAGAAGGTACCATCGCTATTGGTGCCATTCTTTTTTACTAATTGAGGCTGCGAGTAAAAGAAGAAAAACGGTACGAGCGGCGCTTGAAGGCGCCGCTCGTTTTCAGCTAGGCTATTGGTAAAATGTGCCGCGTGCGTAGGAACAAGTATGGTGCCAAACAAGAAAACCGTTTCGTCGCAACACGCAATGCTACGCCGTTGGCGTAGCAGCTCCTTATTGATGAAATATGTCTTCGGTTTTCTGTTTTGTATGTCCATCGCTCATGCGGCGCCCAATTCGATAATCTGGGAGCACGGCGATCAGATTGTTCGGCTCGCGAAACAGGATGACGATTCGGCATCACCGAACGATCACCCGATTCGCACGACACCCGGCGAAGTTGCAGCAATGCTTAAAGAGCTACGCTTGCGATACGCCAACGAAGAGACTGATATCGCTCCGGCGTCGCTATTCACCAAGGAGGAGATAGACAATCTTAGCGAGGCCATCGCAACCGGTCTTGGCCGTGCCACATCATCCCAGGATGTCATTTTTCATGTGATTGGTACCCACCAGCTGTCTCGCGCTGCATTTTCACGACGCAACCGAGTATCCGCCGGACGCGTTTTCTATCGGAACGGAAATTACAATATTATTTTCGGCCAAATCCAAACACCGCACCGTAAGAAAAATGTGTACGGCCAAACTGACCAGGATTTCTATCCACGCAACTACGGCAAACGGACAACGGAGTCGACACACGACGTCATCCTGCTGCCCGAAAGTCCGGCCGCTCTGTACCAAAGCGGTGCCAGTGCGCGCAATGACTGGGTTGTCATTGGACCTGGTGTTACTGCCAAAACCGCTGTTGGCGCAAGCCAGCCAGTCGTCAAACCCGACCCGGCACCGACTCCTGTAACCCCTGCGCCGCCTGTCGCGAAGGCGCAGGCAGCTGTAACAGTATCCCCGTCAGCAACCAAGAGCGTGGATACGGCAAAAGAGCGTCCGGCCGGAGCGAGTGACAGTTCAACTCAATCGACGGCAGACGTGGAAGAGCGCCTTAGATCGTTGAAGCGCTTGCGCGAACAAGAGCTGATCTCCGAAGATGTTTATCAAGCCAAAATGAAAGAGATTTTACAGGACCTCTGAGGAACTCCGGATGAAGTACTGCCTAGGACTGGTAGCCATGGCGCTACTTGCCGACGTCGCGTGGGCAGAGGCGACAAACATCACCGTGCGCGTCGTTGCGCGTAACGCACAATACGTCGGCGACCTTATTGATGGCGCATTCGTGACTATCACGGACGCCACCAGCGGTGAGATGTTGGCGCAGGGTGTTACGTCAGGCAATGCCGGTAATCCGAAACGCACAATGCGAACTGCACGCAAACGTGGCGAACCGATGGCTGCCAAAAACGATGCGAAATTCGTTGCGACTTTGGATATCGACGAGCCGCGATATCTACGAGTAAGCGTCTACGGTCCGCTCGACGAGCGATTTTCTGCCAATCGGGCGTCGGCGACGCAGTGGATCGTACCGGGGAAACACGTTACCGGAGGCGATGGCTGGGTGTTGGAATTACCAGGCCTGCTTGTAGCACCAAATCTCGCGGCGAGTTCCGTGTCGCTCTCAAAAGCCTCGAGCGGTGTTGTCGTCGAAGCTGAGGTAATGCTGATGTGCGGCTGCCCGATCAAACCGGATTTCTTTTGGGACCCGAAGGATTATGAAGTCGTCGCGATCGTGCGCCGGGGCGACGACGAAGTCGGTCGATTTCCGCTTGAATATGCTGGAGATGCCAGCGAGTTTGCCATGCAATTTACTCCTCGCCTGCCCGGCATTTATGACATCAGCGTCTACGCTTACGATTCTACGTCTGGAAATACCGGTGTCGGTCAAATCGAACTAACGGTGACTGAAGATTGATCTTCCACAAAATAACATCCGATGGCCGAGCAAGCGTTACTCCACCGTGGCTTCGGCGAGATTTTTGGCTTTGTCCAAACCGATGATTTTTTCCTCGCCGCACAAGCTCACGAGATAAGCACCCGACACGTCAGAACCACTCAAATCCAGGCCGGCGACAGACGCTCCGGTAAGATCCGCCCCCGTTAATTTCGTGCCGCGAAAATTCGCGTTATCCAACAATGCATCACGCATTGAAGCGAACTCGGCATCCATACGCAGGGCGTTTACATTGCGCAAATCGGCTCCATCAAGCTGAGCCATTCTCACAACGGTACGCATCAGCCCCATCGACTGATTTTTCATGTCGGCACCCATATTGGCACCGTTCAGATTCGCATCGCGCAAGTCTGCGCGCTGTAAATTGGCAACGATCCGGGCGCCTGAAAGATTCGCATTTCTTAGATTCGCGCGGCGCATCTGCGTCGACGCGAGGCTCGCGCCGCGTAAGTCCGCACGCTCGAGGTTCGCATCGATCATCCATGCTGAATCGAGAATGGCGTTTCGCAAATTCGCACCGGTCAAATTGGTGTTGTTCAGTCGTGCCCAGCGCAAATTTGCGCCTTTAAAATCGACGTTGCTTAAGTCGAGACCCGAAAGACGTTTGCTGCTCAGGTCAACAGGGTTGTCCGATTCGGCACCGGACAGAATGTCCAGCAATTCCTGACGAGTCAGCTCCGATTTACTCATTTCATCGCTGGTCAGGTCCACATGATCCATCGGATCTTGCGCGGTCGCAGGATCGACCGACCCAATCAAAATGACGCAGCCAATTACACCCCCAATGACCCTATGATATGAATCCATCATCCCTTCCTCAAAGTGCTTTCTTCTGTTGATTCTTATACCGAACTTGGGTTATTGCGCAGATTATTGTAGCGGATGAGCGTGACTGTCCTCTCCTATTTCGTCACGGCCGCACCCGGTCTTAATTGCCGCCGGAAAAATCTGACCTTTGTATCGTAGCGGTGTTTTCTCTACGCGCATAAGCACGATACGTGACATAAAGCGAATTCACATAAGCATTTCAATGAAATACGGCGATTTCGGTCCTGTCATATTCGATTTCATTGCTAATGCCTCAAAACGTGATCGTCATCACGGAATACCGCAAATTCAAACACAAAACCGTGGTTTGGCACACCGCATTTTTTGTCCGATTCGGACACTATGTACGACAAGCAATGGCCCGGATAGGCCGCTTTAATATTGGCCTGTCGCTGGCCGCGTTAAATCGCAGTGCATTTTGGTGCTCGGTATGAAAGTGGGAAGCGACTATGGAATTGGACGCTATGTTAGCAATTCTCTTGAGCTGGGCTGCTCATCTGTCCGGCTATCCTTTGCCGTCGGATCCCCCTGAAGTTCGATTTGAGCAACACGCATTCTTCGTTAAGAACGTCTGTGGCGGTCATGAGTGTAATGTCGTTGGTTGGTATAATGACGCTGATATTGTCTATATCGATGAACGCTACCGCGATGTTGAGGACGGCTTCGCGACAAGTCTAATAGTGCATGAGTTCACGCATTTTTTGCAGCATAAGAGTGGCGCATTTGATTCGCTTTCGTGTGAGGATAGCGTTGAGCGGGAAAGGGAGGCATATCACGTTCAGACTCTCTATGCTATTGAGACGCTCGCAAGCGTTCAGACAGTCCGCCGAAGCCCCGCCACATGCAACTACGCCAATGCGGGAATGGCCGCCGACGAGGGTTAGTCCTACTTACATCGAAGGCTTGTGACACGTTCCCTACAGGCAGTTTGACACTTCCTCCCTAGCTCCCCCAGAATAGTAGATCGTTTTGCCCGTCAAAACCGAGACGCGTTGAGATTAAAACGCGCGGGGGGAGAAAATATGAAGTCCTGCATAAACCGGCTGTTGCTGTGTCTGGTGGCGATTCCGTTGATGGCGTCCGCTGCCGATCCCTATTCTGCAGAGATACGCAAAACCTCCTACGGCATTTCCCATGTTAAGGCCGATGACTGGGGCAGTCTCGGGTTTGGGTATGGTCATACATATGCCGCCCACAATATTTGTGTCCTGGCCAGAGAGGTTGTGGCTGCAAATGGCAGGGAGGCGTTTTATTTCGGTGAGACCAGCGGACGTGTGGATCGCGACCTGTTTTACACGATGGTAAACAACGAAGCATTTATCGATTCGTTTATCGCGTCGATCAGCGACGAAGGTCGTGAATTGGTAAAAGGCTACGCCGCGGGCTATAGCCGCTACATTAGCGATACCGGTGTTGCCAATTTACCGGAGGACTGTCGCAACGAAGAATGGGTTCGGGCAATTACCGAGCGGGACTTGCTCAAGGTCTATTACAAGCTGATTCTGCGCGCCAGCGCCGGCCAACTCGTTGGTCTGATCAACGACGCTGCGCCACCGGCGGCCGCAGCTGCCACATCAATCGACAGAGATTCAATCAAGAGACTGAACGACAGCGTACTGGCTACGGATGCCAGAGAATTGCGTCAACTGCGTCGTCCCTTTGATATGGGTTCAAATATGTACTCGCTCGGCGCCAATGCAACCCAAAGCGGTCACGGCATGGTGCTCGGCAACCCACACTTCCCATGGGAGGGGCCGCTGCGCTGGTATGAGATTCACCTGACCATACCCGGAGTACTGGATGTCATGGGCGCATCCTTGCATGGTGTCCCGCTGGTCAATATCGGCTTCAACGAACACGTGGCCTGGAGCCACACGGTTTCACCAGCCTGGCGTTTCACGCTGTTTGAGCTGGCATTGGCGCCGGGGAACCCGACGCAGTATCTGCGCGATGGCGTAGCCGTCGATATGGAAGCAGTTCCGGTCAGCATTGAGGTCACAACGGGAACTGGTGTGGAAATCCGCGAGCATACTTTCTATCGCTCAGAGCACGGCTGGATTCTGGACTTTGAGGCGCTGTTCGGATTTCCTTTTTGGGATACCGGCTTGGCTGTATTCGCACTCGGTGATGCAAACGAAGACAACTTGCGGGCTATCGAGCAGTTCCTGTTCATGAACCTGGCCGGATCGATGTTTGAATTTACAGAAATCCTGAAAAACCGGGTCGGTCTGCCCTGGGTGCACACGGTTGCGGCTGACAGTGCCGGCAACGCTTTTTATGGGGATATCTCAGTCGTCCCCAACGTGACCGCCGCCAAGATCGCTGCGTGCCCGCCACCGTTATTCGGTAGCGCTATCATCGCACAAGCCGGTTTGATTGTGCTGGACGGCAGCCGGTCGGAATGCGACTGGGATATCGATCCGCAGGCACCGCAACCCGGAATAATCGGGCGTAGCAATCTGCCGTCGATACAGAATCAGGACTACACAAGCAATTCGAATGACAGTCATTGGCTGGCAAACCCTGACACGCCGTTAGAAGGATTTTCACCGTTGTTCGGTGAAGAGCAGACTGCACGCAGCGCGCGCACCCGTCTGGGATTAATTCAGGTCGAAGAGCGCCTGGCCGGGACGGATGGACTCGGTGCGCCAGGATACACTCTGGAGAATTTGCAGGATACGCTGTTTGGTAGCCGCAACCTGACCGCGGAAATGATTGTGGACGACCTCGCAACCGTATGCCAGGCGGAGGGTCCAATCGTCGACCTGAATGGCGAAATGATCGATGTTGGGCCGGCTTGTGTCGTGCTGGCAAACTGGGACAAACGGCAGAACACCGACAGTGTCGGGCCGCAGGTCTTCGTGGAATTTATGGAATCGATTTTCGCCCAGGAAGGCGATGCGATTTTCGGCAGCCTCTTTGAAGTACCATTCGATGTGAACGACCCTGTCTATACGCCACGTGATCTTGCCGACACCAGTCAGGCTCAGCGGGATGAGCTGATGCAACACCTGGCGACCGGGGTCAAGCGACTCGCCGACAATGGCATCGCGGTCGATGCCATGTGGGGCGATATTCACTTCGAGGAGAAGAATGGCATTCGTTACCCAATTCACGGCGGCCGGGACGGGACCGGCATGTTCAGTATTATTACGACCAGTCTGAATAACGGTGTCGGCTATACACCCGTACAGCATGGCAACAGCTACATGCAGACCGTTACATGGGACGAAAACGGCGTCATCGCCGATGCGCTGCTGAGTTATTCGCAATCAAGTGACCCCAACAGCCCCAATTACGCCGATCAAACGGAGCTGTATTCAAACAAGCAGTGGGTACGACTACCGTTCACTGACGCTCAGATACAGGCTGACCCCAATTTCAGCAGCGTCGTTCTAGTTGGCCCCCGCGACAGCGACAACGACGGCATTCTGGACGACACGGATAATTGCACGGATATTGCGAACGTTGCGCAGCGCGATACCGACGCAGATGGTATCGGCAATAGCTGCGATGCAGATCTTGATAATAATTGCGCAATCAATTTCTTGGATCTGGGAATTCTCAAATCGGTCTTCTTCGGCGCTGACCCGGATGCGGACTTTAACGGCGATGGCGCGGTCAACTTTCTCGATCTGGGAATAATGAAAGCCGCTTTCTTCGGGCCGCCTGGGCCCAGTGCGGTCAGCTGCAACTAAAATGGAGCGGGCGATGGGAATCGAACCCACCTCATGAGCTTGGGAAGCTCAGGTAATAACCACTATACGACGCCCGCTACGTCTCGCTTCCAATAGTGTACTCGCGACTCACTAAGATCCCAACAACGCCGATGCACCGTCCATTATCGAAGTCCAGGCGCTCTGAAACCTGAAACGCTGGAATTTGATACATCTGGTAGCTCAATAGATCTCGTCACCTTCAATAATCGAATCCAATCCCCAGACTGACCAACCGTCAACTTTCGTTCTAGCAAATAATTCGATTCGCTCCTGCGTTGGAAACATTTTTTCGATTCCTTGCATTACCTCGAGCGGTTTCTTACTGTGCTCTTTTCTAGGACTATGAATCAGTTGCTTTACATTTCTTGCGCCTCTAGGGCTTGGTATTCTGCCGCGCTTGAACAACAGGCATAACTCACAAAACGAAAGCGTGTACTGCCCAGGATTATGAATCATCTTGTCCCAGACAAATACGACCGTTTTGTAGTCGAACCCCCATGCTTTACCCAGTTCTATAGCCTGATCCAGATGTGGATTCGTCGACCACATAAATAGGAGGCAATCGTCTTTTGCAATTTCATCGACGCGAAGCTTCATCAATTCGTTCGTTTTCAGTGTGGGATAGTTGAACGAGGCTGAACTGATAAAAATATTTCTCGAAAGGTCGATTTCTTCTTTGCCTTTACTGCTCTTGTCGAACTGCAACTTTCCGTTGTAGTGCCAAGGCGGATCTGCATAAATAATGTCGAACTTCTTGTTAGGCAGCTCAGGGTAGATGCTCGCCAGCGTGTTTTTTCTTGTGCGTTGTTTGACTTCTTCGTTGTAAATCGCATATCCGGTTTTTGCACTAGCCATCGTTACTCTCCGATCCATCCATTGCCGGTCTGTCTAAGAGCGTGTATCGGTGTTCAGATCGACTTATCTTATAAGTAAAATGGATTTCAGACACGAAGGTAACGGCACGGCGCGGCGAAAAACTGTTGCGGACAAGCCTCCGATGCCGGGAAATGGCCAAAAGTGGACGTAGGACATGCAGATAGCGTCGCGTCCGGTTAGAATCGCTCTTTAATATTTCCCTGAACCGCGAACAAGGATGAGATTAACCGTGCGCCGATTCCGCCACCTGGCCGCCTCCGCCCTGATGCTCCTGCTTTTCGGATGCTCGACGCAGCCGACGGCGCCGGACCGCACCGCGGCTGGGTCGATTGATACGGCTTCGGCCTGTGTTGCGAGCCTTGCGGGCAGCTCCGGATCCGCGTTGCGGGAACTGGACGCACGGGATTTCAGCATCGTCAGCTGGAACATTCAGAAGGGTAAGAATCCTGATTGGGTCGGTGATCTCGCGCAGGTGCGCGCCGAACCCGATTTGATCATCGTTCAAGAGGCTTCGCCGCACCACGATGCGTGGGAGACGCTCGCACCAGGGCATTTTCGCTCTTTTGCTGAAGGATTTGGATTTAGCCGAGCCGCTACCGGTGTCATGACATTGAGTTCGGCGCAGCCCCTGACCGAATGTGACCTGGTGTCGCACGAGCCCTGGTTTGGCACGCGCAAGGCAACATTGGTCACCGAGTACGGGCTATCAAATACCGACCAGACATTGTTGGTTGTGAATATTCACGGCATCAACTTCACGCTTGGCGTACGCGATCTGAAAAAGCAGCTACAGAAAGCAGAAACGATTATTGCGGAACACCGAGGGCCGGTGTTGTTTTCCGGTGACTTCAACACATGGCGCGGCGGCAAAGCACGAATGCTCGAAGAGCTCGTCCACGGTGTTGGGCTCACGGCACTCGATTTCAGTGCGGACTACCGCAAGCGTTTTTTTGGCTGGCCGCTTGACCATATCTACGTGCGCGGTCTCGACACGATTCATGCAACGACCCAGGATCTGAGCTCCTCAGATCACAATCCGATGTCTGTCCGATTCAGGCTGGCGGAACAGCATGGTCGCATCAATGCTGCGCGATGAAGTTCGTGCGTTTAGCTGTCATCCTCGGGTTGCTGCTTTCTCTGCTTGCGACCGCTAACGCTGCTGACACGGCCGCGGAAATCGAGTACCTGCTGACGACTATCGGCAGCAGTGGCTGCACGTTCATTCGAAACGACAAACGACACAGCGCCAAGGATGCTGAGGCGCACCTGCGTATGAAGTACAAGCGTGGCAAGCGTCACGCGACAACGGCGGAATTATTCATCGAGCGCCTCGCCGCGAGCAGCTCCATGAGTAAGAAGCCTTACTATATCGAATGTTCTGGCGAGGAGCCGGTGCGGAACAGCGACTGGCTGACGCATCGACTTCGCGATTTTCGCGGACCTCTGAACAACAGCGAACACCCGTCTCTTTGAACCCTACGTTTCAGCAGGAACGCCTACGCTGTCGTTAGCGTTCACCCATCACGGATGACTGATGTCGTTTTCGGACGGTTAACTTAATCTGGCCGGCACCGGCGCGTATCTGTGCCCCACAAAAATAACGGGCGCCACTCCTAAGTCTGAATCAACAAGTTGCGTGCCTCGACGCTTGATACGCCCGTATGTATGCGATGTAATCTATTGCTAACCTGCGAAGTATAAGAAGAATGAATTTTCTGAAGATCGCTCCATTCTGCATAGCAGTAACTTTCCTTGCCGCGGCATGTGGTGGCGGTGGATCCGGTGGCGGGCCGGCGCCGCCTGTCCCGCCGCCAATCCCGCCTGCGTCGAACCCGCCGTTTGATTCCCCGGTAGTCTTTTATGTCGGTTCGACCGACCCCGCTGAAGTCAGTGAAGCCACAGCCTTCGATGTTGGCGGCGGCAGTCTCGCGGCCCTCGTTTTTATACTGTCGTCACTCGATTTTGATGCTGACCTGCCCCCCGGACAAATATCGGAGACGGTGAACGGGTCGGGTGGCGGCACGGCTTTTGTACGCGCCAACCTATCGGGTTCGGGCACGGGATGGGTTGCAACCGAGTTTGACAATTTCAATGACGCCGGCGTTTTTTTTGATGGCAGGCTTCAGCAATTAAATAACGGAACCGCTCGGACGTTCGAGTTTTCCAACCTTCGGTTTGCTGCGGACGGCCAGGAACTCACATTGAGCGGGACTATCCAGTATGTGATTTCGAGTAACCCGACCGTTGTTCGCTTTGACGTCAATCTCGGACTGAATGACCTGGTATCGATGGATACCGTTTGGCTTCAAGATGTGTCGGTTACGATTCCCCTGGAAGGCAACCCGCCGACCTTGGTGAGCATTTCCGGACGAATCTACGACACCGATCAAGGATACATCGACTTGACGACCGAATCGGGTTTTCTTCTTCGTTATTTTGAAGATGGCAGAACGCTTTACGGTGGCGGCCCGCTTAGCGTCGACGGTGCAGGCGACTCGATGCTACAGGTATATATGTTGTCGGACGACGCTATCTCATTTGTTCTCGAAGAACCCGGCACAGATCCGCGATCACTGCGCATCGGCGCGAATGAAGTGTTCCTCCTGGCGCCACCAGAAGTGGATAACAGGCAGGGCCCGATTGCGGCGGCTGGCATACGGTTGGTTGACGAGCAGACGGGCGAGATTGTGCTTGATGGGCTCGCAAGTCATGAGAATCAAGGTCGTTGGTTGAGCCACTCATGGAATCTCCTCTTGAAACCGACTGACAGCGCGGCAGAAGTGTCGGATGCGAATTCGCCCGTCGCCGGTTTTGTGCTCGATGCACTCGGAAGCTATTTGTTTGAGCTAAGCGTTTCAACGCAGACTGAAACGACCACAGACTCTGTCACGATTACGAAAGGGAGTTTGAATACCACGGTCAACAACCGAGCGCGTGTAGATCGCGTGCCGGCCGCGAGTACTGGATTGGAAGTCATGGCAGACGGTCGAGCATCAATCAGGTCCCGATCGACTGATGACCTGCAATGGACTCTAATCAGGCCCTCGAATAGTCAAGCCGTCATTGTTAGTCCCGGCGGCGGCGGGCTGACGTCATTTGTTCCCGATGTGGCGGGATTTTATGCGTTAAGGTTAGCGATTGCCGGCGGACAGGGCTTTGCAGCCGAATCGCTCGAGAAATTCGTACCTGTAGATCTGGGTTTCGATTTCCATCCGCCTGTTGCGTTGTTCCAACCGGCTGCATTCGAATCGGATATTGTGGCCGTCAAAGCACTGGCTGAGACAAACGGCGACGAACGACGCGACCTGATCGAACACCGCCGGGACCCAAACCTGGATCAGGACTTCATTGGTCTATTTAGTTCACGGCCGGACGGCTATCACCAGCCTTCTGGCGAATTTGAATTTGTACAACATAACGAGTTCACCGTTGGCGATCTGGACGGTGACGGACAGGACGAAATCGTCGCTCCACTCCGAGACGATGTTCAGCTGTACACCGAAACTGCCGGTCAGCTTGCTGCTGCTGGCATACTGCCGTACGCCACCGAGTGCATGTCGAGTTTCGGCAACCAGGCTGCCCACGTGACTGATGCTAATGGCGATGGTCTACCGGATATCTTTGTCACCGACGGCTGCCGTAATCAGATTTTCCTGTGGGAACAGCAGATGAATGGCGATTTCGAACCGCAATCGCCAACGGATTTGGCGAATCCCATTCACGTGTGGGTCGGCGACATCGATGCCGATGGCCGTGCGGAATTTCTCGACCTAAACCTGACAGAAGTGCAATTTTACTCTCGTCAAGTAACGGGTGAGTATGTGTCGTCTATTGTCGTGCCAATATCGAGCGACAATCTCATTAACAATGATATTTATGTTGCCGACCTGAACGGTGATGACTTGAAAGACATACTCGCTTGCGAGCCCTTTTCCATCAGAGTTGTGCCGCAATCGGCGCCGGGTGAATTTGATCCACCGTTGACGCTGGCAAGCGGATTTTTCGCGAGTGAGTGCCGCATCGGCGATATCAACAATGACGGACGAAATGACATCGTATTTGAGGCGCAATCGGGCCTTGGTGAATTTGGGTTTGCTATTCAACAATCAGACGGGACAATGAAGTTTGTCGAACACGTTTCTTCAGGTACGTTCCGCGACATCAGTATTGGCGACATAAACGGCGATGGGTTAGCGGATCTCGCCGGTGATGGCGGTATTCGCTTAGGCCGCTAACGCGGCACTGAAATGCGGCCGTATCGTGGCCAACGCTATTCGCTTCGCAGGATAAGCAACAAAAAAAAGACCCGCTCCGGCAAGCCGGAGCGGGTCTTTCTGTTTTCTTTTCTACTCGGGTCGCTAGTCGCGCGACAAGAATAATCGCATCACGTACCACAGCATCAGCGCTATCGACGCAAACAGCTCAAGCGCGGCCGCAATGTAACGGTCTTCCGGATACACCTTCAGAATCTTCGACGTGTCGTAAAGAATCGAGGCACCGGCGAAACCGATCATTGCCATCGAGAAATACGTGCCGAGATGGAAACCAACAGCAACACCCAATCCGATTGTGCCGAGGGCAATTAGCCCGCCCCATATCAGGAAGCTGCGTAGGAACGAGAAATCGCGCCCACTGAACATCGCGACAGCGGACAGCACAACAAAAGCACCGAGAGTCACTCCAACCGAGTATTTAATGATGGCCGGATCAACGACCATCGCCATGTAGAACATCGGTATGAATATGATGGCTTCA
>Ga0265303_10001670_pt1 | contig 13740 bp, 13 predicted proteins | sample Helome_2_FD_192494 | JGI IMG/M metagenome (GOLD analysis project Ga0265303, IMG submission 192494) | Marine sediment microbial communities from subtidal zone of North Sea - Hel_20160317 (Illumina Assembly) | ecosystem: Environmental > Aquatic > Marine > Subtidal zone > Sediment ... | reverse complement strand
TGATGCGGCAGGATCGCCTGATGCAGCATGTCGGGGTTGCTGACCACGATGTCGCCACGGGTGCGCACCGCTTTGCGCGCATCACCCGGGGTATCGCCGTCAAAGGTGTAGGCACGCACCCCAAGCTCGCCCGCCTTGTTCAGCTCCAGCAGTTCGGCCACCTGGTCCTGTGCCAATGCCTTGGTTGGGAAAAGGTACAGTGCCTTGCCCTTACCCCGGCACACGGATTGGAGCACCGGCAGGTTGTAACACAGCGTTTTGCCAGAGGCCGTGGGTGTCACAACGGCGTAGTGCCGACCCTGCTGCGCCAGCCGCCAGGCCTCCGCCTGGTGGGAATACAGCTGATGGACGCCGCGTGTCTGCAGCGCCCTGCAAAGGCGCTGATCCAGTTCACCCGGCAGTTTTTCAAACTGTGCCGCCTTGCCCGGCAGGGTCAGCTCCGCACATATCCGACCCGGGTAACGGGACTTAAGCTGCTGCGACAGTTGCTCCACGGGGTCGGGCAAACCGGGGGCTTCGGACAATGGAAACGCCGGCATGGCAAAGTTCTCTTGATGTTCTATAATTGAACGCAGTATAGAACAAATTAAGAACTTTAGGACAACACACGGAGAACAGCATGGTCCCCCCGACGCTTACCAGGCGCCAGCAGGAAATCCACGACTATCTGCGCGAGCATCTGGATGACTTCCCGCATCCCCCGACCCTGGACGAGCTGTGCGACGCCCTGGGCCTTAAATCGCGTGGCTCGCTGCACAAGCAGATCCAGGCCCTTATCGAAACCGGCCTGGTCGAACCGATGAACAATCTGAGACGCGGTATACGCCTGGTTGAACAGTCGCCGGAAGTGGCAGCTGATGCGGACGCACTGCCACTGTACGGCTACATTGCGGCAGGCAGCCCGATAGAGGCGATCAGCAATCCGGAAAGCATCGACGTACCTGCGCAGCTGCGCACGCCGAATCCCTGCTATGTGCTCGAGGTCCGCGGCGACTCGATGATCGAGGAAGGCATCCTCGATGGCGACTGGGTGGTGATTGAGCACCGTGACCGCGCGCGCAATGGCGAGATCGTGGTCGCCCTGGTCGATGGCGAGGAGGCGACACTCAAGCGGCTTGAACAACGCCCTAACGAAGTCGTACTGCATCCTGCCAACAGCAGTCTGTCGGCGATGCATTTCAATCCGAAACAAGTACAGATACAGGGCGTCTTGGTTGGTCAGATGAGACGCTACCACTGAACGCAGTGGCTGCAAAGACATCGCGTCACTGACACTCTGGCTTCAAACGACCACCTTTGGCCTGAAGGGCCTCCAGCCATCGTCTTCCTGCTCGGCCATTCGCTTTCCCTCGCGTTGCGTTGGGTGCTGCTTGCCAAGCTGTGAGTGATTTTTCTCACCAAACAGTACCCGGTCATACGCACGCCGCTTCTGGCCATCGGTCAGCACATTGTGGGCTTCATTGATGACGCTGGCGTTCCAATGCTCACCGCCAAGGTCCGGATGCTGCCTGAGTTTCTGCATCAGCGTACGGTAGCTGGCCCGGATGACCTCGATAGGTGCGTCCGGCTGCACAAAAAGGATACGATAATAATTGCGCTTGTTTTTCACGGAAATCTCGAATACGGGTCGCCTGTCATCTATCGGCACCGGAGGACGCCTGCTTGAGCCCCCATGCGCTTAGATGCGCCTGTCGGGTACGCGCTGCAGCGGCCTGAATATAAATCCCGGTGAAACACGCTTTTTTGCAAACGCTGTTCGTTCGAGCTAGCGCGTACTGTTCAGGCCAACAAAACTGCCGCCGTTGGTTTCAGCCAGCTTGCGCATCAGGGCGGCATAGCGCATCGCATTGACCGGGATGCCGTTACCCACACCAAACAGCACCGGGAAACCCACGGTGTGGATACGCACGCGCCGTTTACCGGATTTGTCGGTACGGTTCAGACTCGCCACGGTATTGACCACGGACTGTATGGAGCCCCGCGCAAAATCGTCACCGAACACATACAGGCTGATGCGCCTGTCCTGTGCATGGAACCGGCGGATAGCCGCCTCGATACCCTCCACCGGACTCGAGTTGGAGAACGGCTGCCAGCCGGCGAGCCGCTTTATGATCGATTTTCGACGTGCCGGACTGTCCGGAATCCACCTGCCCTGATAGGTCGAGAACATATAGTCACCCATGTCATTCATCACCTGGATGCCCTTGACCTGCGGATAGATGTCCAATACCTCGGAGACTTTCTTCAACACCAGCCGCCAGGCGTTCTGCTGCATGGATCCCGAGGTATCGATGATGAAGATGATGTATTCGCTGTCTACCGGTACACCGCCGATGGTGGCCGCCAGCTTCCTGCGCTGATAACCGCTGCCGAGCAGACGTCGCATCTCCGCTGTCAGGTCCTGCTTGGCACTGGCCAGCTGACCTTTGATGATGGTCTGCGCCTCATGCTCGTTGCGGGTGGCCGCATATTGGCCGCGAATCTTTGACCTGTCGCCCTTCAGGCGCGCCAGTTTTTCACGCTCTGCGGAAAGCTGCTCCTGCTTGGCAGTCAACTCCCTGTTCAGCACCGTGGTCTCACCACGGATCTCATGCAACTCCGCCTCCAGTCGTGCCACCAGTCCGCTAAGGTCCACCGCCAGCAGTTCGATGACATGTGGCTCGGAGATCTTGACAATGACCAGCAACAGAATGATGGCGCCGAAACCACAGGAGACCACGTCCAGAAAAGACAGGTTGAAGATATCGACGCTGCGACGGCTGCGGCGGCTCATGGCCAATCTCGCGCGGGTGTCAGAAAGGACCCGCTGGTGTCTTGCGCAAGCTTCCAGAAAGCGGCCGCCGCGTAGGCATCCCCTTCCATGGGTAGCAGTATGGTATTCACCGGCACACCGGCGGGAAGGCCGGCCACTGCGGCCTCAAAATGTTTCAGACGCTGTTCCGCAGACACCGTGGTTCTCGCGGGTTTGCCACGGCCCTGTGTCGGCAGACCATCGGTCACCAAAAGGATGTTGTCCGGCTTTGGCTTCAGTTTCCCGGCTACCGCGAAGGCATGGTGCAGACTGGTTCCCCCGCCAGGCACGGTCTGACCCAAACCCAGGACGGCACCATCCGCATGCTTGCGATCGGATGCCTGCAACCAGGTGCCGTCCGTGCCATTCAAGGCGGCACTTGCCCGGGTGTTGAATGCGTACAACTGAAAACGCGCAGAAGGAGGCAGATTGCTGACCAGCCAGTCACTGGTCTTCAGTGCCCGTCGCCATTTTGCGGCTCCACGCTTGCTGGCTGCATCCATGTTGCGCCGCCGCACCACGTTGATGATGGTCTCATCCAGCATGCTGGCAGAGGCGTCGACCAGTATCAGAACCCGTTTTCCACCCATCTTCAGCCCGGTCAGGTACTGACGATCGCCCTCGCCCCGGACCTTGCGCACCTTGGCGCCACTGTCACGGTCATCCGACTTCGGCGCACCCAGACGATTCTTTTCCTTGTCCAGGGTTTTCAGATCGGTGGCCAGCTCGTTCACATGCGCCTGATTGGCGAGGGTCTCGTTCTCCATGCGTGCCACTTCTATCTCGAGCGTCTTGATGGTCGCGATCACGCGCTCCGCCTCGCCCTGCATGGTGACCAGTTCACTATCGGTGGCATCCAGACTGTTTCGTGCCTCTACCAGCCCTTCCTGACCGACGATCACCTCCTGCTCAAGTCGGACCACCTCGGATCGAAGATCCGCGAAAACCGCGTTGCGGGCCTGGACAGTGTCATTATTCAGGATCAGGACCAGCAGCACTACGGCACCGAAGCCGCAGAACATGATGTCGAGAAACGACAGCGAGAAGGGTGAGACCGGGCGACGCTTCATCTGGCGATAACCTGGAGCTGGCCACTCAGCTCTGCAGGCGCCTGATCAGCCAGTGATCGACGTAACGTTCACTGTCGAGCACCAGGCGCTCCTGCATGAGTTGCAGCTGATGGATGAAGAACATCAACACGATGCTGATCACCAGGGCAATAAAGGTTGAGTTGAAAGCTACCCCGAGGCTTGAAGTAACACCTGTGATATCGCCCTCGACCGCACGGTGGGCCTGACCGAGGGCATCACCGATGCCACGCACGGTGCCGATAAAGCCCACCGACGGAATCGCCCAGGCTATGTAGCGGATAATGGAAAGTTCCGATTCCATCCGATCACCTTCCGAATCACAGATGTCGCGCGCCGCGGTAGAAACATCCTGCACGTTCCGGGTCGCGGAAAACCTTTCGATCGCGGTGAGCAGTGAACGTGGGAGCAGAAAGTGCCGTATGGATTCAGGCAAGGCTTGGATCCGGCCGACCAGGTCGCGGGTGTCCTCCGGGCCGATCGGCAGTTCCGCCGGCAGTCGCAGAAGGTCCTGGTCGAGGAGCTTCTGCTGCAGGAAAGCCGCCCTGCCCTTGAATCCGAGAATGGCAAATGCCCAGAGCATCAGAACGAAGCATGCCTCCTGCTCATAGTCCTTGACCACCACGAAGAACGATCGCTGTTGAACATACTCAGCATCCACCTGCATCTTGGCCGCCTCCTCCTCCATAAAGACCTTGGCCTGCGGTCTGATGACGCTGACATAAAGGGCATGCACCAGGATAAACGCGACCAGCAATGAGAAAACCTGGTAAATGAGTTCGACCGGAAAACCTCTCCTCATGACGAATCTGTTCCTGTATTCGTTGCTGTGTAGTCAGATGTCCACGGGAAAGGAAACGGCACTGTCGGCGCGGATCTTTTCCGAGGGTTTGAAAGTAGTCACGGGCTTGCGCGGCCTTGGCGGGGGCTTTTGATTCTGCGTGCCGCTTGTCCCCGGACCTGCTTCAGGCGGTGCCTGGGCACCCCCTTTGTCCTGCTCCGCCACTGCCGGCAGCAATAGGATCACGGCGAGCCAAAAAGATATCAAAACCAAACCAGCGTAGCGCATCATCAGTCATCTCTCAGCTGTGCCGGCTCTCGACAACAGTGCCAGGTAGCAAAGGCGCGACCCAAATCCTCCGGATCCCGAGCCGTCAAACACAGCTATTTCGCATAGCGCGCCACACGAAAACCGAGATCAGGACGCGCTTCGCGACTGTAATCGCGATAACTCAATCGCAGCTCGGTAATGGTGCCCTGCCGCCAACTCGAATCGCGCACCACATGGTGTGCACCCGATGCCGGGCCCACCGGATCCGTTACCAGTTTGCCCGCCTCTCCCGGATAGACCGCGTAGAAGTCATGTATCCACTCCGCCACATTACCACCCAGGTCATGGAAACCCGCGGGGCGTGCGCCGAAACTGGCCACCGGGGCACTCACCCGATATCCGTCATTGTAGTCCGGAACCGTATTGGCCAGCGTATCTGCGACGCTGGCATCGGCGAAATTACCGATGACTGATGTCGGTGGAAAGGTACCCTCCCATGGGTACCGCCACTCGGATTTCTGCGTGTGTTTACGTGCCACGTAGGCCCACTCAGCTTCCGTCGGCAGACGATATCCCATAGGTGCTGGCATCACCGCCTGCATCCGTCCATTGACCTCGTCATAAGCCGCCGGCAGGCCCTCCCGGCCGCTGAGCCAGTTACAGTAACGGGCCGCATCCTCCCAACTGACATTGACCACCGGCTGGTCGTCTGTATTCAGACTGACGCCCTCGGCCGAGCCGGAACTGTGCGTCGATTTGAATTTGCGGTACTCGGCATTGCTCACCTCCTTGGCTGCCAGATAAAAGGGCCGGACCAGCTTGACCTGTCGCGAACTCTCGTTGGCCCGACGTCCCGGCTCACGACGGGAGGCGCCCATGCGGAAGCTCCCCTGCGGTCGGACCAGCCGCAACTGCTGTCCCGCGGGAGTGGTTTTCACCGTCGGCGTGGTTGCGGCCTGCATCCGGCGCTTTGCCTGCGCAACGCTTGCGAGTTTGACATCCACGTTTTTGCTGGCGCCGGCGCTTGGCTTCACACTGACTGTCTTGGATACATAGCCGGGCTTGCTGAATACCAACGTATGGCTGCGCGTGGTGAGTTGCAGTCGCCTTGTCGCCTTGCCCACATCCTTACCATCGACTCGCAGGTTTGCGTCTGCGGGCTGCGCAGTCACAAACACGATACCGAACTGTGGCCGCATTTTCGCTGCAATAGACTTCTCCTCATCCGGTCCCAGGCGCAGCTTTTCGTCAAAGCGCTCATAGCCCGGCTTGCTCAGGCGCAATTCATGTTCCACGCCGGAAGTGAGCGACAGGCTCAGTGGCGTGGTCCCCTGAAAAACCCCGTCCACGCTCAGGCTGGCTGCCGCGGGCACGCTGCTCATGATCAGTTTTCCATCGAGCGTCTGCAGCTTGAAAGGACCCAGTACCAGATCGGTACCCGCCTGGACGCGTTGCACAAATGACATCAACTTGTGGTCTTCCAGGCTCAACTCAAGCTTGCGCTCGCCCTGGAGGAGCTCGATCTCGAGGGGCGTCTGGCCCAGGATTTCACCATCCACCTGCAGCGTCGCGCCCGCAGGTTCGCTGGCGATGCGCGCATTGGCCCAGGCCGGCTTCAAGACAAAGCCAATCTGCTGTGCCTGGCCCTTGCCGAGCACGTTCACGCTCTGCTCCACAGGCAGGTAGCGCTCTGTCTCGATGCGCAGCTGCTGTGTGCCCGCTGCGATCTCCGCCATCCCGTCAACGTCGGTGGCTACGTCCTTGCCATTGACGAACAGATCAAAAGGAACCTCGGGCTGCAGGTCGATGCTGACCCGCCCCGGCAGTTCCTCAAGCTTAAATTCGAACAGCTGGAAGCCTCCGGAGGGAACCACGATCGCCTGCTGCAGCGGATGGTAACCCGGGCTCTGGGCTAGAACCGTGTAGCGTCCGGGCAGGACCAGCTGGCGCCCGCCGAAGGGCACCGCTGGGGGAAAGCCATCGAGCGAATGATGCTCCGGCACGGGATCGATACTGATCGAGACCGGCGTGGCCAGCAGCACGAAAACCACCGCCAGCAACAGCAGAAGGAACACACCCAACAACAGAGGCCGCACAAAACGCCGGGACTGAGTCGGCGCCGGAACCTGCGGCACCTCCGGCAATGTCCGGTTGTTCAGCGGCGGCGGTGAAACCGGTGGCTCCAGAACCGGCGCCGCCGGACGCTGCCGGACGCTGATATCCACCTGGTCACCCTGGACGTTCCAGTGGATGAACGACCCGGCAACCTCGATCAGATCACCCGACTTCAGCCACTTCGAGGCGGTAAGACGCTCGTGATTGTGGAACAGCTGAACATCCGCCTGCGCCGGTTGGATAAAGGCATGTCCATCTGCCAGACCGATGTAAGCAAAGGCACCCGAATCGGGTGCATCGGGCAGTACGATGCCGCCGTGTTCGGCAGCGCCGATCGGCAACGGCAGTTCTTGTTCATCGAGCTGACGCTCGCCCTGCGCGTCGTGGATGAAGTAGACGCGGCTCAAATCGCCTCCTCGCAACGCACCAGCAACGGCGGCAGGGTGGCGCCGGGCCTCACTTTGATCACCTTGCGCACGTCGCGGTAGCCCGGCCGGCTGCCTACCACCGTGTAGTCACCCGGCCGCAGGTCGAGCTGGTGATTGTTGAACTTGCCCAGGCGGGCGACACGATAGATCACCACGCTGGTCTCACCGTCCGAATTCAGGGTAACCCTGACCGGGGCGCGCGCACCCGCCACCAGCCGGCGCAGCTGCGTGATCTTTTTTTCCAGCCGCGGCTCCTCACGCGGCGCTCCGCTCACGGTGGCAAGCAACTTCTCGGCATTCGCCAAAGGTACGGCCGAGTAGAGACGTGCCGGTTTCTCGAGGTAGTGATCGAACTGCCGGTTCAACTTCACGCGCTCCTCTGCGCGCTGCAGACCTGCGCGGGCAAACGCAGCCGAGCCATCGATACCCAGGGCCTTGCGATATGCCGCAACAGCGCCCTGCCAGTCTTCGACCCCGACCTTTTCAGCCGCCTGTCGACGAAGCCTGTTCAGCCCGGCGCGTGCGCGCATGCCCTGCAGACGTTGACGCGCATCCCGCACCGCCGGATCACCCGGCGCAAGGCGTTCAGCCTCCGCCAGGGCCTTGTCGACCGCTCCGGTCTGGCCGGCATCGAGCGCGTTTAACGCCGTGGTCATCGCCGCGGTGAACTCCCGGGCATTGATCTCGGCACTCACACGCTGCAAGGCAGCCTGGGCCTTCGCATAATCTGCATCCGATTGCACCGCCTGCCGGTAGGCAGTGCGAGCGGCCCCCAGGTCGCCGTTCGCCTCTGCCGCCCGGCCGAGGTTCATCTGGGTGATCGCAGCACCGCGGCTGTTGGCCTTCGCGATACCACGAACCGCATCCGGATGCTCCGGTTCGATTCGCAAAGCAGCCTCGAATCCGGCGATCGCAGCGACCACATCATCTTCGTCCAGTGCCCGTGTACCCTGCGCGAGCGCGCTCGCGAGCATGACACTTTTGTTTGTTTCCAGCTGTTGCAGTTGCCCGAGCGCGGACTGGTATTCACGAGCCGCAGCCGCAAACTGCCGTTGGGCGAAATAACGATCGCCGGCGGACGCGCGCCCGGCTGCTTCGGTCCAGTCCGGTTCACCCCAGACACCGGCATTGTCCAGCTCCATCCTGGCGCGCAGCTGCAGATAGTTTTGCAGCGCCTGATGCGCCTGGTCGCGCAGTGCCCCGGAATCGATCTCAGGAGAAGGCGATTCCGCCGGGGCGCTGGCCTGTTGAGCCGGACCCAGGAGCGTCGGCAAAGCAAACACCACCGCCAGGGCCAGCAGCAGCAAGACGCCGAGCATGATCCACAACCAGACATGATTCCGGGGCCTGTTTGCAGCGGAATCGTCTGCCTGTCCCGGCGGCTTCAGCTGGGTAGGTGGTGCTACTGCGGGCTGTTCCCGGGCATCCATACCGCCTCGCCCCGATCAGGAACCGGCAAGGCCGGTCTCGGATTCATAGATACGTTTAAGCAGTGCGCGCCATTTGACGTATTGCATCTCGGCCGAACCCGTCAGTTCGTGGGTCTCACCCTCCACCTCGACCACCAGGGGTCGTGCCTCGAAGGAGAAGGATTCATCCAGCTCGACAATGGCATCGCGGTGAATGCCGGTTTCCGATGACTTGTCCATGCCGGTCTTGAAGGCATAGGCTCCGCCCAGTACCAGGACGTCCCGCGCAACGCTTGAGCCCGCGCTATTGCCGTTGCCCGCGGCCTCTATGGCGATGGCACCGATGATTGCAGCCACGCCCAGCAGTTTGCGCTTCATGGCCTCGCGTTCGAGCGCTCGCAGCTTGGTGGCCTCTTCGCTGCGCGCCTTGCGCCACTCGGTGTAGGGTTGTTCCATTTCCCGGGTGAAATTGTCGAAATGCCCGTTCAGGGTATCGATCAGGAGAAAATCCCGATCACGGATCGCCTGCACCCGTTGGTACATGGGATCATCGACAGCCGGCAGGCGCACCACCTTGAACCGCTCCCCATTCTGCTCGAGATAGCTGTCGAAGGCCTCCGGCGCCAGGTCCGAGGCGAAGCGCATGGAGGCGGCGCGTCGGATTGTGGTGATTTCTCCGCGCTCCAGTTTGGCACGCAGTTTGGCGAGATCGTTGGCAATGGTATTGTACAGCGGCTGGAAAACATCTTCGCCCTCTCGGTCGATTCGCAAGTATTGCGTATAGTCGATTTCCTTGCTGTAGGTTCGCCGAAACCATTCCTTTCCCGTTGCATCCTGTGCCCTGATCTCCAGCTCCAGGTTCTCGCCATCGGATTCGATGATGGTGCCACTGACCAGTAACTCGCTTCCGGCCGTGTCCTGCGGGACCAGCCGCACTGCACCCCAATAGCCCGTGCTCTCCATGGTCGCGCGCAGCTGCTCGGGGAAGTACCGGGCTTCGGCCTCGCGGATATCCATGGACAATCCCGCTGCGTCCTCTTCGTCTTCCGGCAGGGTCCCCGGGTTGAAAATTTCCACCCAGACATCCAGCAACTGCGCTTCGGGCAGTTCGACGACCGTCTTGTCCAGCGGAACCGTGTCGCCGACGCCACGCATCGGTCCCATCGTGCTGCAGCCCTGCATTACTGCAAGCAGGAGCAACAGCGGCATCAGCCTGTTTAATCGCGTAGACATGGTCTTCCTCAGCTGGTGCCTTCCTTGTATTTGCGATATTCCTCCCACAGCTTCGCCTTGAGCTCCGGTGAGGTTTCCTGCTCGGCAGCCTCGCGCAATTGCCGCGCCACGACATCATCATCGTCGCCGTTCGGAATATTGCCAGGCACGCCGCGTTTCCGGCCATCGCGTTGCGGTCGTGGCCCCGACTCCCGACCACCCATGCCTGCATTGGCACTTCCCGTGCCCTGTGATGCCTCTGTTCCTTCTCCCGACTCTGCAGATTCACCCTCGGCTGCACCTGCATCGCCTTCACCAGATCCATCGCCAGAGCCATCACCGGCGCCGGCACCACCGCCGCCGGCAGCGCCAGCGTCACTCATGGGAGCCTTTGCCCTGACACGGTCCTGTTCGCGCAGCAGCATCTCGTCAAAGTCCCCGAGGCCACTCATCAGTTCCGCTTCAAGCACCGCAAGCTGTTCATCCAGCGTCTGCTCCGCTGCCTGATCAATGGCCGCCGGCGCGAGCAAGCTTGGCGTGAACGTCGGACAACCCAGTTCGGACGGCAATGAGACGCCGGCCAGGGCCAATTCTGCACAATCCTCGTAAACCAGCCGGTGCAGACGCGCCACATAGGCGGCATAGTCAGTGGCCTCGACGCCACTGAGCGTGCCATGTCGCTGCCGATCGTGAAAATCCTGCTCGGAGGAAACCATGGCAGCATGGTTGATACGCAGGCGTTCGAGCGACTGCGCTTCGTCGGCATGCAAGACACCGCCCGCGAGCAACAGTCCGGCCATGATCAAAATACTGCCATGTTTCATTACGTCACCCACACGCCCCAAGGTGTGAACTCATCTTAATACGTCTGGGCGGTGCGGTAGAAACCGCGTCAGCCCCTGAAAGCTGAGTCTGAATGCCAGACATAGGTGCCATCCCCGGAATAAAGCATCCCCTGGCAATCCATTTCGACCGCACACCGGACACACCTCCAGTAGACCAGCAAAGTCGCTTTAAATTCCCGATTCACGACAAGGGTTTGGGTGCATCCAAAAAGCGAAAAAGGGGATTAAGATCACAACTCGGCGACGAAGGACCAGAAAACCCGTGACGGCTTGCGGGATCTGACGGCGAATGATCCGCCGCCCCGCCAATCGGAATCTGTTACTGCCAGCCAATCACCTGATATCCGCGGTCGCGCAGGCACTGCTGGACAAACCTCTGGAATATCGGGCTGATACGGCGCGATTCGAATCCACCCTTGATCGCACCGACCGATCCACCGGCGACAGCACCTGCCAGCGCGCGCTCGCCCGCATCGCCGCGGACAATTCCCCAGGCGCCGGCACCCGCACCCCCGATGAGTGCGCCGGAGGCGGCCTTGGTACCCACCTCCCCGTCACGGGTGCGATTCACGCTGTAACCATCGGCCAGGGCCATGCAGTCATCGGTATCGCGTTGCGCCTGATACTGACCAACCTGCTTGATATGGCTGTTGGGATAGAACACCGGACGTTTGGGGCCGCTGGAACAGGCGCCCAGCAGAAACAACAGCAACAGGCCGGCCAGAAACCGTGGGAAATCGGGATTTCTGTTCAGGCTTAACATCGCTTCTGACTTCGGCAACCACTGTCAGGGAAGTTAAAGCCAGCATAACACAGGCCCCCGAAGCGGCCGGCATTCGCCGGTACAGCCCGCGTGGTTTTCTCAGTGGGTCTGCAGCTGGTAGGTGCCGTCTTTATAACAGCTGAATAACTCTGACAGTGCGGGATGCGATACCGGTGCATCATCCGGTGCCACTTCCAGGTGGCGTTCCGCCACATAGGTCTCGTGTTCACCGCCGTCGACCACCACACGGTACCAGGGTTGCTCCTTGGGCGGGCGCGAACGGGCAACCTGCTCATACCAGGCATCGGAGCCCTGGAAACTCGCATCGACGTCGATAACCACACCGCGATAATTGAAGCGGTTGTGATGAACGATCTGCCCGACAAAAAACTTCAATTTCGACGTCATTGTGAAACTCCCAAGCAGGTTGATCAGGCCTCGGCGATCAGAATCCCGCGCCTTGGCGCGGGATAGCCCTCGATCGTGAATCTGGTATCGGCGGGATCGAGAAAATCTGCAAGCGATTCGAAAGTCATCCACTCGGTCGAACGCTGTTCCTCGAGCCCGGTCGGCGTCACATCGACCATCCGAACCGATCTAAATCCGCACCGCTGCAGCCAATTTTCCAGCATAGCCGGAGTTGGAACAAACCAGACGTTACGCATCTTTGCATACCGTCCCCGTGGTACCAGCACCTGGTCATCGGCGCCCTCGATCACCAGCGTCTCCAGGACCAGCTGGCCACCCGGACGCAATGCCCCTCGCAATTCGAGCAGGTGATCGATCGGTGAACGCCGGTGATAGAGCACGCCCATGGAAAACACCGTGTCGAAAGCTGCCAGCTCAGCTGGCATTGCCTCGATACCCAGCGGCAACAATTCGACCCGTCCCGCCAGATCTGGCGACATGGGACGCAACAATTTCCCTATGGCGAGGAACTGCGCCAGGAACAGCGCGGTAGGATCGATGCCGATCACCTGCCGGGCCCCGGCATCTGCCATGCGCCAGCAGTGGTAGGCGTTACCGCAGCCCACATCCAGCACCAAGCGGTCCGAGAGCGGCTCCAGATGCGGAATCACCCGATCCCATTTCCAGTCCGAACGCCATTCGGTGTCGATCCGGATATCGGCAACCTGATAAGGACCCTTGCGCCAGGGATGCAAGGCCTTCAGCCCGGCCAACAGGGCCGCTTGCGCTTCGCCCTGCAGTGATCGGTCCGGGCAGATGTTGAGCGCGCCATCCCTGCAATGGACGCTCCCTTCACCCATTGAGGGCAGCCGATCCAGTGCCTCCTGCCATCGGGACCAGTCACCATGCGGCGCCCGGTTGATGAAGACGTCCAGCTGCTGTTCGATCAACTCGGCCCAGCGGGTCAGGCCTTCTGCAGCCAGCAGCTGCCGTGCACGCGCGGGATCGATCACTTACGCGCGACCAGCGACACGAAATTGAAACACTGGAACCACAGGTCGGTGCGGCTGAAACCTGCCTTTTCCAGCCTCTCCCGGTGCACCTCGAGCGTCTCCGGCACCAGAATATTTTCCAACGCCGTACGCTTGCGGCTTATCTCCAGCCGGCTGTATCCGTTTGCCTTCTTGAAGGCATGATGCATCTCAGTAAGCAATTCGTCGGCCATCTCATCCTGCCCCGAAACCTTTTCGGACAGGATCAGGATGCCGCCCGGCCTGAGGCCCAGCTGTACACGCTTGAGCAGGGAGAGGCGATCGGCGGGCGGGAGGAACTGTAGGGTGAAGTTAAGGGCCACCACAGAGGCATCCGCGACCGATACCTCGCGCACATCAGAACAGACCCACTCGATCCGCGGATGTCTGCCGGACAGCGTGGCCTGCGCCCGCGCCAGCATCGCCGGTGCATTGTCAACCCCGATCACCTGACACTCCGTTCCCGCACCACCCAGATCCAGTGCGACGGTAGAAGCACCGAGCGAACAACCCAGATCAAGCAGCACGCTGCCCGGCTGCACATAGGCCTCCGCCAACAGCTGAATCATGTTGATGATCGCAGGATATCCGGGAACCGA
>Ga0265303_10001668_pt1 | contig 13748 bp, 10 predicted proteins | sample Helome_2_FD_192494 | JGI IMG/M metagenome (GOLD analysis project Ga0265303, IMG submission 192494) | Marine sediment microbial communities from subtidal zone of North Sea - Hel_20160317 (Illumina Assembly) | ecosystem: Environmental > Aquatic > Marine > Subtidal zone > Sediment ... | reverse complement strand
ATCAAGTGGCACCCGAGATCGAGTGCCACTTTATCCAAAGCGAAAACTCGCCGACCGGTCTCGGTGAACCGCCGATTGCTCCTGCGACGCCTGCTATAACCAACGCGATATTTGCCGCGACGGGTCTCCGGATCCGGGAATTGCCGCTCAGCCGCGCGGGCATCACTATCTAGTGACGGTTTGGTGTTCGCTTTCGTTTTCGCGACAATCGGTTCCGGTCAGATGCTCGAGTATTGAAACAATAGTCCAGCTCTACCGCTACTTGCTGAAACCAAAGCTTCCGATAGAAGTGGAGAAATAAGCCTGTCGAGCCTCAGAGCGAGTCCACGAAAGGGGGATCCAGGCCCTACTCTATCGTCCCAGATTTGAGAATCTCCTATCCATGGCGATTTAGAAACCAAGAAAGGTACACATGCAAACAATGCTGAAGAATTATACCGGCAACTGGGACGATGATGTATGAATTAATTTAAATCCTGCTCCATGTCCTCTACACTTCGCCGATTGCACTGAATTCCGTTTGTTTGGTTCGTTCGCACGGAAAGAACAAAACGGCATCAGTGTTATCGATTTCTTAGTTATTTTTTGAGCCAAGTACTACTAATCTATACGAAGTAGTTCAAGCATTGAGGGAAACTGTCTAAACTGACAATGCTAGCAATGAAAGAATTTATCCAAATTAGCGTCAACCAACTTAAAGAGCTTAAGTTCTTCCTGTTTGTTCCTCTTGGAATAATGTTGTTATCCTACTTTATCTTTTTCATTGATAAGGAAGCTTTTCACATACTCAATTATGAAGATGGTTTAATTGAAAATCTCACAGCAATTTTTTTATTGGCTACATCTTTGTTTTTTTTGCAGATTTTCTTTATGACAAAAAGGGCAATTAAACTTCTCTTATGCGTTTTATTCTTCTTTGGATTTGCTGAAGAAATTAGCTGGGGCCAGCGAATCTTGAATTTCAATACGCCTGAATCAATTATGAACGTCAACCGTCAAGATGAATTCAATATCCACAACCTGGATATCTTTAGTCCCACGGATGACATCGGAAATCCAAAACCGATATTAGTTAGACACATAAATCCCGGAGCTGTTTTTCTTTTGTTCGGTTTTTCTTATTCATTACTTTATCCATTTCTATATAACAGTGTTGGAGTTGTCAGGAGAACTGGGAAATCAATCGGTCTACTCGCACCACCTTTACTGTTTGGTCTCCTTTTTCTAGTGAATTATTTAATCTACAAATTCGTATATAGCCTTTCAACAGGGCGTAATGTTAGGGTCGGCGAAAGTTTCGAATTGAATGCAGTTCTCATGTTTGCTTCTTTGACCCTGTATTTCGTAATGAACTTGAAAGCCGCGGCGGAACCAGTTCGGCGAAGCTGAATTAATTGCACAGATCTGCGACCCAACAAAGCCTGCCTGCCGTCGAATAGCGGTGCGTGACAGCATCACGACTTTGAGCATAGGTGTTAGCGGAGCCCTCCGCCGACAAGCGGACGGAAGAGTTCAATCATTCTGTCTGCCCCATGTCCCTAAGACTTGCGGAGCGACCATTGTTTGGCAATTACATGATTTAGAAATCGACTATTTCTGCTTTCGGTCGAAAGCAAGAAATCTCATTGACACTCGAGACCGTCCCGGATGCAAAAGCCTCACAGAAGCGAGGCTCTCGACAGGCTACGTATGAAAAGCCCATTTACTGGTAGAGGGCCAGCTATTGACTTGCGGCAGCTAGCAATCATACTTAGCGGAAGAGGCCGTTTGCCAGGAAAAAGCATGTCCCCGAAAATTGCTCTTGCCGCCCTGCTCCTTGCCGCCCTGCCCCTCGCCGGGCTTGCCGATGACAGTTCTTCAGATGCCTCGAACGTTGCTGTCGAAAAGAACCGCGACAGTCGATCGCAGAAATCGAAGCGCGACTCATCTGACATAACACTGTCCAAGGCTGAGCGCAGTGCAGAGCGTGAGGAGCGACGCCAAGAGCGACGTCGTCATAAGGAGCACAGGCACCACGGTGGCAAAGGCGGCGGTAAGGGCGGCCCGAACCCCAGCCCGGACGATTGACGCTCTGGCGCCCGCTGATTAAGTAGCCATGGCCCTGGCTGTCCAGTCGGCCCCCTCGGCCGGGCGCACGTTGTTTTTCCTCTTCATTCTGGTACTCATCTGGGCGCCACTGCCGTTCGGCAGCAACCATCTTTGGTCCTGGTCGTTCCTCGAGGCGTGGGTACTCTTTTTGGCGTCAGCGTGGCTGCTACTTTTTGTTGCAGGCAGGGTCAGGACAACGCATGCCTTTCGTCGCGCCTGGCCAGTGCTGGTGCTGTTCGTCGGCGTCTTCGTGCTCGTACAGCTTCAGCTCCTGCCACTGCCGGCATCTGTGCTGGCCCAGCTTTCGCCAGCCGCCGCGGACATTCATGCCATAACGCAGACCGCGAACACGATAACACTCGACCCGGCCGCGACCCGGGCCGCGGCTCTGAAGACGCTCACCTACGGCGTGCTCTTCGCGCTGACGCTGCTGCTGGTCGACAGCCGCGCACGACTTCGCATCCTCGGACTTTCTCTGGTCTTCTCCGGCGTTTTCCAGGCAAGTTACGGAGCGCTGATGACCTTGTCGGGGCTCGAGTATGGGTTCTTTGTCGCCAAGGAGCATGGCACCGGCGTTGTCACGGGTACGTTCGTCAACGCCAATCATCTCGCCGGATACCTGGAGATGTGCGTCGGCGTAGGCGTGGGGCTGATGCTTGCGGACATGTCGACGCGTCCGGCCGCAAGCATGCGAGAGAGCCTGCGGCGAATTCTGAGCAGCCTTCTCGGTAACCAGGGACTCGTGCGCCTTTTCCTCGTGGTCATGGTGATCGGGATCGTGCTGAGCAAGTCGCGGATGGGCAACATAGCGTTCTTCTCCAGCCTTATTATGGCTGGCACGTTGTATGCAGTTTTGGCAAAGCGCTTTAGTCTGGCCACATTGCTGTTTTTCATCAGCGTGGTGCTTGTCGATATCCTGATCATAGGCAATCATTTCGGCATCGACAGAGTTGCCGAAGAGATCCAACAGGGGCTCCGGCTCGACAGCTCGATATCCGTCAGAGAATACCGCCCGACAGTATCTGAGGATACGCTGCAAATCGTCAGAGACTACCCGCTAACGGGCGCGGGCGCCGGGAGCTTTGCCAGCGTTTATCCGATGTACGACGACGGCGATGCGGGCTTCCTCTTTTGGAAGCACGCTCACAATGATTATCTGCAATTTGCTGCGGAATTCGGGTTGGCCGGTTTCGTCATGCTAGGCGCGATCGTAATACGGAGCGCATGGATGGCAATATCAGCTCAGCATCGCCGCCGCGATCAGAAGATGCGCGGGATAGCCTGTGGCATTCTGATGGCTATCGTTGCGATGCTGATTCACACCGCGGTCGATTTCAATTTGCAGATTCCGGCCAATGCCGCGACGTTTGTCGTGATTCTGGCAATGGCCTGGATAACGCGATGGCACGGCCGCGCGAACGCCGGTCGGCACGCGTGAACCAATGGTCGCAATTTCGAGTAGCCGCTTCGGCTTAGGGCAGAAGCTGATCGCCGACCCGTTCGCAATGATTCGAAAAGAGCGGCAGCGAAACATCCGGTACGTTCGCCGTCTGGCAGACATACTCCCAGTCGCGAACGATTTCGAGCATCGCATCGGGCTGACGGGTCAACCCTCGCTCGAGGTTCCGCAAAAAGCCGCGCTGCGCCCTCGGTGACAGGAACTCCAGGGTATCGCTGCCGAGATCTGCAACGAGTCGCTGCGTGTCGTTCTTCCACGGCCCGAATCGGGCAGCATTGACCAAGGCGACACTGTACTCCGCTGTGTCGTAGTTGCCACGGCGATACTCTTCCATTGCGAGACTGCCCCAGTAGTACGGCCAGGTCGGCCGCGCCGCCACTGCGCCGCGATAGTAGCCCTCGGCCGCACGTGCATGTGCGCCAATCTGGTCAATATCCAGATCGTCAGCCAGCTGGTCGAGCTTTGTCTGTTCCAGCCAACCGAGGCTATCAAGGTATCGAGGATTACCGGGCATCAGCTCGTCAGCGCGCAATATACTCTCATAGACCGCTTGCCACTGCGCCTGACTCATGCGGCGCTCGTCAGCGCTCTTGTCTTCCAGGTAATTGATCGCTGGTCGAGCGAAAACGTCTGACAGCCCGTTTCGGCCTGCCACCCAGCCCTGCCACGACAGAAACAGCATGACTGATACGGCGAACATCACAACCATGGGCGAGCTCTTTCTCGCTCGCGCCACAGGAACTACTGCACCGAGGGCTCAAGCGCAGGAGATTTTGCGGCGCGCATCTTGAGCATGGCAGTGACAACCCTGTCTCCGTCGGGGACAAGTTGGCTTCGCACGACGGCCATCGGATTGTCCACAACCAACTTTCTGGCGTCCTCAGGACCTACAAGGTCGACAGCCGCCTGATAGCCCTCCCGCAACTCCGGATAGCGTCCTTTCAGGTCGTGCGCATCCGTGGCCAGCATCATAAAAGCATCGGATCCGAGCAGCTGTAGCGCACTTTTGTGCGACTTCTTGCCGAAGTGCCCCGCAACCGCGCTGGCCGTAAGCTGCAAGTAGCATCCCATCTCGATAAATGGCTCGATCTTGCTGTACTTGCGGATGACGTCTTTGTTGCGCTCCGGATGAGCGATCACGGGTCGAACGTTCATTTCCAGAAGCTTTTCCACCAACTGGTCAGCGCCGGGAGGAATATGGCTGTGCGGGAACTCAAGCAGCATGATGCGGTAGCCGTCATGTTCGCCGAGGAATGGGATCTGATCGCGCTCGAGCATCGGCAGGATCTCCGGCGACAGACGCACTTCTGCTGCCATGCCGAGTTTCAGCGGAATGCCCGCTTTGCTGAGCGCGAGCTTGAACCGGGCCAGGGAGCCAGAAATTGTCTGTGTCGAGTTTTCGTAGCGACCGGGATGAATGTGCGGAGTCACAATCGAAAAGCGAATGCCATTTTCGTACGCGGCGCGCGCCATGGCCAGAGACTCGCTCATGTCACGTGCGCCATCGTCGACACCGGGAAGCAGGTGACAATGGATATCGATCACAAGCTCGCCGCCGTTGCGTGCCGAGTACGGCGCTCCTTCTTTGCATCCGCTTCGGTGTACTCGTAGTAGCCCCCGTAGCTAATGTCGCCGTATTTTTCGGCCTTCCGGATGTCAACCTGGTTCAGCACAACGCCGGCAATCCGCGCATGGTGCCGCCGCAGCTGCTGCACACCAGCCTTGATTTGCTGCATACCGGTTGAATCGAACTTGACCACGTACACGATAGAATCGGCGTGCGTCGACAAAATAGCAGGATCTGACACGGGCAGCACGGGCGGACTATCGATGATGATACGATCGTACGTGTTGCGCAGCGTATTCATTATTCTGGAGAACGATGCCGGCGACAACAACTCGAGGGGATCCGCAGGGACCGCACCGGTCTTCAGAATCTCGAGGTTGTAGTCATCGCGAAACGTAATACTTTTGTTCAGGTGCGCTTTGCTCGCGAGGAGTTCCGGCAACCCCGGAGTGTCACGGTCGAGATTCAACTCGCGCGCAATACTCGGCCGGCGCATGTCGGCATCGATAAGCAGCACACGCTCGACCTTCGCGAAGGCCAGTGCCAGATTCATTGCCACCGTCGATTTACCTTCTTCGACGATCGACGAGGTGACCAGGATCACTTTGGCCGGATTTTCGATATCTGACAGCGTCAAACCGGTACGGATACTTCGGATAGCCTCGCCGAATTCTTTCTCCTGTTCGACAAACAACGCCGTCGCCGCTTGATCGCTTGCGCGTTTGCCGAGCATCGGAACGGAGCCAAGCAAAGGCAGGCCAATCTTCTCTTCGACATCTGACGAGCTGCGGATCGTGTTCGACAGTTGCTCTAGCAGAAAGACGGCACCGATCCCGGCTGCCAGGCTGAATGCAAACGCCATCATTACCGCAGCTTTCTTGCGTGGACTGATCGGCACTGCCGGAACAACAGCGGCCTGCACAACGCGAGCATTGACCGATTCGAGGTCGCCCGTCTGCGCCGTTTCACGCATACGGCTGTAGAATAACTCGTACAACTGACGGTTCGTATCGACTTCGCGCTGTAACTCGGCCAGATCCGCTCCTTTCCGAGTAACTTCCTGATATTGCTGCTTAGCCGAGTCAAGTTCTTCTTCCAGTGCACGCACCTCGGATTGTGCTGCGAGATATTCTGCACGAATACTGCCGGAAACGACGCCCTGCTGCGCCTGCAAATTCTCCGTCGCTTCCGCCAGTTCCGACTGCGCGGCGATCATTTTCGGGTGCTTAGGGCCGTACCGCTTGGCTAGTTCCGCCACTCTTTGCTCAGCCTGGGCCTGCACCTGACGAAACTGCTGCACGGCCGGATTGTCGAGCACCGCCGGTACGCTTTCAATTGAGCCTGAACTCTCACCGTACACCTGAAGATAGGCGATCCTCGTAGTAGACAAGCGCCGCCTCGCATCGACTAATCGCGCAGAGAGGTCATTGATTCGCAGCGTCGGCAGGGCTTGTATCCCTTCCGCGTCGATCAGCTTCTCTTGCTCACGGTACGCCTGCAATCGAGACTCGCTCTCCTGAAGATTCAATCGCAACTCTTCGACGCGTTTGCCCATCCAACTTGAGGCTGATTGGGTGACAGAAAGCCGCGCATCGAGAATGCTCTCGATGTAGGCCCCGGCATGGGCATTGGCGTAGCTTGCCGCGCGGCGCGGATCGGGCGATTCGTAATAGATTCGCACCAGCTGCGTACGCAAGATCGGCGCGATCGTCAATCCAGAAAGATAGGCGGTAATCTGACCTTCGCGCGGATCGATATTCACCGGGCCGCCCGGCGGTTCCGGCGGCTTGAACGGCAGCAGCGACCGCAAGTCGAAACTGGGCAGCGCTGATGGCGCGGGCGGAACCGCGCCATGGGCATCGATCACTTTCCCGGCGATCGTCCTGGACTTGAGGATCTCGGCCTGGGTGTTGTAGTAATCATCGCGCCGGGCATCGATACCGTAGACTTCTTCGATCGACACGATGTTGGCCTGTTCAGACTGGATGTGCACGATGGCTGAGGCCTGATATACCGGGGTCATAGCGTAAACTATCAGGCCCGTTAGAAGCGAAACCACGAAAGCCAGAGTAAGGATGGACCACTTGCGTCTGTTAATGACGGCCCACACATGGACCAGGTCCAGCCCATCGTTGCCTTCCCACTGTTCGTCGTTGTTCGCTGATTTGTCCATTTATCGCGCTGTTTCGTTAAGTTGCATGCGAAGCTCGGCTTCGCTTGTTGACGTACTCAAAAGAAGCTCTGCGGAACATTGATGACATCACCGGCATATACCGGATCGTCCATGTCGAGTCTTTCGAACGAATCGGAATTGGCCCGTTTCACCTCGATTTTGCCGCGAGCCGCACGCGGCGATAAGCCCCCAGCGTGCGCCAGCGCCTTTTCCAGCGTCAGCCCGGGCTGGTATTCGTAGCTACCGGGCCGATTGACCTCACCGTTGAGAAAGAATGGGCGATATTGCTGAATTGTGACCGTTACCTCGGGGTTGATCAGGTAGTCACCTCGCAGACCATCTGCGATGGTGCGCTCCAGCTCCGGTACTGAAAGTCCAGCCACTCGGATGTCCCCGAGAAACGGGTACTTCAATACACCGTCGTTGGCCAACGTCACGTTCATGCTCAGGTCATCCTCACCAAAGACCGAGATGGCGACCCTGTCGCCGGGCGCAAGACGATAGGCCCCACTCTGCTGCGCCGCAGCTGCCGTAACCGCGAGCAGCAGAAAGACAAACGCTAGTTTATGTGATGTGAGCATATGTGGCATGTTCAAGAATAAGAAACAGTCGCTAGATTAACGAGTAAGTTGCCTCATGTGAAGTAGGCGTATCGCGCTTATGCCCGGATATGACGTAGTCGTCAGATCAGGATGTGACGCAGTCGGCAGATTAACGAGTTAGCTGCAAGTTTACTCCAATCGTGAACAACATGCCGTCGTATTCCAGGGCTTCGAACGGGCTATCGCGGCTGCGATGACTGACGCCCGCCTCCCAAAGCACCCGTTCTCCCTGCGGCAGGCGCAGACCCAAATAAACCTCAGACTCTTCCTCCTCGCGATTCGTGTCGACGAACTCGTCATCTTGCCTGTCCCAGCTCAGTACCGACTCGAGACCATTGGCCCACTCGTGGGTCCAGCTGATGCCGTAAGTGGTGCGGTCGATAAGGTCGCCTGCGGCAATCGTTTCCTGATTTTCGCGCGTTGTGACGAAATCAAAGTGTGAGTATTCGCGCGGTGACCATCGGACAGCAACATCCCAACTCGTTTCAGTTTCCGATTCTCGAGTAGAGTCGTCGAAACTCCGTCGCTCTGCGCCGACGCGAACTGAGCCTTCTGTTTTTGCCGTAGCCTCCCAGGTGAAACCGACCAATGCACGCCAGTCATCGCCGCTGAGACTACCCCCGGGGCGATCGACGTCATAGTCATAGTCGGTGTAACGTGCTTGCATCACAAAAGCTGATCGCTCCCGAGCCCCGATCGCGAGGCCGACAAAAGCGTAGCCCTCTTTACGATCGAAGAACTGAGTTCGCTCGCGATTGTTAGTATGTTCCAGATCAATCTGGCCAAGGCCGAAATTGAGGCGTCCTCGCGCGCCATCAGCGCCATGTGTGTATTGTGCCCCCCAGTCAATTCGATCGAATTCGTCGGGCTCGGAAGGAAAGGCCGGTGAACCCGGCGTCACTCCCCGTGTTTGGCCACTACCACGAGGGTCATGGCCCTTCTCAAAGACTGCCAAAAGGTCCAACTCGCCTCGCGGGCCCGTCTGAAACAATCCACGCCCGGTCAACGAGTGGTTTTCGTAATCATCGTCTGAGTTGTCGAAGAATTTTCCATAATCTCCAACGTACTGCGCCGAGAACTGTCGCTTGCCCGGCGCGGAACTCAGCGAAAGCTCGGGGCTAATCCGGGCAAGCCAATCCTCGATTTCCAGAGTACTACTATCATAGATGTTGTCGTTCCAGTCGAAGTGCAGACCGACTTTCGCCTGAAAACCGCCCTCGTCGCTGGTCTCCTGCGCCAGCACCGACGCGGCTGACAGCCATCCGGCGACAAGCGTGATCATGGTCTGCCATTCAGTGTTATAACTTTGCTTACTCATATCTCCGCTCGTAGGGATTAAGCCGCCTGAAATCTGATAACCGGGAGCCTGGCACGAAGCACTCAGTTTCGCGATCTTTTCTGCAGTATCATTGTCTTGATTCAACCTATAATATATAGAAGTTGGTCAACGACATACACTAACAATTTAGAGAGGTTGGTCAACATCAGCATTGGCTTGTCGTGTCATCGCCAAGCCCTGAATATTAGAAGAGGACGGGCCCAAGAGCTCAAACGCCGTGATCGAGAATTCGTTTCTTGCAGCTTTAACCATTCTAGGCCTTGCGGTTGCGTACCTTTGGGTGCGAGCCCACGGTTTTTCATTCCCTGGACCTAGCGAACATAACGTGGAAAGTATTCTCTCGCTGTCACGTTTAAGGAAGCAGTCCTTAAAACTCGGTCTGGATATTGTCCTGCTGCCCGTATGCCTGTGGTTGGCGTTTGCCCTCCGATTGGACGCCTGGTGGCCAGCCAAACTAACAGATTTTGCGTGGCTGTTCCCCTGGACGATCGCCCTTGCGGTTCCCTTATTCATCCGCGCGGGAATGTATCGAGCGATGGTGCGATACGTCGGGCTACGTAACATCGTCGCAATGGCCGAAGCCATCACGCTCCATGTAGCCCTGCTCACGGCCGTGCTCATGATCGGTGGCAGTGAGGGCTTTCCGCGCTCGGTGCTGGCCATTTACTGGGCGCTCAGTTTGCTCCTTATCGCGGGCAGCCGGCTGTTGGTACGCGAGTACTTGCGCCACTACATAAAAGTCAAGGGCCAATCTCGCCGAGCAGTGATCTTCGGCGCCGGACAGCGGGGGGCGGAGCTGGCGCATGCGCTGCAAGAGAGTATGGAGTATACCCCCGTGGCAATCGTCGACGACAAACAGGCGCTGCATCACACAGAAATTCACGGCTTGCCTGTCTACTCGTCTGATCGCCTCGGTGACCTGATTGCCCAGCGTGGCGTCGAGGATCTCTTTTTGGCTATTCCGTCCGCATCGAAAAGCAGGATCAGGGAGGTACTGGTCCGATTCGAGGATCTGCCGATCAATATTCGAACAGTCCCTGCAATTGCGGACCTGGTCACAAGAATCTGGGATCCGCGCAAATTTGATGCCGAGGACGTCTCAGACATTATCGGGCGCGACCCTGTACCGGTTGATGAAGAACTGATTCAGCCGACCGTACTTGGCAAGTCGGTAATGGTCACCGGAGCCGGTGGCTCGATCGGATCAGAGCTCTGCCGCCAGATACTCAGCATCAATCCATCGAGGCTGGTCCTTTTCGAGGTTTCCGAGGCTGCCTTGTACCTGATCAACCGGGAGCTCGCAGCCTCCGGAGCGGCGGCGACCGAAATCATCCCGGTACTAGGCACGGTTACGGACCGCGAGAAGACCCGAGCCATCATCCAGAATTACGCGGTTCAAACCATCTACCATGCCGCCGCTTACAAACATGTTCCTCTGGTCGAGGAGAACCCGGTCGCCGGCGTCGAAAACAATGCTTTCGGTACCTGGCACCTCGCGAATGTAGCAGTGACAGAAGGCGTTGAAACGTTTGTGCTCGTTTCAACGGACAAAGCTGTGCGCCCGACAAATGTCATGGGCGCATCCAAGCGTTTTGCCGAGCTCTGCATTCAGGGCCTCGCTGCGCGCTATTCCAACACGCGCTTCACAATCGTTCGCTTCGGCAACGTCCTGGGATCTTCGGGCTCCGTTGTACCGCTATTTCAGGAGCAAATTGCAGAAGGTGGCCCCGTCACCATCACCGATCCAGAGGTGACCCGGTATTTCATGACGATTCCGGAAGCCGCCTCGTTGGTCATTCAGGCAGCTTCAATGGGACAGGGTGGCGAGGTTTTCGTACTCGACATGGGGCAATCGATCAAGATACTGGATATCGCTAAACGGCTCATACTGCTGGCCGGACTGCGTGTGCGCGATGCCGATTGTCCAAGCGGTGATATCGAAATACTGTTTACCGGCCTGCGTCCCGGAGAAAAGCTCTACGAGGAACTATTGATCGGCGAAAATCCGGAACGCACTTCACACCCGCGAATAATTCGCGCGAAAGAAGCAGATCTGGAATGGAGTCGACTAACGAAGGCGATAGACGATCTGGAGTCGGCCTGCAGGAATTATGACAAGGACGCCGCTCAACGCTTGCTCGAGCAGGTCGTAGCAGGTTACGAACCGCAGTCGCGAAGCGACGCTCATACAAGCTCGAAATCCTTCGACTCCGCTGTAGATTCCGAATTACTAGAATCGCATTCTCTGTAAGTATTGCAGTCTTTGGCTTGACACAAATCTCTATGATAAGTTGCACCGTGTGCAGTGACTCGTGGGGCTATAACCGCACGGCTTACGCTACCGCGCCCCTGGAAATAGTTGAGACAGTTAGATTCAGCAATTCCCATAGCCCGCAGCTAGAGTGGGAAACGGCATAGCCTTCTTGCGCAACCTGGAAAATTCGTAACCACTAGTATGCGATTGATGATCAACACCGCTTTTCAGAGATTCGGCGGCGCCGTGCAGGGTGTTCTTTCGCTGGTTCGAGAGTGTCGCGCATTCGCCGATCATCAGTATCATGTCGTGCTGGGCCCAGGCGTAGGAAAACACCTCGATCGCAAAGAGTTTCCAGAAAACTTCCACTTTTGCGAAGAATCTTTCGGTGTAATGGGTGTACGCAAACTACCTGCCGCAAGTAAGACGATGGCCCGTCTCGAGAGGAAAATCCTGCCAGACTGTGTGCTAACGACGTCCGGCCCGCCATACTGGCGTAGTCGTTCTCCGCATTTAGTCGGATTCAACCTGCCACTGTATATTTACCCCGAGTCTCCATATTTACAAAGCCTTAGCCTGGCAAAAAGGCTGAAGATTGAGGCGCGCAAGAAAGCTCACAAAGCCCTGTTTCGGCGGCAAGCGGACGCTCTGATAGTGCAAACAGATGATGCCAACAAGCGAGTCCGCACCTGGCTTGGAACCGATGAGGTGTTCACTGTAACGAACACGCATAGCTCATTTTACTTGAATCCGCCCACCGCTCGACGGCGATTGCCGGAGAGGCGCCCGGGTGTGTTTAGACTATTAACCGTTACCAGTTACTATCCCCACAAGAACCTCGAGATTATTCCGCAGATCATTCCTCTCTTACGAGACCAATTATCGTCACCGATCGAATTCGTACTCACACTCACGCCCGATGAATATCGTGCGAGGATTTCCCCTTCGATTCCGCCGGAAGTGAATCTTGTCGGCGCGGTCCCACCCGCCGAATGTCCGGCCCTGTATGCAGAGTGCGATGCTCTGTTTTTGCCAACTCTGGCCGAGTGTTTTTCGGCCTCATATGCAGAAGCGATGGCCATGGAGAAACCTATCGTGACGACCGATTTGGGCTTTGCCAGGAGCATCTGCGGTCCGGCAGCAGTCTATTACGCGCCGGCGAATGCGCAAGCCGCCGCTGAAGCAATCGCGCAACTTGCAAGTAGCACGACGAGCCAAACTCGACTACGCGAGGCAGGGAAACTGCGTCTTCAGTCTTTCGATACCGCAGTCAGCAAAGCGACTAAGATTCTGAGTCTCTGCGAAGAACTCGCAGACAAGAAAGTTTCACAGTAACTGGAGCTCTGGACTATATGGACGAAGTGAACCTTGAGCGCTGTCAGTTTTCTAGCGGAGTCGAGGACTTTTTGCCTTTGACTTCCGCTCGAGTACAAAATGGAAGCCGCAAATGACGCCGCCAATGCCTAACGCTTTTTCAGTTGACGTCGAAGACGGCATAAGTATTGCCATGCGCGATCGATTCGGGACTAAAGTGCCTCAAACTAACCGGGTCGTTTCCCAGACACAAGAGATCCTGGCACTCCTGGCCGCCGGCAATACGAAAGCTACTTTCTTCATCCTTGGTGCCGTCGCGGAGTCGTTTCCGGAGCTAGTTCGAGAGATTGACCGCGACGGACATGAAATTGGCGTTCACGGCTATAACCACATCGTCTTCTCGCAGATGAACCCGGACCAGGCCCGAAATGAGGTATTGCGCGCCAAGCGTCTTTTGGAAGATATCAGCGGAAAACCAGTTGTCGGCCACAGGGCACCATGTTTCTCAATATCTGAGTCGACAGCATGGGCGCTTGATGTTCTGCTGGAGGCTGGCTTTGACTACGACAGTAGCATCATGCCATGTCCAGGAATTGGATACGGCTGGCCGGGGCAGCCATTGGAGATAGGCTGGATCAACACGCCGAAGGGGCAATCAATCGTAGAAGTACCGCTAACTGTCACCTCAGTGCTGGGAAAAAAGGTTCCAGCTCTCGGAGGAAGCTACTTTCGGCTGTTGCCGTATAAGATTTGCAGGAGAATTCTTGAAAACGTCGAGAAAGAAAGGCCCGCCATCGTCTATTTGCACCCATATGAGCTCGATTCCGAGCGCTATCCTGATTATTATTTTGAGCAGATGAAAAAGTCGAGCCTCTTGACTCAGCTCAGGATGCGATCGTTTTGGATTCGCCGAGGATCTCTAGCAGAACGATACTCGCGGCTACTCGCCGAA
>Ga0265303_10001665_pt1 | contig 13753 bp, 14 predicted proteins | sample Helome_2_FD_192494 | JGI IMG/M metagenome (GOLD analysis project Ga0265303, IMG submission 192494) | Marine sediment microbial communities from subtidal zone of North Sea - Hel_20160317 (Illumina Assembly) | ecosystem: Environmental > Aquatic > Marine > Subtidal zone > Sediment ... | reverse complement strand
ATGACCTCATGGACGACACAACGAGCGAAAGTTACGCCGACAGACTGAACGCTACGGCTCGATGGAAGAGCATTCTCGACGTGCAGCGCCCATATCGTTGGAACCTGCAGCGCCTTAATCCGGGCTTCACTCTCGACATCGGATGCGGTGTCGGACGCAACCTCTCCCATATCAACGGCATCGGCGTCGATCACAATGCCGCATCCATCACCATTGCGCGCCAACGGGGCTACGAGGCGTACACAGTCGGCGATTTCGCTAACAGCGAACACAACCGCCCTCAACATTACGACACCTTGTTGTTCGCACACGTTTTGGAGCATATGGACAGAACCGCGGCCCTTGGCCTGTTGTTGGAGTACCAACCACTTCTCAAGGACGGTGGCCAAGTCATCGCGATTACGCCCCAGGAAGTTGGCTATCGCTCAGACCCAACGCATGTCGAGTTCATGGACGGAAGCCTCGTCACCCAACTTCTCATTGAGGCAAAATACCAACCTGTCTCAAGTGCTTCATTCCCGTTCCCACGTTGGTTGGGCAAGTTCTTCAAGTACAACGAGTTCGTAACCGTGGGTCACAAGCCCTAGAGCTGGCTCGAATCGCCGACGACCAAAGGGCTGATGTGCGATGAATCGATTGTCGTTTTAGGATTCTGACCATGAGTGTCCGACCATGGCTAGCCATTTCGCTTCTCGCTGTCGCGAGTTTCGGAGCAATCGGATCGCTGTATTGGACGACCCAGCCTTCGGTGGAGCCGACCCCGATAGAACAAAGCGCACCACCAGCGACAACATCCACCACCGCGACCACTACACCAGCAGTCCCGACCGTTCCGCTGGCGGCCCCCGGGTCGATCGAGGCGGGGTGCCTGACGGGCGAGACCCACGCTCCCACTGGTGCTCTTCTCGTCGTACCGGGAACCCGTGAACCGACCGAAGGAGACTTGATCACCCGATACATCATCGAGATGGAGGAAGGTCTCGCGATCGACGGCTCGTGTTTTGCCGACGAGGTTGAGCGCGTGCTCTCCGATAGTCGCAGCTGGGCGGGCGACGGTTCTCTCTCGATGCAACGAGTCGACTCGGGCACCGTGGACCTCCGAATCACAATTGCTAGTCCGGCAACCACCGATGCACGGTGCGCTCCGATGCAGACGAACGGAATCTATTCGTGTTGGGACGGAGAACGAGCGATGATCAATGTGTGGCGATGGGAACACGCCACAGAGGAATTCGAAGCCGATTTGGCGACGTACCGAACCTACGTAATCAACCACGAAGTTGGTCACGGCCTTGGTCACAACCATCGTTTGTGTCCTGGTGTGGGTTCGGTCGCGCCGGTCATGCAACAGCAGACGATCGCACTGAGCGGATGCACGGCCAATGGCTGGCCACTCGAGACTGAACGGCCTTAAGGGTCGTTACCGACTGAGAAACCGCGATCGCAAAGCTTCCCAATCCTCGTCAGATGTCGTGACGTTGTTGAGAAAACGTTTTGTGGCGGCCACAACCTCTGGCTCAAGAGCCTCGGTTCGGCGAGCCCTCTCGATCGCCTCCTGGATCGGGTCATCGGCCAAGGACAGATATCCACAAGCCTCCATGTCGGCACCCGTGACACGTTCATTAAGAAGAAACAGCCGTTTCGCCATGCCCAATCCCATGGTTGCCACCAAGCGCCGCAGGCCATCTGGTCGATACAAGATGCCTAAACGAGTCGCGGGAATCTCGAACATCGCGTCGACTCCAGCGATCCGCACATCGCACGCGGCCGTCAACTCAACGCCCGCTCCAAAGCAAACGCCAGAAATAGCGGCGATGACGGGGACGGCACACGACTCGATTTCACGAACCGTCTCCGCCAAACCGTTCTCAATCAGGAGGTCTTCGGGTGTCCCCGTGAACTCCAAGAGATCCGCTCCGGCGGTGAATACGTCGGGACCACCAGTCAAGACCGCTGCTCGGCAATTGGTAAGCGACCGGAAGACCAAAGACAATTCAGACATCATTGACCGCGACAACGCGTTACGTTTCTCAGGTCGATTCAGGCTGATAATCGTTAGACCCTCAGACTCGCGGACGCGAATGCTCATCCGTTGGCGACGGGGACCAGATCCGACTTACACACGTCATTGATGGCGGAGACGAGTCTTTCAGTAGACCAGTTGCCTCCGGCTTGCACCGACGCCTTAAGACCAGTTGCCTCGGCCACCAAGGTTGCGCTGTTGATCGGATCGAGCGTGATCGCGTTCGTCGCGACAACTTCGAGGGTGGCTTGGATGGAAACGACATCAGTCGGGTCCATACCTTCTATGGCGGCGATCACCGGCGGACAGGCGGACGAGATCTCTTCGTCGGTAGGACCAGCCGCCGGAGAACTCGAGCAAGCCGCCAGCACGATGGCGAGCGTGACGAAACTTCTCATGCTTAAGAGGCTAGCGTTTGGTCCGCTCCAGGGTGTCGATCAAATGTGGAGCGAAGAGCTCAGGTTCGACGAGAAACGAATCGTGACCCTTCTCCGAGTGCACTGTTACTCGCCGAACGGGCACTCCAGCCGCGGTGAGCTCTCTCACCATTTCTTCTTGCTCAGACGGATAGAAGCACACGTCCGAGTCAATCGAAAAGACCATGTACATCTGGTCTTGGCATCGGCTCAGTAGGGCCCGTAGGTCAGGTTCGCCAGCCTCTTCGAGCAGATCGAAGTGTTGCCAAGCGCCCATCAAGCGAACATAGGTGTTGGCGTCAAAACGTTTCAAGAACTTCTGCCCCTGATACCACATGTAGGACTCGAGCGGATGTCGGATTTCGTATCCTGCGGGACCGACTGTTCTGGCAGTGGCATCATCCCGAGCCCGATCGGACATCGCCTCCAACGAGACAAACGTTTTGTGCCCGATCATCCGGGCAAGCGCCAGGCCGGCATCGGGGGGATCACTGTCGTAGTAGTCACCACCCTTGAAGTTCGGGTCGTTGAGGATGGCAGTCGTCTGTTCGAAATTATGGATGAACTGAAGAGAGGTTGTGTGCAAACCAGCCGCGATCGGGACGACTGTTCTCACCCGCTCGGGGTACCGAGTTGCCAGACTCAAACACATCATGCCCCCCACGGAAGCGCCGATGACTGCGTGAAGGCGATCGATTCCCAAAGCGTCGAGCAGCGGCATCTGCGAGTCGACGATATCGCTCAACGTGATCTCAGGAAACGTTGACCCATACGGCGCGCCCGTAGCCGGATCGTTTGATCCTGGGCCCGTCGTCCCGTAACAACCGCCTAGGTAGTTGACGACAATCACGGCAAACTTGTCCGTGTCGATCGCCAGTCCTGGACCGACAGAACCGGAATACCAGCCTGTCTGACACTCTTCAGACCAGCACGAGACGCCTTCGACTGACTCGGTAAAACCCCTGGCGTGTTGACTTCCTGTCAAGGCATGGAAGACCAAGATGGCGTTGTCCTTAGCTTCGTTCAACTCACCATAGAGTTCATACGCCAGGCGAAGCTCTGCCAGCGTCTCACCTCGAAACGTCTTGAACGGCAACAGGTCCTGGCCGTAGTCGAAGAACCTGGTCTCCGTGATCACCTTGGCGTTATCGCTCATCTCAGTCCTTCGTCGGAGGGGAGACTAGTTGTCTCCCCTCCAAACATCCTGGTTAGGCCGTGGCCGGTTGCCGTGCTGATGCGAGCGCTTGTTCGAAGTCGGCCTTGATATCGTCAATATGCTCGATGCCAACCGATACGCGAATGAAGTCAGTCCTGACTCCCGCCGCACTCTGTTCGTCAGCGCTCAGTTGCTGGTGAGTCGTCGACGCCGGATGGATCACTAATGTCTTGGCATCCCCCACATTGGCCAGATGCGAAGCCAGCTCCACGCTATTCACAAACGTCTTGGCCGGTTCGTATCCGCCTTCGACTCCGAAACTGAGCACTGCTCCGAATCCGTGAGAGAGATACTTCTTAGCTGTCTCATGAGTCGGGTGAGATTCGAGTCCGGGATAGGTAACCCATGCAACATCATCACGAGCCTCCAACCACTGCGCCAGCTCTAAAGCGTTGTCCACGTGACGTTGCACCCTCAGCGACAGCGTCTCGAGTCCTTGCAGAAGCAGGAAAGAGTTGAACGGCGATTGGGCTGCACCCAAGTCACGGAGGCCTTCCACCCGTGCCCGAATCGCGAACGCAATGTTGCCAAACGGACCGTCCGGACCAAAGACGTCGGCAAAGACCAAGCCGTGATAGCTCGGGGATGGCTCCGTAAACAACGGAAACTTCCCACCGCGGTAATCGAAGTTGCCGGAGTCCACAACGACGCCACCAATCGACGTGCCGTGTCCACCAATCCACTTCGTCGCCGATTCCACAACAATATCAGCGCCATGGTCAATGGGTCGGACGAGATAGCCGCCACAGCCGAACGTATTATCCACGATCAGAGGAATGCCATGACGGTGCGCCACCTCCGCCAACGCTTCGAAATCTGGCACGCGGTAGCTGGGGTTGGCAATCGATTCGACGTAGAGGGCCTTCGTGTTCTCACCGATGGCCGCCTCGAAGGCTGCAGGTGAGTCATCTTCGGTGAACTGCACGTCGATACCGAGACGGGGCAACGCAACCTTAAATTGGTTGTAAGTGCCACCGTAGAGGTTGCTCGACGACACAATCTGGTCGCCAACTTGGGCAATCGTTGCAATCGCCAACAACTGGGCTGCCTGGCCCGACGATGTCGCGACCGCCGCCACGCCACCTTCCAGAGCCGCAATACGCTTTTCGAACACGTCGGTGGTCGGATTCATGATCCGGGTGTAGATGTTCCCGAACTCTTCGAGCCCGAACAACCGGGCGGCATGGTCAGCATCATCGAACGTGTACGAGGTTGACTGATAGATAGGGACCGCTCGTGCGTTGGTCCCCGGTGCCGGGTCTTGTCCCGCGTGGACTTGGAGTGTTTCGAATCTAGGCATTAGTTCCCCTTCAGTGAGATGGCCACCGGAATGGCTCTTGTCAGCGTGTGGCCAGCGGGTGAAGACCCGATGACCCTGTCGTGTGGCTCGTCTGGGGCCAAGGGCTCGAATTCTCGGACGCGAGACTCCGATGGAAACGCCTCCGTCCCGGTGACATCAGAGGACCACGTGGTCCTCCCGGCGTCGGGGTCGACAGTTACGGTTTCGCTTAGTGATCCCACTTTGGCGAGATCGACGTCACTAAAAGTTATCGTTGGCATACAAGACATCCTTTGGTTCGGGTTTGAAGAAACTGATCTGGAGACGTAACTCCCGGTGTACCTGACTCCCTCTCGGATGGCGGTACGACCGTTCTAGATCAGAGGACCACCCGAGAGCTACACATGCAGCTGCACATGGGCATACAACACCGCACCATAGAGATGATGGCGTTTGTGAAGGTGTACTGGGGTGTGATGATGGACATTGGTTCTTCTCTGTGGGTTAACGCTCTTATACGTTTTTCCTCACCGAGAATGCTCAACGCATCTTCGGCGACTTATCGATCAGGCATTGGCACCGTGTTACCGGTTGCCGCGGCTTCGAAGGGCCTGTCCCTCCACCGCTCTGGATAAACGCTTTGTTGGGCGCAAGTATGCGCCACCTGGATCCCGTTTGTCAAGACATTCTAGGAAACGGCAAAAACTGGCACTAACCTCCACCAATGACGCCGGACGCTGACCGTATCATTCGTACATATCTCGTCCTCACCCTGTTGTCGACGCTGTCTGCCTCGTTCATTTGGGGCATCAATACCCTGTTCTTGCTGGACGCCGGACTGTCGAACACCGGAGCCTTTACGGCCAACGCCTTCTTCACCGTAGGCAGCGTCTTGTTCGAAATCCCGACCGGGGTCGTGGCCGATACGAGCGGACGAAGGAAGTCGTACCTATTGGGGGCAGCCACACTCCTCGTGTCCACATTGCTCTACGTTCTCATGTGGTGGATCCAAGCCCCCCTGTGGGGATGGGCACTCTCTTCGGTGATTATTGGGTTGGGTTTCACCTTCTTCTCGGGTGCGGTCGAAGCCTGGCTTGTGGATGCATTGGCCGCCAACGAGTACCAGGGTGACCTTGAGTCCGTGTTTGCCAAAGGACAAATCACCGCGGGGGTGGCCATGCTCGTGGGTTCGGTCAGCGGGGGCGTAATCGCCCAAGCCACAAATCTGGGTGTGCCGTATCTCGTACGGGCTGCGCTGTTGGTCACAGTATTCGTGATGGCCTATCGAACGATGCACGACGAAGGGTTCTCCCCGCACCACGGAAAGAACCATCTCGATGAGATGCGCACCATTCTCGTCGCTTCGTTAGATCATGGTTGGAAGAATCCGCCCGTTCGCTGGCTCATGCTCGCCGCTCCCTTCTCCATGGGGGTGGGAGTGTTCGCCTTTTACGCCATGCAACCGTATCTCCTTGAACTCTACGGCGATGAGACTGCCTACGGCGTGGCAGGTTTAGCTGCCGCCATCGTGGCAGGAGCTCAAATCATCGGTGGATTCCTGGTCCCGCGGATCAGAAGGATGTTCCGACGACGGACGGACGCTTTGCTAGCCGCAGGAGTGATCATGGTGGCAGTGCTCATCGGGCTCGGATTTACAGATTCATTCGCGGCCGCCCTCGCTCTGATCTCGCTCTGGGCATTGACCTTCGCGGCGAGGGGCCCCCTCCGACAGGCATACATCAACGGCGAAATCCCATCAGAACAACGCGCCACCGTGCTCTCCTTCGACGCACTCATGGGTTCGGCGGGCGGGGTGGTGTCGCAACCCGCCCTGGGAAGGGCGGCAGATGTCTGGGGGTTTGGCACGGCCTACGTGATTTCCGGCGTGGCGAGCGCCTTCGTCATCCCGTTCGTCGCCCTGGCCCGCCGGGAACAGGCGGAGTCGGATCCCATCGAGGCGGAGCTGCCGCCCAGCCCCGGATCTGTCATGGGCTAGTGATTCGCAAGAAACCGTTCGAGCGCCTTGGTAACCCGATCGGGGGCTTCGGCCAGTAGGGCGTGGCCAGCCCCATGGAACACCTCGACCGAGGCATGAGTTACGGCTTCAGCCACTTTCTGACCGGACGGCAGTGGCGTCATCTTGTCCTCCGACCCGAGAACAAAAAGCGTTTCCGCCTGAACCTTCGACGCAGCTTCCATCATGGAACCGCGCTGCGTGCATGCCGTGAAGTCGGTGAAGAGAACACCATCTGCTGCTCGTTGCACTGTACGGATTCCGGTTCCCAGCATCCAAGTTCCTGGGCTTTGGTGGCCACCTCGATGCCCCGCACTGGAGAGAGACCATCCATTCATGAGCTCGTAGGCATGTGGGTCGTTGGCTTCCGCAGCGGCCAGTAATTCGGGGTGCACGGGCATAGACTCCGAAACCGCCACCAGAGCCAATTTGCCAACCCGATCGAGATGATCGGCGGCGAACTGCAGCGCGATCAAAGCCCCCATCGAGTGCCCCACGATGTGGGCTCGGGCGATATCCGCAGCATCGAGCAGCCGAACAATCCAATCAGACAAGGCCCCAACTGAAGGAAGAGCAGGACCTTCGGATTCGCCGTGCCCGGGCAGGTCAACGGCAAGCACCGAAAACCCATGGTGCGCCAGATAGCGAGTTTGGAGGACCCAGATCGTGCGGTCTTGACCGGCCCCATGGATCAGAACGACGACAGGCTTGGCCCCATCGAAGTTCTTGCCACCCGTGGCCGCGAAGACCTGCTTGTCGTCAACCTTCAGATACATCGCCGACTACTTCTGTGAGGCCCGAAGGGCCCGCTTGAGATCGGCCAGGAGGTCCTCGATCGACTCCATGCCAATGGATAATCGAATGAGATCTTCGCTGATACCGGCCGCTTCCAGGTCCTTGGGTGACATCTGCTGGTGGGTGGTAGATCCGGGATGTATCACCAACGACTTGGCATCGCCGACGTTGGCAAGATGCGAGAACACGTTGACGGCTTCGATGAACTTAGCGCCAGCTTCTCGGCCACCCTTAATCCCAAACGAGAAGATGGCTCCAGGCCCTTTGGGCAGCATCCGCTTGGAGCGTTCATGATCAGGATGCGATTCCAGGGTCGGGTACGACACCCAAGCCACCTCGTCAGCCTTGTCGAGGAACTCGGCCACGGCCGTAGCGTTGGCGACGTGGCGATCCATTCGCACGGACAACGTTTCTAACCCGAGCAGGAGATAAAAAGCGTTTTGTGGGCTCATCGAAGATCCAAAGTCCCGCAGGCCTTCTGCCCGAGCTCGTGTGATGAAAGCGGCAGGTCCGTATTCTTCCGCGAAGTCGATGCCGTGGTAGCCCTCGTACGGTTCGGTCAATGTCGGGAACTTCCCGGATGCTTCCCAGTCGAAGGTCCCCCCGTCCACAAGTACTCCGCCGATGGCCACACCATGCCCACCAATCCACTTGGTGGCAGAGTTCATGATGATATCGGCACCCCACTCGATCGGACGACAGAGATACGGCGAGGCAAAGGTGTTGTCGATCATGAGCGGGAGGCCGTGGCGGTGGGCAATGTCAGCCACGGCGGGCATGTCCATGATTTCCAGGCCAGGATTGCCCAGCGTCTCACCATAGATAAGGCGAGTGTCTTCGGTGACCGCAGCCTCGAATTCCTCGGTGTTTCGAGGATTGACAAAGGTGGTTGTGATCCCAAACCGCGGCAACGTCAGGTTGAACATGTTGTGCGACCCACCGTAAATCGAACCGGAAGCCACAATGTGGCCACCCTGGCCCATCAAGGTGGCAACGGCCAGAAACAGAGCAGCTTGACCGGATGAGGTGGCGACGGCACCGAGGCCACCTTCCAGAGCTGCGACCCGTTCTTCAAACGCGGCCACCGTTGGATTGGAAATGCGGGAATAGATATGACCCGCGGTCTCGAGGTTGAACAACGAAGCCGCGTGGTCGACTGAGTCAAACAAATACGACGTCGTCATGTAGATCGGCTGCGCCCGCGCTCCCGTGGTCGGATCGGGCTGCTGCCCAGCGTGTAGCGAGAGCGTGTCAAAACCAAGACCGTCAGGGGTTATCATCTTCTCAGGTTAGCCAGGATGGCCGAGTTCCAAGGTTTCCAACTTGGGCAGTGTTGAGGGGGTTGGCTAGGGCCATATCCTCAGACACGACTGAAGCCTGTTCACGGTTGCCGTCTGAACGTCAGCGTGGTCGTGTTGCCCTGGAGTTGCATGGCTTGTCCGGTTCCGAATTCGATCAGAGGTTCGTCGGAAATGACGGCGAACAGCTGATCCTCAAATTCCGTGAGATCCTCGGTGAGGCAACCGGCTTGGGTGGCTGCAGCATTCCGCGGCAGGAACCTACTTCCGTATGTCCCGTCGCCAGAGTAGGTATTGCACGGCCCAGACATGCTGAAGACTCCGTCGTCTCGGATCTCTAGCTCAGGGACGGCTCGCTCTCCGCTCAGTAACGCATCGGGCATCGCGACAAAGACCCCACTGACCGCCACGGACTCGAGCTCCCAGATTCCGACGACATCGCCTTCCGGTTCGGGTGAACATGCACTGAGCAATGCCAACACGACGATCGATATCAGGATCTTTCGCACTTAGCCCGCCAGGGCTAGTCCGACGGGAATGCCATTGAGTCGGGCATTTCCCGATAGGGGGTCCAGTACAGGCTCGGACAAAATGTTGGAGTTGACTCCTGGGCGGGATGACGCAACGGTGAGTCTGGCTCCGGGTGCATCGTGACCCCAACCGTGCGGCAGGGACACGATGCCCGGCATCATGTCTTCGCTAAGCTCCACCGGCGCAAGAACAGAGCCAACGGAAGTGCTCACCTTGAGGCTGCCGCCCTCGGAAACTCCCAACTCCGCCGCGTCCGCTGGATGGATCAACAATGTGCACCGGTTCTTTCCCTTCACCAGGACTTCGATGTTGTGCATCCACGAGTTATTGGAGCGCAGGTGGCGACGCCCGATCAGGAGGTATCCCGAGGGCCCGGCCGCGAGGTGAGCCGACAGCCGGGGTACATCATTAACGAACGCCTGCGGAGCGAGCTGGACACTGGCACTTTCGTTCATAAGCCCGTTCGGGATCCGGGACTTGAGCGGGCCCAGGTCGATCCCATGCGGATTCTCAATTAGTTTGGCCAGACTGAGGCCATCGGGTTTGGCGCCGAAGCCGTCGCCGTAGGGACCTGTCCGCAGACGGATGTCGAGAATCCGCTCAGGTCCCGCGTACTCGCTGACCGCTTCCCATGCTGTTCCTTCATCCGCCCCGAAGGCGGGTGACGCTTCATTGGCCAGCGCCTTATGCAGCAATGCCGATGCTCCTGCGTCGTCCATCTGAGCCGGAGTCGCTTCAAGTCCCTGAAGTGCCCCAGACAATCCGAGCAGAATCTCCCACTCGGACGGATGACTCTCGGGTTTGTCAAAGGTGGCCGATGAGTAATTGACCGTGTTGCGGATCATCAGAGACGTGAAGGCCACATCGAAATGACTCCGCTCCAATACCGAAGGAGGAGGGAGAACCACGGTCGCATGGGCGGCCGTTTCTGACAGGTACGGATCAACTACCACCACGAACTCGAGCTGGCCAAGAGCTCGCTCGACCCGCTCTGACTCGGGAATGGACCGGGCGGGGTTACCCGAAATCACGAGAAGCCCGCGAACCTGGCCTTCACCAGGAGTCTCGATTTCTTCCACGAGAGAAGCAGCCGGGAACTCACCCCGCACCTCGGGATGGTTACCGACGCGCGATGCATACCGACCTACTTGGAAGCCTCGTCCGCCTCCGCCAGCCTTCGGCGTGGCAATGCCCGCCATAGGAAACATCGCTCCCCCTGGGCTATCCAGATTCCCTGTGACTACGTTCAGGACATCGGTCAGCCAGGAAGCCAGCGTGCCGAACTCAGTGGTGTGCATACCCATACGACCATAGGCCACGGCGCTCGGTGCCTGAGCGAACTCCGCCGCGATCCGTCGTGTGGTCTCAGCTTCGATTCCCGTGGCCTCCGCCACCGAATCGGGCGTGAACCCAGCCAACGCCTCTCGTACTTCTGCAACACCCTCAAAAAGGTCGGGCAGTTCGATCGGGAACTCCGTCATGACCGTGGTGATGACGGCAGCCAGCCAGGCGGCATCCGTGCCCGGACGAATAAACACGTGCTCGTCCGATGCCTTTGCGCTCTTGGAGCGCCGAGGATCAACGGTGACAATTCTCCCGCCACGTTCCCGAATGTTCTCCATCCGACCGGGCCAGTCGGGAGCGGTGGCCAGCGAACCGTTGGACTCGTGAGGGTCGGCGCCCATCATCAATAGATAGGCAGTGCGGTCAAGATCAGGAATGGGAATGAAGTCTGGGCTCCCGAACATGGCGCCGCACGAAACGTGCTTGGGCATCTGATCGACCGTCGAGGCCGAGAAGACGTTTGGAGATCCCAGTGCTTTCAGCACTGGTCTCAGGTAGAGGCTTCCGGCCAGGTTGTGCACATTGGGATTGCCGACATAAGCGGCGAGCGAGTTCTTGCCATGCTTCTGGGAAGTATCACGCAAACCAGCCGCAGCAAACGCGATCGCCTCATCCCACTCGGCTTCGACAAAAACTCCATCACGCTTGATCAAAGGTCTGCTCAACCGGTCGGGATCCTCGTGCAGCTTGCCGAGCGTTGTCCCTTTTGGACAGATGAATCCTTTGGAGAAGACGTCTTCCTTGTCGCCTCGAATCACTTTCACCGCGTCGTCGACGACATTGATCTCGAGACCACAGGTTGCTTCGCAAAGCGGACACGTTCGATAGGAGAAAGCCATGCCCAAGACTTTAGTGCTGGGGCTGCCCCCTCGCTGGGCAACGCCCGCTATGCGCAATCCGCCCCAGCGAACCTGGCAGCACGAGGCGATACGGCTGCACTACCCTGCCACAGGTCGGTCTCCCCGGCGGGGAGAAGGATCCATTGGGACGAACGAAGTTCGTCATGAGCACGAAGTGCGACCAATGGTAGAAGGGCTCGCTCCCAACAAAGGTCCAGCCACAACGAGCAACACACCCTCACCAGTTGGAGCGGGTGGAACCAAACGCACCTGGCAGCGAGGAGGAAACGAGGTTCCTCAGCCGAAGTGGGCTTGCAGCCAGGCGCACAGCGTATGGCGTATAGCGCACAGCGCAAGGCGGCCGAGCCGTAGGCGAGGTAGGCTGCGCCGCATGGACATTGGGCTGTATATTTTTCCGACGGATTACACGATGGGGCCGGTTGAGCTGGCCAAATTTGCAGAAGCGCAGGGCTTTTCTTCTCTGTGGTTTACTGAGCATTCACACATCCCGGCCTCGCGCGTCACGCCCTGGGGTGGCCGCGAAGGTGCTCCACCTCTCCCGCAAGAGTATTGGCACACGTACGATCAGTTCATCGGTCTGGCTGCGGCGTCATCTGTGACTTCGACCCTGCGGCTCGGCACGGGCATCACGTTGGTTGCCCAACGAGATCCCATCTGGCTGGCCAAAGAAGTTGCCTCGCTCGACGCCCTCTCGGGTGGCCGACTCGACTTCGGAATTGGATACGGTTGGAACAAGGAAGAGATGGCGCATCACGGGACCGCCTACCTCGACCGCCGCGCCATCTTGCGCGAGAACGTGCTAGCCATGAAGGAACTGTGGACCAAAGATAACGCGGAGTTCCACGGTGATCATGTCGACTTCTCAGCGTCGTGGTCATGGCCCAAACCAGTCCAGAAACCGCACCCTCCCATCTCGATTGGTGGGGCAGGCGGTCCTAAAACCTACGCCGACATCATCGAGTTTTGTGATGTCTGGATGCCGATTTCTCCGAGAGTTGAAGTGTTCACAGAGAAGGTCGGCGTCCTCCGTCAGTTGGCTGAGGACGCGGGGCGAGATCCTGCGTCCATCCGGTTGGCTGTATTTGGAGCCCGACCTGACGACGAGATCCTTACCGGGTACGCCGAAATGGGTGTGGAACAGGCCTTGCTCACCCTCGATCCCGAACCCTCTGAGCAGGTCGAAGCCCAGGTAGGAGCTCTCACGAAATTCGTCGGTCAGTACTAGTACGGCTTCGCTCCGGACCAGACCCGCAAAGGTCCGGTTGGTTCTAGAACAGGGCTAAAGTTTCCGTTCTATGCGTCTTTCCATCGTTCTCCTCACGCTCCTAACTGCGTGTTCGACCGCGACTACGAACACAGCTCCCAGCGACTCCACGCCGCCAACTGCCTCCGAAGGCACGGTTGCGACGACTGTCCCCAACGATGACCCTGTTATTGCGTCACCTACCACGAGTGTTGAAGACGCCCTCGAAACCACTGACCTCGCCATCTTCATTGCTGCTCTTGAAGCTGGACTCACCGATACCAAATACGAAGGAACTGCGTTATCCGACCCGGCGGTGTACATCGCCACAGGGCAGCTGTTCTGTGAAGAGTTGGATGCTGAAGCCGACCCTGCCTTGTTGTTGTCCGACTACCTGAAAATCCTCACAGAGGGTGACATTGGCGCGGCTGACGACGACGACCTGGTCGTCTCTGGACTGCTGCTCGGTGTTTCCGTGGAAGTTATGTGCCCGCAACATTCCACCGCCCTGTCAGATGCAGGATTCTAATTCGATAGAAGCATCTGAAGAACCATTGGTTGCACCCTGTAACGCTGACGGTGCAACGCGCACTACTGCTATGAGTACGTAATACGAAGGCTGGGAAGCACTATGCATACACGAATTCTCGTCACAGGACTCCTGTTCACGACCCTGCTGATTCCGACCGCCGCGCTAGCGCAGGCCGATGTACCCGAAAGGGCCGCGGAAGCAG
>Ga0265303_10001664_pt1 | contig 13755 bp, 9 predicted proteins | sample Helome_2_FD_192494 | JGI IMG/M metagenome (GOLD analysis project Ga0265303, IMG submission 192494) | Marine sediment microbial communities from subtidal zone of North Sea - Hel_20160317 (Illumina Assembly) | ecosystem: Environmental > Aquatic > Marine > Subtidal zone > Sediment ... | reverse complement strand
GCAATGGAAACCTGTTCGAGGATCGGGCGAACGGGACCGTCCGGGTACCGATCGATGACATACTGATAAAACCGCCAGGCGCCTTTTTCAAGATCCATGGCAGTTTTCAGCAGCTGCTCAAGATTCTGATCCTTTTCAAATATCTGAACCCTGGGATAGCCTGGCAGGATCTTTTCTTTCCAGCCCAGTATTCCGTTCATTAGATGGTAAACGTTTTTTTCACTGACTTCACCCTCACCGGCCAGAGAAGCGGCCCATTGGGAGCGTCCACCGTTGCGGCAGTAAAAGATTAAATCACGATCGGAGGGCAGGCTGAACAACCCGGCTTCAACCTCCGGAAGGGGCATGAGCTTTGCTCCAGGGATGTGCCCCTGTTCGTATTCAGCCGGCTGACGGACGTCGATCAGCAGATAACTCTTTTCCGTTTGTTTTTTTATAAAAACCCTCAATTCTTCTGCAGTCAGGGTTTCAAATTCCAGATTATCCATATTACGTTGGTTTCCCCAGGATTTTATCAAGCATGGTTTGCTTATCCGTTGTCGAGCCGGTACAGGAACCGTTGCGGCATATATGGGCTGTGGCCTTATCTTTGATTACCTCGAGGCCGTCGGTGTATCCGGCAAATTTGTTTAACTGCTCGGCGTTTTGCTCCGTCTTAACGATTGCCACTTTGTTGGGGGTGAAATTGAGATTCAGGGCCGCTAACAGTTCCCGTGTGTCGGTCGCCTGCGGTTCGCCCGTGATAACAATTTCCTCCCCCGGGCGCAAAGCAAAGTCAAGGGCGCACAGAAAAAAGGTAAAGGCGGAAGGCTGAGATTTAACTGTACCGGCAAAGGCGCGGATCTGAGCCTGGGCCCGGTCTTCGAATTGCGGATCACCTGTTAATCGGGACAAAAGCAAAAGGTTGTGGAGTGCAACCGAATTGGCCGATGGAATCGCGCCATCATATAACTCCTTGGGGCGTACGGGAAGTTCGACACTTCCTCCGGGTGTGGAGAAAAAACCGCCGTTTTCTTCATCCCAGAAATTGGCTGTCATTTCATTTTGAAGTATTTGAGCCTGTTCGGCATATTTAAGATCAAACGTTGTTTGATAGAGGCTTAAAAGCCCGTGAATTAAAAACGCATAATCTCCGGCATGGGCTACCACCGCCAGTTCGCCATCTCTAAAACGGTGGTACAGGCGGCCTTTTTCGTCCTTCATTTTTTGCAGAATAAAGTCAGCGGCCCCGCGGGCGGCACTCTCATATTCGGGTTGGTCTAAGATCCGGGCCCCCAATGCAAAGGCCGCAATCATCAGCCCATTCCAATCTGTGAGGATTTTATCGTCTTTTAGCGGGTGAATCCGTTGCTCGCGCGCCTGATATAGCTGATCGCGAATCCGGACCCACTCGGCTTCAACCTGAGCTTCCGGCACTCCGGCATTTTGAGCCCATTTTTCAAGGGGTGCTGTCAGATGGATGATATTGGCCCCTGTTTTTTGCCGGGAAGCCTCATCCGTGAAATTTCCTTCCGGGCTCAACCGTAAAATCGTCTCCCACCTTTGCGTATCCACATCTTTTAGCACGTGGTGAAATTCTTCCGTCGTCCAGACATAAAATTTGCCTTCTTCGCCCTCGCTGTCGGCGTCTTCCGCAGAGTAGAAGGCGCCTTCCGGGGAGGTCATGTCGCGCAGCACATAAGTGAAGATACCTTCGGCTGTTTTTGCAAACAAGGGATTTTTGGTAATTTGGAAGGCTTCCAGATAGGCGCTGGCGATCATGGCCTGATCGTAGAGCATTTTTTCGAAATGCGGTAGGAGCCATCGGCTATCTGTGGCATATCGATGAAAACCGAAACCGATATGATCCCAGATTCCTCCCAAACGCATGGCGGTCAATGTTTTTTCAACCATATCCAGGGCCCGGGTATCGCCGTTGCGGTGGTAGCAGCGCAGCAAAAAGAGCAACCGGTGAGGGGTCGGGAACTTCGGGGCCGGCTCAAAGCCGCCGAACTGGGGATCAAATCCGGGTTTGATCTGGTTGAAAGCCGCTTCGAGCAGGGTGGCATCGGGTTCGTCAGCCGCGCTAAAGGCAAATGCCTTGTGAAGGCTTGCGGCAATACTGCCGGCCGAAGTTTCAATCTTTTTTTTGTCGTCCACCCACAGTTTTTTTACCTGCCCGCAGATATCGATCAAACCCGCGCGTCCGGAACGGCTGTTTTTGGGCAGATAGGTGGCCGCAAAGAATGGCTTTTTTTCCGGGGTCATAAAAATGCTTAGCGGCCATCCACCGCTTCCGGTGAGCATCTGACAGGCGGCCATATAGACCGCATCTATGTCCGGGCGTTCCTCGCGGTCCACCTTGATGCAGATAAAGGTATCATTGAGATATCCTGCGGCTTCTTGATCTTCAAAGGATTCTTTTTCCATGACATGGCACCAGTGGCAGGTGGCATAACCGATGGAAAGAAAAACAGGTTTGTTTTCCGCTCTGGCCTTTGCGAAGGTTTCATCGGACCAGGGATGCCAGTCTACCGGATTGTGGGCATGCTGGATAAGATAGGGGCTTTTTTCATTGATGAGGTGATTGGGGGACATGATGATTCTCCTGAATATATCTAATCGAAAGCATGTTGGCCTAAATCAAGAATTTGTTCATAAGCCACGCCTCGAATGAATTCGGAAATGCCTAAAATGCCAAGAATGCACTAAAGTGCCTAAAGTTGAGGTATGCTGTCGATTATAATGGATTTAAATTCGTTTTTTAAATATAGGCATTGGAGTATAGTTTTGCAATGCGGATTGTAATCAGGTGCTGTACCGCTATGTTTAAACCTAAGGCCACTGATTTTATGGATTCAAGCTTATAACTGGTGTCAAGAAATTAGGATCTGTTATGATTTAAAATTAGATAGTATGCCGTATTTTTAGGCACTTTAGACATTTTAGGCATTTTATACTTCTAGCCTATAATGTTGGATTGCAAGCGTTATGAACTGGCATTTCGGGTTTTCGATCTATCTGGACAAGTGGTGGTAGGGCGGATGGGTGGCGAGTCGCGGATCTTCTACCGGTGTTCCGATGGTGAAGTGGTATAGGCTCTGATATTGATTATTTGCCAATCCCATTATTTCGTGAACGGCATCGTCAAAGAAACACCCGATGCCGGTTCCCCGGACCCCGTGGGCTTCTGCCGCCAGATATAAAACCTGGCCGATCATACCGCTTTCCCAGAAAAGCCGCCGGTAGGCAAAGGGATTGCTGGCAACCGGGTCTTTGAAGTCGGCAATCATTCCCAGTGAAAAGGCACTGTGTCCGGCGATTTCCTGGTGGCAGCTGACTATCATGGCCTGCTGCTGAAAGGCGCCTTTTTCAAGCACAAACAAAGGAAAATTATTTTCGATCGGATCCCACATAAACTTAGACCGTGTCAGGCTCTTTATGGGGGCGATCGCTTTATCATTGCGGATGAAAAAATAAAGACCGGGTGTGAGCCCCTCAACCCGGTGAACGAAAATGAGCAGATGCAGCGACGGGTCCCCTAGTTCAACGTCAAAGGGAGCGCAGTCGCTGCGGGGCAGGGTTTTATCCAGAATTGCCAGAAATTGTTCTTTGCTTACCGATCCGTTACGGTCAAAGGCGGTGGCGCTTCTTCGCTGCCGGATGATTTTAGCAGCCGCCATGCTAATGGATTCCTCCCGGAACCCGTATGGATCGGTGAATTCGTATCGCTGTTCAGCGTTTGCCGGCTTGCGTGTCAGATTTGCCGTATGGTAAATAATTTCCCAGTTAACGGGCTGCTTGCTCAGCCTGTTCGGCCGTCCCTTAAATGAAACATCCTTAAAGGCAGAAATTAGGGTATCCGGCAACCTGCGGGCAATATCCGGGGAGGGATGGGAATGCACCCAACACATAAGATCCGGGTGCTCTTCTTCCAGGGTGTCAAACCCGGTTCTGTCAAATCCCAGCATGGTGTCCAGTTCCTGATCTGAAAGTTCGCTTAGATAAGAAACTTTCCAGCCGAATAAATTGGCTGAAAAACTGACTGCCGCCAGGGCATGACCGACATCGTGGTTGCAATAACGAAAGGCGCGTTCCCCGTATTTCCATGATTCACGCCAGAATATGCTGCTAAAACCGATGAGAAAGCCTTCGCACCCAAGGTGGGAACAAATATTTTGCCAGACATTCTCAGAAATGACAGCCCGCTGTTCCAGGGCATGGAGCAACGGATTGTAATGGTATATTCCCCCTTCAAGCCCTTCGATCCGGGGCAGAATGAGGTGGGCTTCGGTGGGATGCAGATTGCCGCTGGACGGGTTCACGCGCAGAGACCATTGCGAGTTACCCGCCGCCTTCCAGGCCGATAATCCCAGCGATAACTCCAGAAAGCCTGCGATGGTTGCCGGGGTGACTTCCCTGGCGGAATTATTGTCTCGCCGGTATAGATCCGCATACCGGGCGGCAGGATCTTTTTTCAGGAAAGGCAGGCCATAAGTTTGGGTGTCTTCATAGAAGCGAAATGGATTGGGCTGGTTATCCCAATCCATAAAGTCGGCCGATCGGGCGTAGCGATCATAATGGTGCTTGGTCTCTTCGTGATAGCGAATTATCTCCTTGGTAATATTTTTTCCATCAGAAAGTGTCATTGTGTGTAATTTTGCTGATTTCTCTGCGTTTCATAGTCTATTGGTATGATGGGACGAAAAAAAAGGCAACACCCTCGGGTGTTGCCTTTTTTTATGCCAATGTTCTTAATAAATCAACCGCAGTCGCTGCCGCAGGATGAACAGGCCGATGCCGGGCCGAAATCAATGCTGGAGCTGATTTTAAAACCATATCCCAGAAAATCCACCGTCACGGGTTTGGCTTTTTCGTAAAAGTCCTTATCAACGATAAACTGGAATCCGTTAACCTCATGCACATCATCTGTATCTTTAGGCTCGTCCAGAGCCATTGCCAATGACGGACCGCCTCATCCCCCGTCATTTAAAAAAATCCGGATGGGTGCGGCTTCCCGATCCTTAAAATATTCCGCTATTTGCTGGCTAGCTGCTTCGGTAACTTCTACCATAACTTCCTCCTTGGACTAAAATATGATCAGCCCAATTCAACCTGCAGGAATTAATCTGATCCTCAAAATTAGTTTAATGTTAATAACGGGGACCTGTTTTGTCAATGGTGAATGTTTGTAAGGTGTAAGGCCACTGCGGAGGGCATAGAGCAAAGCGCAGAGCGCAGAGCGTATCTCGACAGGCCACGGTCAAAGGTTCACGGTTTTGGTCTTTGACGTTTCTTCCCTGTCTTCGGATGTGCGTATTCTGACACCTGATCCGCCCCGTCCGGCAAAACACCTGTAACCGAATTTTTGGTCCTACTACGAAGACTTTACTTGCCTAGAATGATTAATCTTTCTTTACCAGGCCTTGTATATATTCCTCATAGACTTGTAAATTAGCGGGCGAAAATAGCATAAATATCACTCTGGCGATGGATGGGTTCGTCTTTAAAAAGGTGCCGGTGGTATCCACAGCAATTTTGCAGGCCTTTTCGATGGGATATCCATACACACCGCAGCTTATGGCCGGAAAGGCAATGGCTGTGAGGTTGTTGTCAGCGGCAAGCTGCAGACTGTTCCGGTAGCATCCGGTCAGGAGGGTTTTGTCCCGGGGTTTTCCGCTATAAACCGGGCCCACCGTGTGGATGACATGACGGGCAGCAAGATTATAACCGCCGGTAATTCTGGCTTCACCGGTAGGACACCCACCCAAAGTTCGACATTCTTCCAGAAGACCCGGCCCCGCGGCTCTATGAATGGCGCCGTCAACCCCGCCACCCCCCAGAAGGGACGTGTTGGCCGCATTTACAATGGCATCCACATCGAGCCGGGTGATGTCTCCCTGCATAACTTCTAATTTATTTTGCATTCTTTTATCCATTATTATCCCCCATAAAATCCCAAATCCCAAATCACAAACAAATCACAATAACCAAAATTCGAAATCACAAACTTTGGTATGGCCTCTTTTAGAGGACCTACCGAGAAGGTTACGTTTTGGTCATTGATTGTTGGAATTTGGAATTTATTTGTTGTTTGGGTATTGAATTTGGGTGCTTAAAATTGTGGAGCATAAGAACTTGTTGCTTGTATATTGGGATTTAGAGCGTTTGCCAGAATTCTTTCAAAATGTAAATGATTACAGATCGTAGAGGGTTTCATCCCTCCGCGGCGCCGCCCGCTTGGCCCCTTTGGCCCCCCCTGCTTTCTCGGGCATCAGAAAAGGGTCTTCATTTTCCAGCAGGTCCCCCATTTCCGCTTCGATGGCATCGGGGTCCTCGCCGGCCTCCATGCGCTTGAGCGCTTCCTGCATCCCGGGCCCCAGTTCCATGCCGGTCATATCCGTCAGTTTACGCATCAGGTTGGCAGCCTGGCGGGGATCATCTTCATTAATATTTTCGGCCTCACCGGCCAGCATATTCATGGCCTTTTCCATTTTGCCTTCGTCAAAGGGCAGGTCGTCCATATCACCGTCTTCTTTGGCTTTGCCGGTAAACGCAAAAGCCGACATTTGCCTGGACAGCGTTTTGGTCTTGCATGCCGGGCACTTCGGTTTTTTGGTGGTGTTAACGCTCTTTGAGAAAAAATTAAATATTGTATTACAGTCTTGGCAGTAAAATTCGTAAATGGGCATGTTCGCTCCTAACCGGGCAATTTAAGTCATTACATTTCTTTGGCAGATGAGATCACAAAGTAATTGGGTTTTTATTATGGAATGGATTTTAAATAATAAAATTTGACCATTTTTTTGTCAACCGTATAAACACAATGGCCCATAGTACGTCGTCAGATGCAAAATAAGACATACCAGACAACAGACGACTGCCAACGAACCGCTGACGGTTATTGACTTGCCACCCCGCATCTGTTATGCCACCGGAAACTAAAACGAAAGGACTTTTTGTATCATGGAAAGAACACTATCGATTATTAAACCCGATGGGGTAAAACGCGGTCTTATCGGCGAAGTCGTTAAGATGCTTGAACAGAACAATATGGACATCGTTGCCATGAAGATGCTGCATATGACGAAAAAGCAGGCCGAGGGATTTTACGCGGTACACCGCGAGAGACCTTTTTTTGAGAGTTTGACCGATTTTATGAGCTCGGGTCCGGCGGTTGTCATAATTCTGGAAGGAGAAAACGTAATTGCCAGATATCGTGAGTTGATGGGCGCCACCAATTTCAGGGAAGCCGCCGAGGGAACAATTAGAAAGGCGTTTGCCACCGACATCGAGAAAAACGTCGTTCACGGTTCCGATGCCCCGGACACAGCATCATTTGAAATGTCCTATTTTTTCAATCAATTAGAAATTTTATAGTCTAAACTATTTTTAAATTTGGGACACAGATGAACACAGATTCCCACGGATTTTTTTATCGGTGAGTGTTACCCCTATTTTACGTTCTGGCAATATTGGTTTATCCCTTTAATCCGTGTTTATCCAAAATAAAATAATTATGGGCACATGCCTGACAAAATTAACCTCCAAAATATAGCCATCGTTTTGCAGGGGACGCGGTATCCCGAAAATATCGGAGCCGCGGCCCGGGCCATGCTCAACATGGGAATTGAGCGGCTGATTTTGGTGAATCCTCAAAATTATGACCTGGTCCGAATCAATAAGATGGCGACCCATGCGGCATCAGCGGTAGTTGAAAGGCTGGAGATCTATGATACTTTAAAAGAGGCCCTGGCCGGCTTCAATTATGTGGTCGGCACCACGGCCCGATTGGGCGGTCAGCGCAAGGTCGTCAGTTCGCCTGCCAAATTGGCCCAAAAGCTTGTTCCCCTGTCTGATCAAAATCGTATCGCCGTCCTGTTTGGTCCTGAAGACCGCGGTCTCTCCAATGTGGATATTCGCTCCTGCCATACCCTGGTAAATATACCCACGGCTGAATTTTCTTCACTCAATCTGGCCCAGGCGGTTATGGTCACTTGCTATGAGCTGTTTCGCTTTAGCCTGGATAAGCCCGGTGAATTTGCTCCGCGACTGGCTAACCAGCATGAGCTCGAGGCCATGTATGACCAGCTAAAAGATGTGTTGATGCGAATCAGCTTTATCAACTCGGATAATCCGGATTATTTTATGAACAACTTGCGGCATTTTTCCGCCCGCATGCAGCTCAGAGCCAAAGAAGTGCAGATAATCCGGGGTATTTGTCGCCAGGTTAACTGGTACGGGAAGAAATGTTACGAGGACGGATTGAGGGAGAGGGAAGGGGACCCGTGTGATTGAGTGAGTGTGGATCGCACGAAAGCGGAAATCTCAGGGTGCGCTACCTTATAGATATTGACATATTAAGAACCATAAATCCGAAATCCGAATTTTGAAACTCGAAACAAAATCGAAAGCCCTAAATTTGGCATACTCGGATTAAATACCCTGGATCCTATCCACCAGCGCATCTCCCATCGCGGCTGTTCCGATGGCCTTATTCTTATCCACGGCGATATCCGTGGTATGAATGCCGGCATCAAGCACCCCGGCAACCGCCCGTTCAATGGCAAGGGCGGCATCCTCATATCCAAAGCTATATCTCAACATCATGGCGGCGGACAGGATCTGAGCAATCGGGTTGGCAATTCCCTGTCCGGCAATATCAGGAGCAGAGCCCCCCGCCGGTTCAAACAGCCCGAAGCTGTTTTCGTTGATGCTGGCCGACGGCAACAGCCCCATCGACCCGGTCAGCATGGCGCATTCATCCGAGATGATGTCTCCGAACATATTACCGCATAACAAAACATCAAACTGGTGGGGATCCTTCACCAGTTGCATGGTGGCGTTGTCGATATATAAATGGTTTAGTTTTACATCGCGGTATTTTTTGCCGACCTCTGTGACGACATCGCGCCACAGCACCATGGAGGTCAGCACATTGGCCTTGTCGATCGATGTGACCCGTTTGCGCCTGATTCGGGCGGAAGTAAAGGCCACCTCGGCAATTCTTTCGATCTCCTGCCTGCTGTAAACCATGGTGTCAAAAGCCTTTTCTTGTGCTCCCTGACCCTCCCGGCCCTTGGGCTGGCCGAAGTATATACCGCCGGTCAGTTCCCTGACACAGAGGATGTCGAATCCGCTACCCACAATATCAGAACGCAGGGGACAGGATTGCACCAGTGCTTTGAAGACTTTGGCCGGTCTCAGATTGCAAAACAGTTGGAAATGTTTGCGCAGCGGAAGCAGTGCGGCCCGTTCGGGTTGCTCTGCGGGAGGCAGCGTTTCCCATTTGGGTCCACCGACGGAACCAAACAATATCGCATCGCTTGTTTCACAGAGCTTTAAGGTCTGATCCGGAAGGGCCGTGCCGTGCTTATCGTAGGCGATTCCGCCCACATCACCAAATTGATATTCCAACTCAAGATTAAATTTTTGGCCAACCGCAGCGAGAATTTTGACCGCCTCCTGCATAACCTCCGGACCGATGCCGTCACCGGGAAGAATTGCAATTCGTTTCATAATGTACGATCCACTCCTTGTATGGTGGGTTGATTAAGTTGATTGAGTTTATGGGTGTATTGAGTTGATAGGGATTGATTGAGGCAAATTATTTAACCACTCAGGATACCTGCCCATTCAATCCGCATTCCGCATTCCGCATTCAATTAATCCGTATCTGTCTTTAGCACTGCTAGAAATGCGGATTGGGGGATCATGACCTGTCCGACCATCTTCATCCGTTTTTTGCCTTTTTTCTGCTTTTCCAGCAGTTTTCGTTTGCGCGTCACGTCTCCGCCGTAGCACTTAGCGGTAACATCTTTTCGAAAGGCCGATACGGTTTTGCGGGCGATAATATTACCGCCGATTGCACCCTGAATGGCAATCTTAAACATCTGTCTGGGAATTTCGTCGCGCAGTTTTTCGCAGGCCATGCGTGCTCTTGCCACTGCACCCTCCCGGTGTACTAGCTGAGACAGAGCATCCACCCGTTCTCCATTGATCAGAATATCCATTTTAACAAGGTCGGTCTCCCGGAAATCGATGAGATCGTAATCAAAAGAACCGTATCCCTGAGTAACTGATTTGAGTTTGTCATAGAAATCATAGATAACTTCCGCCAAGGGTAATTCAAAAATCATTTCAAGCCGGTTACTGGTTAGATACTGATAATTTTTGTTAACACCTCGCCGATCAAGGCATAATTTCATAACAGCACCCATGTAGCGATCCGGCACGATGATGGAGGCACGAATTAAGGGTTCCCGGGTCGATACGATCAGGGTCGGGTCAGGATACAGCGCCGGGTTGTCGATGATCGAAACCGTACCATCGTTCATGGTCAATTCATACTGAACCGAAGGGGCGGTGAGGATCAGAGAAAGACCATATTCGCGCTCAAGCCGCTCCTGGACGACCTCCAGGTGCAACAGGCCTAAGAAGCCACAGCGAAAACCAAACCCCAGTGCCACAGAAGTATCTTTTTCATAGATTAAGGCGGCATCGTTCAACTTTAGTTTTTCAAGGGCGATTACCAGATCTTCGTATCCATCCGAGGCCACTGGGTAGATGGATGAGAAGACGACCGGCTTGGCTTCCTTGAAGCCGGGCTTGGGCGCGTCACAGGGCTGGTTTTTTGAGGTAATCGTGTCACCGCAGCGGGTGTCGCTGACAGTCTTTATTCCGGCAGTCATATAACCTACCTGTCCGGCCGAAAGCTGTTTTTGCTTGATCATTTCGAGCTGGAATATTCCAACCTCCTCTACTTTATAGACCGCATTGTTGGACATAAAGGTGATGACGTCCCCGGCGCTGATTTTTCCATTAAAAACTCGAAAGTAAACAATGGTACCCCGATAGGGATCATAGTGCGAATCAAAAATCAGCGCCTTGAGCGGGTTGGATGGTTCTCCTGTCGGGGGCGGCAATTTATTCACAACCGCCTCCAATACATCCCCGATACCAATCCCTTCTTTGGCGGATATTTGAATGGCGTCTTCCGGATCGAGGCCCAGATCCTCTTCGATCTGTATTTTTACCCGATCGATGTCGGCGGATGGCAGGTCTATTTTATTGATGACTGGAATAATCTCCAGATCATGCTCCATGGCAAGGTAAAGGTTTGCGAGGGTCTGGGCTTCAACTCCCTGACTGGCATCGATTACCAGCAGAGCCCCTTCGCAGGAAGCCAGGGACCGTGAAACTTCATAGGTAAAATCCACATGACCGGGGGTGTCGATAAGATTTAAATAATAAGTTTGGCCGTCTTCAGCAGTATAAGGCAGGCATACGGTCTGGCTTTTAATGGTGATGCCCCGCTCCCTTTCAATATCCATGGTGTCGAGAATTTGATCCTGGAATTCCCGATCTGATATGATATCCGCAGTTTGAATGAGGCGGTCTGAAAGGGTAGATTTTCCATGATCGATATGGGCGATAATACTAAAGTTTCTTATGTTTTGCATATGTTTGTTGCCGTTTAAAGGTTCAAGGTTCAACGTTCTGGGTTGTGGGCTCAATGATTCTAGACCGTTGAGCCTTTGCGTTGCAGGAAAATACTTACCAATTTAATACGGCACGGATAGTCCGACAGGCTAACCCAGAACCCTGAACGCTGAACCCGGAACCTATGAATTTAAGCTACCTGAACCCTGAAACCTAAATGCTAATGTTCGGTAGTGAGAATGAGCTTTTTGGCTATCGCAAAAGCGGTTGACACTGGGACTAATTCCAGATATACTTAACCATTATAATCAATAAATTTAATATATTATCAATTTCTTAAAGTTACTGTCAAGTCTGCATTCATTTCGGATCATTCTAATCGGAACTTTTTATGGTTTTAGCGAAGACCAAAGTTCAAATCCTGATCGTCGATGACGATGTTGCCGTGCGCAACACCATGAATGAATACATAAGCAACGCAGGCTATCAATCCAATGCCGTTTCCTGCGCAGAAGAAGCCCTCGAATTGCTGGAAAAGAAATCATTTCATGTCGTTATCACGGACATCATCCTGCCCGTCATGGGCGGTTTGGACTTGACCAAACGTATCAAAAGGGACATGGAGTCCGATGTCATCGTAATGACCGGTTACAGCGACGACTATTCTTATGAAGAGGCGATAAATATTGGCGCCAGCGATTTTGTCATCAAACCGGTTCGTCTCGAAGAGCTTTTACTGCGATTAAAGCGCGTTCTAAAAGAGCGCGATCATACCAAAGAACGAATCCGGATGATGGAAAAGCTGCAAAAGCTTGCCGTAACCGACGGTCTCACCAAACTTTACAACTCAAGATCGTTCTACTCCCAGCTGGAAACGGAAGTTGATCGCTTCAACCGCTATAAACATCCACTCGCACTGTTACTGCTGGATCTCGATCACTTCAAAGAGTACAATGATAATTTTGGGCATCTTGAAGGGGATAAAGTCCTAGTCCGTTTCAGCCAGATAATAAAATCATGCCTGCGGGCCAACGATACCGCTTACCGTTACGGAGGAGAAGAGTTTACGGTAATATTGCCCGAAACCGGCGGCGAAGAAGCCGGCACAGTTGCCCAGCGTATTCGAGCTGCGCTGGAGGCCGAGCGGTTTACACCGCTAGACGGTAAAAAGGTTACAATTACCATCAGTATCGGTGTTACCGAATATCAACCCAAGGAAGAACTGTCCACCTTCATTCAGCGAGCCGACAGAGCCATGTATCGCTCCAAACAAAAAGGCCGCAACATGGTATCCATGCTGTATCCAGACGCTCCCGCGGATTCAACCGCCCCTTCAAAATGACGAATGACGAATGACAAATTAAGGAATTTAATATTGATGCAGGGTACCTTGCATCACGCCATCTGTATCTGCCAACTGTAAAGCCCTTTCAATCCAAAATCCGCCATCTCAAACCCGTAATCGAAGAACCCTCAACCCGCATCCTCGTAAACCGTCCTCACCCCCCCTTCTCACGCAACCTGCACCCCCACCCGCCTCGCCTGAGCGGCTCGCGATGGCGGGCAGGCCGCAACCCGTTCTCACGCACCCCGCAACCCGCAACCCTAACCCGTTCTAACCTTCAACTTCCTTTATCTTGTCCAGATTTGCTTGAATTTTCCGTTGTTTTATAAGTAGAGCGTCTTGCTTCTGCCTTACTTTTTCAATCACATCCGCCGGAGCGTTGCTTAAAAATTTCTCATTCCCCAATTTTTTTGCCACGGTTGTCAACTCGGCGGCCAACTTTTTGATTGCTTTGTCCAGGCGATTGGCTTCTTTGGCAAAATCGATGATGCCCTCCAGGGAAACAAAAATCGAGGCGCTCTTGACCACCGCTGTTGCCGATGATTTTGGCCTCTGCCCGATATTCTCACTTGCCAGCGAGTTGAGCCGCGCCAGGTTGATGATCAGATCCTGGTGGTCTGTGATAATCTGCCTGGTATGATTATCTTCGGATTGGACCTGTACTTGCAGTGCTAAAGACGGTGCAATGTTCATCTCACCCCGCACATTCCTAATTCCGGTAATCACTTCCATCAAAAGGGCCATTTCGGCCTCTGCTCCCTTGCTCCGGAAACTCTCAAAGGCATCCGCCGGATGCGGCGTGGCTACCATTATCGAGTCGTCGGTACCGGGCAGATGATGCCAGATTTCTTCGGTCACAAACGGGATGAAAGGGTGCAGGAGCACGAGGGTGTCACGCAATACCCGCCAGAGCACAGCGCGGGTTGCCTCTGATGTTTCCTGTCTTTCTTTATCGTAAAGGGCCGGTTTGATGGCCTCCAGGTACCAGT